>Ga0299913_10003062_pt1 | contig 13512 bp, 15 predicted proteins | sample RVTome_9_FD_201360 | JGI IMG/M metagenome (GOLD analysis project Ga0299913, IMG submission 201360) | Soil microbial communities from uranium-contaminated site in the Upper Colorado River Basin, Wyoming, United States - RVT155D38 (version 2) ... | reverse complement strand
TCCTGGATTCCGACCAGGAGGCCGCGGCGGATCAGCTCGAGGCAGGCTTCGATCAGCAGCTTCTCTGCGAACGGGTCCCCGACCTGGACCGAGGGCCGCTTCTCCAACGACGTCTCGTCGAACTCGGCAGATGCGAGCACGCTGGCCCCGCCGATCCCGTCCCGCCCGGTGGAGGAGCCGATCAGCACCGCGACGTTTCCGGGACCTTCGGCGCGGCCGTGCATCAGCCGGTCCTCGATCACGCCGAGACATGCGACGTTGACGAGTGGGTTCTCCGCGTAGCAATCCTCGAAGACGGCCTCGCCCCCAACGGTCGGTACCCCGATGGAGTTCCCGTAGGACGAGATGCCGTGGACCACGCCGTCGACGAGGTAACGGGTGCGCGCATCGTCGAGGGGGCCGAAACGCAGCGGATCCATCAGAGCGATCGGGCGAGCGCCCATCGACAGGATGTCCCGAACGATGCCGCCCACGCCGGTCGCCGCGCCGTTGAAGGGCTCGACGAACGAAGGGTGGTTGTGCGACTCGATCTTCCACGCGACGGCCACGCCCGGCGCGACCTCGACGATCCCGGCCCCCTCGCCCGGCCCGACGAGCACGTGAGGCGCCTCGCTCGGCAGGTTCTCGAGATGGATGCGGCTGGACTTGTACGAGCAGTGCTCGCTCCACATCACCGAGAACATCGCCAATTCTGTATAGGAGGGTTCGCGACCCAAGCGCGTGCAGATCTGGTCGAACTCCTCGTCGGTAAGGCCGAGATCGCGATGCAAGGCGGCCTGCATCGTCATACGGGAACGGACTTGGCGACGTGGTCGAGCATGGAGGAGAAGATCAGCGCGCCGTCCTCGGAGCCCAGCAACGACTCGCAGGCACGTTCCGGATGGGGCATAAGCCCGAAGATCGTGAAGTCTTCGTTCGCGATACCCGCGATCGCGTCGATCGATCCGTTCGGATCGTCGGTGTAACGCAGGACGACCTGTCCCTTCGCCTTCATCGCCGCCAGCTCGTGGGCTTCGCAGTAGTAGTTACCTTCGAAGTGGTTGATCGGGATGTGCAGCACCTGACCCGCTTGGGCGCGCGATGTGAACGGGGTGTTCGCGTTCTCGACGCTCACATCGACCCACTTGCACAGGAACTTCAGCCCCGCGTTCTTGCGTAGCGCGCCGGGTAGGAGACCCGCCTCGCACAGGACCTGGAACCCGTTACAGATCCCGATCACGAGACCCCCGAGCTCGGCATGCCGGGCGACCGCATCCATGATCGGAGAGAACCGGGCGATGGCGCCGGTCCTGAGATAGTCGCCGTGGGCGAAACCTCCCGGTAGGACCACGATGTCTACGTCGGGGAGCTCCACATCGGCGTGCCACACGTAGCTCGGTTCCGCACCCAGGGCGCTGGTCGCGCGCAACACGTCCTGCTCGCAGTTGGATCCCGGGAAGACGACGATCCCGATCCGAGCGCTCATTCGACGACGACCTCGAAAGATTCGATCACCGGGTTGGACAGCAGACGCTGACACATCTTCTCTACACGCTCACGCGCGTCGTCGGGGTTCGCTGCCTCCACCTTGAGCACGATCCGCTTTCCGACCCGGACGTCGCCCACGCCGTCGAACCCGAGCGCGGGCAACGCTCTCTGGATCGTCAGCCCCTGGGGATCGGCGATCCCTTCCTTGAGCATGACGTTGACGCTGGCGACGTAGCTCACGACCCGGCTCCCAGCATCCGGGTCGCAACGACGACCACGAGGAGAACGGCAACCGCGGATGCGGCCGCCAAGGCGGCCCCGGCGAGCGATGCTCCCCACCCGGAGCCTGCAGCGACCTGCATGCCGCGTGCGAAGAGGTAGACCGACCACACTGCGAGGCTGACGGCCAGCGCTATCGAGATCGCGGCCCACCCGGTCGCCAAAGGGTCGGTCAGGCGGGTGGTCGTGAACGTCTCGGAGCCCACGATCAGAAGGTCGAGCGGTAAGAGCACCAGGAAGACGAGGATCTGAGGGAACGCCGACGCGCCCCAGACCAAGCGGAGGTCGCGCGGCCGGATCTCACGCCCGCCGAAGCGGAAGGACACCGCCGCGACATAGGCCCACAACGCCTGGACGACGAGGCCCAAGAGCGCGCCGGCGATCAACCCCACGATCAGATAGCTCCACCGGAACTCGGTAGCAGAGATATCGCGTGCACCGAGCAATCCTCCGAGCTTGAGCCACAAGACCACCGCGGCCCCCCCACCGAGTGCGGCAAGCACGTAGGTCGTCGATCCTTCCGCCGGACGCGTCCCGTCGCTCGCCCGCTTGTCGGCTGCGGCGATGGCGGAGCCGAATCCCCTGCGGGGGCTGAGAACTATCGAACGGAGGGTGCGGCCGAGGTCGGCCGACGAGTAGCGCCGGGCCGTTGCGGTGCTAGACGCGGTCAGCCCGTCACCTCTTTCATCCAAGTCTCGAATCCGCGCCCCGTGACCCGCTCGTAGGCCTCGACGTAGCGATCGCGGGTGGCCTGCACGACTTCGGGCGGAAGCTCGGGGGCCGGCGGGTTGTGGTCCCAGCCCGTCCGATCGAGCCAGTCGCGCACGTACTGCTTGTCGAAGCTCGGTTGCGGTCCTCCCGGCGCGTACTGGTCGGCCGGCCAGAAACGGCTCGAGTCGGGAGTGCACACCTCGTCGATCAGGATCACTTCGCCGTCGACCAGCCCGAACTCGAACTTCGTGTCGGCGATGATCACGCCCTTCTCCAGCGTGAGCTCTGCGGCCCGCTGGTAAGTGGCCAGAGCGTATGAGCGCGCCGTCTCATAGACGTCGCGTCCCGCGATCTCCGCGGCTCTCGCCTCGGTGATGTTCTCGTCGTGTCCCGTGACGGCCTTGGTGGCAGGCGTGAGGATCGGCTCGGGCAAGCGATCGGACTCGACGAGGCCCTCGGGAAGGCGGTGGCCACAGACCTCGCCGGACGCCTTGTACTCCTTCCATCCCGAACCCGACAAGTAGCCCCGCACGACGAACTCGATAGCGATCGGCTCGGCCCGGCGACAGAGCATGGCGCGTCCGGGGAGATCCTCGGCGTCGATCGACGGCAGGTCTTCGGCATGCACCGAGACGAAGTGGTTGGGACAGATATCCGCAGTGACCTCGAACCAGTGACGCGAGAGCCCGGTTAGGACCTTGCCCTTGTCGGGGATCGGCTGGTCCAGGATGACGTCGTACGCGCTGATCCGATCCGACGCGACCAGAAGGAGCTTGTCGTCTCCCACCTGGTAGAGCTCCCTTACCTTCCCGGAACCTACGTGGGTGGGGTCAGTAGTCACAATGCCTCCAATCGCTCGAAGACCACGTCGGTGTTCTCAAGATAGCGCGCCGGGTCGAAGCAAGAGTCGATTTCGTCGGGATCAAGGTGCTCGGTCACTTCGGGGTCCGACTTCAGCAGCTCGATGAACGGACGGCCTTCCTCCCACGCGGCCATCGCGTTTCGCTGGACGAGCGCGTAAGCCTCTTCGCGCTGCAGCTTGCCCTTCCCCAGCAGGGCGGTCAGCACCGACTGCGAGTTCAACAGGCCGTAGGAGTTATCCAGGTTCGCGAGCATGCGGTCGGGGAACACCCTCAAGCCGTCGATCACCCACCGCATCTTCTCGATCATGTAGTCGAGCAGGATGCAGGCGTCGCCCAGCGTGATGCGCTCGACCGAAGAGTGCGAGATGTCACGTTCGTGCCACAGCGCGACGTTCTCCATGCCCGTCATCGCGAAGCCGCGTAGGAGCCGCGCGAGCCCACAGATCCGTTCGCACACGATCGGGTTGCGCTTGTGCGGCATCGCGGAAGAGCCCTTCTGGCCCTCCTTGAACGGCTCCTCGACCTCGCGGACCTCCGTGCGTTGGAGATGACGGATCTCCTGCGCGAAGCGCTCGAGCGACGCCCCCGCGATCGCGATCCGCGCGAGGAAGACGGCATGGCGGTCGCGGGGGATGACCTGGGTGGCCGCATCCTCCACGGCGAGGCCGAGCCGGTCGCACACGTAAGCCTCGACGTCGGGTGAGAGCTGGGAGTAGGAGCCGACCGCTCCCGAGAGCTTCCCGACGGAGACCTCGTCGCGCGCGCCACGGAGGCGCTCCCGGTCGCGGGCGAGCTCGAAAGCCCATCCCGCCAGCTTCAGCCCGAAGGTGGTCGGCTCGGCATGGACACCGTGCGTCCGCCCGGCCATGATCGTGTCCCGGTGCTCGAGTGCCTTGCGCCGCACAGTCTCGGTCAACCGAGAGATCCCTTCGACGAGAAGGTCGCCGGCGTCGCGCAGAGCGACCCCCGTCGCGGTATCCAGCACGTCCGAGGAGGTCATCCCGAAATGGATGTGGCGGCCCGCCTCGCCGACGTTCTCGCGCACGTTCTCGACGAACGCGACCACGTCGTGCTGACGGACCTCTTCGATCTCCGCGATGCGAGCGACATCGAAGGCCGCGCGCTCCTTGATCGTGGTGAGGTCCTCGACCGGCACCTCGCCGAGCCGTACCCGGGCCTCGACGGCGAGCAGCTCGATCTCGAGCCACCGCGCGAACTTGGCTTGCTCCGAGAAGATCGCCGACATCTCTTCGCGGCTATAGCGGGGGATCATCACCCCCACATGGTATCGAGTGCCCCTCCCGCCCCTATCCTCGTCTCGTGGAATCGCGAACTTTCGACCGCGCCGTCGACTACTACGACAAGACCCGGGGACTGCCCGAGGACGTGATGGCGAAAGTGATCGACATGCTCGTCCCGGAGCTCGCCGGGCGGAACTGCGTCGAGATCGGCGTCGGGACGGGACGTTTCGCGATCCCGCTCGCCGAGCGCGGCATCCCGATGACCGGGATCGATCTCTCCGAACCCATGCTCGCCTCCTTGCTCGCGAAAGCCCCCGGTGTGGCTTCCGCGTGCATCGCCGATGCGAGGCAGCTCCCGTTCCGCGACGCGACGTTCTCTGCCGGATTCGTATGTCACGTCTTCCACCTGATCCCGGACTGGAAACGCGCCCTCGAGGAGCTCCGCCGGGTGATCGGTTCCGGAGTCATCGCCCACGACTTCGGCCACTTCGGTAAGGGCGAATGGGCCGCCATCGTCGCCCACTTCTTGACCGAGGCGGGTCTCTCGGACCGGCACGTAGGCGCTAATAGCGCGGAAGAGGTCGACGACGGCGTTCGGGAGCTCGGAGGCAACGTGCGCGTGCTCGAGCCCATCCACTACGAGCGGCGGAGCACGTTCGAGCGCACGATCTCGGAGCTCGAGCGCGGCAGGTTCTCGATCACGTGGCCGGCCGACGACGCAACGCGCCACGCGGCGGCGGAACGGACCCGGAAATGGGTGCGAGCGGAGTTCGGCGACCTCGGAATAGAGCGAGACGTCGAGTTGCAGCTCGATTGGCGGGTCTACGAGCTTCGGTAACTACTACTTCTCCTGCTCATTCGTGGCAGGCATTCCCATGAGAAGTAGCAGTTCCTAAATCTTGAGGCCCTCGCTCAGCTCCTTCTTGAAGTCGCGCAGGCGCGCAGCCACGCCGTCGTCTCCGGTCGCGATCATCTGCGCCGCGAGGACCGCCGCGTTCTTCGCGCCGCCGATCGCGACGGTGGCAACGGGTACGCCGGGTGGCATCTGGACGCACGAGTACAGCGCGTCGGCGCCGGCGAGCGCGTCGTTGTAGAGCGGGACCCCGATCACGGGGAGATGAGTGTGAGCGGCGATGACGCCGGGGAGATGCGCGGCCAGGCCCGCTCCCGCGATGATCACCTTGAGCCCTCGGTCGGCGGCCGACGACGCGTACTCAGTCACGCGCGCCGGCTTGCGGTGGGCAGACATCACCTCGATCTCGCACTCGATGCCGAATCGCTCGAGGACCCCAACCGCCTTCTCCATCACCGGCATATCGGAATCGCTGCCCATACAGATCCCGACCTCGACCGCCATCAGGCACCCCTCTCTGCGAGCTCCGCGCGAAGCGCGACGTCGCTGCGAACGTGCATGTTCGTGAAATGGATCTTCGACATCGCATCGTAGGCGAGCCTGCGGGCCGCTGCGAAGCTCTCACCCGATGCGCTTACGGCGAGCACGCGCCCGCCCGCCGTTACCAGCAAGCCCTCCTCGAGCGCGGTACCGGCATGGAACACCTCGGCACCGGTGGCCTCGGCTTCCTCGATCCCGGTGATCTCGAGCCCGGTCTCGTGTTCACCCGGATAGCCCCCCGAGGCAGCAACCACCGTGACGCACGCTTCCTGCGAGAACGACAGCGTCATACCCGCAAGCTCCCCGCACGATGCCGCAAGGCACAGCTCGCCGAGGTCCGACCGGAGCCGCGGGATCAACGCCTGGGTCTCGGGGTCGCCGAAGCGCGCGTTGAACTCGATCACTCGCGGCCCCCGCTCGGAGAGAGCCAGCCCCGCATACAACGCGCCGACGAACGGAGCTCCGGCTTCGGCCGTCGCGGCCACCATTGGCTCGAGCACGTGGGTCGTGATCCGCGCGGTGAGCTCAACAGGACACGCCGGCACAGGGCTGTACGAGCCCATGCCACCCGTGTTCGGACCGCGGTCGTCGTCGTCGACACGCTTGTAGTCCTGGGCCGGCTCGCATGCGAGGACCGACTTGCCGTCGCAGAACGCGATGACGGAGGCTTCGGGACCGTCGAGGAACTCCTCGACGACCACTTTCCTACCGGCGTCCCCGAAGCGACCGCGTACGAGCCGGTCCTCCACGGCCCCGATCGCGGCGGTGCGGTCACTCGTGACGACCACACCTTTGCCGGCCGCGAGCCCATCGGCCTTGATCACGTAAGGAGGGCCGAGCTCGTCCATGAATGCGACCGCGCCGTCGACATCCTCGAAGGAGCCAAAGCGCGCGGTAGGCACTCCGGCGCGCTCCATCAGCTCTTTCGCGTAGCTCTTCGAGCCTTCGATACGCGCGGCCCCCGCATCGGGGCCGAACACGCCTACGCCGTGGTTGCGCAAGGCATCGGCCACCCCCGCGACGAGAGGAGCCTCCGGTCCCACGACGACGAGATCGGCCCCCACCCGCCGGGCCTGGGCGGCAACGGCGGCAGGATCGGTGATGTCGAGGGCGATCAGCTCCGCAACGCGTGCGATCCCGGGGTTGCCGGGGGCGGCGAGCAGCTCGGAGACCGAGCGCGATCGAGCGAGCGCTGCGGCGAGCGCGCTCTCGCGCCCGCCCGAACCCAGGAGCAGGACCTTCACGACGGCTTGAAGCGGACGATGTGCTCTCGTCCCGGGCCGACCGAGACCCAGGAGATCGGGACGCCCACCGCCGACTCGATCGCTTCGAGGAACCGCCGAGCTTCCTTGGGCAGGTCGTCGATCTCGCGCGCGCCCGTCAGGTCGTCCTTCCAGCCCGGGAACGTCTCCCATACCGGCTCGGCCTTGTTGAAGATTGTCTGGTTCGGCGGGAAGCGGTCGAAGCGCTCGCCCTCGAAGGAATAGCCGACGCAGATCTTGATCTCGTCGAAAGCCGACAGTACGTCCAGCTTCGTGATCACGAGCTCCGTCAGCGTGTTCAGCCGGGCCGCGTAGCGGGCGGCGACCGCGTCGAACCACCCACAGCGCCGCTTGCGGCCGGTCGTCGTGCCGTATTCGTTGCCGGCTTCGACTAGGACGTCCGCATCCGCGGGGTCGGCTTCGGACGGGAAGGGCCCCGACCCGACGCGCGTGCAGTACGCCTTGGCGATCCCGATGATGCGCTCGATGTCGCGCGGGCCGACGCCGGCCCCCGCGCACGCACCACCTGCTACGGGATTCGACGACGTCACGAACGGATACGTGCCGTGATCGAGGTCAAGCATCGTCGCCTGCGCTCCTTCGAACAGAACGGTCTTCCCCGAATCCAGCGCGTCCTGGACGATCGCTCCTGTGTCCGCGATGTGGGCCGCGAGGCGCCCTCCGTAACCGAGGAACTCGTCTTCAATGGCTGCTTGCTCCAACGGCAGACGTCCATAGACGCGCGTAAGCATCAGATTCTTCTCTTTGAGCGCGACCTCGAGCTTCTGACTGAAGATCTTGGGATCCAGTAGGTCCTGAACGCGCAGCCCGATCCGCGCGGCCTTGTCCGCGTACGCGGGCCCGATACCGCGCTTCGTGGTGCCGAGACGATTCTTGCCGAGCCTGCGTTCCGTAACGCGATCGAGCTCGAGGTGATACGGCATGATCAGATGCGAGTTCCCCGACAGCAAGAGCCGGCTCGTGTCGATCCCACGTCCGCTCAACGCGTCCATCTCATCGAGCAATACCTGGAGATCGACGACCACGCCCGGTCCGATCACCGGCGTGCAGTGCGGATAGAGGATCCCGGTCGGGACGAGGTGCAACGCGTAGCGTTCGCCTTCGACGACGATCGTGTGCCCCGCGTTGTTGCCGCCCTGATAACGAACGACGAGATCGGTGTCGCGCGCTAAGAGATCGGTGACCTTTCCTTTGCCCTCGTCACCCCACTGCAGGCCGACGAGAGCTATGCCCGGCACTTAAGGCGCGTCCCGAGCTAGCGCTCGATCCGGAATCTGATCCGGACGTGCGTGAGGTACTCGCTTATCTGGCCGTCACTGACGTTGCAGGACGTGTCCAGGACGTCCATACCGGTGATGCCCCGGATCGTCTTGGACGCTTCGGCGAGTGCCTGGTTGGCCGCATCTCTCCACGATTCGGACGAGACACCCACGAGATCGATGGTCTTGATCACAGCCACGACGTACCTCTCCCTAGGAGCGGATGTGCTTGGGTCCGAGATGGATTGTACGTTTGAGACCGTGGATGCCCACACCGACGCGATTGCGAGGACCTAGAGATGGATATCGACCAGGATGTCTTCCAAGTCATAGCGCTTGCGCTGCTGTTCCTCACGCTCATCGCCCTGCTTGCCACGCTCGCGACGTTGAGCGGCATCAAGAAGTCGCTATCCCGGGGGGATAGTCCCTCCACGACGACATCTGCCTACAGCACGCCCGCGACGAGCTATGCGGAGACCCAGCCGGCCTACGGAGGAACGGGCGCCTACACGGGGGGCGGTTACGGCGGCGAGCCGGCCGCGGCCTCCCAGGAAGTCGCGACCGGTTATGTGCCGTTGTCGCAGGCGACCCAAGCGGCGCAACCGGCGGAGCAGACGTCCGCGGCAACCCCGGCAAGCACCGGCTCCACGTTGACCGGTGCGGAACCAGAAGAGCAGCCCTTCGAGCGGGACGGGCGCTGGTGGTTCAAACGCGGTGACGAGTTGCTGGTCTACGACGAGGGCACCGGTCAGTGGGTCGCGGCCGGAGTCCCTTCGCCTGCAGCGGGCACCGATGCCCCCGGCGCGACGACGACTTCGTTTCCGACCACCGGTGGCGATACCGGCGAGGGATGGCGCTGTTCGTCGTGTGGCGCGATCAACGGATCGACGGCAACGGTATGCCGCATGTGCTTCACGCCGCGCTAGTCGTCGACTTCGACCAAACGTTCGGTTAGGTCGCCCAGTAACGGAAGACGGGGGTCACGCCCGGCCGCGGTGGCGACGAGGAAGAAGGCCCACACGAGGAACCCCGCGATCGCGACGGCGATCGTGATCGCGCTGGAGATCATGGCCGCGCCTTGCAGCAGGAGCCCCCACGTGAGCCCGATCACGATCGCTTGGAGCCCATGGAAGCGCACACGGGATCGATGTGAGAAGAAGAAGGCGATGAGGCCCGTCAACGGTAAGCCGAGATAAGCGAGCGCTGCCACGCGGCGAAGGTTAGCGACTCGGGCCGGGCCGGGCATGATGGGGGGTATGTCGAACCGTCTCGCGACCGAGACCAGCCCCTACCTGCTCCAGCACAAGGACAACCCCGTGGAGTGGTACCCGTGGGGTGAGGAAGCATTGCGACGCGCCCGGGACGAAGAGAAGCCGATCTTCCTGTCCGTGGGCTACGCCGCGTGCCACTGGTGTCACGTCATGGAGCACGAGTCCTTCGAGGACGACGCGGTCGCGGCCTTGTTGAACGAACATTTCGTCGCGATCAAGGTCGATCGCGAAGAGCGCCCCGACATCGATGCCGTCTACATGGAAGCCGTGCAGCTCATGACCGGTCAGGGCGGATGGCCGATGAGCGTGTTCCTTACTCCCGACGGCGTCCCCTTCTTCGGCGGTACCTACTTCCCGCCCGAGGAACGCTACGGGATGCCGTCCTTCGCGCGTCTATTGCTGGCGATCACCGACGCATGGCAGAACCGGCGCGACGAGGTCCTCGGCCAGGGCAAGCAGCTCCTCGATCACCTCGGAAGCCTCGGGCTCGCTCCAGGGAGCGACCTACCGGGTCACGCCGAGCTCGCCGGCGCGCTCGAAGCCCTCGAGGCTTCGTTCGATCCGGCCTGGGGCGGGTTCGGTGCCGCACCGAAGTTCCCCCAGCCCGCCACGCTCGACCTGCTCCTGACACTCGCCGACCGGGCCGGGTCCGATCAGGATCGGTCACGCGCTCTCGGCATGGTCGAGCGAACGCTCGATGCGATGGCTGCGGGAGGGATGTTCGATCAGCTCGCAGGCGGCTTCGCGCGCTACTCCGTCGACCGCATGTGGTTGGTCCCCCACTTCGAGAAGATGCTCTACGACAACGCCCAGCTCATCCGCACCTACGCGCGCGCTCATGCGCGGATCAACAACGCGCGTTATCGCGAGGTCGTCGAACGCACGGTTGGCTGGTTGTTGTCGGAGATGCGTGACCCGGACGGAGGCTTCTACTCCTCCCTTGACGCCGACTCGGAAGGCGAAGAGGGCAGGTTCTATCTGTGGAGCATCGAGGAGATCCGCGCCGTTGCCGGGGCCGACGCGGACATCGCGATCGCGCACTGGGGATTCACCGAAGAAGGGAACTTCGAAGGCCGCAGCATCCCGGTATTCGCTGCCGAGCCCGAGGATGCCGCGGCGACAGAACGAGCGCGCCACGCTTTGTTGCAGGCCCGCGCCACGCGCGTCCGCCCAGCTACGGACACGAAGGTCCTCACTGCGTGGAACGCGCTGACGGTGTCGGGTCTCGCCGAGGCGGGAGTGGCACTCGATCGTCCCGAATGGGTCGCTGTGGCCGCCACCACGATGGAGCACCTACTGGCCACGATGCGGATCGACGGTCGGCTGATGCGCTCCTTCGCGCGCCGAAGCGACGACGCTCCCGAAATCCGTCACCGAGCGTTCTGTGAGGACTACGCCCTCGTACTCGAAGCTTCTCTGGCCCTCCTGGATGCGACCGGTGATGCACGGTGGCTCGCGGAGGCAAGGTGGGCCGCGGACGAGGCGCTGCGGCTGTTCCTCGACGAGGGCGGCGGTAGCTTCTTCACGACCGGCTCCGATGCGGAAGAGCTGATCACGCGCTCCAAGGACCTGATCGACAACGCGCTGCCCGCCGCGAACTCGGTACTCGCGCTGGAGCTCCAGAAGCTCGCGTTGCTCACCGGTTACGGGCGCTACCAGGATGAAGCGGAGAAGATCCTGCGGCTCCTGGGCCCCGCTCTGAGCCGGTCACCCGCCGCGTTCGGCCACTTGCTCGCAGCGGTCGACTTCCTCGTGAACGACCCGGTCGAGATCGTGATCGTGGGTCGCCGCGAAGACGCGCAGGACCTGCTGGACGCGGCACGAGCGGCGCGCCGTCCCGCGGTGATCTTCGCGGTGGAACCCGATGCGGCATCTCCCGACATCCCTCTCCTTCAGGGCAAGGAGCCGATCGACGGGAAGGCGACCGCGTACGTGTGCCGGCGCGGCGTGTGTCGCAATCCGGTGACCTCGAGCGACGACCTGCGCGTCGAGCTCGCTGTGGTGTGACGTGGATCTGCGGGTCACGCGGTCGGTCACCATCCCGGCCCGCGAGCTCCACTTCTCGTTCGAGACCTCGGGGGGGCCGGGTGGACAACACGCGAACAAGGCCGCTACGCGCGTAGTCCTCGAGTGGGACGTCGCCGGGTCTGCGGCGCTCGGACCCCGGCAACGCGACCGCGTCCTCGATGCGCTCGGCCGGCGGATCGACTCCTCCGGCAGGTTACGGATCACGTCGGACCGCTACCGATCGCAGATGCGCAATCGTGAGGACGCGCGGGACCGGCTCGCGCGGCTCGTGGGCGATGCGCTCAAACCCCGCAAGGCCCGCGTAGCCACGAAAGCCACCGCCGCCGGGAAAGAGCGCCGGCTGAGAAACAAGAAGCGCCGCTCCGAGATCAAACGGAGCAGAGGCCGCGTCGAGCTCGACTAGAAGGCGATCGGTAGCTCCGCGAAGGGCTCGACCCGGCCGAACTCCAGATGCGCGTTGCGAAGCGACGTCAGGCTTCCGTCGTGCCGCCACAGCCCACCATCCTTGCGATAGATCTCGATCGCGAGGTCGGCGATCTCCGAGTTCGCACAGAACCGCGGGGCGCCATCCGGGTCCGCGTACTCGACCTGCACCAGCCGATCGATCGTGGCGCGGGCGGCTCCGGCGATCTTCCACTTGTCGGTACGCGCCGTGAATGCCCAGGTCGGCATCTCGTAACGACTACGCGCGCGCAGCGCCCACTTCAGGTCGTTGAACGGGATGTCTTCGTCCCGGTAACGCAGGAACAACAGGGTGGTGGTGGGGGCCGGCACAACTCCGATCGATGTCTTGGCCCCGAGCCCTTCGAATACGGCGGAGGGGTCTTCCTCGAATTCAGAGCAATGCGCCCACGTCCACGTCGTCGAGTGCTTGCGACCCCACCTATGTGACTGACAGCCGAGCTCGCCGTCGAAGGTCATCTCTTCGGAACCGATCGTGACCGTCCCGAAGAAAGGGACCGAGAGGTTCGGGGAGCACACGGTCGACACCCGTCCTTCGATGCGATCCCGGAGCGGCTCGGGGATGTGCTGGAAGGTGCGTTCGGCGGGGTCGTGGTCGAGCGACCATGACAGGCCGATGCCATCCTTGGCCAGGGATCCATCGAGGTGGGTCTCGGACAGCCACGCGTCGCCGATCCGGATCAAGGCGCCGTCGTCACGTCCGTTCGAGCTGCCGAGCTCGTCGATCGAGAAGCGCCGCTTGTGGGCGAAGTTCGCCTTGGCGTCCGGGTCGAAAACGAACCCCCACAGCTCGCAATACGGCGGGCGTTCGACATCGGTGGGGGCCGTCAGTGTGTAGCGCAACCACACCCCGCGCCCACTGGGGCGATGGTTGAGGGTCGCGTACCAGACCTCCATGAAGCCGCGCCGCTGCCTATCCCAGCGCATGCGGTTCTCGGTCCCGGCTGTGGTGAAGGTGCTCATCGGTGCGATGAGACTAGTCGGTCGCGGCGGTCAGGAGCTTGCGCGCGACGGTCTCCCACGACCATTGGATGCGGGCGAGCTCGGCGGCGGCGCGTCCCAGCTCGCGGCGGCGCTCGACGCCGAGGGCCAGGACGCGGTCGAGCGCCGCGGCGATGCCCTCGATGGAGTGGGTGGGGTCGAAGGTCAGCAAACCCGACATCCCGAGATGCTCCTCCAGCCGAGACCCCAGTTCACCGATCCCCGAATGCGCCGGAACCACCGGCAAGACTCCGGAGGCGGCGGCCTCCACGCC
>Ga0299913_10003060_pt1 | contig 13513 bp, 16 predicted proteins | sample RVTome_9_FD_201360 | JGI IMG/M metagenome (GOLD analysis project Ga0299913, IMG submission 201360) | Soil microbial communities from uranium-contaminated site in the Upper Colorado River Basin, Wyoming, United States - RVT155D38 (version 2) ... | reverse complement strand
GGGCGGTCGGCGGCGAACACCACCCGGCGCTGCAGGATCGAGGTCGAGTTGTAGATGTGCACGATCGCCTTGTGCGCGCCCTCGACCGACTCGAAGGTGCGCTCGATGAGCTCGGGCCGGCACTGGCTGAGCACCTGGATCGTGACGTCGTCCGGGATCGCCCCGTCGGTGACGATCTCGCGCACGAAGTCGAAGTCGGTCTGGCTGGCCGCGGGGAAGCCGACCTCGATCTCCTTGAAGCCCATCCGCACCAGCAGGTCGAAGAACCGCCGCTTGCGCGCTGGGGACATCGGGTCGATGAGCGCCTGGTTGCCGTCCCGCAGGTCGACCGCGCACCACGCCGGCGCACTGGTGATCCGCCGGTCGGGCCAGGTGCGGTCGGCGAGCACGGCCGGCTCCACGGCCTCGTGGAACGGGCGGTACCGGTGGTATGGCATCGAGCTGCCGCGCTGCGCGTTCCACGCCGGCTGGGCGGCCGGCGCCGGGCGCGCCGGAGTGCGGATGCTGCTGGCTGGCTTGCTCCTGAAGGCGTCGCTGGACATCGCCGGGTCACTGCTCCTGCGGTCGGGTGGTGGTTGACCGGCACCACGCGACACCGCGACGGGGGGCCGGCCGGTCAGACCCCGTCGCGGCGGCAAAGCAGGAGGGCGCGCGCCACGGGACGGAGCGTAACGACATCACGTTTCAAGTGGGAAACCGGTCTCAACATCCGGGACATGCCGCGGTGGCGACTCGCATCCGTATCGACGTTCGGGGGCCGCCAAGACGTCGATACGGATGCGAGTCGCCGGGAGGTCGCGCGGCTGTCGCGGCGGCCCCGTGGCCCGTGTCACACTTCGCGACATGACCGCCGAGGACGACTTCGACTTCGACGAGGAGAAGCGGCTGCGGTCCGAGCGAGCCAGGCTGAACGTGGCCCGCGCGGTGGACGTCCTGGTCACCGCGGTGCGCACCGTCGGCGGGTTCGCGGCGGCCGTGCTGGCCGCGTACATCGTGCTCTCCGTCGGTGGGGCCAACCCGGACAACACCATCGCGAAGTTCGTCGCGCGCTGGGCCGACGTCCTCGCGCTCGGCTTCCGCGACCTGTTCACGCCGGCCGACCCCAAGCTGCAGGTGCTCGTGAACCACGGGCTCGCCGCGCTGTTCTGGCTGATCATCGCGTCGGTCGTCAGCCGCATCCTGCGCCGCCTGACCTCGCCGTACCTGATCAGCTAGCGCGTTGCCTTCCCCCGCGGTACATGGGCGTCCCAGGACTCGTTAGGCGAGCCGTGGGACGCCCACGTGCCGCGGTGGATGCCACCAGCCATCAGTCGGACGGGAATGTAGGGGTGCCGTACTCGCCGGTGAACACCGTCTGCGCGAGCGGCCGCCGCACCCGCGGCCTGGCCTCCCGCTCCCGGAGGTCCTCGGGCAGCCCGTCCGGCGAGCCGAGCCGGCCGATGGCCACCGCCACGGTCGGCTCGTGGTACCGCGGCAGCGCGAACTCGGTGCGCGCCGAGTCCGGGAAGAAGCCGGCCATCTGGTGCACGACCAGCCCCTCGGCGACGGCCTGCAGCGCGAGCTGCGCGGTCGCCTGGCCGAGGTCGTAGCGCGCGTACGGGATCTCCCGCCCGGACTCGTCGGCGGTCACCGCCACGCCGAGCACGAGCGCGGCCGCGGCGCCGGTCCACCGCTGGTTGCGCGGCTTCAGCACACCGAAGATGCGCTCGAACGTGCGCGAACCGCGGCGGCCGACCAGGTAGCGCGCCGGCTGCAGGTTGCCGGACGACGCGGCCCACCTGGCGGCCTCGAACAACGTCAGCAGCTGGGCGTCCGATACCTCGGCGGCGGGGTCGAGCCCGCGTGGGCTCCACCGCGCCGCGATCAGCGGGTGAATGGCTGGGGTCATTGTCACAAGCCAGACGTGCAGGTGACGCCGGTAGGCTCCGACGTCGAGGAACGGAGGTGGGACGTGGCGCTCGTCGTGCAGAAGTATGGCGGCTCCTCGGTGCAGAGTGCCGAGCGGATCAAGCGGGTGGCCGAGCGCATCGTCAACACCAAGAAGGCCGGTAACGACGTGGTGGTGGTCGTCTCGGCGATGGGAGACACCACCGACGAGCTGATGGACCTTGCCCACCAGGTGGCGCCGGTGCCACCGGCGCGCGAGCTGGACATGCTGCTCACCGCGGGGGAGCGGATCTCCAACGCGCTGGTGGCGATGGCCATCCACGCCCTCGGCGCGGAGGCGCGCAGCTTCTCCGGCTCGCAGGCCGGCGTGATCACCGACTCGGTGCACGGCAAGGCGCGGATCATCGACGTGACGCCCGGCCGGGTGCGCGACGCGCTGGACCGCGGCCAGATCGTGCTGGTCGCCGGGTTCCAGGGGGTCAGCCAGAACACCAAGGACGTCACGACCCTCGGCCGCGGCGGCTCGGACACCACCGCCGTCGCGCTCGCCGCGGCGCTCAAGGCCGACGTCTGCGAGATCTACACCGACGTGGACGGCGTGTTCACCGCGGACCCGCGCATCGTGTCCAACGCGCGGCGGCTGGACCACATCAGCTACGAGGAGATGCTCGACATGGCGGCGTCGGGCGCGAAGGTGCTGATGCTGCGCTGCGTGGAGTACGCCCGCCGCAACGGCGTCACGGTGCACGTCCGGTCGTCGTACAGCAACGAGCCCGGCACGATCGTCGCCGGGTCGATGGAGGACCTACCGATGGAGCAGCCCATCATCACCGGCGTCGCGCACGACCGGTCCGAGGCCAAGGTCACCGTGGTCGGCGTGCCGGACCAGCCGGGCGTCGCGGCGCAGATCTTCCGCATCCTGGCCGACACCGAGATCAACATCGACATGGTGGTGCAGAACGTGTCGTCGGCGGCCACCGCGCTCACCGACATCACGTTCACGCTGCCCAAGACCGACGGCCCGACGGCGGTGGCCGCGCTGGAGAAGGCGCGCGAGGAGATCGGGCTGCAGCAGGTGGTGTACGACGACCATGTCGGCAAGGTGTCCCTCATCGGGGCCGGCATGCGCCGCCACCCCGGCGTCACGGCGACCTTCTGCGAGGCGCTGGCCACGGCCGGGGTGAACATCGAGCTGATCTCCACGTCGGAGATCCGGATCTCGGTGCTGTGCCGGGACAACCAGCTGGACGACGCGGTGCGCGCGCTGCACGACGCGTTCGAGCTGGGCGGCGACGACGAGGTCGTGGTCTACGCGGGGACCGGAAGATGAGTGCCCCCCACGAGAACGCTCCGCGTTTCGGCAGGGCTCCCGGAATGGCCCACCCGCCCACCCAGACGTTGGCGCTGGTCGGCGCCACGGGTGCCGTCGGCACCGTGATGGTCGACATCCTGAACGCGCGCGACACCGTGCCGTGGGGCGAGATCCGGCTCGTGGCGTCGGCCCGCTCGGCCGGCCGGACGATCGTGGTGCGGGGCGCCGAGCTGACCGTGCTCGAGCTCGCGCCCGAGGTGTTCGACGGCGTGGACGTCGCCATGTTCGACGTGCCGGACGAGGTGTCCGCGCAATGGGCGCCGATCGCGGCCGGGCGCGGCGCCGTGGTGGTGGACAACTCCGGCGCCTTCCGGATGGACCCCGACGTGCCGCTCGTGGTGCCCGAGTGCAACGCCGAGCGGGTCGCGGACCGCCCGCGCGGGATCGTCGCCAACCCGAACTGCACGACCCTGTCGATGATGGCCGCGCTCGGCGCGCTGCACCGCCGTTTCGAGCTGCGCGAGCTGGTGGTGGCCTCGTACCAGGCGGCATCCGGGGCCGGCGCGGCCGGCGTCGACCGGCTGCAGGCCGAGCTGGCCGCGGTGGCCGGCAAGGGCGTCGGGGTGCGCGTGGGTGACGTCCGCGAGGCCGTGGCGGCGGCCGGGTTGTCGACGCACGACTCGCCGTTCCCGGCGCCGCTCGCGCTCAACGTGGTGCCGTGGGCCGGCTCGGTGAAGGCCGACGGCTGGTCGTCCGAGGAGCTCAAGGTGCGCAACGAGTCGCGCAAGATCCTCGGCATCCCGGATCTGCGGGTGTCCGCGACGTGCGTGCGGGTGCCCGTCGTGACGACGCACTCCCTCGCGGTGCACGCGACCTTCGGCCAGCCGATCACCGTGGCGCAGGCGCACGACACGTTCGCCGCGCAGCCGTCGATCGTGCTGGTCGACGACGCGGAGGCCGGGCTCTTCCCCACCCCGGCCGACGTGGTCGGCGCGGACCCCACCTACGTCGGCCGGGTCCGCCAGGCGCTGGACTTCCCGAACACGCTCGACTTCTTCGTGTGCGGCGACAACCTGCGCAAGGGCGCGGCCCTCAACACCTACGAGATCGCCGAGGTGGTGGCCGCCGAGCTGGCCGCGGGCTGAGGCAGGACCACCTCCGCCGGCCACCGGCGCTGCACCGCGATCGCGCCGCACGCGAGCAGCGCGCCGGCGCCACCGGTCACCACGAAGGCCCACCTGGGCGCGCTGGCGTCGACCACGGCGCCGGACAGCGGCGCGCCGAGCGCCAGGCCGGCGGTCAGCGCGGAGCCGTGCAGCCCCATGATCAGGCCGCGCACGGTCTCCGGCGCCAGCCGGCTGACCGAGTCGGCGACCGCGGCCAGGGTCGGCGCGCACAGCGCCCCCGCCGGCAGCAGGGCCAGGCACAGCACCCACCACCGGTCGCCGAACAGCCCGATGGGCATGGTGAGCAGCCCGAGCAGCAGGGCAAGCGTGAGCGCCGAGACCCCGCGGCGCATCGCGCCGAAGACGAACCCGCCGAGGAGCGAGACCAGCCCCCAGGTCGCGAGCACCAGCCCGATCCAGGACACCTGCCCGGTGCTCTGCAGTGCGGCGACGATCCCGACGTCGGTGCCGGCCAGCACGAGCGTGCACGCCGTGGTGGCGAGCAGCACGGCCGTCAGCTGGGGCCGCAGCCAGCTGCGCATCGGGGGCCGCGGCGCGCCGATCGCCGCCGCGCTCTTGACCGGCGGGTTGAGCACGTACATCGCGACGCCCGATGCGACGATCGTCACGCCGAGCGTGAGCACGGCGGCATTCGTGGAGACGGTCGTGGCCAGCAGCACGCCGAGCACCGGACCGATCATGTAGGACAGCTCGACCGACATGGAGTCGACGGAGTACGCGGGGCGCCGCTGCCCCTCCGGCACGAGTGCGGCCAGCGACTGCCGGACGACGGAGAACACCGGCAGCGCGAGCAGCCCGCCGACGAACGCGGCGCCGAGCAGTGCCGGGTACGGCAGCCACGGTACGGCGCCCCAGAAGGCGCCGTCGGCGATCGTGGCGACCACCAGCATCCGGCGCAGCCCGTGCCGGTCGACGACCCGGCCGAGGAGCGGAGCGCCGATCGCGGCGCCGACGGTGACCGTGGCGCCGACCAGCCCGGCCGGTCCGTAGCCCCGCCCCAGGCCGAGCACCACGTGCAGGGTGAGCACCACGCCGGCCGCCGTGATCGGGATGCGGGCCAGCATCGCGATCAGCATCAGCCTGGTCACGCCCGGAATGCCGAGCACGGCGCGGTAGGGGGCGAGGGTCATGCCGCCCATGGTGGCGTGCGGCACCGACAGTTTCCGAGCGAACTACCCTTAAGTTGACTCGATCGAATTATTGATTGATTCCAGAGAGTGTGGTTGCGTGGTGGGCGTGATCGAGCCGCAAGAACTGCTCCGCTCCGCCGGGCTGCGGGTGACCGCGCCGCGACTCGCCGTGCTGGAGTGGCTCGACGGGCACCCGCACGCGACGGCCGACCGGGTTGCGACGGCCGTGCGGGCCCGGCTGGGCTCGGTGTCCACCCAGGCGGTCTACGACGTGCTCAACGCCTGCACGCAGGCCGGCCTCGTCCGGCGGATCGAGCCGGCCGGCTCGCCGGCGCGCTACGAGACCCGCACCGGTGACAACCACCACCACGTCGTGTGCCGGTCCTGCGGCCGCACCGAAGACGTCGACTGCGTCGTCGGCCACCGGCCGTGCCTGGATCCGTCGAACGCGAACGGCTTCGTCGTCGACGAGGCCGAAGTCGTCTTCTGGGGCCTGTGCCCCGACTGCTCCCCAAGCAGCCAATAAGGAGGAACTGCCCGTGACCGAAGCTCGACACACGACGAACAACGCCGGGATCCCGGTGGCCAGCGACGACCACTCGCTGACCCTCGGCCCCAACGGACCGATCCTGCTGCAGGACCACTACCTGATCGAGAAGAACGCCCAGTTCAACCGCGAGCGGGTGCCGGAACGCGTGGTGCACGCCAAGGGCGGCGGCGCGTTCGGGTTCTTCGAGGTGACGGACGACCTGAGCCAGTTCACCAAGGCCGCGGTGTTCCAGCCGGGCACCAGGACCGACGTGCTGGTGCGCTTCTCGACCGTCGCCGGTGAGCTCGGTTCGCCCGACACCTGGCGCGACCCGCGCGGCTTCGCGATCAAGTTCTACACCGGCGAGGGCAACTACGACCTGGTCGGCAACAACACCCCGGTCTTCTTCATCCGCGACCCCATCAAGTTCCCCGACTTCATCCGCTCCCAGAAGCGCCGCGCCGACAACCACCTGCGCGACCACGACATGCAGTGGGACTTCTGGACGCTGCGGCCCGAGTCGGCGCACCAGGTCACCTGGCTGATGGGCGACCGCGGCATCCCCAAGTCGTGGCGCAACATGAACGGGTACGGCTCGCACACCTACCTTTGGCGCAACGCCGCCGGCGAGCGGTTCTGGGTCAAGTACCACTTCAAGACCGACCAGGGCATCGACTTCTTCACGCAGGCCGACGCGGACGCCATGGCCGGCATCGACACCGACTACCACATCCGCGACCTGTGGACCGCGATAGAGCGGGCCAACGAGCCGAGCTGGACCGCGTTCGTGCAGGTGATGCCGTACCAGGACGCCGCGGACTACCGGTTCAACCCGTTCGACCTGACGAAGGTGTGGCCGCACGGCGACTACCCGCTGATCAAGCTCGGCCGCATGGTGCTCGACCGCAACCCGTCCAACTACTTCGCCGAGATCGAGCAGGCCGCGTTCGAGCCGGCGAACCTGGTGCCCGGCATCGGCCCCTCGCCGGACAAGATGCTGCTCGGGCGGCTGTTCGCCTACCCGGACACGCACCGCTACCGCATCGGCCCCAACTACGCGCAGCTGCCGGTGAACCAGCCCAGGGCGCCGGTGCACAGCTATGCCAAGGACGGCGCGATGCGCTACCAGAACCCGGCCGACCCGGTGTACGCGCCGAACTCCTACGGTGGGCCGCACGCCAACTCCGCGATCGCCTCGGAGACGGCGGCGTCCTACGGCGTGCTCGACGAGGTCGTGCGCTCCGCGTACCAGCTGCACGCCGAGGACGACGACTTCGGCCAGCCGGGCACCATGGTCCGCCAGGTGCTCGACGACGCGGCGCGCGAGCGGCTGGTGAACAACGTCGCCGGCCACCTGTCCAACCGGGTGTCCGAGCCCGTGCTGGCGCGTGCGCTCGACTACTGGCGCTCGATCGACAAGGAGACCGGCGACAAGATCGCAGGCAAGCTCGGCGACTGACCCCGTTCTGGGTGGAGGGACCATTTGCCCGGTTCTACCGGTGCGATGGTCCATCCACCCCGGGGTGTCAGGCGCACTCCTCCGGGTGTTCCACGCAGTACGGCGTGACGCCGGGCAGCCGGTGCCGGTTGGCGGACACCCAGGCGTACACCAGCTCCTGCACCGGCCGGGTCACGCGGTACAGGCCCAGCGGCAGCCGGGTGCCGAGCGCGGCCGACAGCGCCGCGCCCACCGCCTCGGCGGCGCGCGCCCGCCGGCCGTCGGCGCCCAGCCACCACACCGCACCGGCCGCCTCGTCGGCGGTCAGCCCGGTTCCGGTGAGCACGCCATGTCCCTGGTACGGCCGCAGGGCGACCCGGTGCCGACGGTCCAACCTGCGCACCCAGTTGGCCGATCGGGTGCAGAACCCGCACTGTCCGTCGAACACAAGAGTTCCATGCACGCCGCCAGTGTCCCTTCTAGGGTGTGCAGTGTGACTGTGAACGTCGTGGGCATCGGAGGTTCCATCCGCACCGACTCGCAGTCGCAACGCGCGCTGCGCATCGCGCTGGCCGGGGCCGAAGCGGCCGGCGCCCGCACCCACGCGATCACCGGCGCCGACCTCGTGCTGCCGTTCTACGACCCGGCCATCCACACCCGGCCGACGCCGGCCACCGAGCTGGTGCAGCTGCTGCGGATGTCCGACGGCGTGCTGCTGGTCTCGCCCGGCTACCACGGCACGGTGTCCGGCCTGGTGAAGAACGCGCTCGACTACGTGGAGGACCTGCGCGACGAGCCGCGCCCCTACCTGGACGGCCGGGCGGTCGGCTGCGTCGCGCTGGCCCAGGGCTGGCAGGCCTCCGTGACGACGCTGACCGCACTGCGCTCGATCGTGCACGCGCTGCGCGGCTGGCCCACCCCGCTCGGCGCGGCCGTCAACACCTCCGAGGTCACGTTCGAGACCGACGGCTGCTCGGACGCCCAGGTCGAGAAGACCCTGCGCACGATCGGCGAGCAGGTCGTCGAGTTCGCGCTGTCACACGGCTGAGGGGCTCATCCGGCCGCGAAGGACGTGCGCACGAAGTGGATCTCCGTGGCCACCTGCTTCAGCACCTCGGAGACGACGAGCGAGCCGTGGCCGGCGTCGTAGCGGTACACGGCATAGTCCTTGCCCTTGCCGGCGAGCGCATCCAGGTAGTTGTCCACCTGCCGGATCGGGCAGCGCGGGTCGTTCTCGCCGGCCAGCACCAGTACCGGCGCCCGCACCGCGTCCACGTAGGTGAGCGGCGAGCACCGCTCGTACAGTTCGGGCAGCTCGTCGGGCGAGCCGCCGAACAGCGCCCGGTCGAACGCGCGCAGCGGCTCCATCTCGTCGGCGTACGCGGCGAGGTAGTCGGCCACCGGCACGCCCGCCACGCCCGCCGCCCAGCGCTCGGGCTGGGTGCCCAGGGCCAGCAGCGTGAGGTAGCCGCCCCACGAGTAGCCGACGACCGCGCTCCTGGTTGCGTCGGCGACCCCGGCTGCGACCGCCCAGTCGTGCACGGCCGCGATGTCCTCCAGCTCGGTCAGCCCCGGCCGGCCCTCGATCGCGTCGCGCCACTTGGATCCGTAGCCGGTCGAGCCGCGGTAGTTCACGTGCACCACCGCGAAGCCCGCGTCCACCCAGGCGGCGCGGGCGGGCGAGAACCGGTCCTCGTCGGCGGTCTGCGGCCCGCCGTGGATGTAGAACACGGTCGGCAGCGGCCCGGTCGCGTCCGCCGGCCTGGAGACCAGGGCGTGCACCCTGCCGCCGGGGCCGTCCACCCAGGCGTCGGCGAGCTCGACGGAGCCCTCGGCGGTCTCGCCCGGCGGCGAGAGCAGCACCCGGTCGGTGCCGTCGGGGTGCAGCGCCCGCACCACCTGCAGCCGCGCCGAGGACGACCACGAGTACTCCACGGTGCCGTCGTCGCGCACCGACGCCGCGCCGACAGTCCCCTTTGGAGTGTCCACAGTGGATAGCTCGGCGGTCCCGATGTGGTAGCGGTGCAGCGTGGTGCGCGCCGAATGCGTGTGCCCGACGAGCAGCGCGGAGCCATCCGGATACCAGTCGGCGGTCACCTCGCCAGGCAGGTCGAGCGCGACCTCCGTCTCGGTGTCGGCGACCACGTCCCAGACCAGCAGCTCCTCGCGGCCGCGTCGCTCGTGGGTGAGCAGCAGCCGCTGGTCGCCGGCGACGGGGGAGAACTCCAGCGGGTGCAGCCCGAGGCCCTCGCCGTCCCACTTGTCGGCCACCGGCTGGCCGTCGGCGGTGCGCAGCACGCAGACCGCGGGGTGCCGCGAGTCGCCGTGTTCGGAGTGCGAGATCGCCAGCAGCTCCTGGTCCCTGGACAGCGCCGCGACGTGCGCGTCCTCCTTGCTCTGGTAGGCGATCCGCGCCGGGCCGCCGTCGACGCTGACCCAGATCGTGCTGCCGTCGTCGGTCGCGGTGCCGACGGCGACCGTGTCGCGCCCGATCTCCAGGCCGGCCGGGTACGCGTCCGGCACGCCGGGCACGGCCGGCTGGGGATCGACCCCGCCGGGGAACGGCTCGCTCACCCAGTGCCCGAACTCGTTGCCGTCGGTGTCGGCGAACCACCAGATCCGCTCGCCGTCGGGCGGCAGCGCGGAGTTGTACGTGCCGTTGGGGCGGTCGGTGACCTGCCGGTGGAGGTCCGTCGCGCGGTCCCACGCGTAGATCTCCCACACGCCCGAGGCGTTCGACAGGTACGAACTGCGGTCCTGCGCGTCGCGCGCCGAGTCGGGCAGCGTCACCCGCGGCGCGCTGAACCTCTTGCGCCAGCGGGCTTCCGCGGCCTCGTCGTCGAACAGGCGGTCAGGTACCTGGGCGGCGGGATGATCGGTCACCGGGCGATTCTGTCGTACTTCGGTACTAGTCTGCGCGAGTGATTACGGCCATGCACGCACTGATCTACAGCAAGCAGGCCGAGGCGGTCCGCGACTTCCTGAAGGACACGCTCGGCCTGCCCTTCGTCGACTCCGGTGGCGGCTGGCTGATCTTCGCGCTGCCACCGGCCGAGGTCGGCGTGCACCCCACGGAGGGCGCCACCCAGCACGAGCTGTACCTGATGTGCGACGACCTCGAGGCCACCATGGCGGAGCTGACCGTCAAGGGCGTCGAGTTCACCGGCGGCATCCAGGAGCAGGGCTGGGGGCGCCAGGCGGCGATCAAACTGCCCGACGGCAGCACCCTCGGCCTCTACCAACCCCTCCACCCGACTGCCTACGACCTGCCCCGGTAGCGAACGAGCCGGCCGCCGGGACATCCCTGGCGAGAGACCGCGGATCGGCGGCCAGCTGGGTTTGGCCCCGGCAGGCGTCCGTGAACGCTAAGCTGCCGGCATGGCAAGCTCGGAGCCGCTGGTGCGCCGCGTGGACCGCCAGGAGGAAGACCTGCGGGCGGTCGCCGATACCGTGCTCGAAATCAAGGACACGGTCGACCGGCACACCGAGACGTTGGCGCAGCACACCGAGACGTTGGCACAGCACGGTGATGACCTGGCAGCGATCAAGGGCACGCTGGCCGACCACGGCGGCCGGCTCACCGAGATTCTGGCGTTGCTCCACGAACAGCAGTCGACCGCCGGCCGTTAACGTCTGCGGCGGCGACCATGCTCGCCGGTTACGTGGATCGGGGGCTTGTGCTCAGCACCAGGACGAGCCACGCCGCAGGAATCTGGGCGAATGCGGTCATCGATTTTGAATAGGCGCCCTGGGTAATCGTTGTGGACGCAGCCACGTAGCGAGCAACGAATAGAAAATCTTGCGCATGAGCACCTCAAGGTCAGTTGTAGGAAGGGGACGAGGTTGTCGGAGCGATCAGGAGTCCTCGCTGACGATCCGTTCGGTGGTCGGCGGCCAACCAGTCACGAACGGCTGACGGGACTGCCCTGGGATGCGTCGTACCACGACGGCCCTGCGCCTTGGGATCTTGACCAGCCGCAGCCGGCAGTAGTGCGTTTGGCATCCGAAGGTGGATTCGTCGGGGCGGTGCTCGATGCGGGTTGCGGGACCGGCGAGAACGCTCTTCATGTGGCCTCGCTGGGATTGCCGGTTCTGGGCGTTGACGTGGCTGAGACGGCACTGGCGATCGCCCGAGAGAAGGCCGAGGACCGTGGGATCGAGGTCGAGTTCGCTGCGGCTGATGCGTTCCGGCTGGAGCGTTTGGGGCGCAGGTTCGAGACGGTGCTGGACTGCGGACTGTTCCATACGTTCGACGGCGACGAGCGACCAGGCTACGTGGCGAGTCTGGCGTCGGTGACCGAGCACGATGGAACCCTGTACGTGTTGTGCTTCAGCGACAGTGGTCCCGATACCGGCCCGCACCCCGTCAGTCAGGAAGAGCTGAAAGCGGCGTTCAATCCCAGCAATAGATGGAATGTCGCCGCCATCGAACCGGACCGGATTCAGACGAGATACCACGACAACGGCGCACCGGCCTGGCTCGCCACAATCAAACGAATCTAGACTGCGGGGCTGGTCGGCCAGCACCACCGACTCCTTGCGGCCGTCAGCGCGCACACTCAACAGCCATAGGGGGCAAGCCCCGTTCTGAGCGGTTGAAGTCGGGTGTCAGAGGTCGAGGGCGGCTCGGAGGGTGCCGTCGATGCGTTGCAGTGTGGCGGCGTCCAGTTTGCCGACCGGTCCTCTGATCCATGCCCGGTACAGGCGGCTGAGGTCGCCGGCGTAGGCCCAGCCGTGGCCGGCGACGGGGACGGCCAGCAGGTCGCTCGGATCGGTGGCTCGCAGTGTCACGCCGAGGACCCATGGTCGGTCTGAGTCGTTGATGCCGTCGTTGGACAGAATCGCCACGGTGGTGGGCTGGTCTGGCCGGCTGGGGCGGATGTAGCGGCGTAGTTCACCCCGCCGCACGCAGGTCCGCCTCTGCCGCCGCCTGGTCCGCGTCGTCGGCCAGCGCCTCCGCTTCCACGTCGCCCCAGTTGGTGCCGGCGCCCTGGCGGACGGCTTCGCGGCGCACCGCGGCCGAGATCCACGCCGAGGTGGACAGCCCGGACCGCTTGGCCATCAGCTCCGCGAACCCGAACGTGTCCTGGTCGATCGACAGCGTCACCTTACGAGTAGCCATGTCAATCATCCTACCGTTGATAAGGTCCGCCTGGCTTCCTCGACGGTGAGTAGGACGCGCCTCGGTATGGGACGCGGTTCAGGACGGCCACCTGGCGCTGCCGCTCGGCGACGGCGTGCGGTTGCTGCGCTTCGCTGCCGTACAGCAGCGGGATGGCGCCCCTCCGGTCCACCTCGAATCTGGGCTGTTGCGCCGTTCGAGCTATCCCGGAGACCTGCCCGTCCGGCGAGGACGTCCTTCTGTCCGGTGGTCGTCCAGCTCGGCCCTGACTGTGGCGGCGTCGGAGCGCGCGGCGGCTTGAAGACGTACAGAAAGTCCTCATCGCGGCGGGAAGGCTTCTTGTAGATCGTTTAGGACAATGCCATCTCACGCTCGCCTCAACGGGCTAACCTGCGCCAGCGGCAACAGGGCGCGCTCGACAAGGAGCAGTCATGGCAACCTTCACCCGGTCCGACGACCTGCAGGGAGCGGAGTTCGTCGCCGCGGACTTGCGTGGTGCCCGGTTCGTCGGGGCTGACCTGTCCGGCGTCGTGATGCGCGCGGTCGAGGTGCGGGGGGCGGACATCGACGCACCGTGGCTCTCCGACGGCGACAGCTTCTTGCGCGTCAACGGCGTCGACGTGATCCCACTCGTCGAGGCCGAGCTCAACCGCCGCTTTCCGGGCCGCGCCGACCGGCGCGCCGGGGATCCGGTTGGCCTGCGCGCGGCCTGGGCTGCGCTCGAGCGCACCTGGGCGGCCACGCTCGAGCGCGTCGCGGCGATGCCGGCCGGCACGGTCGACGTGTCGGTGGGCGGCGAGTGGTCGTTCGCGCAGACGGTGCGGCACCTGGTAATGGCCACGGACACGTGGCTGGGCCGGGCGATCCTGGAGATCGAACAGCCATACCACCCCATCGGTCAGGCGGAC
>Ga0299913_10003059_pt1 | contig 13514 bp, 9 predicted proteins | sample RVTome_9_FD_201360 | JGI IMG/M metagenome (GOLD analysis project Ga0299913, IMG submission 201360) | Soil microbial communities from uranium-contaminated site in the Upper Colorado River Basin, Wyoming, United States - RVT155D38 (version 2) ... | reverse complement strand
CGCTGCTGTCGATGCGGCTGGCGGCCCCGACGGCGCTGGTCGACATCAACGGACTGCCCGACCTCGACCACATCCACGCCGATGCGAGCGGGGTCCGGATCGGCGCGCTGGCCCGGCATGCGAGGGTCCTCGCGGACCAGGGAGTGGCCCGGGTGCAGCCACTGGTGACGCTGGCGCTGGCCAACGTCGCGCACCCCACCATCCGCAACCGCGGCACCACCGTCGGCTCGCTCGTGCACGCCGACGCCGCAGCCGAGATGCCCATGGTGCTGCGACTGCTGCAGGGGTCGGTCGACGTGGTCTCGCCCAGGGGCCGGCGAACCATCGAGGCCGCCGACCTGTACGTCGGGCCCCTGGAGTCCTGCCTCACCCACGACGAGATCGCGGTCGAGGCGTTCTTCCCGGCGCTCCCGGCAGGAAGCGGCGTCGGGTTCGAGGAGATCGCACGCCGCCACGGCGACTACGCCATCTGCGGGGTCGCCGCGGTCGTCGCGGTCGAGGGGGAGAGGGTCGTCTCGGCGCGGGCCGGGTATCTCTCGGTCTCGGACGTCCCCGTCGTGGTGGACCTGACGGAGACGCTCGCCGGAGCGACACCGGCCCGGCCGGTGTGGGCCGCGGCCGCCGACGCCGCCCTCGCCGAGCTCTCCCCGGAGGACGACATCCACGCCACCGCGGAGTACCGCACGCACCTCGTGAAGGTGTTGACCGCGCGGGTGCTCGGCGCGGCGTACGACGACGCAGTGACGAGCGTGGAGGCGAAGCAGTGACCGAGAGCAGAACCTCCGAGAGGCAGCACGAGATCCGGCTTCGGGTGAACGGCGTCAGCCACGACCTCGCCGTGCCGGCTCGGCGACTGCTCTCCGACGCCCTTCGCCACGATCTCGGCCTCACCGGCACGCATGTCGGCTGTGAGCACGGCGTCTGCGGTGCCTGCACGGTGCTGGTGGACGGCAGCCCGATGCGCAGCTGCCTGATGTTCGCGGTGTCCGTGGTCGACCACGAGATCACCACGGTCGAAGGACTCGCCCGCGACGACGGCTCCCTCGGCCCCGTGCAGCAGGCGTTCCGTGACTGCCACGGCCTGCAGTGCGGCTTCTGCACCCCCGGCTTCCTGACCACCATCACCGCCGGGATCAAGGAGTGCCCCGATCCGACGCCGGAGCAGGCGCGAGACATGATCGCCGGCAACCTCTGCCGCTGCACGGGCTACCAGAACATCGTCAAGGCGGTGTGCCGGGCCGCCGAGCTCGCGCGCGGGAACGAGGAGGCCGAGTGACCACCCGGATGATGGGCACGAAGGTCCTGCGGGTCGAGGACGACCGGCTCGTCCGTGGCGCCGGTCGCTACGTCGACGACCTCGCCCCGGACGCGCTGCATGCGGCGGTGCTGCGCAGCCCGCACGCGCACGCCCGGATCATCGCCATCGACGTGGATGCGGTCCTGGACTGCGAGGGCGTGCACGCGGTGTGGACCTACGACGACCTCGACGGCGCGATGGCCGAGCCGCTGCCGCTGCTGATCCCGCACCCCACGCTCACCCACGGGCGAACCCAGTACGCACTCGCCCGGGACGAGGTGAACTACGTCGGCGAGGCGATCGCGTTCGTCGTCGCCGACGACCGCTACCTGGCCGAGGACGCGCTGGCACAGATCGTCGTGGAGTACGAGTTCCTGCCCCCGGTCGTCGGCATCGAGGCCGCCCGGGCGGCCGACCGACTGGTCCACGACGACGTGCCCGGCAACCTCGCGGCCCGGATGGAGCAGGCGAACGGCGACGCGGCCGCGGCCATCGCCGAGGCGCCGCACAGGCTCTCCCTCGACCTGGAGATCGAGCGCAGCGCCTGCATGCCGATGGAGGGCCGCGGTGTGGTGGCCCGCTGGGACGACGACAACGGCCGGCTGCAGGTGTGGTCCTCGACGCAGACCTCCACCGGCGTACGCGCCGCAGTCGCCGCCAAGCTCGGTCTGGACCTCTCCAGGGTGGACGTGATCACCCCCGACGTCGGTGGTGGCTTCGGCGTGAAGATCAACCACCCCTGGCCCGAGGAGGTGCTCGTGCCGCTCGCGGCCATGCGACTCGGCCGCCCGGTGAAGTTCACCGAGGACCGCCGCGAGCACTTCATCTCCTCGGCCCACGAGCGCGCCCAGCAGCATCACGTGGAGGTCGGCTTCGACGACGACGGCAGGGTGCTCGGGCTCGACGTACGGTTCTGGCACGACCACGGTGCCTACACGCCGTACGGGCTGATCGTCCCCATCATCACCTCGACCCAGTTGCTGGGCCCGTACAAGCCCGGCGCCTACCACGTGCAGTTCGACTCGCTGTACACCAACACCGTGATCGTGACGCCCTACCGCGGCGCCGGACGACCGCAGGGCTGCTTCGTGATGGAGCGGACCATGGACGCGATCGCCGCCTCCCTCGGCAAGGACCGCACCGAGGTCCGCGCGGTGAACTTCATCCAGCCCGACGAGTTCCCCTACGACCACGGGCTGATCTTCCAGGACGGCCGCGAGCTGGAGTACGACTCCGGCGACTACCCGGCACTGCTGACCAGGATCAAGGAGCTGGTCGGCTGGGACGAGTTCGAGCAGTTCCGTGCCGAGATGGCGACCCAGGGCAGGCGGGTCGGGATCGGCCTGGCGTGCTACGTCGAGGGCACCGGCGTCGGCCCGTACGAAGGTGCCCACGTGCACATCGAGACCTCGGGGAAGGTCAAGGTCGCCACCGGGCTGACCTCTCAGGGACAGGGGCACCAGACCGCCTTCGCGCAGATCGTCGCCGACGAGCTGGGCGTGAGGTTCGAGGACGTCGAGATCACCACGGGCGACACCCGGCGGATGCCGTACGCCGTCGGCACCTTCGCCTCGCGCGCGGCCGTGATGAGCGGGTCGGCGATCCACCTGGCGGCCAAGCGCACGAAGGAGAAGGCGCTGCGGATCGCGGCCGAGGCGCTCGAGGCCGATGTCGCGGATCTGGAGATCGTCGACGGCGTCGTCGGCGTCAAGGGCAGCCCGGGCGCGACCATCCCCCTGGGCACGGTCGCGGTGCTGTCGAACCCGCTGCGCTACGCCTTCGACAAGGCGTCCGAGGCCGCCACCCAGTTCAGCGTGGGTGACTCGAGCAGGCCGCCGGTCGCCGACGGCGACGAGCCCGGCCTGGAGGGCAAGGACTTCTACTCGCCGCCGCGCTCGACGTTCGCCTCGGGCATGCACGCGGTGATCGTCGAGACCGACCCCGACACCGCCGAGATCAGGATCCTCAAGTACGCCGTCGTGCACGACTGCGGTCACCTGATCAACCCGATGATCGTGGAGGGCCAGATCCATGGCGGCGTCGCGCAGGGGGTCGGGGGCGCGCTCTACGAGCGGATGGCGTACGACGAGTCCGGGCAGCTGCTCAACGCCTCGTTCATGGACTTCCTGATGCCCTACGTGACCGAGGTTCCCGAGCGGATCGAGATCGACCACCTCGAGACTCCTTCGCCGCTCAACCCCCTGGGCATCAAGGGCGCCGGCGAGGCCGGGGTGATCCCGGGCTCGGCAGCGTTCGCGGCCGCCATCGAGGACGCCGAGCGCGCAGTGCTTCCGCGTTTCGGGATCACCGCCATGCCGATCTCGCCGTCCCAGCTGTTCGCGTTGCGGGCAGCCGCCGAGTCCGCCTCCGAGGAGACCCGATGAAGATCACCGGCCAGAACACCATCGCCGCGCCTGTCGAGAAGGTCTGGGACGCGCTGCTGGACCCCCGGGTGCTGGTGGCCACCATCCCGGGCTGCGAGCAGCTGCAGGAGACGGGCGAGAACGCCTACGCGATGACGGTCAACGCCGGCGTCGCGGCGATCCGCGGCACCTACAACGGCAGCTGCACGCTGGCGGACCTGGAGCAGCACCAGTCGCTGACCATGCGGCTGAGGGGAGTCGGCGCGTCGGGCACGATCGACGCGGGGGTGGCGGTCACGTTCGCCGGTGACGGCGACCAGACGGTGCTGGAGTACGACGCCGATGCGGTCGTCGGCGGAGTGATCGGCGGCGTCGGTCAGCGGATGCTGACCAGCGTCTCGCGCCGGATGGCGGCGGAGTTCTTCGAGAACGTCGAGCGGGTGATCGCCGAGGGCGTCCCTGCCGCCGATGCGCTCGTCGGCCCCGCCGGAGCGCGACCCGCCGAGGCGCCGGCGGTCTTCACCGCCCCGAGCCGTCCCGGCGGGGATGACAGGTCCTTCGTGGCCGGGCTCGCTGTCGGTGGCGCCCTCGCCCTGGCCGGTGTGGTCGTCGGCGGGATCCTGGGCCGTCGTCGATGACCGGGGTCGACGCGACCGCGCGGGAGATGGCGTCGGCGCTGCGCCGCCGCGAGATCTCCGCCCGCGAGCTGCTCGAGGAGCACCTGGCGCGGATCGATGAGCGGAATCCACGGCTGAACGCGATCGTCTCGCTCGACGAGGACCGGGCCCGCGCCGGTGCCGCGGCAGCCGACGACGAGCTGGCACGCGGTGACGAGGTCGGCCCGCTCCACGGGCTGCCGTTCGCGTTCAAGGACACCCATGCGGTGGCCGGCTGGCCCACCACCTACGGCTCGACGCTGTTCGCCGATCACGTGCCGGAGCGCGACGAGCTGATCGTCGAGCGCATCCGGGCGGCGGGCGCGGTGACGATCGGGAAGACCAACGTGCCCGAGTTCGCCGCCGGCTCACACACCTTCAACCGGGTGTTCGGCACCACCCTGAACCCGGTCGACCCCACCCGGTCGGCCGGTGGCTCGAGCGGGGGCGCGGCGTGCGCCCTGGCCGCCGGGATGGTGCCGCTCGCCGACGGCTCGGACATGGGCGGCTCGCTGCGCAACCCCGCGTCCTTCTGCGGCGTGGTCGGGATGCGGCCGAGCCTGGGCCGGGTCCCGGAGTGGCCGATGTCCAACCAGTGGGAGACCACCTCCGTCGGCGGCCCGTTGGCCCGAAACGTGGGTGACCTGGCGCTGCTGCTCTCCGTCCTCGCAGGCCCGGACCCGCGGGCCCCCCAGGCCCTGGGCGACCCGGGCGGGACCTTCGCCGACCCGCAGGCCGCAGGGCTGTCCGGCCTCCGGGTGGCGCTCAGCGTCGACCTGGGCGGGGCGTTCGAGGTCGACCACGAGGTCGCCGGCGTCGTCGAGTCCGCGGGGCTCTCCCTGGCAGGAGCGGGGGCGCGGATCACCTCGTCGTACCCGGACCTGGGCCTCGCCGAGGACACCTTCCGTACGCTCCGGGCCTGGCACTTCCAGGCCAGGTTCGGCCGGCTGCTCGCCGAGCACCCGGACGCCTTCAAGCCTTCGCTGGCCGACAACATCCGGGCCGGAGAGTCGCTCAGCGGCGCCGACGTCGCCCGCGCGTACTCGCAGCGGACCGCGCTCTCGGAGACCATGCGAGAGTTCTTCACGTCCCACGACGTGCTCGTGCTGCCGGTCTCGCAGGTCCCGCCGTTCCCGGCCGACCAGGAGTATCCGACCGCGATCAACGGCAACCCGACCGCCACCTACCTGGACTGGATGAGGTCGGCGTACTTCATCACCGTCACGGGCTGTCCGGCGATCTCGGTGCCGGCCGGGACCACGCGGGACGGCCTCCCGGTCGGCGTCCAGATCGTGGCCCCGCACGGCGCCGATCTCCGGCTCCTGGAGGTCGCGCGCGCCGTCGAGGCGCTGGTCCCCGGGAAGAGCTGAGCCGGCAGGCAACATCTGCCCACGACGAGGTCGTTCCTCGGCAGATCGTGCCGTCGTCCGGGGCGGCCGGGCTGACTTGAATGTCACCCATGACAGCGAGGCGGATCAGGATCGGCATCGACACGGGCGGAACCTTCACCGACGTGGTCGCGTTCGACGAGGGCAGCGGCACGCTGGTCACCACCAAGACGCCCAGCACCCCCGCCAACCCGGCCGACGGCTTCCTGGCCGGCGTCGACAAGGTGCTCGGGCTGGCGGACGCGGACTTCGCCGACGTGGTCGCGGTGAGCCACGGCACCACGGTGGCCACCAACCAGCTCCTCGAGGGCAAGGTGGACGCGCTCGGGTTCATCACCACGGCCGGCTACGAGGCGATGCTGGAGATCGCACGCCAGTCGGTGCCCGACGGCTACGGCAACTCCTACTTCTGGGTGAAGCCGGACCGGATCGTGCCCCGCGACCTGGTCATGGGAGTCGGCGGCCGGCTCGACTTCACCGGCGCCGAGATCCGCGCCTTCGACGACGAGCAGGCCCGCCAGGTTGCGCGCTGGTTCCGCGACCGGGGCATCGACACCCTGGGCGTCTGCTTCCTGCACGCCTACGCCAACCCGGCACACGAGGAGCGGATGCGCGCGATCCTCGCCGAGGAGCATCCGGACGCGGTGGTCTCGATCTCCAGCGAGGTGCTCCGCGAGTACCGCGAGTACGAGCGCGCCATGACCACACTGGTCGACGCCGCCGTGAAGCCGAGGTTCTCCCGGTACGTCACCGACATCAAGGCTCGGCTCGCCACGCACCCCGCCAACCCGGACGGCCGGGCGACCCCCTTCTACGTGATGAAGTCGAACGGCGGTGTGCTCTCGGCCGACGAGGTCGTGCACCAGCCGATCACCACGGTGCTCTCCGGTCCGGCTGCGGGCGCGCTCGGTGCCGCGCTGATCGCGCGCGTGGCCGGGTTCGACAAGGTGCTCACCTCCGACGGCGGCGGGACCTCCACGGACGTCGCCGTGGTGATCGACGGCGAGCCAACCCTGACCACGGAGGGCAGCGTCGGCGTCTACCCGTCGAAGATCCCGATGATCGACGTGGTCACCGTCGGCGCCGGCGGCGGCTCCATCGCGTGGCTCTCCCCGGAGGGCACCCTCAAGGTGGGCCCGCACTCGGCCGGCGCCGACCCGGGCCCGATCTGCTACGGCAAGGTCGGCCCCGACGACGGGGCGGTCACGATCACCGATGCACACCTGTTCCTGGGCCGGATCCCCCCACACCTGCTGGGCGGCGAGATCGCGCTGGACGTCGACGCGGCGACGAGCGCGATCGCCGACCTGGCCCGTGAGCTCGGCATCGGTCCCGAGGCCTGCGCGAACGGCATCCTGGAGATCTCTGCCTGGAACCAGGCCAACGCGCTGCGCCAGGTCACGGTCAAGCGCGGCCTGGACGTCCGGGACTTCGCGCTGACCACCTTCGGCGGCTCCGGCTCGCTGCTGCTGTGCCGGCTGATGGACATCCTCGGCATCCCGACCGTGCTGGTCCCGCCGAACCCCGGCAACGTGTCCGCGTTCGGGCTGCTCACCGTCGACGTCAAGAACGACTACGTGCAGACCCACGTGGCGCTGCAGGACAGCCTCGACCCCACGCTGCTGCAGCGTGAGTACGACGCCCTCGCCGAGCGCGCCGCGGTGGCGCTGGGGAAGGAGGGCTTCGCCGAAGCCGACCACGTGTTCCAGCGGACCGCGGACGTGCGCTACTTCGGGCAGGCGTTCGAGGTGCGCGTCGGCGTGCCCGACGGCCCGATCACCGAGGAGACGCTGCGCACCGTCGCGGACCGCTTCCACGCAGAGCACCGCACCCTCTACGGCTACGACTTCGCCACGGACCCCACGCAGCAGGTCGAGGTGGTGAACCTCCGGGTCTCGGGCATCGGCCCGATCCGCCGGCCGGAGATCACCAAGGCCGCTGTCGCCACGCAGGCACCGCAGCCGACCGGCACCCGATCGGTCTGCTTTGCCGACGACGGGTACCGCGAGACGCCGATCTACTGGCGGCCCGACCTGCCTGCGGGCCACGTGCTCGAAGGCCCGGTCATCGTCGAGGAGTTCGGCTCGACCGTGCCCATCCACCCGGGCTTCACCGCCCGGGTCGACGACTACGCCAACCTGATCGTGGAGAGGACCCAGGCATGAGTGGTTCAGAGGCTCGCTCCGCTCGCACCTCAACCGGCGGGAGCCGTCGCGCGCCCACCCGGTTCCCCTTCGGCACGCTGACCGCCGACGCCGGCCGGAGCGCCGACCCGGTGCTCGTCGAGATCGTCCAGGGATCCCTGGCCGCCGTCGAGCGCGAGGTCGAGACCGCGATCGCGCGGACCAGCCGTTCGCCGATGATCCGCGACGCCCACGACTTCCGGGCCGGCATCCACGACCGGCTGCTGCGCAAGCTCACCGGTCGCTCCTACTCGGCGCTGGTGCACCCGGTCGCCCGGGACTTCCCGATCGAGGACATGCGCGAAGGCGACGTTTTCTTCCACAACGACGTCTACCTCTCCGAGGGCGGGATCGGGCACCTGCCCGACCTCTGCGTCACGGTCCCGGTCTTCGCCGGGCCGGGGGACGCCCGTCGTGTGGTCGCCTTCGTGCAGGCCTTCGGTCACCACGACGACATCGGTGGCGCGGTTCCCGGGTCGATGCCCTCGCACGCCACCAGCGTGTTCGAGGAGGGCCTCATGGTGCCGCCGATCAAGCTCTGGGACGCGGGCGTCCCGGTGCGCTCGGCGCTGACGATCATGACCCGCAACTCGCGGATGCCGGAGTCGCTCGCCGCCGACCTGGATGCCGAGTGCTCCGCCTGCCTGATGGGGGCGCGCCGGCTTGGCGAGCTCTTCGACCGGTACGGCATCGAGACGGTCGAGGCGTGCTTCGACGCGGTGATCGACCGGTCCACGGAGACCTATCGGCGCGAGATCCTCTCGAAGATCCCGGTGGGCTCCTGGGTCTGGGAGGACTACGCCGAGCACGACGGCGTCGACGACCCGAAGCTGCACACACAGCGGATCACCCTGACGCGGACGGCGGCCGACGACCCCGAGGGCGAGCGGCTGGTCCTCGACTTCGCGGGGACCGGCCGGCAGGCGAAGGGGCCGATCAACCACTGCGGCGACTACTCCGACGGAGTCTTCCTCAAGAAGTGGCTGGCACCGATCCTGCGCAACCTGGCCGACACGCCCGAGCGGATGGCCGAGCTCGACGTCAACGAGGGGGTGGTGCCGTTGATCGAGATGCGGTTCCCGCCGCCCGGCACGCTGCTCACCCCGATCTTCCCCGCACCGACCAACGCCCGGACCTTCGTGATCCTGCGCCTGCTCGGCGTCCTTGCGGGCGTGCTCGCGAAGGCCGTCGACGGACGGATGCCCGCCGACCAGGAGACGATCCGCTACACCGGCGTGTACGGCGAGGACCTCGAGGGTCGCCCGTACCTGATGCGTGAGGTGCTCGGCGGCGGCTCCGGTGGTCGCTACTACGCCGACGGCGAGGACACGATCCACGTCGTACCCGACTCCCGGAACCTGCCGACCGAGTTCACCGAGTCGCGGTTCCCGTTCGTGGTGGAGTCGCTCGGCCTCGCCAAGGACTCCGGTGGAGCGGGCCAGTTCCGCGGCGGCCTCGGCTACGAGAAGCACCTGCGGATGCTCAAGGACGCACACTTCATGTCGATCGCGGACCGTTCGATCCTGTCCTGCTGGGGGGTCAAGGGTGGCAAGGCGGGCAGGCCGTTCGAGGTCGTCGTCGACCCCGGGGGCCCGAACGAGCGCGTGGTGGACGCCCTCGCCGACGACGAGCCCGTGCGGGCCGGCGAGGTGATCCGGATCCGCACCACGGGCGGCGGTGGCTGGGGCGACCCGTTCGAACGCGACCCCCAGCTCGTCGTACGCGACGTGCGCTGGCGAAAGGTCTCGCCCGAGGGTGCGCTCTCCGACTACGGCGTCGTGCTGACCGGCGCCATCGACGACGACCCTTCGACGGGCTCGGGGCAGGTCGAGCTCGGGTACGACGCCGAGCGGACCGCCGCGGAGCGGGCCGCCCGCCGGGCGCCTCAGGAGGCCTTCTTCGACCGCGGTCCCGGGTACGGGCGGCTGGCCGGCGGAGCCGCCTCGGCCGCGGTGGACCACCTCTAGTCAGCCGGGCTGGCAGTTGTTGACAGCGAGGAGGACCGGAGTTGGCTGATCCGCACGATGAACGATGGGGCCCACGATCACTAGGTTCGCTGGCATGAGAATTCTGCTGGCGTTGGGCGGAAACGCGATGACGGCGCCCGACGGCAGGGTCCGACCCGAGGACCAGATCGCTGCCGCGACGCAGGCCATGGACGCTGTCGCGGACCTCATCGCCGAGGGCGTCGACGTGGTGATGACACACGGCAACGGACCACAGGTCGGCAACCTGCTGGTCAAGAACGAGCTCGCCGCACCCGTCGTACCGCCGGTGCCGCTGGACTGGTGCGACGCACAGACCCAGGGAACGCTGGGCGTCATCCTGATGAACGCCCTGGACGCCGCACTGGCCACCCGGGGGATCGACCGGCCGACCGCCGCCCTCGTCACCCGCACGCGCGTCGACCCCGAGGACCCCGCCTTCGGCAAGCCGAGCAAGCCGATCGGTCGCTACCTCTCCAGGGATGAGGCGAGCCGGATGATCGAACACGGCGAGACCTGGGAGGATCGCGGCGAGCGGGGCTGGCGGCGCATGGTTGCCTCGCCGGAGCCGCTGGAGGTCCAGGACGCGGCCGCGGTGGCGGCCCTCGTCGACGCGGGCTTCGTGGTGATCGCCAACGGCGGCGGCGGGATCCCGACGGTCCTTCGTGAGGACGGCTCGCTCGTCGGCATCGAGGCGGTCATCGACAAGGACCTCGGCGCGGCACTGCTCGCCCGCAGCATCGACGTCGACATGCTCGTGATCGCCACCGACGTGCCGCACGCGGTGCTCCGCTACGGGACCCCCGAGGCGGAGGACATCGGCGAGGTCAGCGTCGACCAGATGCGTGAGTACGCCGCCGAGGGGCACTTCGGCGGCGGGTCCATGGGCCCGAAGGTCGACGCGGTCTGCCGGTTCGTCGAGCAGTCCGGCCGCATCGGCGTCATCACCGACCTGGAGAGCATCGTCCCGGCCGTCGCCGGGACCGCCGGAACCATCGTCATCCCCAACCGAAAGGAAGCCTGACCATGCCCGCAGCCATCGAGGTTCGCAAGGTGCCGATCCACTCCGTGGCCGACGCCTCCGAGCTCGCCAAGCTCATCGACGACGGGGTGCTGGCCGCCGAGCGGGTGATCGCGATCATCGGCAAGACGGAGGGCAACGGCGGCGTGAACGACTACACGCGGATCATCGCCGACCGGGCCTTCCGCGAGGTGCTGGTCGACAAGGGAGCCCCGGCCGACCAGGTCAGGCAGGTCCCGATCGTGTGGTCCGGCGGCACGGACGGCGTGATCTCCCCGCACGCGACGATCTTCGCCACCACCGACGTGGCCGAGGACGACCCGAGCCGCGAGGAAGGGCGGCTGACCGTCGGCTTCGGGATGAGCGAGCGGCTGTTGCCCGAGGACATCGGCCGGAGTGCGATGATCACCAAGGTCGCCGACGCCGTGAAGGTCGCGATGGAGCGGGCCGGGATCACCGACCCGGCCGACGTGCACTACGTGCAGACCAAGACGCCGCTGCTGACGATCCACACGATCCGGGACGCGAAGAGCAGGGGCAAGACGGTGTGGACCGAGCACACCCACGAGTCCATGGACCTCTCCAACGGCTGCACCGCGCTCGGCATCGCCGTGGCACTCGGCGAGATCGAGATGCCCACCGACGACGACGTGATGCACGACCGCGCGCTCTTCTCGGCCGTGGCCTCGTGCTCCTCCGGTGTGGAGCTCGACCAGGCGCAGGTGGTGGTGGTCGGCAACGCCACGGGCGTCGGTGGCCGCTACCGGATCGGCCACTCCGTGATGAACGACGCGCTCGACCAGGACGGCATCTGGGCGGCGATCAAGGACGCCGGCCTCGACCTTCCCGAGCGGCCGCACCACACCGACCTCGACGGCCGGCTGGTCAACGTCTTCCTCAAGTGCGAGGCCTCACAGGACGGCACCGTGCGCGGCCGCCGCAACGCGATGCTCGACGACTCCGACGTGCACTGGCACCGGCAGATCAAGTCCTGCGTCGGTGGAGTGACCGCAGCGGTGACCGGCGACCCGGCGGTCTTCGTCTCGGTCTCCGCTGCCCACCAGGGCCCCGAGGGCGGCGGCCCGGTCGCCGCCATCGTCGACCTCGGCTGACCCTGCTCAGGTGTCGAGCCACTCCCGGATCGACGCGTTGTGCTGGCCCAGGGTCGGCGGCGCATCGTGGGCCTCCCGGCCACCCGCGTAGGTGTTGTCGTCGAAGCGCAACGGGGGACCGGGCAGCTGGATCGGCCCCAGGGTGGAGTGCTCGACGTCGATGAGCAGTCCCTGCGAGCGTGTCTGGTCCCAGGCGTAGACGTCGTCGAGCGTGCGCACCTTCCCTGCCGGGACGCCGGCACCCGCGAGTCGGGAGAGCGCGACCTCGGCCGGGAGGTCGGCGAGCAACCCCTCGATCAGCTCGATGAGCGGGTCGCGGTTGGCCACCCGTTCGGGATTGGTGGCGAAGCCCGGCATCGCCGGGTCGATGCCGAACTCGGCGCAGAACGCCTGCCAGAGCCTCTCGGATCCGCACGCGACCTGCACCGGCGCGGTCTTCGTCGCGAACATGCCGTACGGCGCGATCGACGGGTGGTGCCCCCCGGCGAGCCCCGGGACCTCCTTCGCGACGGTCCACTTGGTGCCCTGGAAGGCATGCACGCTGACCATGCCGGCCAGCAGCGACGTGCGCACGACCCGCCCCTTGCCGGTCCGCTCCCGCTCGTAGAGGGCCGACACCACGCCGTACGCGCCGTTCATCCCGGCGAGCAGGTCGGCGATCGGGACGCCGACCTTGGTCGGCTCGGTGAGACCGGTGAGCGACATGAGTCCACCCTCGCCCTGGGCGATCTGGTCGAAGCCCGAGCGCTCGGCCTCGGGGCCGTCGTGGCCGAAGCCGGTGATCTGGAGGACGACCAGGCGGGGGTTCAGCTCCTGGAGCCGGGAGAGCGGGAAGCCGAGCCGGTCGAGCACACCGACGCGGAAGTTCTCCATCAGGACGTCCGCCCGTTCGACGAGCCGGGCGAGCACCTCCTGGTCGGCCGGATCCTTGAGGTCGAGGGTGATCGACTCCTTGTTCCGGTTGGCCGACAGGAAGTACGTCGACTCGCGCTCGCCCTCGGAAGGCTCCACGAACGGTGGCCCCCAGACGCGGGTGTCGTCACCGCCGGGACTCTCGACCTTGATCACCCGGGCCCCGAGGTCACCCAGCATCATGGCGGCGTGCGGGCCGGCCAGGGCCCGGGTCAGGTCGATGACGAGGAGGTCGGCAAGCGGGGCTGACATGGCTGCGACGGTAGTGCGCTCCGGGGCCCCGCTGTATGGCAGCACTTGCCAACACGCCGAAGGGATGGTTGGACCATCAGGGGTCGGCGCCGGCGGCCACCGCGAGACCGGTCAGCACCTCGTCGGCCGAGGGCACGCCCGCGGTCCTCGGCAGGCTGGCGAAGAGCACGCCGGTCTGACCCTCCGCCAGCTCCACCAGCACGAGCACCGCGTCCTCCGTCGCGAAGTCGAGGTGGTCGTCCTCGATTTCCAGCGGCACCACCAGCCGCCAGCCGGGCCGGCCGCCGACCGACGTGGTCTCGGGCGCGGGCGAGTCGTGCGGCCGCTCGTGCGGGTAGAACGTGT
>Ga0299913_10003058_pt1 | contig 13516 bp, 12 predicted proteins | sample RVTome_9_FD_201360 | JGI IMG/M metagenome (GOLD analysis project Ga0299913, IMG submission 201360) | Soil microbial communities from uranium-contaminated site in the Upper Colorado River Basin, Wyoming, United States - RVT155D38 (version 2) ... | reverse complement strand
CGCGTGCACCGCGGAGATGTAGGCCTCGAGGGTGGAGCGCACCAACCCGCGCTGCTCGTCGCTCGCGCCCGGCCAGCGTCGTACGCCGGCGCCCTCCAGCACCCGCCGGGCGCGGCAGATGTCGCGCACCGAGTCCGCCTCGGGCTCCGCGATGCTCACCCCGCGGTTCGGCTCCCGGGTCGCCAGTCCCTCGGCGACCAGCAACGTGAGCGCCTCCCGCACGGTGGGCCGGGAGACGCCGAGCGACTCGGTCAGGGCCATCTCCCGGAGCGGGGTGCCGCTCTCGAGCTCGCCGTCGAAGACGGCCCGGCGCAGCTCGTCGGCCACCCGCTCGACCGTGGAGTGCGGCTCCTCGAGATGGAGGGTGCCGAACCGGTGCGCTGCTGGATCTGGCCCTGGAGGCATGGCCCCATTGTGCCCGCGGTTGCGCGGGACTCCTTCGGGCGGCACACTGGGCTGTCAGATTGTCTGACAATCAGGCAATACCGAGTCCATGGAAAGAAGGTGAACGCGATGACCGCGATGACGACCGCGATGACGATGGCGACGACCCAGGAGCTCGCCTGGGGCCGGCACTACGTGATGGTCGAGCCGACCCACTTCCGCGTCGACTACGCGATCAACCCGTTCATGGATCCCAGTGTCCAGCCCGACCCGGCGCGCGCCCTGGACCAGTGGCACACCCTGGTCGCCACCCTCCGCGGCCTCGGCGCCCGAGTCGACGTGCTCGAGCAGCGCCCGGATGCCCCCGACATGGTCTATGCGATGAACCTCGGCCTCGGCCTGGTCCGCCCCAGCGGCTCGCACGTCGTGCTCTCCCACATGCGCTACCCGCAGCGCCGGATGGAGACCGGCACCGCCGCGGCCTGGTTCGCCGACCACGGGCACACCACGTCGTACGTCGGTCGCGACGGCGTGGGTGCCCACCTCGAGGCGGGCGACGCGTTCGCGTTCCGCGGGGACCTCGTGGTCGGCTACGGCCCGCGCACCGAGAAGCTGGCGCTCAAGCACCTGGCCACCGACCTCGGCGTCCGGGTCCGCGGGTTCCGGATCGCCCACCCGGGGATGTACCACCTCGACCTGGCGTTCTGTCCCCTCGACGAGCGCCGCGCGCTGGTCTGCCCCGATGCCTTCGACGGTCCGTCAGCGGCCGCACTGCTCGACCTGGTGCCCGAGCCGCTGGTGCTCAGCGAGGCGGAGGCGCTGACCACTTTCTGCGCCAACTCGGTGGTCGTCGGCTCCACGGTCGTGATGCCCGGCTGCCCCGACCGGGTCCGCGCCCGGCTCGAGCACTGGGGGTTCGAGGTCGTCGTCGTCGACACCTCGGAGTTCCACCTCGGCGGCGGCTCGGTCCGGTGCCTGACCAACCCGATCGACATCACCCTCGGCCGCGACCTCGACGTACGGCCGTTCGGCGAGGTCGTCCTTCCGCCGGCCTGAGGCGATAGTCCCGTGAGAAATGGCCCCTCCCAGCCCCGTGGGAGGGCCAGAACTCACGGGACTACCGGCCGCCGGTAGCGTCGGGCCGGTGTTTCCGGTCGGTGGCGTCGAGGTCATGCTGCTCGGCGCCGTCCTCGCGGCGGCCGTGTGCGCCGTGGCCGCGCTGGTCCTGCAGCGGCGGGTGGGATGGTTCACCGCCGCGACCATCGCCGGGTTCGTCTGGACGGTCGTCGTGATCGGGCTGATCACGCTGATCCCGGCCAGCGGTGCGCCCGGGATCGTCCCCGCCGAGGGCCGCCTCGACACCTGCTCGTGGGACATCGGCGGGCCCGCGCCCGAGGGGTTCTGGATCTTCGCCGGCACCCAACGGCTGCTCAACACCGTGGTGTTCGTGCCCAGCGGCGCGCTGCTGGTGCTCGCCGCCGCGCGCTGGCGCGCGGCGTGGGTCACCGTGCCGCTCGGCCTGGCCGGCCTGGCGGCGTTCTCCGCCGCCATCGAGTGGACCCAGCTGACGCTCGCGCGGATCGACCGGGCCTGCGACGTCACCGACATCATCGACAACGTGACCGGCGCCGTCGTCGGGGTCGGCATCGGCATCGTCCTGCTTCCGGTGCTGCGCCCCTGGCGCCGGTGACCGGTCTAAGGTCACCGGCATGGCCCACCCTCAGCCACGCCCCCATGTCTCGGAGATCCCGGCCTACGTCCCCGGCCGGCCGCCCACCCCGCGGCCGGGGCTGACGACGTACAAGCTGTCCTCGAACGAGAACCCCTACCCCCCGCTGCCCGGAGTCGTCGAGGCCGCGAACGCCGCGGTCGCCGTGATGAACCGCTACCCCGACATGGGCAACAGCGCGCTGTACGCCGCGCTCTCGGCCCGGCTCGGCGTCCCCTCCAGCGATCTCGCTGCGGGCACCGGCTCGGTCGCGCTGATCTACCAGCTGCTGACCGCGTTCTGCGACCCCGGCGACGAGGTCGTCTACGCGTGGCGGTCCTTCGAGGCCTACCCGATCGCGGTCATGACGGCGGGCGCGACCTCGGTCCAGGTCCCCGTCACCGCCGACGGCCGGCACGACATCCCGGCGATGCTCGCGGCCGTGACCGACCGGACCCGGGTGGTGATGGCGTGCACCCCCAACAACCCGACCGGTCCCGCGGTCACCCGCACCGAGCTCGACGTGCTGCTCGCGGCGGTGCCGCCCCACGTGGTCGTGGTGGTCGACGAGGCCTACCTGGAGTTCGTCCGGATGGACGACGCCATCGACGGGCTGGCCGTCTACCGCGAGCACCCCAACGTGGTGCTCTTCCGCACCTTCTCCAAGGCCTATGGCCTCGCCGGCTTCCGCGTGGGGTACGCCGTCGCCTCCCCCGAGATCGCCGGGGCGCTGCGCGCGGTGTCCCTGCCGTTCGGGGTCTCGGCGGTGGCGCAGGCCGCGGCGGTGGCCTCGCTGGCGGCAGAGCCGGACCTGCTGGAGCGCGTCGACGCTCTGGTCGCCGAGCGGGACCGGGTGGTCACCGGGCTGCACGAGGTCGGCTGGGACGTCCCCGAGCCGCAGGGCAACTTCGTCTGGTTCGCGCTCGGCGACCGGACCACCGAGTTCGCCGCTGCTGCCGAGGAGGTCGGCGTCGTGGTCCGCCCGTTCGCCGGCGAGGGCGCCCGGGTGTCGATCGGCGAGCCCGAGGCCAACGACCGGGTGATCCGGGTCGCTGCGGGTTTCGCCCCCTGACCGTTTGCCGGCCACCGCTCCGGGGGAGGCTGGGGCCGAACTCCATCGACAGGAGATCCGGTGAACGCAGAGGGCCCGACGCCTCCCGGGTGGTACCCCGATCCCCAGGGCGGGCTGCGCTGGTACGACGGCAGCACCTGGACCGAGGACACTCGCCCGCCCCGCCCCCCGGCCTCGCCGCCGCCTCCCGGCGGGCGGCACCGCCGCGCGGTGATCGGGATCGTGGTGGCTGCCGTGGCGCTGGTCGCGACCGCCGCAACGGCACTGGGGCTGGTCCTCGGCTCGGACGAGGACGGCGGTGACGAGGGGGCGCGGGACGATCCGACCGTCCAGACGACCGACCAGCCGACCGGGGAGCACTCGGACGAGCCGGGCGAGCCGACCAGGGACGAACCCGCCGAGGGACCCGGGGACCCGGCGAACGTCGTGCAGAGCTTCGTCGACGCTGCCCGCCGCGGTGACTGCGGAGCGGCCGAGTCCTTGGTCACCGATCGGCTGCTGCGCACCGAGGGTGGGTGCAACCCCGAGAACCTCGGTCCTGACCTCCACGGCGTCGGCTTCCAGGTCGGCGAGGCCGAGATCCACGGCGAAGTCGCGGCCGTGCCGTTGACCCTCTACTTCGCCGGCGGCACGCCCACCGACCCGGGCGAGCCGCCGCTGGCCGAGAGCGAGCTCACCGTCGAGATGGGGCTGGTGCTCCGGCGCGACGGGTGGCGGATCGACGAGTTCGGTTCGGTGAGGGACGTGCAATGATTCCGATTCGATCGAGCAAGGAGACCCGATGACCCAGAGCACCCCTCCCGGCTGGTACCCCGACGGCCAGGGCGGCCAGCGATGGTGGGACGGGAACCAGTGGACCGAGCACACGCTGCCGCCGGAGACGTCGGACCGGCCGGAGCCGCCCGCGCAGCCCGAGCAGCCGGATCCTCCCGACCTGACCCAGGTGCGCAGGCCCGACAGCCCCGCCGGCGGTGACCGGCCGCCCGCGCCGGACTCCGGCCAGCCGCCGGCGGCGTTGCCCACCCAGGTGGCTGGCAGCGGCCCGGCGCAGCCCGGCTACCCCGGCCAGCAGCCGGGCCAGCAGCAGGGTCAGCAGCCCGGCTACCCGGGTGCTCCGCAGCAGGGCTACCCCGGTCAGTCCGGGGGCTATCCCGGTCAGCCGGGGCAGCCCGGCCAGCCCGGTCAGCCCGCCTGGCAGGGCCAGCAGTACGGCGGCTCCGGTGGCGGGATCAGCGGCAAGCTGATCGCCATCATCCTCGGTGCCGTGGCCGTGGTCATCGTGGTGGTGATCGTGCTGTTCCTGGTGCTCGGTGGGGGCGGCGGCAGCCCGAAGGGCGTGGTCGAGGACTTCCTCGACGCCGACTCGTGCTCGGACGCCGAGGACCTCGTGAGCAAGGACTTCCTGGACACCCAGGGCGAGTGCTCCGAGGAGGACCTCGAGCAGTTCGGCGGTGGCGACGACGGCGACTTCGAGACCGACGTCAAGGACGAGGAGATCGACGGCGACGAGGCGACGGTCGACGTGGAGCTGTCCGGGACGTTCGGCGGCGAGGACGTCTCGCAGACGCTGACGTTCACGCTCGTCAAGGAGGACGGCGACTGGAAGATCAACGGCATCGGGTGATCTCGAGGGTCGTGGGGGACGGCACCGGCACCGGCGCGACTGAGCCGGCACACTCCTAGGCTGTTCGCATGGGGCACGGGCACGGGCACGCCGCCGGACGCGCGGCCGACCGCGCCCGGCTCCGCTGGGTCCTCGCCGTCACCGGCAGCGTGCTGGTGGTCGAGCTGGTCGGCGCCTGGCTGAGCGGGTCGCTGGCGCTGCTGGCGGATGCCGGCCACATGGCCACCGACGCCGGTGCCGTGGTGCTGGCGCTGGGGGCGTCGTACGTCGCGGGCCTGCCGGGCGGCCCGCGCTCGACGTTCGGCTACCACCGGGCCGAGGTGCTCGCGGCGCTGGTCAATGCGCTGGCCCTGCTCGGCGTCTGTGGCTACCTGGCGTACGCCGGCGTCTCCCGGATCGAGGATCCCGTGGACGTCGACGCCGCGCAGCTCGTGGCGTTCGCCGGCGCTGGCCTGGTCGCCAATGCGGTGTCGATGACGATCCTGAACCGGTCGGACACCGGGTCGCTGAACCTGCGGGGCGCCGCCAACGAGGTCTTCGCCGACCTGCTCGGCTCGGTGCTCGCCGTGCTGGCCGGCGTGGTGATCCTGGTGTGGGACTGGCAGCGCGCCGACCCGGTGGCGTCGCTGGTGATCGCGGTGATGATCCTGCCGCGGGCCTTGCTGCTGCTGAAGGACGCCGCCGTGGTGCTGCTGGAGATCGCGCCCGCCGGGCTCGACCTCGACGACGTGCAGGAGCACCTCTGCGGGGTCCCCGGCGTGGTCGACGTACACGACCTGCACGCGTGGACGATCACCAGCGGGATCCCCAGCCTCTCGGCCCACGTCACCGTCACCGACGAGGCGCTGGCCACCCGCGGTGTCGGCCCGATCCTCGACGACCTCTGCCAGTGCGTCTCGGACCACTTCGAGGTGCGGCACGCGACGTTCCAGGTCGAGCCGCTGTCGCACGAGGCGCACGAGGACCTGGGGGAGATGCATTGACGGGCCCTGCCAAGCCCCCCGATTATCGGACGTCCTTGCTGATTGGCGGACCCACGGGCGTCGGGGCTACCGTGTCCGCCACCACGATTGTGGCCCCGATCACAGGGCGCACCACCCCCGCGACCGGCGATCGGGACCCGGCCACACGGGCGGCGGAGACCCTGCAACCCGGCGATACGAAGGAGTGCTCGTGACCCATCAAGCTTCCGGCTTCGGGCCCGACCTGGTCGAGGTCTTCGGCCCCACACAGCAAGACGGCGGCCCCGAGCTGATCCAGCTCCTGACCCCCGAGGGCGAGCGGGTCCATCACCCGGAGTTCGACCAGGACTTCACCGAGGAAGAGCTGCGCGGCTTCTACCGCGACATGGTGCTCACCCGGCGGATCGACACCGAGGCCACCGCGCTCCAGCGGCACGGCGAGCTCGGCATCTGGGCCCAGCTGCTGGGCCAGGAGGCGGCGCAGATCGGGGCCGGCCGGGCGCTCCGGCCGCAGGACTTCGTGTTCCCGACCTACCGCGAGCACGGCGTTGCCTGGTGCCGCGGCCTCGACCCGCTCCGGCTGCTCGGCCTGTTCCGCGGTGTCGACCAGGGCGGCTGGGACCCCAACGAGAACAACTTCGGGCTCTACACGATCGTGATCGGCGCGCAGACCCTGCACGCCACCGGCTACGCCATGGGCATCCAGCGCGACGGCGACGTCGGCACCGGCGACCCCGACCGCGACGCGGCGGTGCTCGCGCACTTCGGCGACGGCGCCAGCAGCCAGGGCGACGTCAACGAGGCCTTCATCTTCGCCGCCTCCTACAACGCCCCGGTGGTGTTCTACTGCCAGAACAACCAGTGGGCCATCTCCGAGCCGATCGAGCGGCAGAGCCGGATCCCGCTCTACCAAAGGGCGCTCGGCTTCGGCTTCCCCGGCGTCCGGGTCGACGGCAACGACGTGCTCGCGACGTACGTCGTCACCAAGGCCGCGCTCCAGCGCGCCCGCGAGGGACAGGGCCCCACGCTGGTGGAGGCCTACACCTACCGGATGGGCGCGCACACCACGACCGACGACCCGACCCGCTACCGGCTCTCCGACGACGTCGAGAACTGGAAGCTGAAGGACCCGATCGCGCGGGTCAAGGTCTACCTGAAGCGCAACGGCTTCGCCGACGACGCGTTCTTCGCCGACGTCGCCGCGGAGGCGGACCGGCTCGGCGCCGACCTGCGCGAGGGCTGCAAGGCGATGCCGGATCCCGAGCCGTTGAGCCTGTTCGACCATGTCTACTCCGATGTACCGCCAGAGCTGCAGGCGCAGCGCGACGGCTACGCGGCGTACCTCGACTCGTTCGAGGGGGCCGCGCGATGAGCAAGATCACCCTCGCCAAGGGGCTCAACATGGGCCTGCGCAAGGCGATGGAGGACGACCCGAAGGTGCTGATGATCGGCGAGGACGTCGGCAAGCTCGGCGGCGTCTTCCGGATCACCGACGGGCTGCAGAAGGACTTCGGCGAGGACCGGGTGATCGACTCGCCGCTGGCCGAGTCGGGCATCGTCGGCACCGCGATCGGCATGGCCCTGCGCGGCTACCGCCCGGTGGTGGAGATCCAGTTCGACGGGTTCGTCTACCCCGCCTACGACCAGATCGTCTGCCAGGTCGCGAAGTTCCACTACCGCAGCCAGGGCAAGCTGAGGGTGCCGATGGTGATCCGGATCCCGTTCGGCGGGGGGATCGGCGCGGTGGAGCACCACAGCGAGTCGCCGGAGGCCCAGTTCGCGCACACTCCTGGCCTGAAGGTGGTCGCCTGCTCCAACCCGGTCGACGGCTACTGGATGATCCAGCAGGCGATCGCGGCCGACGACCCGGTGATCTTCCTGGAGCCCAAGCGGCAGTACCACGCCGACAAGGCCGACCTCGACGAGGACGCCACGCCGGAGCCGCTGTTCAGCTCCCGCGTCGTACGCCGCGGCGGCGACGCCACGCTGCTCGCCTACGGTCCGACGGTGAAGACCGCGATGAAGGCGGCCGAGGCCGCAGCCGGGGAGGGCCGCTCGCTCGAGGTGATCGACCTGCGCACCCTCTCGCCGCTCGACATGCCGCCGGTCTACGAGTCGGTGCGCCGCACCGGCCGTGCGGTGGTGATCCACGAGGCCCACGTCAACCTCGGGATGGGCGCCGAGCTCTCCGCCCGGATCACCGAGGAGTGCTTCTACTCCCTCGAGGCGCCGGTGCTGCGGGTGGGCGGCTTCGACGCGCCGTACCCGCCCTCGCGGATCGAGGAGGACTTCCTCCCCGACCTCGACCGGGTCCTGGACGCGGTCGACCGCACCCTGGCCTACTGACGCGACTCTGAAAGGCTGACTCCCATGCCCGAGTACCTGCTGCCCGACGTCGGCGAGGGCCTCACCGAGGCCGAGATCGTCACCTGGAAGGTGAAGGTCGGAGACGTCGTCGCCGTCAACGACATCGTGGTCGAGATCGAGACCGCCAAGTCCCTGGTGGAGCTGCCGTCGCCGTACGCCGGCCAGGTGACCGCGCTGCTGGTCGGCGAGGGCGAGACGGTGCCGGTCGGCACCCCGATCATCGCGATCGGGGAGCCCGCGTCGGGCGCCGCGCCGGCCGAGCCCGCCGCCGGCGCCCCGGAGATGGAGATCGACCTGTCGAACCCTGCCGCCAGCGGGGGTGGGGAGGGTGAGTCGCTGGTCGGCCGCAACAAGGCCGACCGTGGTCCGACCCGACGGGCGCGACGCAAGCCGCTCCAGGAGGCCGTGGGCGAGTTCACCGCGCGCGCCGACGTCCACGACACGTTCAACCAGAACGTCACCCAGCAGCACGAGGCGGTCAGCCAGATGGTCTCGGCCGTCGAGTCCGACGCCGAGCGGCAGGGCGTGTCGATCGCCGAGGAGGGTGAACCGCCGGTGCCGGCCGTCGAGGCCCGCGCGGAGGAGCCGGCCGCCGGTGAGGTGCGGACGCTGGCCAAGCCCCCGGTCCGCAAGCTCGCCAAGGACCTCGGCGTCGACCTCAGCACGCTGACTCCGACGGGCCCGAGCGGCACGGTGTCGCGCGAGGACGTCGAGTCCGCGGCCGGAACTGGCTCGGAGGATTCGAGGGCGCGGGTCGAGCCTGCCGAGACCACCTCAACCACCGAACGCGAGCGCCGGGAGCCGATCAAGGGCGTGCGGAAGATGATGGCCGGCGCGATGGTGCAGTCGGCGTTCACCGCCCCGCACGTGACCGAGTGGGTGACGGTCGACGCGACGGCGACGATGGAGCTCGTGGACCGGCTGCGGACCCGCCGCGAGCTGCGCGACGTGCGGGTCTCGCCGCTGCTGGTGCTGGCCCGCGCGGCGATCCTGGCGATGCGCCGGACCCCGGAGATCAACTCCTACTGGGACGAGCAGGCCCAGGAGGTCGTCTACAAGAACTACGTCAATCTCGGGATCGCGGCCGCGACCCCGCGGGGGCTCGTCGTGCCCAACGTGAAGGACGCGCAGGACCTGGCCCTGCCCGACCTCGCCCGGGCCCTCAACGAGCTCACCGCGATCGCCCGTGAGGGCAAGACGCAACCGGCCGAGATGAGCGGCGGCACGTTCACGATCACGAACGTCGGGGTCTTCGGCGTCGACGCCGGCACCCCGATCATCAACCCCGGCGAGTCGGCGATCCTCTGCTTCGGCGCGGTGAAGAAGCAGCCCTGGGTGGTGCCAGGAGACGGTGGGGACGAGATCGCCATTCGATCCGTGACGACCTTGGCGCTCGCGTTCGACCACCGTCACATCGACGGTGAGAAGGGCTCGCGGTTCCTCGCGGACGTCGCCGGCATCATCGAGGACCCCGCCTCGGCGCTCTTGTTCTGACCCCGAGTGGCTTACTAGTGGCCGACGGGGGGTAGAAACGTCCTCGTGGCGTCACAGGCGGGGTACCCGGAGCCGGGCGAGCTGATCGGTCCCTACCGGGTCGGTCAGCGACTGGGCATGGGCGGGATGGGCATCGTCTTCGAGGCCCTCGACACCCAGCTCAACCGTCAGGTGGCGCTCAAGATCATCTCGCCGCAGCTCGCCGACGACGCGACCTTCCGGGCCAGGTTCACCCGGGAGGCACAGTCCCAGGCGGCGCTGGACTCGCCACACGTGGTGCACGTCTACGCCCACGGCGAGGTCGACGGGCGGCTCTACATCGCCACCCAGCTGGTGCCCGACGGCGACCTGGGACAGATGATCCAGCGCCACGGCGCCCCGACGCTGGGGATCGCGGTCGAGGTGATCGCCCAGATCGCCTCCGGCCTCGCCGACGCCCACGCGGCCGGGCTGGTGCACCGCGACATCAAGCCCGCCAACGTGCTGCTGCGGATCGGCACCGACAGCGTGCGCGCCTACCTCGCCGACTTCGGTATCGCCCGCCAGGTCGACGCCGACCAGGGGTTGACCGTGGCGGGCACCACCATCGGTACGCCGACCTACATGGCGCCCGAGCTGCACACCGGAGGGTCGTCGAACCCCGCCAGCGACGTCTACTCCCTGGGCTGCCTGCTCTGGGCGGCGGTGAGCGGGCACGCGCCGTACACGGGCACGTCGGACTACCAGATCGTCAACGCCCACTTCTCCGCCCCGATCCCGCAGCTGCCGGAGACCAGCCCGATGGCGTCGGCCGTCAACCGGGTGCTGCGGATCGCGATGGCCAAGCAGCCCGAGCACCGCTACCAGGACGCCTCCCTGATGCGCGACGACCTGGAGGCCGCGCTGCGCCTGCCGGAGACCGCGGGGGCGACGCTTCCCGGCGGGCTCGTCGGGCCACCGAGAACGCCGCGGCGTACCGGGTTGGTCGTGGCCCTGGTAGCGCTGATCGTGCTGGTGGTGGCCGGCGTGGGCGTCGCGTTCGCGCTGACCCGCGGCGGCGGCGGCGACGAGCCGAAGGCGGACCCGTCGACCGAGACGTCCGCGACCGGGTCCACGAGCGAGTCGCCGACTGAGACCGACGCCACCGACTCGCCCACCACGGCGCCGCCCGACACCGAGCCCTACGAGCCGAAGTCCGGCGACGAGGAGAAGGCGATCGCGAACCTCACCGAGGCGCTGCAGCAGGATGAGACTCTCGACCCGGCCACCTCCGGATGCGTCGCCGAGGGCCTCGTCAAGGATCTCGGGGTGGAGCGGATGGTCGAGGCCGGCATGCTCAACGCCGATCTCTCGATCAACAACGACCCCATGTCCGCCGCCCTGCCCGCTGACGTGCAGAGCGCGGTGGTCGCGGCGGCGTTCGACTGCGCGCTGGGAGAGCTCTAGTCTCAGCCGAGCGCCGGGGGCGCCTGCGGCCGCATCATCGCGTCGGTGCCGCCGTCGACGAACAGGACCGATCCCACCATCAGGCTGGAGGCGTCGGAGAGCAGGAAACCGATCGTCGCGGCCACCTCCTCGGGGCGACCCGGACGGTCGAGCGCGCTGGGGTAGGCGTCCGCGAAGACCCCCAGCTCGGGGTCCTCGCGCAGCCGGTCGGTCATCGGGGTGGCGATCAGCCCGGGGGCCACGGCGTTCAGCCGGATGCCGGCTCCCGCCCACGCCTCGGTCACTCCCTCGCGCCGGGCCCACCAGGCCAGCGCCGCCTTGGTGGCGGGGTAGACGTGGACGGCCTCCACCTCGGCCGCGGTCTTCCGGGCCGCGGGCTCGTCCTCCCGCAGGCAGGCCTCCGCCACCGGTTGGTGCCAGCCAGGCTGGCAGGTGACGGAGTTCGACGACAGCAGCACGACGCTCGCGCCGTCGGCGGCGGCGAGGTGGTCGCGGAGACCGCGGACCAGCGCGATCGAGCCGAAGAAGTTCACCGAGACCAGCAGCTCCGGGTCGACGCCGGTCAGTCCGGCGACTCCGGCGCACGGCACCAGCCCGTGGACGACGTCGGTCAGCCCGCGAACCTCGCGGACCGCCGCCTCCCGGCCCTCCGGGGTGGCCAGGTCGGCCACGACATCGGCGTCGTGCAGGTCGACGCCGATGACGTGGCGCCCCTGGTCCCGCAGCAGCGCCGCCGTGGCCGCGCCGATCCCGCTCGCGGCGCCCGAGACGACGTAGGTCCGCGTCATGGCTTGTCGGTGATGCGCACCAGGCCGGCGATGGTCGCGACGTAGGCAGCCCCGTCGGGTCCGAGGTAGATCGCGGCGTAGTGGTTGTTGTAGGTGATGCCGAAGCCGGTGAGCCGGCTCCACACCGTCTTGCCGGTGCGGATGTCGATGGCGGTGAAGTACCACGCGTCGACCAGGTCCTTGCGGGCCGGCTTGGTGTAGGCGTAGAGCAGCCCGTTGCCGAGCGAGGCCTTGGCGACCGAGGTGGGCGCGATCTCGGAGCTCTCCCACGCGACGTGGCACCCGTCGTCCTCGACCATCACCCGCGCCAGGCCCGGCGTGGTGGACTTGCCGAGCGTCGTGGTGAGCGGGCTCTGGTAGCCGTAGTTGTTCTCGATGATGAACGAGTTGCCGGCGGCCACCAGGCTGTTGTCGGTGGTGCCGGCGTCGGCGCGCAGCACGGGTACGGCGCAGTGCAGGCGGTCCTGCCCAGCATCCAGCTCAGCGCCGGTCCGGCGGTCGTAGACGAGGACCTGCGTCTGCGGGTCGGCGTTGTCGTTGATCGCCACCCAGCGGTCGCCGAGCAGGGTCGGCGTGGTGCCGGAGCCCTGGGACAGGTTGCCGGGCTTGGTGCGGGTGCCGCGGTCGTAGGCCTCGCGCCAGGTGACCTGGGGCATCCCCGCCGCGTCGGCATCCAGCCGGTAGAGCGCGTGGGTGGACACGACGTACATCCCGCCGGTCTCGTCGGTGGCGACCGAGTTGGTGACCTGCTCGCCCAGGCTCGTCACCCGGACCTCGCCGGTGGCGCGGTCGAGGGTGCCGACGCCGCCCTGCTGGGTGAAGAACCACACCAGGCCATTCCAGTCGGGCATGGTCGCGATCAGGCAGTCGTCGGCCGGGATCTTGCCAGCGAGCTTCCACTCCTGCTGCTTGACCAGCGTTCCGTCGGCGCGGACCTGCACCTTCCAGATCGACTTGTCGACGGTGGTCGGGTAGGCGACGTCGTCACCGTCGAGGAAGAAGTAGGTGCCGCCGCAGATGTCGGTGAAGGGGTTGGCGCCGGTGGTCAGGTCGCGGGTGGAGGTCGTGAGCTGGGAGACCGGCCGCAGCGTCGCCGGGTTGATCACCATCATGGTGAAGCCCTCGAGGCCGCCGCAGAGACCGACGATCCGGCCGCGGGAGTCGAAGGCCATCGTGGCGCACTCACGGATGCCGTACGACGTGGCCTTCACCTGCGGGTCGATCCCCAGCGGCCCGCTCACCTGGTAGGCGTCCGACGCGTAGGCGTCGTTGTGCATCGAGTTGGTGCCGTTTGGCGAGAGATACGGGTGCTGCGGGACCGGTGGGTCCGCGATCGGGTTCGGCGTCGCGGGTGCGCCGACGTAGCGCGGCACCCGAAAGGGGAGGTCGGCGGAGGCCGGGGTCCCGGCGGCCGCGACCGCGAGCAGGAGCCCGGTCGCGAGGCCGACGAGGGTCCGGCGCGGGCGGCGGGTCATGACGAGCGAGTGTAACCGAGTGGTTACACTCGGTCGAGTGAAGGTTTCGACGGATGCTGCTTCCCGCCCGCGTGGCCGCGATCAGGTGCGTGCCGCGGTGCTCTCCGCGACCCGCGACCTGGTGGCCGAGCGCGGCCCGGACGGGTTCTCGGTCCGCGACATCGCCGGCCGGGCCGGGGTCAACCACGCGCTGGTGCACCGGCACTTCGGCACCAAG
>Ga0299913_10003057_pt1 | contig 13516 bp, 10 predicted proteins | sample RVTome_9_FD_201360 | JGI IMG/M metagenome (GOLD analysis project Ga0299913, IMG submission 201360) | Soil microbial communities from uranium-contaminated site in the Upper Colorado River Basin, Wyoming, United States - RVT155D38 (version 2) ... | reverse complement strand
TGGCTCCCGCCGGCTCGATACGCCGATCGTCCCACCGATCGCCGGGTCAGCTTCCTCGAGCTGTTCTTCGACCTGGTCTTCGTAGTGGTCGTGGCACAGCTGGCTCATCGTCTCGCCGAGCACCCGAACTGGGCGGGTGTGGGTTGGTACGTCTTTCTCTTCTATGCGGTGTGGTCGTCCTGGAACAACGGCACCCTCTACTACGACCTGCACGGAACCGACGACGTCAGCGTCCGGGTGTTCACCTTCGCCCAGATGCTGGCGGTGGCGGTGATGGGTGTCTTCGTCGGCGACGTGCCGGGCGAAGGCTCGGTGGGATTCGCCCTGGCCTATGCGGCCAACATCGCGGTGCTGGTGGTGATCTGGTTTCGCACCGGTCTCCACGACCCGTCACACCGGCCCGCGTCGATTCCCTACTCGACCGCCTACCTGATCTCGGCCCTGTTGTTCGTCGCCAGTGCCTTCGTCGACACACCGGGCCGGTACTGGATGTGGGCCGCCGGGCTCCTCATCGAGATCGCGGGCCAGGTGATCGCATTCCGCAGGTGGTCCCCACCGGGACACCAACCCGGGGATCCGGTCATCGGGGTCACCCCGTCGCTGGTGGAGCGGCTCGGCTTGCTCATGATCATCGTGTTGGGAGAGGTGATCGTGGGTGCCGTGAACGGGATGGCCGATATCGGGGCGCTGGGCGGAGATGGGATAGTCATCGGGTTGCTCGGCGTGCTGGTGGCGATCGGGCTCTGGTGGATCTATTTCGACCTGGTCTCCCATCGGGAGCCGATTCCCTCGCGGTCGCAGCTGTGGCTCAACCTCCATTTCCCTCTGGCCGTAGCGATCGCGGCCGGGGGGGCCGGGGTGCTGAACACCGTGGAGCACGCCGCCGATGTCTTGCCCGACGAGGTGCGATGGCTCCTGGTCGGATCGCTCGCCGTCGCCATCCTGGCCGTGGCCGCCCTCACTCACACGCTGGAGGTGAAAAGGACGACACCAAAGCCATACCGGACTGCGGAGATCGCCCTTCTGGCCAGCGCCGTCCTGGTCCTCGGCGTCGGTTTCACCGGTTGGGCGGCCAGGGCAACGCTGGGCTCGCTGGTGACCCTGTTGCTGGTCCCGGTCGGGGTGGGGCTGGGGGTCTGGCTGCGACAGCCAACGGCCGAAGTGCATTGAAACACCGAAACCGGGTCGCCCCCCCAACGGTTTCCCGAATGTCGATCACGGGGAAAGGAGCTGTTTGCTTCCGGAGACCAGCACTGGGCAAGGGGCCCGAAGGAGGACTCGATGCGAAGACTCACCGTGCTCACCGCCATGACGCTCATGGTGGCCCTGATCCCAATTGCCGCAGGCGCGCCAAGCCCGAGCCGGTGCGTTTCGCCACCTTCAACGCCAGCCTCAATCGCGGCAACGCCGGCGACCTCGCCGCCGACCTGTCGACACCGGACAACGCCCAGGCCCGGGTGATCGCCGAGATCATCCAGCGAGCCCGGCCCGATGTCCTGCTCATCAACGAGTTCGACTTCGACGAAGCGGCGGTCGGGCTGTTCCAGGACAACTATCTCGACGTGTCCCAGAACGGGGCCGACCCGATCTCCTACCCGTACACCTTCATCGCTCCGTCCAACACCGGGGTCCAATCGGGCTTCGACCTGAACAATGACGGGATGGTGGGCGGCCCGGACGATGCCCTCGGCTTCGGCTTCTTCGAAGGACAGTTCGGGATGGTGGTCTACTCCAAGTACCCGATCGGTGACGTCCGCACCTTCCGGAACTTCCTGTGGAGGGACATGCCCGGCGCCCTGCTCCCCGTCGACCCGATCTCGGGCGAGAGCTGGTACTCCCCTGAGGAGTTGGACGTGCTCCCGCTCAGCTCGAAGAGTCATTGGGACCTGGAGATCGAGGTCGGGAAGAAGAAGAGCGTGCACTTCCTGGTCAGTCACCCCACCCCGCCCGTATTCGACGGCGACGAGGACCGCAACGGGCGACGCAACTTCGACGAGATCCGCTTCTGGGCCGACTACATCCACCCCAGGCGGGGCCGATACCTCTATGACGACGAGGGCAGGTTCGGCGGGTTGAAGCGGGGTGAGTCCTTCGTGATCGCAGGTGACATGAACTCGGATCCGAACGACGGCGACTCCATTCCCGGCGCCATCCAACAGCTACTCGACAGTCCCAGGGTCAACGACAGATTCACACCCACCTCGTCGGGCGGTATCTGGGCGTCGGAGACACAAGGTGGGATCAACGACGAGCATCTCACCGACCCGGCAACCGATACCGCCGACTTCAACGAGCCCCCGGGGAACCTGCGTGTCGATTACCTCTTACCGTCGAAGCGGCTCAAGGTGCTCGACGGCGCGGTGTTCTGGCCGGCGGAGGGAGAGCAATTCTTCGAGCTGACCGGGGTGTTCCCGTTCCCCGGCTCGGATCACCGCCTGGTATGGATCGACGTGAAGATCCCGGGCTACTGAGTGTCGGCGATCAGTGTTAACACCGCGCCGATTCAGAGCGGTCGCGAGGACCTTGCTCGGGGGCGGGGGGTCCCAGGGGTTCGCCCCCCGGGAGTGGTTCAGGTGAAGGCGACCGCCACCGCGGCGGCATAAATGGCGAGAACGACCATCAGCATGGCGTAGCCGCGCAACCCGCGGTTCCCGAAATCCTCGGCGATCTTGGACCCGGAAAGACCAACCGCTCCCAGGAAAAGGACGCTTCCGATCCACTCGGGCATTGCCTACCTCCCATTCCCCACTTGAAGCTTCCCCACACGCAAAATGTAGTCGATCGCGAGGGCGCGATGTGGACGGAGAGGTGTCAATGCAGACCCGTGCATCCCTACTAGCGCGCCGCGCCCGGATCACTGAGGAATGGTGAGTGGCCCCGTACCGTGGACCAAGGGCCGGGTCCGTCAATGAGGAGTTCTGCGTGCCACCACTGGAAGATGTCTCTGCTCATGCTCGTGTTCACGATCGCCGCGTGCGGAGGGGAGGGGTCGGATCCCACCACGGGAGCCGCGGTCACCCTTCGGAGACCGTGACCACGGCCGGGCCGGCGATCCCAAACGAAACCCTTCCCCCCTCCGATTCCGAGGCGTTGAGCATGCCGGCGGGGTCCCAGTCGAGATCGAACTCTATCCGGTCGAGGGCGAGGGTGTGGATCGGCTCTTCATCATCTATCCCTGATCCGATACGGAATCTAGATCAGATCCACGAGCGCCGCCCTGGCCGCGCTTTCGGCCGGTGCGGCCTGGCGGAGATGAAGTACGCTTCGGCCCCGAGTCGTGAGGGATGGAGGAGAATGAGTTTCGCACGCCCGCAAGAACGATCGATTCGGCTGATCGTGGCCACGGTCCTGGCCATCGCTCTTGCCTCACCGGCGTTGGCGATCACCAACGGGACGACAGACGGCGAGGACCACCCATTCGTCGGCGCGATCGTTGTCTCCATTCCGGAACTTCCAGATCTGCCACCACTGCTGCCATGGTGCTCGGGCACCCTCGTCGCTCCCACCGTGTTCCTCACCGCCTCCCATTGCACGGCCGATTTGGACACCCTGGCCGCGCAGTTCCCCATGATGACCGTGTCGGTCTCCTTCGACTCCGTGATAGACGAGCAGGCCACCCTCCTCCCGGCGGTATGGCACACCAATCCCGGTTACAACGGCTTCTTCGGGAAGGGCGGGGCCTCGGATCCTGGTGACATAGCGGTCATGACCTTGGCCGACCCGATCCAAGGCATCACACCCGCCCGTCTTCCCGAGGCCGGGTTGCTCGACGATCTCAAGGACACCGGGGTGCTGCGCGACACCCGCTTCACCGTCGTCGGTTACGGCACCGTGCGAGTCGACAATCACGCCGGATGGCAGGGCATCCTCGACAATCTCGATCGGAATCAGGCGGAGCAGGGGTTCCACTCCCTGACCAAGGCGTGGCTGACCCTCCCCATGACACCGAGCAATGGCAACGGCGGCACCTGTTACGGCGACTCGGGGGGCCCGCATTTCATCCACCTCGACGGCGTCGAGACGGACATCGTCGTCTCCTTGACCGTGACCGGGGACGCTCAATGCAAGGCCTCGGACAAGACCTATCGCACCGACACCGAATCTGCCCGAGCCTTCCTCGACGACTTCGTCGTGCTGCCCTAGCCGCGCTCGGGGGGGCGATCCGAACTCGTGGGTGAACGCCCGTCGGGGGCGGGCCTAGGCTCGATCGCGAAACCGCGAGCCAGGAGAAGCTCATGAGCCCGGGAAAGATCGTCATGGCCGTGATCGGAGCGATGTGCGGACTGCTCGCCGTCGGGTTGCTCGCAGCGGGAGCCACGCTGCTCTGGGCTTTTGGGACGCAACGAAGCGCCGACGGCTTCTTCACATCGCCCAGCGTCGGCCTGTCCAGCGACACCTATGCGTTGACCACCACCGAGGTCGACCTTTCGGCCCGCCCTGCCGACTGGTTCCCCTCCTCCCAGCTGGCCACGATCCGTATCGAGGTCGAGCCGGGCGGGGATGCGCCGGTCTTCGTCGGGCTCGGCGACGAGGACGACGTGGAGGCGTACCTCTCCGGTGTCGGCTACACCGAGGTGACCCGAATCGGCAGCTTCTTCGACGAGGTCAGCTACCGGACCGTGGAGGGCGGGCCACCGGCCGGCCCTCCCGGTGACGAGGACTTCTGGGTGGCGACCGCCGAAGGGGACGGCGCCCAGACCCTCACCTGGGAGGTCGAGTCGGGGGACTGGATCGGTGTGATCATGAACGCCGACGCATCCCCGGATGTCTCGGTGGATGTGAGCGCCGGGGCGAGGATCGGGATCCTGATCCCGATCGCGGTCGGGCTGATCATCTTCGGCCTGATCGTCGGAGCGGTCGCGGCCGTCCTCCTGGTGCTGGCCGTCCGTAGGACCGGGACGGCCCCGGTGCCGGTGGCCGCGGCGGGAGCGACGGCGGGCTTCGGTCCCTACCCGGTGCTGATCGAGGGGCGCCTCGACCCCGACCTCAGCCGGTGGCAGTGGCTCCTCAAGTGGCTCCTTGCTCTGCCCCACTTCGTGGTGCTCGTCTTTCTCTGGGCCGCATTCACCCTGCTCACCATCGTGGCCGGCTTCGCCATCCTCTTCACCGGTCGCTACCCCCGGGCGATCTTCGACTTCAACGTCGGGGTGCTGCGCTGGTCGTGGCGGGTCGCCTTCTACGCCTACGGGGTCCTCGGAACCGACCGCTACCCACCGTTCACGCTGGCCGAGGCCGACTACCCGGCCAGTTTCGATGTCCGGTACCCGGAACAGCTGTCCCGGGGTTTGGTCCTGGTCAAGTGGTGGTTGCTCGCCATTCCCCACTACCTGATCATCGGGCTGTTCACCAGCGGGCTGGTGTGGTGGACCACGGACATCGGGGAGGACGGGGATGCCGTGCTCAAGTCCGGCGGCGGCCTGATCAGCATCCTGGTCCTCATCGCCGGTTTGATCCTGCTCTTCACGGCCCGCTACCCCCAGGGTCTGTTCGACCTGATCATGGGTTTGCACCGATGGGTGTTCCGGGTGGTGGCCTATGCAGCACTGATGCGGGACGAGTACCCGCCGTTCCGTCTCGATATCGGTGGCGCCGAGCCCGGGATTGCGGCCCCCGAGCCTCCGGCGGAGAGAGTCGGCCCCATGCCCAACGGTTGAGCGAGTCGGCCGATGCCGACGGTGACGATCGACGGTGCCCGCGGGGCGATGTCGGTGTACGTCGCCACTCCATCGACTGATGACCCGTGGCCGGGGGTGATCGTGATATCCGACGCCCTGGGGATGACCACCGACCTCAGGAACCAGGCCGACTGGCTCGCCGGCGAGGGCTATCTGGCGGCGGCGCCCGACCTCTACTACTGGGGCGGGAGGATTCGTTGCATGTTCTCGCTGATGCGTCAGGCTCTCGCCCGGGAAGGTCAGGTCTTCGACGATCTCGATGTCATCCGCACCTGGCTCTCCGACAACGAGAAATGCAGCGGCCGCATCGGCGTCATCGGTTTCTGCCTCGGCGGTGGATTCGCGTTGCTGCTCGCCGGCACCGAGGGCTATCAGGCGTCGAGTGTCAACTACGGGACGGTCCCCAAGGACGCGGAGACCCTGCTCGCCGGGGCCTGCCCCATCGTCGCCAGCTACGGGGCACGGGACCCAACGCTGCGAAGTGCGCCTGCACTCCTCGAGCAGGTGCTGAGCGCCAACGGCGTCCCCCATGACATCAAGGTCTACGACGATGCCGGACACGCGTTCATCAATGACCACGACCCGGCGGACGAGCCGCGCTGGGCGATGATCGCGGGGTCAATGTCACGTTCCGGTTATCACGAGCCGTCGGCGATCGACGCCCGTCGTCGCATCGTGGCCTTCTTCGGCACCCATCTCCGCGGCCCGCGCCTGCCCACCTGATGGTTTGAGACGCGCCCCCGGGTTCTCCTCCTCGGTCCGGGCCCGATGAGCCGGTCAGTTTCGGAGCGACTCGGTCGGATCGGCGTAAACAAACCCCGGAAACCGGTGGCGCGCTCGCCTCCCAATGTTCTAGAGTCATCAGACATCTTATGACTTTGTCGTATGTGATCGGTTGTGACATCGGGACCCAGAGCACCAAAGGTGTCCTGGTCGACGACTCAGGGGCCACCGTGGCCACCGCCACCTCGGGCTACGGGATGGAGTCGCCGGCGCCGGGATGGGCACAGCAAGACCCCGCCGACTGGCTCCGAGCCGTGGAGCAGGTGGTGGGCACCCTGGCGGGAGCGGCCGACGGACCGGTCTCCGTCGTCGGCGTCTCGGCGCAGGTCGATGGTGTCGTCGCCACCGACGGCGACCTCGACCCGCTTCACCCCGCCATCATCTGGCTCGACCGGCGGGCGGCCGATGAGGCGGCGGCGGCGGAGGAGGCGATCGGGGGCGATGCTCTCTACAACCTCACCGGGCTCAACTGCGATGCAACCCACAGTGCGGCCAAGATGCGCTGGCTCCTCGATCATCTCGATACCACCCCCCGGCACCTGCTCCCACCTTCAACGATGGTCACCGGCTGGCTGACTGGGGAACTGGCCCAGGATCATGCCAACGCCTCGTCGTCCATGCTCTATGACATCAGAGAACGTGACTGGGCGGAGAGCCTCCTCGAAGTCTTCGGGATCGACCCGGCCACACTCCCTCGTATCGTCGATTCCACCGACGTGGTGGGCACGGTCCGGCCCGCGATCGCAGGGGTTCTCGGGCTGGACCCGGACTGCCGGGTGGTGGCCGGGACCGGAGACGACCACGCCGGCGCGGTGGGGGCCGGCGCGGTCGAGCCGGGGGTGGTGGTCGACGTGACCGGGACCGCCGAGCCGATCGGCACCACCGCCTATACCCCGGCGCTGGACCCGGCCCGGCTCATCGAAGCCCACGCCCACGCCATCCCCGACGTCTGGTTCATAGAGAACGGAGGTTTCGTCTCCGGGGGGAGCATCCTCTGGATGTCCCGGGTGCTCGGGATCGACCAGCCCGAGGTCTTCGCGCGGGCCGGTCGGGCCCGGCCCGGGTCCAAAGGGCTCGTCTTCGTCCCCGCGCTCTCCGGATCGATGACGCCCCGGTGGAACGCCCGTGCCCGGGGCTCGTTCACCGGGCTGGCCATCGAGCATGGCTCCGACGAGCTGTGCCGGGCGGTGGTGGAGAGTTGCGTGTTCGCGGCCCGTGACATCGTCGACCGGCTCGCCGAGATGTCACTTCCCATCGATGAGATCCGGGTAATCGGAGGCGGCTCGCGCAGTGAGCTGTGGATGCAGATGAAAGCCGACGTCCTTCGCCGCCCGGTGCGGGCCGTGCTCGGCGAGGCGTGTGCGTTGGGCGCCGCCTCCCTGGCCGCAGTTGCCGCCGGGTGGCATTCCGACGTGCCCGGCGCGGCCAAAGCCATGGCCGGTGAGGTCGGCCCCGCTTTCGAGCCCGATCCGTCCCTGACCGGGGTCTATGAGGACTCCTATCGTCGTTATCGCCAGGCGTTCGATGCCCTCGAGCCGACCTACGAGGTGTCGTGAGCCACGAGCTGCGCACCGAGCTGGAGGCGGCCGGTCGCATTGCCGCCGACCACGGCCGCGAGGGGAGCATCGGTCTGAGCCGCATCCTGATCGGAGGCGATTCCCTCGATCAACTGCCCGCCGCCGTGGCCCGGGTGGCCGGACCGGGTGAGATCGTCATCCTCGAGGACGCCACCCCGATGCAGATCGATGGGCAAGATCTGAAATCACGCGCCGCGGCGATGTTGGCCCGGGTGGGCACCGCACGACGGGTAGTCCTTGGGCCACCCGACGGGGCCCTCCACGCCGATGCCGACGCCATCGCCGCCGCTGCCGAGGCGGCCGAGGGGGCGGGCTGCCTGGTCTCGGTCGGCTCGGGAACCCTGACCGACGTGGCCAAAGAGGCCTCCGATCGCAGCGGCGTGCCCCTGGTCGCGGTGCAGACCGCCGCCTCGGTGAACGGATACGCCGACGGGATGGCGGTGGTCTTGAAAGACGGAGTGAAACGGACGGTGCGTTCGGCATGGCCCATGGAGCTGCTCGTCGACACCAGGGTCCTGGTCGATGCTCCCGAGACCCTGACCCGGTCGGGGTTCGCCGAGATGATGGCCATGTTCACCGCCCCGGCCGACTGGAGGCTGGCCGCCGCGGTCGGTCTCGACCCGCGGTACGACCCCGAGGTGATCGGGCTGTTCCGCTCCCAGGGCGACGAGCTGCTCGCCTCGGCCGCCGCGGTCGGTGCAGGCGAACCTGAGGCGCTCGAGCTGCTGGCGCTGCTGCTGACCCAGTCGGGTCTGGCCATGGGTGCGGTGGCGAGGACCGCCCCCCTCTCCGGCACCGAGCATCTGATCAGCCATCTCCTCGACATGGCGGCCGTCGCCGGGGGGGGCAGCGCCAGGCTGCATGGCGCCCAGGTCGGTGTGTCCGCGGTGATCGCCTCCTGCGTCTGGGAGCGGGTGCTCGACCGGATCGTTCCAGCCGATTTCGAGTCGCCACCACCGTCGGCAGAAGTAGCAGAGGAGCTGGTGGAGAAGGCGTTCGCCGGGATCGACCCAGGTGGGGCCATGGCTCGGGAGTGCTGGGGCGACTACCAGCGAAAGCTGGCCGCCTGGACCGACGTCGACCGTGCTGCCCTAGCCGACGAGTGGGCATCGCTCCGCGACGAGCTGGCGGCGATGGTGCGGAGCCCGGAGCTCATCGTTGCCGCCCTGACCGAAGCCGGCGCCGCCACCCGCTTCAGCCTCCTCTATCCGCCGGTCGACTCCGAAGTGGCCCGTTGGGCGGTGGCGTCGTGCCACCTGATGCGTGACCGCTTCTCGGTGGTCGACCTCGCCTTCTTCGGAGGCAATTGGACTGCCGATGACGTCGACGCCGTCCTGGAGCGGGCAGACGAGTTGGGGGCGGGGCTGTGAGCCTGGTGTCCCGGTACCGGGGTTTCGTTCTGGATCTCGACGGCACGACCTACCTGGGGGACCGGCTCCTCCCCGGTGCCCGTGAGACGGTCGAGGCGCTGCGTGCTGCGGAAGCTTCCATCCTCTACATGACCAACAAGCCACTCGACCCGTCCTCGGACTATGCCGAGAAGCTGACCGGGCTCGGCCTTCCCACCGCACCACACGAGGTGATCTCCTCGCTCGACGCCCTGGTCGGCTATCTGAGCGCCACCCACCCCGGGGCTCGGTCCCTCTGTGTCAGCGAGCCTCTCGTCGCCGAGACCCTGACCCGGGTCGGACTGACCGTGGTGGGGCACGACCAAGCCGAGACGGCCGATGTGGTGGTGGTGTCCTTCGATCGCACCTTCGACTACGCCAAGCTGCACGCCGCGTTCAGGGCGGTCAACTCCGGGGCGGTGATCGTGGCCACCAACCCCGACCGTTACTGCCCCACGCCGGAGGGCGGGTTGCCCGACTGCGCCGCCATGCTCGCCGCCATCGAGGCCTGCACCGGCGCCCATGCCGAGGCTGTGGTGGGCAAACCGTCGCCGCAAATGGTGGCGGCGATGCTAGACCGGCTCGGCCTCCCCACCGAGCAGGTCCTCATTGTCGGCGACCGGCTCGAGACCGACGTGCGCATGGCCGGGAATGCCGGGGTCGACGTCGCCCTGGTGGTGTCCGGGGCCACCACCCGGGAGGCGGCAATGGCCGCCGACCCGAGACCGACCTATGTGCTGGACGGTCTCGGTGACCTGATGACAGAACAGTTCTACGAGAGCAGAAGGTGAAATGGAGTTCATATTCATGCTGACCCACGGTGACCGAACCGTGGAGAACGCCGTCGATGTCTACCGCCAGGTGTCGGGCACCGGGTTGAGAATGGTCGGGTTCAAAGACGTCGGGGTCACTACCGACGTGTTGCGCGGCCTGACCGATGAGATCCATGCCGACGGGCGTCCCATGTTCCTCGAGGTGGTCTCCACCTCCCGTGACGACGAGCTGCGCTCCATCGAGGCCGCTCTCGAAGCAGGGGTCGACTACGTGCTCGGTGGGACCCACGTCGACGATGCCCTCGGCCTGATCGACGGGGCGGCGGTCCAATACTGCCCGTTCCCGGGAGTCGTGGTAGGTCACCCCTCCGAGTTGCGGGGCAGCGTCGAGGAGATCTGCGCCCATGCCACCGAGCTGACCGCTCGCCCCGGGGTCTCCGGCCTCGACCTCCTCGCCTACCGACACACCGGAGTCGACCCGGTCGTCTTGACCAAGGCGGTGGTCGAGTCCTCGGCCGGGCCGGTGATCGCGGCGGGAAGTGTCGACAGCGAGGAGCGCATCCGGGCCCTGGCCGGGGCCGGAGCCTGGGCCTTCACCATTGGAGGAGCCATCTTCGACGGGTCACTTCCCGGCGGGCCCTCGATCCCGGCCCAGGTGGAGTGGGTGTTGGAGGTGGCGGCACGGTGAGCACGTCTCCCCTGGAGCAGAGACGGGTGGTCTGGGAGCGGGCGCGCGCGGAGACCGTCGATCTGCTCGTGGTCGGGGGAGGGATAAACGGGGTCGGTATCGCCCTCGACGCCGCTTCCCGTGGACTGTCCACCGTCCTGGTGGAGCGTGACGACCTGGCCGTCGGCACTTCGAGCCGTTCCTCGAAGCTGATCCACGGCGGGCTGCGATACCTGGAGCAATACCGGTTCGGGCTGGTCCGGGAGGCATTGGGGGAGCGAACCCTCCTGGGCCGGCTCGCCCCTCATATCGTGGAGATGGAGCGGTTCGTGTTCCCGGTCACCGGGGCCTGGTGGAAGGTCCCCTACATGGCCGCCGGCCTCACCTTCTACGACCTGCTCGGAGGCCGTCACGGGGGTCGTTTCCACCATCTGAACCGGGACGAGGCGATGGCCCGGGTCCCCTCGCTCCGCGCCGAGGACCTGACCGCCGCCTTCGAGTACTCAGACGGCGTCTTCGACGACGCCAGGCTCGTCGTGGCCCTGACCCGCACCGCCCGCTCCCTGGGAGCGGGAGTGATCACCCGGGTCGAGATGGCCGAGGTCGACGGGAGCGCGGCGGGGATCAATCACGTCACGGTTGCGGACCGGCTCACCGGGGAGACGGGGCGGGTGCAGGCCCGGGCAGTGGTCGACGCCACCGGCGCCTTCTCCGCCGACGCTGAGCCGGGAGTGGCTCCAAGCCGGGGAGTGCACATCGTGGTCTCGCGGGACAAGGTCGATGCTTCGGCCGGGATGACCATCCGGGTCCCGGGCCGGGTCGTGTTCTTGATCCCCTGGCTGGACCGGTGGCTGATCGGGACGACCGACGTTCCCCACACCGGGCCGGTGGACCGCCCCCGCGCCTCGACCGACGAGCTGGATTACCTGTTCCACTCGGTGCGTCGGGTTCTCGACGTCGAGCTGGGGCCCGACGACATCATCTCCACCTTCGCCGGGATCCGCCCCCTGGCCGACGACGGCGAGTCCGACGACACCGCCGCCCTGAGCCGCGAGGAGCGGATCACCGAGGTCCGCCCCGGTCTGTTTCGGGTCCGGGGTGGCAAGTACACGACATACCGCCGGGTGGCGGAGAGGGTGGTCGACAAGGTGGCTGCCCGTCTCGGGAAAGGTGGCCCTTCCCTGACCGCGACCATCCCGATGTCGGGGGCGGCCCCGGCGGCGGCCCTGGCCGCCACCGCCGAGAAGCTGGTCGAGACGGGCCTGGAGCCCGACATCGCCCGTCGCCTGGTGCGGCGTCACGGCAGCGAGGCCCGGGGCGTTGCCGAGAGCGCCCGAGCACTCGGGCTCGACCACCGTCTGGTTCCCGACCTGCCCTATCTGGCCATGGAGGCATGGTGGGCGGTCCATGAGGAGCAGGCGCTGAGCATCGACGACGTCCTCTCCCGGCGGACCCGGATCGCCCTCGAGGTGAGAGACCACGGCGAGGCCGCCCTCGACATCGTGGCCGGAGTGCTTGCCGACGCGTTGGGCTGGGGCCCGGGGGAGCGGGAGCGGGCGATACGGGAGTTCCGTGAGTCGGCGGCCCACGAGTACGGAGTGCCCGGGCGGGGCCTGGTCGCCGGGGAGGTGAGGCATTGAGCGAGGATCGAACCGGATCGGTTGCGGTGCACGATGTCACCAAGAGCTTCGGGGGACCGCCGGCGGTGGACAACGTCTCTTTCTCCCTGGAGCCGGCCACGTTCTTCGCTCTGCTCGGCCCCTCCGGGTGTGGTAAGACCACCCTGCTGCGGATCATCGCCGGGTTCGAAGAGCCCGATTCGGGGGTGGTCGAGATCGGGGGGACCGCGGTGAACGGGATCCCACCCTATGCCCGGCCCGTGAACACGGTCTTCCAGCATTACGCCCTGTTCCCCCACATGGACGTGGCCACCAATGTGGGTTACGCCCTCCGCCAGCAGCGGCCCCGGATCGATCCGTCGACGGTCGACAGGAGGGTCGGCGACGCCCTGGAGATGGTCCGGCTCAACGGTTACGAGAAGAGGCGGGTGTGGGAGCTGTCCGGCGGGCAGCAGCAGCGAGTGGCATTGGCCCGCGCCCTCATCTCCCGGCCCCAGGTGCTCCTTCTCGACGAACCGCTCTCTGCCCTCGACGCCAAGCTGCGCGGGGCGATGCAGACCGAGTTGAAGACCCTGCAGCGCGAGATCGGGGTCACCTTCGTCTTCGTCACCCACGACCAGACCGAGGCGATGTCGATGGCCGACCGGGTGGCGGTGATGCGTGAGGGCTCGATCCTCCAGGACGCCTCGCCCGAGGAGATCTACGACTCGCCGACCGACAGCTTCGTGGCCGATTTCGTCGGCAAGACCAACCTGTTCCGGGGCCGCATGATCCGGAGCGGGCCCGAAGGCGCCGACGTCCGCTGCTCGTCGGGTCTGACCCTGTTCGGGGCCGTCTCTCCCGACGTCCATCTCAACGGTTCGGCGGTGGCCATCACCGTCCGCCCGGAGCGGATCTCCATCGTCGAGCCCGGAGCCGCGACGCCCGAGCGAGGAGGGGTCAGCCTCTCCGGGACGGTGATCCACCGCTCGTTCCTGGGCGGTCATCTCGTCTACCGGGTCGACGTCGAGGGGCTGGGCGCGGTGGAGGTCAAC
>Ga0299913_10003056_pt1 | contig 13517 bp, 16 predicted proteins | sample RVTome_9_FD_201360 | JGI IMG/M metagenome (GOLD analysis project Ga0299913, IMG submission 201360) | Soil microbial communities from uranium-contaminated site in the Upper Colorado River Basin, Wyoming, United States - RVT155D38 (version 2) ... | reverse complement strand
GGCTGACGCTGATCGGCTTCGTGGTCGTGTACGCCCTCATCGCGGGCGGCATCTACGCTTGGTCGGCGCGCGGCCACGTCGCCCGCGAGCGGGTGCGCGCGATGCCGAAGGACCGGCAGCGGACCGCGAAGATCGTCGCCTACCTGGCGCTCGTGGGGCTGCTGATGCTCCTGCCGCAGATCGTCGGCCAGCGCCTGTCGGAGGTGGTCGGCACCGTTGGCATCTACGTGCTGCTGGGCCTCGGCCTGAACATCGTGGTCGGCTTCGCCGGCCTCCTCGACCTCGGCTACGTCGCCTTCTTCGCGGTCGGCGCCTACGTGACCGCCATCCTCACCTCCCCGGCGTCGCCGGCGTTCAGCCCGGAGCTGCCATTCTTCGGTGCCCTTCCGTTCGTGATCGTGGCGGCCGCGATGATCGGGCTCTTCGTCGGCGCCCCGGTCCTGCGGCTGCGCGGTGACTACCTCGCCATCGTGACCCTCGGCTTCGGCGAGATCGCCCGCGAGATCTTCAAGTCGGCGTGGGCGCAGCCGGTGACCGGCGGCGCGCAGGGCATCCTGTCGATCGCCGAGCCGCTGCCCTTCTCGCGCCACCCGCAGTCGATCTACTACCCGATCCTGTTCTTCTGCATCCTCGCCGCCCTCGGCGCCGCGAGCCTGGCGGCATCTCGCGTGGGCCGCGCCTGGAACGCGATGCGCGAGGACGAATCGGTGGCGGAGGCCACCGGGGTCAACACGACGAACTACAAGCTGCTGGCCTTCGGCCTCGGCGCCGCCTTCGGCTGCATCTCGGGCGCCCTGTTCGCCTCGAAGATCGGCGTGATCTTCGCCGACAGCTTCAACATCCTCGTCAGCATCAACGCCCTGGCCCTCATCATCCTGGGCGGCATGGGCAACATCGCCGGCGTCGTGGTCGGCGCCCTCGTGCTCGTCGGCCTGCCGGAGTTCCTCCGGGAGTTCAGCGAGTACCGGCTGCTCATCTACGGCATCGTGTTGGTGGCGATGATGATCCTCCGGCCCGAGGGGCTGCTGCCCAGCCGCACGCGCCGCGCCGAGCTCCACGAGCGGGAGGGCGACGACGAGGAGATGTACGAGGAGGAGGCCGGTGAGCACACCGGCAGACCGGTGGTGAGCACATGACCGATGCGATGACGGCGCCGGCGCCCGAGCGCTCGGCCACGGGCGGCGACGCGCTGCTCGAGGCGCGCAAGGTCACCATGCGGTTCGGCGGCCTGGTGGCCAACAAGGACGTCGACTTCACGATCCCCCGCGGCGGTATCGTGTCGCTCATCGGGCCGAACGGTGCCGGGAAGACGACCTTCTTCAACCAGCTGACGGGCATGCTCGAGCCGACGTCGGGCGAGATCGTGTTCAACGGCGAGTCGATCGTGGGCCTCACGCCGCACGCGATCGTCGAGCGCGGCATCGGCCGCACGTTCCAGAACATCCGGCTCTTCGGCGCCATGACCGTGATCGCCAACGTGATGGTGGGCGCGCACACCCGCATGCACGCCTCCTGGTGGGCCTCGCTCCTCAAGCTCCCGTCGGTGCGCGAGGAGGAGCGGGTCGTCCGCAAGCGGGCGCAGGAGCTGCTCACCCTCGTCGGACTCAACCGTCGGTACGAGGAGGACGCGGCGAAGAACCTGCCGTACGGCGACCAGCGGCGGCTCGAGCTGGCCCGGGCGCTGGCCAGCGAGCCGAAGCTCCTGCTCCTCGACGAGCCCACCGCCGGCATGAACCCCGGCGAGACCGGGCAGATGACGACGCTCATCAAGCGGCTGCGGGACGAGCTGGACCTGACGGTGCTGCTCATCGAGCACGACATGAAGGTCGTCATGGGCATCAGCGAGCGGATCACCGTGCTCGACCACGGCGAGCTGCTGGCGGAAGGGTCGCCCGAGGAGATCCGCTCGAACCCCAGCGTCATCGAGGCCTACCTCGGCAAGCAGGCGACGCATCAATGACGGAGACGATGACCGACCAGCAGGCCGATTCCCAGGCCATGGAGAGCACCGATCACACCGGGGCCGGGCACAAGGGCGACACGCTGCTCGAGCTCACGGACCTGCACGTGTTCTACGGGAACATCGAGGCGCTGAAGGGCATCTCGCTCACCGTGGCGCGCGGCGAGATCGTGACCCTCATCGGCTCGAACGGCGCCGGAAAGAGCACCACGCTGCGGGCCATCAGCGGCACGCACAAGCCGCGGACCGGCTCGATCAAGCTGGCCGGGCGCGAGATCCATCACCTGCCCGCCCACGAGATCGTGTCGCTGGGCATCGCCCACTCTCCCGAGGGGCGCAAGGTCTTCAGCCGGATGAGCGTCTTCGAGAACCTCCAGATGGGGGCGTTCAGCCGCCAGGGCCAGCGGATCGACGATGACGTGGCCCGCGTCTTCGACCTCTTCCCGCGGATGAAGGAGCGCCGCAGCCAGAAGGCCGGCACCCTCTCCGGCGGCGAGCAGCAGATGCTGGCCATGGGTCGCGCGCTGATGGCGCGGCCGTCGATCCTCCTGCTCGACGAGCCCTCGATGGGACTCTCGCCGATCCTCACCGAGCAGATCTTCACGATCATCCGCGAGATCAACGAGCAGGGCACCACCGTCCTCCTCGTCGAGCAGAACGCCCTGATGGCGCTGAACGCGGCGAACCGCGGCTACGTGATCCAGACCGGCAAGATCCTCCTCGCCGACTCGGCCGCGAACCTTGCCGCCAACGAGCAGGTGCGCCAGGCCTACCTCGGCGAGATCTAGCTCCGTGGCCGGCGACCCAGCTCCGCCGCCGCGCAAGGGCCCGGGCGACTACCGCCCCGACCTGCGCCCCATGCTCATCCTCGTCGGCCTGCTCGCCGCGGTGATCGTCGCGTGGGTGCTCCTATCCCCGCTGATCCTGCCCGCCTGACCCTTCTTCAGTAGCGGCGCGCGACCCCGAACCCGGCACCCGCCCCGTACAGCACGAGCGCCACACCGACCGCAGCCAGCGCCAGTCCCGGAGACTGCTGCGGCAGCGGCAGGTAGCCCACCGACCACAGCTCCCAACCCCGCCACGCCAGCGCGGCGGCGCCGACGAGCCCGAGCGCCAGGTAGACCCATGGCGAGTCGAGGACGAAGCCCCATCGGCCGCGCATGTAGCCGATGTCGAGCAGCACGAGCGCCAGGATCGCCGCGCCATAGATGACGATCCCGGGGCCTTCGAGGCCGATCCCCTCCTGCGCCGGCACCGGCACGCCCGACACCGAGTCGCCGCCGGAGCGCCACCACGGAAGGAAGCCGGAGCCGATCATGGCCAGGCAGCCCAGCAGGATGAGGAACCGGGATCGGCGCGCGCCCCCGTCCACGCGGGTCAGCCGTCGGGCGGCGCGGCGCCGTAGACGGACGGCTTCAGCACGCCGATGTACGGCAGGTTGCGGTAGCGCTCGTCGTAGTCGAGCCCGTAGCCGATGACGAAGCGGTCGGGGATCTCGAAGCCGCGGTAGTCGATCGGGATCTCGACCAGGCGTCGCGCGGGCTTGTCCAGCAGGCACACGATCCGAACCGACGCCGGGCCCTTGTCCGCGAGGTACCTGAGCAGGTAGTTCAGGGTCAGGCCGGTGTCGATGATGTCCTCGACGATCACGACGTTGCGCCCCTCGATCGAGCGCGACAGGTCCTTGAGGATCCGCACCTGGCCGGTCGACTCGGTGCCGGAGCCGTACGAGCTCACCTCCATGAAGTCGATGCTCATCGGGATCTCCATCGCCCGCATCAGGTCCGCGAGGAACGGCAGCGCTCCCTTCAGGACGCTGACCAGCACCGGATCCTTGTCGGCAAGGTCCGACGACAGCTGCGCCCCCAGCTCTGCGACGCGATTGGCGACGGTCGGCGAGTCGAGCAGGATCTCCTCGACGTCGTCGTGGAGCGTCATCGGGCCACGATCCCGCCGGCGCCATTGCCGTTGCCGTTGCCGTTGCCCGCGCCGGTGTGGGCGTAGGCGCCGTTCGCGGCGGCGACATCGGTCAGGAAATCCAGCCGCCCGTACTTGACCATCAGCGCGCGGAAGTCACGGGCGTAGAACAGCTTCACGCGAACCTCCGGATAGAGCTGCCGCATCCAGCGAAGCTTGCGGTTCTTCTTGCGCACCAGCGACTGCTTCAGGGTGGTCAGCTCGAGGTAGAGGTCGATCTCCGGCAGGTAGAAGTCGGGCGCGAAGGACTCGACGACCGCGCCGTCGGCGTTCCAGGAGATGGGGAAGACGTCGGGTTCGTATCGCCACGCGACACCGTAGAAATCGAGGATCCTTGCCAGCTCCGCTTCGCTGTCGTGCGCGAAACGGGGAGGCGAATCAGTGCTTACGCGATCCGCCACCGGTCCTCGATCGTAGCCTGCCCTCGAAGGTTCGACGCCATCGGGGCTGAGTATATCCGGGCGAGTTATCCACACATCGGCAAGGTCTGCGCGTTTGGTGGATAACTCGGCTTGTGATCCACATCCGACCGCTGCTACCTTCGCCGTCCTGCTTCTGCGGGCGACCGAGTACGGTAACCGCGGACGATCGGGGCTCATGCGAGAGCGAGCCGCGACGCCGATCATCCGTGGGAAGACCGAAAGGCCGCCCGAAGGAGCATTTTTCGTGGCCGACGCCGGAGCCGATGCACGCGCTGCGCGCGTGGCGCTGGAACGCCTGCTCGACGCCGATGCGGCCCACCTCGGCCCCCTCCTGCCCCCGGGCTTCGCCGATGCGGCCGAGCGCTACGTCGCGCTGCTCCTGGATGCCAACCGGCGCCTCAACCTGACCCGCGTCGTGGAGCCGGAGGCGGTCGCCATGCTCCACCTGCTCGACGCGCTCGCCGCGCTGCCCGTGCTGGACGAGGCCGGCGCGCAGACGGCACTCGATCTTGGGTCCGGCGGAGGGGTGCCCGGCATCGTGCTGGCCCTGGCGCGGCCGAACACGGCGTGGACGCTGGTCGACTCGGTGCGCAAGAAAACCGACGCGCTGACCGGGTTCGTCGCCGCTCTCGGGCTGCCCAACGTCACGGTGCTCGCCGAACGAGCCGAGGTGCTCGGGCGTGGGCCGCACCGCGAGGCGTTCGACCTGGTCGCTGCCCGGGCATGCGCGGCGCTGCCGATCCTGGCCGAGTACGCCCTCCCGATGGTCCGCCGTGGCGGGATGCTGATCGCCTGGAAGGGGCAGGTCGGCGCCGAGGAGATGGCCGCCGGTGCGGCTGCGTCGATGCTGCTCGGTGGCGGCGAGCCCGGGCGGCGGCCGTCCGGCGTCGAGAGCCTCGGCGACCACGCGTTCGTGATCGTGCCGAAGGTGGCCTCCACTCCCGAGCGCTTTCCGCGCCGGCCCGGCCGGCCTGGACGCCGCCCGTTGGGCACGTGACGACCGCTTGATCCCCGTCGTGCGACCCGGTTGACTCGCCGGGCGGGTCAACCGCTCCCTAAGCTCCTGGAGATCCGCCGCTCAAGCATCAGATGACCCGCCCATGCGGGCGAAACGCACCGGAGCTCGCCTTCCGGCGTCCGTTGACCCGTGGGACGGGTCAACGCCGCTTGGCGGCCGTGGCCAGGTGACCGGGGACGCATCGGTATACTCGTCGCTCGCATGCGCATCGCTGTCCTGTCGGACATCCACGCCAATCTCGCAGCGCTCGAGGCGGTGTGCTCCGATCTCCCCGAGGTGGACCAGGTCTGGGTTCTCGGTGACATCGTGGGCTACGGACCGCAGCCGAACGCCGTGATCAGCACGCTCCAGGCCATGGGGGCGCGCTCCGTGCTGGGCAACCACGACGGGGCCGCCATCGGCACGGTCGACTCCGCCTACTTCAATCCCGACGCCCGGACGGCGATCGAGTGGACCGCCGGCGTCCTGGATGCGAACGCCCGGGCGTACATCGGCACCCTCCCCGAGGTCCGTCGCGATGGCGACCTGACCGCGGTCCATGGCTCGCCCCGCGATCCCATCTGGGAGTACATCACCGGTCCGTCCGTCGCGGCGGCGAACTTCGGCGCATTCGACACCCGGCTCTGTCTGTTCGGCCACACGCACCTGCCGATGGTCTACCGATCCGTCGACGGCGGGATCGAGCCGACGATGGGCCTGCCGGGCGAGACGATCCCGCTGGGCGACGCCCGCGCGCTCGTCAACCCCGGGAGCGTCGGACAGCCGCGCGACGGCCTGGCCGATGCGGCATACGCGATCCTCGCGACGGGTGGCGGGTCCGGAAGCGACGCCGTCGAGTTCCGCCGCGTCCGCTACGACATCGACCGCACTCAGCGCGAGATGCACGATCTCGGGCTGCCGGCCCGACTGGCCGATCGCCTGCGGTACGGCCGGTGATCTTCCGCGCGGTCGTGGCCGGGCGCGGCACTCGCCCGGGCGCCGTACGATAGCGGGCGGCATGGACTTCTTTCGACGCTCCGAGAAGCGTCCCCCTGTCTTCGATCATGCGCGCGTCCTCGTACCCCTCTCCGGGGAGGACGAGGTCGACGACCCGGCGATCAAAGTGGCGGTGCTGCTGCTCGGCGGCCGCGAGGGCGTCGAGGTGTCGCTGCTCCACGTCATCGAGGTGCCGTTCGAACGGACGCTCGACGCGGAGGACGAGGCGGCGGTGGCGCGGGCCGACGAGGTCCTGACCCGCGCCGAGCGGCTCCTGACGGACCAGGCCATCCCGACGCGCACGAGCACGGTCCAGGCGCGCGCCGCCGGACCGGCCATCGTGGACGACGCGAACGAGCTCGGCGCCGACCTCATCGTGATGGGGCTGCGCTACAAGAAGCGGTTCGGAGGACAATGGGACGCGGGGCGAACGGTCCCGTACGTCATGCGCAACTCGACCGCGCCGGTGTGGTGCCTGCGCGCTGAGACGAAGGAGCTGGCACACACGCCATGAGGGTCATCATCGTCGGCTGCGGCCGTGTCGGCGCCCGGGTCGCCGCGGAGCTCGACCAGCGGGGCGAGCACGTCACGATCATCGACACCAATCCGCGGGCCTTCAACCGCCTGCCGCAGGGCTTCTCCGGCGAGTCGGTGCGCGGCAACGGCACGGACGAGGACGTGATGCGCACGGCCGGCGCGGAGCAGGCCGACCTGCTCATGACGCTCACCGAGGGCGACAATCGCAACGCGCTCGCGGCACAGCTGGGGAAGCACACGTTCGGCATCCCGCGCGTGATCGCCAAGATCAACGATCCGCTGCGCGGCGAGGCCTACCGGGCCCTCGGGCTGGAGACCATCTGCCGGACGATCATCCTGGGCGACGCGCTGGTGACCGCCGCCGTCGACGGTGCCGAGGCGACGAACGGCTTCGTGGAGCCACCGACCGCCGAGCCCATCCGTGGGGCGCCGCCACCCGGCACCCTGGCCGACGAGGAGGCGAAGGCCGCCCTCGAGTCCGGAGACGACCAGGCGGCCGCCGATGCAGCCATCGTCCAGCCCGGCGACGGACGAGAGGGAGGCTTCTAGATGTACGTCGTCGTCGTCGGTGGCGGGAACGTCGGCTACTACCTCACCAAGGAGCTCCTCGCGGCCGGCCACGAGGTGGTGGTCATCGAGGAGGACTCGCTGCGCGCCCGCCAGATCGCCGATGAGCTCGGCAGCATCGTGGTCGCCAACGACGGGTGCGAGGGCCGCTACCAGGCGGAGGCCGGCATGGGCCGAGCCGACGTCATGGCCGCGGTGACCGGGGACGACGCCGTGAACCTCGCCGCCTGCCAGATCGCGAAGATGCGGTTCAACGTCCCGCGCTCGATCGCCCGCATCAACGACCCGAAGAACGAGAAGCTGTTCCGTCAGCTGGCGATCGACGAGGTCGTCAGCCCGACCCGCTCGATCCTCGGCGTCATCGAGCACGAGATTCCCGTCCACGACCTGCTCCACCTCGCCGAGCTCGAGGGCGGCGAGGTCCAGATCGTGGAGGCCCAGCTCGATGGGGACTCGCCCGTCATCGGCCGTGAGCTCCGCGAGCTGACGTTGCCGGAGGGCAGCGCGATCGCGATGCTCATCCGCGACGACCGCGCGCAGGCACCCCGGCCCGACACGAAGCTGCGCACCGGCGACAAGCTGCTGGCCGTCACCTCGGCCGACCGGGAAGCCGAGCTGCGCGCACTGCTCATCGGCGAGTGAGCGTGCCCGACCCCGGGCGCGTCCTGCGGCGGGCGCTGGTCGCCTGGGGATGGGGCCACCTGGCCATCGGCCGCGTGGCGGTGGGGCGGGCGCTGCTGGTCGCCGAGCTCGCGGCACTGCTCCTCGTCATCTGGCTGACCAACGGCCTCGCCGACTCGACCGCGTACCTCGTGCCGTTCCTGGCGGGCGTCGGATTCATCGTCGCCTGGGCCTGGCAGGCGGTCGCCGCCTACCGGGCGGCGCGGGCGATGCAGGCGGCTCAGGCACCGACGCCTGAACGGTCGCCGGCGACGGCCATCGGCTGGCTGAGCCTCCCGCTCCTGGCGTGGGGCGCCGGCTTCTGGCTGTTCGGCGCGCATGCCGCCACGCCGGCGGCGGCGCTCGACCGCTTCGTCAGCGCCTGGACGGCCGATGAGCTCGACGCCGGCAGCTGGCCCGCGGCCGTCGTTCGCGCCGCCGACCGGGCCGCCGACCGCCTCGGGGCTGGCCCGGATCGCTTTCGCGACGTCCGCTTCAGCATCGTCGACGCGGCCGAGGGTCGTGCCACCGCGGTGGGCAACGCGATCCACTACGAGCGTCGCGCCACGAGCCTGTTCGGGATCTTTCCCGGCAGCGAGCTGGTGCCGGTGACCGACGAGCGGCTGCTGTCGCTGGAGGTCGCCGCGGTGCCCGTCGAGCTGCCGGGCGGCGGCGACATCGGCGCCGTGCGCTGGGAGCTCGTCGGCGTGGCGGACGACTGACTGACTGCGGCGCCGCCCATCGACGGATCGGCTGCCACAACCCTTGACAACACCATTGTCAGGGTTTATGGTCGCGACACGCACCACATCACCCGTGCGTTCATCGTGCAGCGCTCTGCGTGAAGGAGGCACAGCACCATGGCGAACATCACCCGATACGACCCCCTCGGCGAGATGGTCTCGTTGCGATCCGCGATGGACCGCCTCTTCGAGGACTCGTTTGTCAGCCCGCTCACGTGGCGGACGATCGGCGGCGGAACCGAGAGCATCACGCCCCCGATCGACGTCCACGAGACGGCCGATGAGCTCGTCGTCACCGCCGCCCTTCCGGGCATGAAGGCGGAGGACGTCGAGATCACGATGACCGGCCAGACCCTCACCCTGCGGGGCGAGTTCAAGGCCGATGACGAGGTCAAGAAGGACCAGTACCTGTACCGGGAGCGCCGGTTCGGCTCGTTCAGCCGCACTCTCCAGCTGCCGGTCCGTGTGCAGGGCGATCGCGCCCAGGCCACCTTCGCCGATGGCGTGCTCACGCTGAGCATTCCCAAGGCCGAGGAGGTCAAGCCTCGCCAGATTCGGATCAATGCCAACGGCAACGGTGCCGCAGTCGACGAGACGGCGGCGTCCTGAGGTGGAGCGATCGCGGCGCGTGGCGCCAGCGCAGCGCACGAGCGTCCCGCGCCGCGACGCACTGACCCGACCCCGATACATCATCAGCATCGCCGCGGAGCTGGCGAGCTGCCATCCCCGCACGCTGCGGATCTACGAGGAGGAGGGACTCCTCGCCCCGCAGCGCCGGAACAACCTCCGCCTCTACAGCGAGGCGGATATCCAGCGCGTTCGTATCATTCGATTCCTCACCCGCCGGCAGCGTGTCAATCTCGCCGGCGTGCGGGTCATCCTTCAGCTCGAGGAGCTCGGCAAGATCCGGGTCTACGATCTGTTCGATGAGGACGATGTAGAGCGATTCGCCGACGACCCCGACGAGCCCCAGCTCGTGGACAGCCCCTCGGCTGAAGGAGCGACCACCCGTGGCAACTGACGACAAGACCCCCGACATCCCCGAGATCGAGCCCGACGGCGAGGACGAGGCGATCAGCCTCGACCGGCTGCAGGTGCTGCCCCTCGTCGCCCTGCGCGACACCGTCATCTTCCCGGAGATGATCGTGCCCCTCCAGGTCGGCCGTGACCGCAGCGTCAAGGCCCTCGACCGCGCGGTGCGCACCTCGCAGCCCGTGGCGCTGGTCACCCAGCGCTCGAGCGAGCAGGAGGAGATCGGGAGCGTCGACGAGCTCTACACCATCGGCACCCTGGCGAAGATCGCGCAGGTCATCCGTCTGCAGGACGGGACCATTCGCGCCATCGTCCAGGGCCAGCGCCGGATCCGGCTGCTCGACCTGCTGCAGACCGAGCCGCACCTCGAGGCGCGCGTCGAGCTGATCGACGACGCGGCGGAGAAGACGCTCGAGGTCGAGGCGCTGATGGCGTCGATCCACGGCCAGATCGAGCAGTACGTGAACAGCGGCGCATCGGTCCCACCGGAGGTGGCGGTTGCCGCGCGTAACATCGTCGACGGTGGCCTGCTGGCCGACATGACCGCCTACAGCCCGGAGATGACGACCGAGCAGCGCCAGGAGCTGCTCGAGACGATCGACATCGCCGAGCGGCTGCGCCTGGCGAGCCAGTTCCTCGCCAAGCAGATCGAGGTTCTCGAGCTCAAGGGGCGAATCCAGTCCGAGGTCAAGTCCGAGATGGACAAGACCCAGCGCGAGTACATCCTGCGCGAGCAGATGAAGGCCATTCAGAAGGAGCTCGGCGAGGACGATCCCGCCGTCGCCGAGGCATCGGAGCTGCGCGAGAAGGTCGAGCAGTCTGCCATGCCGGACGAGGTCAAGGAGAAGGCCCTCAAGGAGGTCGATCGCCTGGCCCGCATCCCGAGCGCCAGCCCGGAGCAGGGCGTCATCCGCACCTACGTCGACTGGCTCGTCAGCCTGCCATGGGGCGAGGTGACCGATGACAACCTCGACCTGGACGACGCCGAGAAGATCCTGAACGAGGACCACTGGGGCCTCGAGAAGCCCAAGGAGCGCATCGTCGAGTACATGGCCGTGCGCAAGCTGGCGGAGAAGATCCGCTCGCCGATCCTGCTCTTCGTCGGACCGCCCGGCGTCGGCAAGACCTCGCTGGGCAAGAGCATCGCCCGCGCCATGGGCCGCAAGTTCGTCCGCATGAGCCTGGGCGGCATCCACGATGAGGCGGAGATCCGTGGCCATCGGCGCACCTACATCGGCGCGCTGCCCGGCCGGGTCATCCAGAGCATCAAGACGGCCGGCTCGTCGAACCCGGTGTTCATGCTCGACGAGATCGATAAGGTGGGCATGGACTTCCGCGGCGATCCGTCATCGGCGCTGCTGGAGGTCCTCGACCCGGAGCAGAACAACACCTTCCAGGACAACTACCTGGAGGTGCCATTCGACCTCTCCAAGGTGCTGTTCATCGCCACCGCCAACATGCTCGACACGATCCCGCCGGCGCTCCGCGACCGGATGGAGGTCATCAACCTGGCGGGCTACACCCAGCTGGAGCGGGTGCGGATCGCCGAGCGCTTCCTGGTTCCCAAGCAGCTGGAGGCGCACGGCCTGACGGAGGAGAACCTGGTCTTCGAGGAGGCCGCGCTCGTCCGCCTCATCCAGGCGTTCACTCGGGAGGCGGGCGTCCGGAACCTGGAGCGCGAGATCGCGAACGTCGCCCGCAAGGTCGCGCGCCGCGTGGCCGGAGACGCGAAGACGAAGGTAGTCGTCAAGCCGGAGGATCTCGAGGAGTACCTCGGACCGGGCCGGTTCGAGTACGGCGAGCTCGAGGCCGAGGACCAGGTCGGCATGGTGACCGGGCTGGTGGTCAGCGACGCCGGTGGCGACATCGTGCAGGTCGAGGCCACGAAGATGGAGGGCAAGGACGACTTCATCCTCACCGGCCAGCTGGGCGACGTGATGAAGGAGTCGGCGCGCGCCGGGATGAGCTACATCCGGGCCCGCCAGAGGGAGTTCGGGATCGAGCCCGCCACCTTCGAGAAGACGACCGTCCACATCCACGTCCCCGCCGGGGCGACCCCGAAGGACGGCCCGAGCGCCGGCGTGACGATGGCGACCGCCATGGCCAGCCTGCTGACCGGCCGGCCCGCCCGGCGCGACCTGGCGATGACCGGCGAGATCACGCTCCGCGGTCGGGTCCTCCCGATCGGTGGCCTGAAGTCGAAGCTGCTCGCCGCGCACCTCGCCGGGGTGAAGACGGTCCTCATCCCGAAGCGGAACGAGAAGGACCTCGTCGACGTGCCGGACGAGGTCCGCGACCAGCTCCGGATCGTGCCGGTCGAGAACATGGACCAGGTGCTGGCTGAGGCGCTGATCGACGCGCCTCGGTCCGCGGCCCGGATCAAGGCCGAGCGGCAGGAGCGCCAGAAGCTCGTCGCCCGACGGCCTCGACGGCCGCGCAAGCCGGCGAAGGACGAGGCGCCGATCGCCGCCACCGGTGACGGCCCAACGGACCAGCCGCCGGCGGGACAGCCGGCATAGCAGCGTCGGAGCATCGACCACAGATGCTCCGACGCCCCGCCACCTGACCGATGGAGTACAAGGACTACTACGCGACCCTGGGCGTTCCGAAGACGGCCACTGCGGCCGAGATCAAGAAGGCCTATCGGAAGCTTGCCCGCGAGCTCCATCCCGACACGAACAAGGATCCCGAGGCGGAGCGCCGCTTCAAGGAGGCCAACGAAGCGCACGCCGTGCTGTCCGACGCCGAGAAGCGGAAGCAGTACGACGAGCTGGGGGCCAACTGGTCGGCGTACCAGCAGGCTGGCTTCGGCTCGGGCGGCGCTACCGACTGGGCGGGCTTCGGCGGTGCGCCGGGCGGGACGCGCTGGACGTACCGCACGACGACCTCGGCCGAGGATCTCGGCGGCTTCAGCGACTTCTTCCGCCAGTTCTTCGGAGGCACGGCCGCGGCCGGCGGCGGCGATCCCTTCGGAACTGCATCGGGCGGCGGCTTCGAGTACGTCGACCTCTCCGACCTGTCCGGGCGCGGACGAGCCCGGCCCGCGGCATCGGTTCAGGCCACCGCCGAGGTCACGCTCTCCGAGGTGGCGACCGGCACCGAGCGCATGGTCAACGTCAACGGCCGGCGGCTCCACGTGAAGATCCCGGCCGGCGTGAGCGACGGCTCGAAGGTGAAGCTGTCCGGCGCCATCGATGGGGGCGACCTCGTCATCAACGTGCGCGTCAGCTCCGACGCGCGGTTCGAGCGCCGCGGCGCCGACCTGCACACCGAGCTGCCGCTGACGCTGGCGGAGGCGATCGGTGGCGCCGAGGTCCCGGTCACCACCCCGACCGGCTCGGTGAAGCTCCGGATCCGGCCCAACACGCAGAACGGCCAGGAGATCCGGCTGAAGGGCCGGGGCCTCCCGAAGCGCGGATCGAGCGAGAAGGGCGACCTCGTGGTCGCCACCCGGGTCGTCCTGCCGAGGCTCGAGGAGGGAACGCGCGAGGAGCTGCAGGCCATACTCGAAAAGCATCCCCAGCCGGACCCCCGGAAGCGGATGAGCTGACCGATGCGAACCGACCGATTCACCCAGAAGGCGAGCGAGTCGATCGTCGCCGCGCAGCGGATGGCGGAGGGCGAAG
>Ga0299913_10003055_pt1 | contig 13518 bp, 12 predicted proteins | sample RVTome_9_FD_201360 | JGI IMG/M metagenome (GOLD analysis project Ga0299913, IMG submission 201360) | Soil microbial communities from uranium-contaminated site in the Upper Colorado River Basin, Wyoming, United States - RVT155D38 (version 2) ... | reverse complement strand
CGGAGGCCTCGAGCACCTTCACCGCGCCGATCTGGCCGATCCGCTGGACGTGCGGCCCGCGGCACAGGTCGACGAACTCCCCGTGCCGGTAGAGGGTGATCGCGTCCCCCTCCGGGATGTCCTTCAGACGCTCGACCTTGAGCGTCTCGCCCATCGCCGCGAACCGCTTCGCCGCCTCCTCGCGGGAGACCTCGATCCGCTCGAGCTCGGCGCCCTCGGCGAGGATCTCGCGCATCTTCGCCTCGATCGCCTCGAGGTCCTCGGGGGTGAACGGGCGCGAGAAGCGGAAGTCGTACTGGAACTTCTCGGAGTGGTCCTTGCGCCCGACGTCGATCTCGACCTCGGGCCACAGGCGCTTGACCGCGTCGGCCAGCACGTGCTCGGCGCTGTGGCGCACGAGCTCCCCGGCCTCCGGGTCGCGCAGGGTGAAGAGCCGGAACGCGCCGCCCTCTCGGAGCGGCTGGCGCAGGTCGACCGTCCGGCCGTCGAGCTCGGCCCCGACCGCCGCCTTCGCCAGTCCCGGCCCGATCGAGCGCGCCACCTCGAGCGGCGTGGTCCCCGGCGCCACCGCGCGCACCGACCCGTCGGGCAGCGTCAGCTCCACCTGCCGCTCGGTCGTCGTCGTCATCGTCGGGGTGCGGCGGGGGAGGGCGGAACGGGAGGCGACACGGGAGGCGACACGGGAGGCGACAAGGTAACCGGCGAGACGGCGGCCCTGGTAGGCGCTAGCGGACTCGAACCGCTGACCTCTACCGTGTGAAGGTAGCGCTCTAACCAGCTGAGCTAAGCGCCTACGGCGGAATACGGCAAGAACTGGTAGGCCCGAGCGGACTCGAACCGCTGACCTCTACGATGTCAACGTAGCGCTCTAACCAACTGAGCTACGGGCCTGAAACGAACGCGTCCCGCCGGCCGTCCGGCCCGGCGGAACGGGGACGCTAACAGAGAGGTCGCCGAAGCGTCAACGCGACCGGTGTCGGGCGGCCAGCCTCTCTTCGGCCGCGACAACGCCCGGGGAGACGGAGAGATTCCACGCTCCGCGATTCGGCCCCAGGCGGCGATGCTACCCCTGCCACAGCAGCTCCCCCTGCTCGGACTCCTCCAGCTCGACGAGGTTCAGCAAGAGGAGCATCCTGCGGCTTCCGAGCTGGACGTAGAGCGGGAAGTTCTGAGCGTTGCCTGGAGAGACGACGAGGAGCGGAGGGCCTTCCGTCGGTCCCGCGCCGTACGGCCGACCTCCGGACCGCCGCCGAGAGGCGGTGAGCGCGAACTCGGTCAGCATCTCGACCCAGTTGCGGACCTCGAAGGCGTTGAGGATCTTGTCGAGGACGTCGAGGCTCGGAACCGTCCCGTCCTTCTCGATGCGGTGGAGCGTGCTCGTCGAGACCCCCGACCTCTGGGCGAGCTTCCCCACCGACCACTCACGCTCCCGCCGCAGCCGCTTGACGACCTCCGGCGCGATGGCGAAGAAGCTCTTCGTGCTCGCCATGAAGAGATCTATGCACACCTCGCCGCGACCTCACAAGCGGGGACACGCCGCCGCGACCCGCGCCGATCTCTCGCTCGCGATATTTTTCCCTCGGGTGGCGAAGACCAGGAGCTCCCGGGCGTCGCGAAAGTGCGAGCAATCTATCCTCGAACGGGAATCGGCAAGAAATCTCCTACGACCGCTCTCAGAGCACGTGGAAGCGAGACCGGCGGGGTGCGAGGGTGCCAGCGACGCGCCGGGCCGGTCTCGCGTCCGCCTCAGCGGCCGGAATCCGCGAACGTGTCCGCCAGCTCCTCGGCGACTGGCGCGAGAACGCCGAGGGCATCGCTGGCGGCGACGGCGGCCCGGGCGTCGTCGATCTGCCCACGGAAGTCACGCAGAGTGCGCAGCGCCTCGACGACGTGGCCGAGGTCGGCCGCGGCGGCCGCGAGATGCCGGCGCGCGTAGTCCGGATCGGGCCGCTTGCTGTCGCCGACGCCGACGTCGCACTCGTGGACGAGCTCGTCGAGCATCTGGCCGAAGGTCTTCACCGCCGCCCGCAGCTCCGGACGCTCGATCAGGGCCAGAAACGACTCGCGAAACGCATTGCCTTCCGGCGGAGGCAGGCGGTCGTCGCTCATCGGTCGGCGAAATCCCACGGGTCGTCGTCGGCCCGGAGCGCGCGCCCCAGCTCGGCCACCGAGACACCGAGAGCCGCGAGGAGCCGGTCGAGGGTGTGGAGGGAGGGGAAGGTCTTCTCGTTCTCGAAGGCCGAGATCATCGCTCGGGTGACCGAGGCCGCCGCGGCGAGGTCCTTCTGGCTCATCCCGGCGAGGCGGCGGAGCCGGCGAAGGGTGCGGCCCAGGCCGGCGAGCTGCTGGAGCGCGGCGCGCCGCCTCCGCCGCCGGCCGAGGACATTCGCCCGCTCGGCCCGGAGATCGCGCACCGCCCGTCGGCGCCGGGCGGCGTCCATCGCAGCGTTGTCGGCCGATCCCCCGGCGCGGGGCCGGTCCGCCGGCACCGGTACGGCGGCGATCACCCTTCAGCCTCCGCCCCCGCTTCCGCCGGGTCCTCGGGAGGAAGGGTCCGGTGGCCGGCGAGGTAGACGAGAAGCCAGACCGGGCCCGCCGTCCCATCCGTCCGCCCGGCGGCGACGTCGTCGATCCACCGCTGGAGCTCGCCGACGAACTCCTGCATCTCGGCGACGCTGTCGAAGTGGACGGCGCGGCCGGCGTTGGTGCCCTCCGCGAGCACCTGCCAACCCTCCGTGGGCGAGACGACCTTCGACTCCACCGCGTCGAGCCCGAGGCTCTCCAGCCGTATCCGCACCTCGCCCCCCAGCCGCTCGGGCCGCAGCTCCGAGCGCCCTTCGTCGATCCGATCGTCGGCCATCGGCGTCCCCTTTCGCGTCCGTCGGCCCGCCGACTCCTCGTCGGCGAGGTGGAACCATCGTTCGATCTCGTCGTGCACGAAGGAACGCTACGAGCAGCGGACGCTGAAACCGGCCCCACCCCGAAAGTCCTCACCTCCGGACGCCTTCGGCGCGGAGCGCTCCGAAAACCGCCCCGTCCCGGCGGCATCCGCTTCAGGAGCTACGCACCTAAGCAGTAGACGGCGCGTGAGATAATCGCCGCATGTCCGACCATCGGCACATTGCGAGCCACCACTTCACCCGCACGCTCGACGGCACGCAGAGCCCGGGCGTGCTCGGCCGCCTCCTCGTCACGGGCCTCCACACCGGCTGCGACGAGTGCCGCCGCACCTGGGACGCCCTCTCCGGCGAGCAGCGCAAGCTCCTCGCGGCGGTGAGCGACCTCCCCGACCCGCGCACCGCCGACAAGGAGACTCCGCAGCCGCCCAGCTCCTACTCGGACTACCTCGACGCCCTCACGGCCGAGGTCGAGCGAGGCCGCGGCGACCGCAAGCGCCACGTCCGCGAGCTCTGGGACCTCAAGCAGTTCCCGCGCGACCAGCGCCGCGAGAAAGTCCTTTCCGCCCGCCGCCGCTTCGCCTCCGCCGGCCTCGCCGACCTCCTCCTCGAAGAGAGCCGCAAGCTGGTCCGCACCGACCCCGTCGAGGCCGAGAACCTCGCCTCCCTCGTCGCCCCCGTCCTCGCCCGCAACGACGCCCCGAAGACGCCGGCGGAGGTCGGCGAGCTCGCCGTCCTCGCCGCCCGCGCCGAGGCCCATCGCGCCAACGCCCTGCGCATCGCCGGCGACCTGCCCGCCGCCGACGAGGCCTTCGCCCACCTCACCGCCGAGCTCGCCGTACGGCCGCTGCGCGACGCTGCGGCGGAGGCCGAGGTCCTGAGCCTGGAGGCGTCGCTGCGCTACGGACAGCGGGCGCTGTCACACGCCGAGGAGCTGCTCGACGCGGCCCTTCTGCTCTTCCGTCAAGCGGGCGATCGGACGGGGGAGGCTCGAGCTCTCATCAAGCGGGCGATGACGTTCTACGATCTCGAACGCCCGGATGAGGCGCTGGCAGCCCTCGACACGGCCGCCGAGGTGATCAAGCCGGCGGACGACGTGTACCTGTTCATCAGCACAGTCACCGCCCGCGTCGTCCTGCTCTGCGATCTCGACCGGCCGGCGGAGGCCGACGAGCTCCTTCGCGCCCATCTCGACCCCTTCGAGGAGCTCGACGACGAGGCCGCCGGCGCCACCCTTCGCGGCCTCCAGGGCCGGGTCGCCCTCGGGCTTGGCCGGCTCGCCGCCGCCGAGGAGGCGTTCGCCTCCGCGCGAAAGGCTTTCCAGGTACTCGGCCGCGACTACGACGCGCTCCTCGCCGCGCTCGACCTCGCCTGCGCCTACCTCGAGGCCGGCCGCGCCGGCGACCTCCGCCGGCTGGCCGCCGAGCTGGTTCCCACCTTCCGCGCCCGCTGCATCGGCCGCGAGGCGATGGGCGCCCTCGCCCTCTTCGCCAAGGCGGTCGCCGCGGACACCCTCACCCGCGACCTCCTCGATCGGCTGCGCCGTCGCATCGAGGCGACCCGCGCCGCGCCGCCTCCCGTCTAGAGCGCCGCCCGGCACCGGCGGGCAAAGCCCCGCGGCCCCGGGAGCTCGCCCGCACTGGCGCCGGTATGTACCTACTTCAGTTGAAACGTCTGGCGCCGGAATACCGTCCCTGTTGAAGCGTTTCGCGTCGAAACCTCAGCTATCCTGAAACGGCCGGCTGCCGCGCCCGGTCCGTCGCGGCGGCGCGGCCGGACGGCACGTCATAGAACGAGGGGGCGGCCCGGGGCGGCACGGGGCCGCCGACGGAGCCGCGCCCCCAACTCGAGGAGGAACCGATGACCCGAACCAACCGCCGTCCCCTGCTCACGCTCGCCCTGGCCGCGGCGTTCGCCCTGGCGCCCGTCCTCCCCGCCCTCGCCGCCCCGGCCGATGCGCCGGCGGGCGCGTGGAGCGGGTTCACCATCTGGATTGAAGAATTCGTCCTGAAGGTCGTCGCCTGGGGCGCGTCCGATGGGGAGACATTTCCGTTCCTCGACCCGGACGGCGTCTCCGCTGGTCCCGGAGATCAGGGGGACACTTATCCCTTCATCGACCCGAACGGCCTGGCGTCGGCCTCTGGGGCACAGGAAGTGCCGCCCAACGGCGGTGGGGAGACCTACCCCTACCTCGATCCCAACGGCGTCGCCCAGGAGGCGCCGCCGGACGGCGGCGGGGACACCTACCCCTTCCTCGATCCGGACGGCTAGCGGCCGACCGGCCGCGGTCTGCCGGCGGGGCCGCCGGCCGGCGTCGCGGTGCGCTGTCACGTTTTCTCGCCGCGGAGCACTGACAGGGGTGAGGCGCTCGTGCACCTGACTCTCGAAACCTGTCTCGCCGTGTGCCGCGGCGAGCTCTCGCCCGAGGTGTTCTTGCGTGCGGTCCATCGCCACCTGGTCGAAGTGTGCGCCGGGTGCGCCCGGCAGTGGCGGGCGGCGCGCCGGGTCGCCGGCGGCGCCGAGCCGTTCCCGGCCCGCAGGGCGGCCGGCGACCCGCTCGAGCTGCGGCCGCTACCGGCCGAACACCGCCTGCTGCGTCCGGCGCACCTCGCGGCCCGGGAGCGGCTGCTAGGCCGCCTGCTGCGCGAGCGGCGCGATGCCCGCACCGAGCTCGCCAGGCTCGTCGCCGAGCGGCCGGCCGCCCGGCTCCGACGCTTCGAGCGCGCGCGCACCGGGCTCGCCTCCGCCGCGCTCGCCGAGATCCTGATCGAGGCGAGCCGCGAACGGGCGCGCACCGACCCCGCCGACGCCGCGGACCTGGCGAGCCTCGTACCACGGGTGCTCGATCGAGCTCCGGGAGGGAACGTCGAGGCCTGGGCACGTGTCTTGGCGGCAAGGGCCGAGGCCCACCGCGCGAACGCATTGCGGATCCTCGGCGAGCTCCGCGCCGCCGACCGGGTCTTCGAGGAGCTTCGCGAGCGAAAAACACTCGTCGCGGCTTCAGATCGGTCGGCCCTAGCCGAGATCCTGAGCTTAGAGGCATCTCTCCGCTTCGGGCAGGACCGCTACCGCGAGGCCATCGAGATCCTAGGGCACGCGCTACCGCTCCAGATCGAGGCAGGCGATACGACCGGAGCTACGAAGACAGCGATCAAGAAGGCGATGGCCCGCTACGCTCTGAACGAGCCCGGTGCAGCGCTCGCCGAGCTCGAGGACCTCGCGTCCGGTCTCGATCCCGAGCGCGACCTCTACTTCCTCATCAGCGTGGTAGCAGCACAGGTGGTGTGCTTGTGCGCCCTCGGCCGCGCGGGTGAGGCCGAATCACGTCTCGCCGCTCATCGTCACTTCTTCGACCTGTTCAACGACGAAACCGCCGAGTCGACGCTACTGGGCCTCGACGGCCGGATCGCCCTCGGCCTGGGTCGCCTCGCCGAAGCGGAGGCCGCCTTCACCACGGCCCGCGACGGCTTCCTCGCCCTCGGCCGCGACTACGACGCGATCCTCGCCTCGCTGGCCCTGGCCACCGTCCTCTTCGAGGCCGGCAAGACCCGCGAGCTGCGCCGGCTCGCCGCCGAGCTGGTGCCCACCTTCCGCGCCCGCGGCGTCGCCCGCGAGGCGCTGGCCGCCCTCCGCCTCCTCGCCCACGCAACCGCCGCCGACGAGCTCACCCGCGAGCTCCTCGACCGCCTCCGCAGCCGCCTCGAAGCCGCTGGCGGACCGGCCACGGCGCCGCCCGGCGTCTGATCCTTCCCTCTCCGAGGGGGCGCCACACGGCTCAGACAACAGGTTCCGGGAAACCGTCGTAGGAGTAGGTGAGCGAGCGAAACGAACTCTTTCGCCCGCAGGTCCGGCGGCGGAGCGTTTTCGGCATGCTCTCTTGCCCGGGAAGCGCGTCGCCGTCCTCGATGCGAAGACGATCATTGATACTCTCGTGTCATGGCGACCGTGGCCCTGGAGCGGATCGAGATCACCCCCGGCGTGTGCGGCGGCAAGCCTCGGATCGCCGGGCATCGGATCCGTGTGGCCGACGTGGCCGTCTGGCACGAGAGCCAAGGGCTGAGCCCGGACGAGATCGCCTCACGCCACCCCGGGATCACGCTCGCCGACGTCCACGCGGCTCTGGCCTACTACTTCGAGCACCGCGAGGAGATCGACGACGACATCTCGGAGGAACGGCGCTTCGCCGAGCGGGTCCGACGTGAGCTCACGCGCCCCGAGCGATGACCGGGAGTCGGATCGACTCCGGTTCCACCTCGACGAATCCGTTCCATCACCGGTCGCGGAGGGTCTACGTCGGCGGAGCATCGAGGTGACGACCTCGTACGAGGCGGAGCTCCTGGGAAGCAATGACGAGGATCAGCTCGCCTACGCGCGGTCCGTCGGTGCCGTGCTCGTGACTCAGGACTCGGACTTTCTCCGTCTGGCTGCGAGCGGAGCTGCACACTGCGGGATCGCGTACTACCTCCCGGGATCGCGGACGATCGGTGAACTGGTCCGAGGGCTCGTGCGGTTGCACGCCACCGTCTCGCCTCACGAGATGACAGGCCGCGTCGAGTTCGTCTGACCGGACCCGGCCACCTTCCCGATCGTCGTGTTGGGCACCTCGGCCGTTCGGCTGACCGGCCTCCGGGGATTCTTCGAGGCGCTGCCGGCCGAGGCGCGATCGCCTTCGTCGTCATCGGCTGGTCGGCCGACCTGCCGGTGGCCCAGACCCTCACCGCGCCCGCTCGCACCACCAGCCCTTGAGGTACTCGCCCTGGGGATGGGTGATGGCGACCGGGTGGTCGGGGGCCGCGGAGAGGGGGGCGAGCAGGCGGACCTCGGCGCCGGCCTCGACGGCGGCGGCGAAGAGGACCTGGCGGAAGAGCTTGGCGTCGACGGCGCCCGAGCAGGAGAAGGTGAGCAGGAAGCCGCCCGGCTCGAGGCGGGCGAAGGCGAGGCGGGCGAGGTCCTGGTAGGCGCGGGCGGCCTTCGACACGTCGCCCCTGCGGCGGGCGAGGGGGGGCGGGTCGCAGACGACGAGGCCGTAGCGCTCCTCGCGGGCGCGGAGGTCCTCGAAGACGTTCGCCTTCACCCACTCGACGCGGTCGGCGGGCAGCTCCGGGTTCGCCGCGTACGCACGGCGGCCGCGCTCGATCTGGTGCGGCGACGACTCGACGTGGACGACCCGTCCGGCACCGCCGCGCAGGGCGTAGAGGCCGAAGGCGCCGGAGTGGGCGAACAGGTCGAGCACGGTCCGCCCCGCCGCCAGCCGCTCGACGAGCCGGCGGTTGTCGCGCTGGTCGCAGTAGAAGCCGGTCTTCTGGCCGCCGGCGACCTCGGCCTCGAAGGCGAGGCCGCTCTCGCGGAACGGCGCGGCCTCGGGCGGCGGAGTGCCGCCCGGCGGCGGGACGATCGTCTCGTCCGCCGAGGGCAGCCCCTCGGCGCGCCGCGCCGGCACCTGGTTCGACTGGACGACGGCAAGGCCGGGGAACGCCTCGGCGAGCGCGGCGTAGGCCTCGTCGCGCAGCGCCTCGAGCCCGGCCGAGGTCACCTGGCTGACCAGGACGTCACCGAAGCGGTCGACGGTCCATCCGGGAAGTCCGTCGCCCTCGGCGTTGAGCACCCGGTAGCCGGTCGTGCCCTCGGGGCCGGTCCGCTCGTCCGGGACCACCGCCCGCCGAAGCCGCACCGCCGCGGCGATCCGCTCGGCGAACAGCTCGCGGGCGATCGGCCGCTCCGCCTCGGCCGGCCCGGTGAGCATCCGCACCCGGATCTGCGACCGCGGGCTGTAGAGCCCGCTCCCGAGCGCCGTCCCGTCCGCCGCGACGACCCGCGCGACCGGTGCGTCCTGCGGACCCTCGACCGAGTCGATCGAGCCCGAGAAGACCCACGGGTGGCCGTCTCGGACCGCCTTGTCCCGACCGCGCACGAGGCGCACGGTCACGTTCGCCGCCGCCCGCGCGGACGCCGTTCGCTCGGGAGGGGTCGGGGGATGTGCGGAGGCCGGCACGAGCGCATTCTACGGGCGCGCCCTCGTCCCGACCGTGCTCCCAGGAGCATCGCTGCGCATCAGAGGACCGGGGGCGCGGGCGGTGAGGGCGACGTCGGATCTGTTCAAGACAGGCGCTGCAGGTTCCGCCTATAAGAAGCTCGATGAATACTCTCACGGCCCGCCAGATGGTCCGGATGGTCGACCGCCTCACCCGCCGCCTCGAGCTGATCGAGGAGGAAGCCCGGATCCGCGACCGCGGCGACCAGAGCCATTTCACGCGCGAGTTCCGCCGCATCCGCGGCGTCACCCCGGGCGCCTTCCGCGATCTCGCGGCGACGAGCCGGGGAGGCTCGTTCCCCGTTCGTCTGTCGAGCATGGAGTCCATCCCCTCCGCCGGCACCGATCCGCCGCCGGAGGGCGCCGAGTCTGGGGATCGGCGGAGCGACCGGTCGTGAGCGCGGCCTCGGCGCTCGCCTCCGACGTCGCGATCCCGGCCGGTGCGGCCGAGACCCCCGCGGCCTCGGACGGCGGGGAGCCCCTCCGCTTCGGCGTCTTCGAGCTCGATCTGCGCGCCGGTGAGCTTCGCCGCGCCGGCGTCCTCGTCCGTCTCTCCGACCAGCCGTTCCGCCTGCTCTCGCTGCTCGCGACCCGGACGGGAGAGCTCGTCGGCCGGGACGAGATCCGCGAGCGCCTGTGGGGGCCCGACGTGCACGTGGAGTTCGACCAGGGGATCAACACCGTCGTGCGGGAGGTGCGCCGGGCGCTGCGCGACGATGCGTCCTCACCGCGCTTCGTCGCGACGGTCCCGCGGCGCGGCTACCGGTTCGTGGCGCCGGTGGAGCGGGTCGCTCCGGCGGGCGACAGCTACGTCCCGCGCTCGGGCGCTGCCGAGGCGGAGACGGGCGGCGGGCCGCCGACGGCCGACGCCGGCTCGCGGTGGCGTCGCCCGCTCGTCGCGGGGTTGGTCGCCGTCCTGGCGACCGCGACGGCGTACGTCGTCACGCCGGTGACCCGCGAGGTAGCGCACCCGCGCGGGGGTTCCGTGCCGGTCGCTCTCGCCGTCGTGCCCTTCGAGAACGTCGGCGCCGGGGCGCACGAGGACGACCTCGGCGCGGCCCTGAGCGAGGAGCTGATCGCGCGCCTCAGCCGCCGCTTCCGCGGCCGCCTGCGGGTGATCACTCCAACCGCCGCCCTCATCCGCCGAGACCCCGAGGCGGATCCCGGCGCCTCCGCGCGCGAGCTGGGCGCCGAGTACCTGGTGACGGGCGCGGTCCGCAAGAGCGGAGAAGCGCTCCGCGTCTCGACGCGCCTGGTGAGGGTCGGGGACGCGACCGTCCGCTGGGCCTCCACCTACCAGCGAGACGCGAGCGGCGAGCTCGAGATCCAGCGAAGGATCGCGGCGAGCATTTCGGAGGCCCTGGCGGTTCACATCCTGCCCCGGCACGCCTGGTCCGTCCGCGCGTCGATGAGCGGCGAGGCGTACGCCGCCTACCTGCGGGGCCTGCATCGCCTGCAGCGGGCTCGGGCAGCGGGCCGCGGGGGGGAACGGGCGCTGCCCGACTTCGAGCGCGCCCTCGAGCTCGACCCCGGCTTCGCCAGGGCATGGATCGGACTGGCCCAGGCGACGCTCTGGAAGGGACGCCCGACCCGCCGCTCACAAGCGATGCGCTACGTCAGCCGCGGCCTGGCCCTGGACGACGAGCTCGCCGAGGGTCACCTGCTGCGCGGCGAGCTCGCCCTCTACGAAGACATCGACTTCGACCAGGCCCTCCGCTCGTACCGGCGCGCGCTCGAGATCGACCCCGACTCGGAGGCAGCCCATCGAGCCCTCGCCTGCTGGCGGCGCGCGCGCGCCGCGGCTCAGGGCCGGAGCGGCGAGGCCGTGGCGAGCGGCGGTACCGAAGCCCGGTGCAAGGTAGCCACGATGAGGTGGGTCACGACGAGAGCCGGCTCGTTTTCCTGGGGATCGGTTCCTGCGGGGGCGGCCGGGCTGGAGCCGCTCGGCGCGAGGACGTCGTCGAGGGCCGTCCCCGGTGCCCGCCGCCCCGGCGGAGCCTCCTGCCCGCCGGCCTGGGTGCGGGCGAGCGCGCCTAGCGGCGATCGTCATCCTCTACCGGGGGTGTCGAAGGCCACGCTGCCGGCGGCTCTTCCATAATGATCGTGACCGACGGGCCCTCCCACAGCTTCGGCTTGGGCGCGATGACACGGTCCTGCTTCAGAGGCAGGTAGATGCGGGGAGGACCGGTCGCCGAGCTCGGCAGGACGGCGGGTGCCGCGGTCGCGGCCCCCGCCATGTTGATGACGAGGCGAAGGCCCAGGAACTTGGCGGTGATCTTCCGGTTCCATTCCTGAAGCGCTTCCCACCCAGCGATGTCCCGAATGTCCTCCTGGGTATAGGAATCAGGAGATCTCATGCATCCGTTGGGAAGCTGCATGCAGTCCCTGATACTGAGCGGTTCGGCGCTGGTCGAGTCCCGGTTTCCGGCGGCATCTATGGCCGGTGTGGCGAACTCGACGAGGTTCGACAACTCCGACTCCTCGTTTCGCGGCTGGATCTCGATCTCCTCGTCGGTGTCGTCCGCTTGGCGGCCGCTCGGGTCACGCAGCCTTACCGGTTTGTTCAAGACATAGGCGTACCGGTTCCAGCTCTGCGGCTCCTCGGGCCTCCCCAGCACCGGGTCCGGGCTCAGGAACCTCGCCGCGGACTGGCGATAGAACCTCGCGTGCATGTAGTCGAGGTCGGAGATCTGCCCGTCGGGGCCGAGGTCGTCGCGCTCGTGGCCGGTGAAGCGTAGCCGCTCGCTCGTGATGTCCTCGGAGGGGTCGATCTCCTCGCCGAACGGCAGGTACTTGTGGGTCGAGATCGGCTCGCCGGAGGGGCCGCTGATCGCCCGGGTGGTGCCCAGGTGGTCGAGGTGATAGCGGCGCTCGACCCCCTCGACGTCCCCGAACGAGGCGAGCAGCCCGCCGTCGCGGTAGACGTAGTCCTTGAGCCACCGCCAGCCGCCGCGGGTCACCTCGTGCCCGAGGATCGTGGCCGTCGTCCTCGGCACGAACTCGAGGTCTCTGAGGACCCGGTTGCCGGGACCGCGTAGCGACCACAGCTCGCGGGTCGTCTTCCCGTCGGCGGAGCGGCGGAGGATCGCCGCCCGCTCGCCTGCGGCGTCGTACAGGTGCAGGACGTCCGGGGTGCCGCTCGACTTCGTGGCGCGGGTCAGCGACCCGAGGGCGTCCCACTCGTAGGAGTAGTCGCCCTGGGTCTGGAGGACGTTGCCGGCGAGGTCATAGGACCAATCGCGAATCCGGTTGGTGAGCGGCTCCGGGTCGAGATCCTCGCCGTCGTAGATCTTCATATTGCCGAACTCGTCGTAGGCGAAGGTCTGGAAGTGGACCTCCGCGCCGAAGTGGACCTCGGCGTCGACCAGCCGGTGGAGGAGGTCGTGCCCGTAGACGTCGGGGCCGATCTTGCGGACGTCGCCGGCGGCGTCGTAGACGTAGTTTCCCGAGGACCAGAGGCTCCCCAACGGCCCGGCGGCCGACATCCTGAGCGGCCGCGCCATGCCGTGCGGGCTCGCGGCCACAGTGTCGGCGACGCCGTTGGTGTGGGACACCCTCGACAGCAGTCCGTCGGAGTGGTAGTGGAGGGTGGCGAGATTCCGGGGGTTGGACCCGGTCAGGGCGTCGCGGGCGAGCACGCCGGAAAGCCGTCCCCACCGGTAGCTGAACAGCGACTGCCGGAACGGGCTCACCTGGTCGTCGGCCGCCCGCTGCCCGTCCTCGAAGATCTCGAAGCACCAGGTCTCGCCGCAGTCGGGGTAGCCGACGCTCGCGACGTTGCCCAGCGGGTCGTAGGCGTAGGCGGTGTCGAAGAGCGCCCGCGGCACCGGGCCGTCGCCGCCGGTCACCAGCCGCTCGTGCGACAGCCGCCCGCTCGGCCCCTCGTAGGAGCTCACCCGGCTGACCACCACGTCGACGAGGTTCGACGGATCCCCACGCAGGTCGAGGAAGTTGTGGCGCTTGCTGCGGACCAACTTGCCCGCGCCGTCGCCGCTGCCGTGCTCGCCGTAGAAGTGCTCGGTGAGCGTCCGGCCGGTGCTGCGCTGGACCGTCCGCACCAGGCGGCCGGCGTCGTCGTAGGAGAGGTCGAGGTCGAAGGCCGTCCCCGCCGCCCCGAGGGTCTTCGCGTGGGCGAGCCCGCGGGCGTCGTACCCCCCGTGCAGGACGTCCGCCCCGAGCTCGGGGTGATGCTCGCTCAGCAGCAGGCCGGCGGGGTCGTACTCGAACACCCGCCGCGGTTCCGGTCCCTCGTTCGGTGCGCTGTGGGCGACCCTCAGGAGCCGCCCGCCCTGGTCGTAGCGGTACCTCCAGATCCCGGTCGGGTCGAAGAGGAAGGAGAGCTGGCCCTGGTGGTTGTAGGCGAAGATCGTCTCGGCGCTCTCTGCCCTGCTCAAACCGACGCCGTGGACGGTGCGCGTCTCGGTCCGTTCCCCGAGGTAGGCGTATTCCGTGAGGGTGCCGTCGGGCGCCGTGACCTTCATCGGCCGGCCGAAGACGTCGTAGCTCGTCACGGTGGCCGAGCCGTCGTCTGCCGTGCAGGTGTCGTAGGGCGTCGTCTGCCGGACCACCCATCCCTGCGGCGAATAGCCG
>Ga0299913_10003054_pt1 | contig 13521 bp, 9 predicted proteins | sample RVTome_9_FD_201360 | JGI IMG/M metagenome (GOLD analysis project Ga0299913, IMG submission 201360) | Soil microbial communities from uranium-contaminated site in the Upper Colorado River Basin, Wyoming, United States - RVT155D38 (version 2) ... | reverse complement strand
GCGAGCGCATCCGAGTTGTCCATCCGGGCATCCGCCGAGCGTTTCGCGAACACGGAGGAGGTCTGACCCCTCCTCGGCGTGACGAGTTGGGCATAAAGGATCCGTATGCGGCGTTCCTCGGCACACTCGAGCTGCGCAAGAACGTAGATGGTTTGCTTCGCTCGTTCGAGCAGGTTCTAACCGTTCGCCCCGAAGCGCAGCTCGTCTTGATCGGCAAGCCGGGTCCGGGATGGGACACGATCAGCGCTCGTCATGAATCGCTCATCAACTCGGATGCGGTTCGCGTAGTCGGCCATCTTCCCGATGCCGAGGCCGCCGCTCTAGTGCGCGGCGCGAAGGTTTTCGTCTACCCGTCTCGCTACGAAGGCTTCGGCATACCGCCGCTCGAAGCGATGGCGGCCGGGACCCCCGTCGTCGCGGCAAAGGCTGCGTCGCTTCCTGAAGCTCTCGGCGATCACGCGCGATGGATAGACCCGGACGACATCGACGGGATGGCCGCCGCGATCTCGGATCATTTCGACGGATCCCCAGACCCCGCTGCGATCGAATCGGCGCGTTCGTGGTCGGTGGACTTCTCGTGGGGGGCCTCGGCGGCAGCGACGATCGGTGTCTTCTCGGAAGCGATCGCCGAGGTGAAGTCGTGACCGAGCGGGACTCATTGCGCGTTGCGATGGTCGCCGAACAGCTATTGCAGGAAGTGCCGGGCGGCATCGGCACCTATGTGCGCGCGCTGCTCCGGCGCCTGCCTCCGGCCGGCGTTGAGCTCGAGCCGGTTGTGGCCATGCATCGCGCGGGCACCCTGACTCAGTCGGGCTTGCCGCACGCACGACGCCTTCCTTATCCGCGGCAGCTCCTATATCGGCGATGGGCGCAGGGACGGCGTCCGTCGTTCGGAGGAGAAGCGTCGATCGTGCACGCGCCCAGCCTGGCTTTCCCTCCGCGAGACGACCGTCCGCTCGTGGTCACCGTCCACGACACGATCTTCCTCGACAACCCCGAAGCCTTTACCGATCATGGGGCCGATTTTCACAAAACGATGCTCGATCGTCTGAACGAAGCCGATCTCGTGATCGTTCCTTCGAAGGCGACGGCCGAATCTCTGGCTGCCACCGACAAACCACATCAGCGCGTTCGCATCGTGCCGATGGGAACAGACATAGAGCCGCCACCTCCCGACGAGCGTGAGCGGATGCTCGACCGCCTGAAGGTGCAACGTCCCTATGTCTTGTGGATGGGGACACTCGAACCCCGGAAGAATCCCGAAGGCGTCGTGCGCGGATTCGCTCGCGCCGTTGAGGGCGGACTACCGGAGGGCGACAAACTGAACCTTTACATGGTCGGACCACCCGGGTGGTGGAGCGGCGACGTCCGCGATCTGATCTCAAGCCGCGGATTGGCTGAACGTGTCCGCCGCATAGACGAGCAGCCGGTAGGAGTGCGTGCGGCTTTGTATGCCGAGGCCTCGGTGTTCGTTTTCCCATCGTTCGCCGAGGGATTCGGCCTTCCGGTGCTCGAGGCCATGGCGTGCGGGACGCCGGTCGTTACCTCCAATCGATCGTCGCTGCCGGAAGTCGCCGGTTCTGCCGCCCTGCTGTGCGATCCGGACGATAACGAATCGATCGCGGCCGGCATCTCCAAGATCCTTCGTGACACCGACCTTGCCGAAGATCTCCGCAGGCTTGGACTACGCCGCGCGAGCGAGTTCAGCTGGGACCGAACGGCGGACGAAACCGTTTCCTGCTACCGCGAGGCGATCGCGACTTCCAAAGCACTGGTCTCATGACGCTGCGCGTCGCGATCGACGCGTCCGCCATGCCGGGACGACGAGTAGGCGCCGGCGTGTACACCTTCGAGCTCCTCAGGGCTCTCGAAGCCGCCGGGATCGCACTCGAGGTGTTCGTGAACGAACGCGACATCGACGAGCTGAGAGCCGAACTTCCGAAGACCACTCTCCATCAGGTGTCAACGCGTTCCCGACCCACTAGGATCGCCTGGGCGCGATTCGTCCTTCCGCGAAAAGTTCGCGTCATTTCACCAGATGTGTTCCACGGACCGCACTACACGCTCCCCGGAGGCTTAAGTTGCACAAGCGCGGTCACTTTCCACGATCCGACCTTCTTCACACACCCTCACGTTCACGAAGCGGCCAAGGTCGCCTACTTCACTCGTGCGGCGAGGTCGGGCATCGCCAGAGCGTCCCGTGTGATCGCCGTGTCCGAGTACGCGCGCGCCGGCGCCATCGAGCACGCCGGCGCCAACCCGCAAAAGGTCGATGTCGTTTACGAAGGTGTGGACCTCGACCGCTATCGTTCGGCGGAAAGGCCTGCTCCCGAACGGCCGTACATCCTGTTCGTCGGCGCACTGGAGCCAAGGAAGGACGTGCCGACCCTGATCGAAGCGCACACACGATTGAGTGAGCGAGGGTTCCCGCACGAATTAGTTCTGTGCGGGTTGCCGGCCTGGGGTGTCGAGCAGATCGAACGAGCCATTGCGAAGGCGCCGGACCCCGCGCGCATCCTACGGACCGGATTCGTGAGCGAGGAGGAGAAGATAGATCTCTATCGCGGCGCGTCGGTGTTCGTGTACCCGTCGATCGCCGAAGGTTTCGGACTGCCCGTACTGGAGGCCATGGCTTGCGGGACGCCGGTGGTCACGACCAACGGATCGGCCCCCGAGGAAGTTGCAGGACAAGCGGCGCTGCTCGTTCCTCCCCAAGATGCGGCTTCTCTCGCCGACTCCATCGCGCGTGTACTAGAAGACGGCGAGCTCGCGTCCGACCTGAGACGGCGAGGTCCGGAGCGCGCTGCATCCTTCACGTGGACCAAGGCCGCCGAACAGACTGTGGCCGTTTGGCAACGAGCGATCGAGGGCGGGTGAGGATTGCGGCCGGCACTGGTGATGATCAACTACAACGGTGGACGGGACGTTATCGACTGCCTGGAGTCGATCGGGAACGATGCCGTGTCCGAGGTCGTGGTGGTCGACAACGCCTCGACGGACGGAAGTGCCGACCTCATCGCATGCGAGCGGCCGGAAGTTCGCATGATCCGCAACCCGTCCAACCGCGGCTTCGCTGCCGCGGCGAATCAGGCCATCCGGGTGACATCGTCCGATGTGGTCGTCCTTATTAATCCGGACAGCACGGTGCGTGCGGGCGCGATCGCAGCACTGGAAGAAGCGCTTCGATCGCGCCCGCGCGCGGCCGTTGTCGCACCGCTTGTCCTTAACCCCGACGGTTCGGTGCAACCGACCAAGCGCGCTTTCCCGTCCTTATGGCAGTCGGCATTGCACGGTTTGGTCGGACTGTTCTGGCCGGACAACCCCGGCACAAGGGCCTACACACTGACCGACACGTCTCTGAGCGAAGCGCGAACAGTCGGTTGGGTCGCAGCAACCGCAGTGGCGCTACGTCGCGAAGCTTTCGAGGCCGTTGCCGGATTCGACGAGCGCTTCTACTTCTTCGTGGAAGACGTCGATCTGTGCAAGAGATTTTGGGATGAAGGCTGGGAGGTTTGGTTCGAGCCGCGCGCAGTGGTGGTTCACGAGTGGGGCGGTAGCTGGACCCAGCGGCCGATCAAATTCATCTGGCTCCACCACGTCAATCTGTTCAGATACGTCCTCAAACATCGGCGCGGCCCGTGGATTCTCGCCTATCCGTTGATAGTCGCCGGACTGCTCGCAAGGTTTACCTTGCTGGCGCTCAGGTGGTTGATCACACGAAGATCTGTTCCGAAGCATCGGACAGCCGTCTCGTGATGGAGGGATGAAGGGTTGAAGGCCGTGATGCTCGTCGGCGGGTTCGGCACGCGCCTGCGTCCGCTCACCCTTCACGTGAGAAAAGAGCTCATGCCGGTGGCGAACCGGCTGTTCCTCGAGCACGTGCTGGCTCACCTGGCGAAACACGGAGTGGACGAAGCGATCCTCACGACGGGCTACATGGCCGAGGCGTACGAGGCCTTTCCGAGAGAGCTCACTCACGGCGTCAAGCTCACTGTGGTCAAAGAAGAAGAGCCGATGGATACGTGTGGAGCAGTGAAGAACGTGGAGGAGATGCTGGACGGAACCTTCCTCGTCCTGAACGGTGACATCTTCACCGACCTGGACATCAGCTCACTCATCACCTACCACCGTGAGCGCGAAACGCTCGGCACGTTGACGCTCACGCCGGTAGCCGATCCGAGCGCGTACGGGCTCGTCCCCATCGACGACGACGGACGCATCGAGAGGTTCATTGAGAAACCGCAGCCATCGGAAGTCGTCACGAACCTCATCAACGCCGGCACGTATGTACTCGAGCCCCAGATCCTCAACTACGTCCCCGCCGGCAAGCCCTTCTCCTTCGAGCGGACGAAAGAGGGCGGTCTTTTCCCCTTGCTGCTGGCCGAGGGCGAGGCACTTTACGGCTTCGTCTCCGAGGACTACTGGCTCGACATCGGTACGCCGCAGAAGTACCTGCAAGCCAACCGCGATGCGCTGCAGCGCTTGGTCGGCATGGAACCGCCCGGCGTGCAAAGGGGAGACAACGTCTGGGTCGGTCGTGGCGTGACCATCGATCCCACGGCGCGCATCGTTGGGCCCGCGGTTATCGGCGACGATTCGGTGATCGACGGGGGAGCCGTCATCGGACCGCTTACGTGCATTGGCACCAGCTGCGTCGTCCGCGAGGAAGCATCGGTCGAGGGGTCCGTGCTGCACGACGAAGTCGCGGTCTACGCGCGAGCGCAGGTTTCCGGTTCGGTTCTGGCCACGGGCGTCAACGTCGGAACGGCCAGTCGCGTCACCGATGCCGTGATAGGCGCCGGCGTGAAAGTGGGAGCCGAGAACGAGCTCGCCGGCGGGATCCGGGTGTGGCCCGGAACCGATCTTCCCGACAAGGGCATAACGTTCAGTAACTGATGAGAGCTCTCGTCACCGGAGGCGCCGGATTCGTCGGCTCCAATGTTGTCGACAGGTTGATGGCGCACGGCCACGAGGTCTATGTCGTCGACGATCTTGCCTCCGGAAAGCTTTCGAATCTGGACGAAGCTCGTCGTGGCGGCGGAGTGAAGTTTCACCGCTTCGACATCCGGTCGCCAGGGTTCGGCGACCTCGTCCACCAAGTGAAACCGGAAGTGGTCCTGCACCTTGCCGCGCAGCAATCCGTGCCGGCTTCGGTAGCCGATCCCATCAGGGACGCGGAGATCAACGTCATCGGTCTGCTGCGTGTGCTGGACGCCTGCGTTTCGGCGGAGGTGAGGAAGATCGTCTTCACGTCGTCGGGCGGGGTGATCTACGGGACGCAGAAGAAGCTGCCGGTTCCGGAGACGGCGCATGGGCGGCCGATCTCTCCGTACGGGATAACTAAGCGCGTCGCCGAGGATTACCTCCGCTTCTACAAGGAGGAATTCGGTCTCGACTTCACCTCACTGGCGCCGGCCAACATCTACGGACCGCGTCAAGATCCGCACGGCGAAGCCGGCGTCATCGCGATCTTTGCGAACAAACTGATACGTCAGGAAGCGCCGACGATCAACGGAGACGGCGAGATCACCCGGGACTTCGTTTACGTGGACGACGTGGCCCACGCGTTCGTCCTGGCCTGCGACAAAGGTTCGGGTGAGACGTACAACATCGGCACCGGACAGGAAACGACCATCAACGAGCTCTTCAAAGTGATGGCCGAGGGCGCCGGCTACGAGGGAGAAGCGATCTACGGGCCGCCTCGTCCGGGGGACCTTGTCCGGAACGCGCTGGACGTGTCGAAGGCGAAGCGCGATCTGGACTGGGAGCCGTGGACGTCACTCAAGGAAGGCATCGAGCAAACGATCTCGTGGTTCGCTCAGAGAGCAGCAAAAGGCTAGCGGAAGAGATCTTCGGACGCCGGGCGGACGAGGTCGCGTGCCGTTCCTTCGCCCGGCTCCCAGGCGTATCCGCGCACGACGGCGACTGGAACGCGTTCTAGTTTGTCCATGACGAGTTCCGCCGCCGACGCCAGCTCGTCGATGTGCGCGATCTGGGTGATGGCAAGCTCGCGCCCGGCGGGATCCAGCTGTCCGTCATAAGTCCGCAACGAACCGATACCGGACGATCCGATCGCGACATTGGTCTGGCCGATACGCCAGGCGCGTCCGAAGGTGTCGGACACGATCACCGCTACCGGTCCGCCGGCCGATGCTTCTATCGTCGATCGGATGCGTTGGGCTGAAGAATCTGAGTCCTTCGGCAGAAGCGACACCGTCCCGGCCGGCACGTTCGACATGTCCACGCCGGCGTTCGCACACACGAGGCCCTGCTGGGTTTCGACGATTAGATGATCTTGCGTCTCCCGCACGATCCGTTTCGCTTCGCGTTTGGCCACGGCGCGCGCTTCCTCACGTGTGTCGGCCATGACGACCCGTCCCTCGGCCTTCGAGACGATCTTCTGGGCGACCACGACAACGTCGCCGGGTTCGATCGGCGTCCCGCTTGCCGAAGCGGCTTCCACTACGAGCGCGCCGATATCGGCTCCCGCTTCGACTTCGGGCATCCCGCCCACGGGGATGATGCGCAGCTCACGCGATGGCATCGAGGATGTCCTTGGCCAATCTGGCCGCTTCCTCCGGGCCGCTCATGATCGTGTCGAGCACTACGGGACGCATCTCGAGCGCCTCGATGTCGTCGCGACGACTCTCATCAACGGAGTCGAGGACGAAGAAGTCGATCAGGCCCTTGTACATACCGGCGACGCCGACCGGCGACACTTCGTGTCCGAGAGAAGCCATGACCCTGTCTGCCGGTCCTTTCAAAGCGCGCCCCCCGACTATCGGAGATACCGCTACGCGCGTGGCCGCTGATCTGGTGAGCGCTGTTCTCACACCTGGTACGGCCAAGATCGGAGCAACGGACAGAACCGGATTGGACGGGGGAATGGTTATGACGTCCGCGGCCTGGATAGCTTCGATCACTCCGTGAGCCGGAGAGGCCTCCGTAGCTCCCGAGTATTCGACGTTGGACAAGGCATCGCTGTGGTGTCTGCGGACGAAATAGGTCTGGAAGTCCAGTCGCTCGCCCTTCGTCGTCGTGACGACCGTCCGGACGGAGTCGTTAGACATCGGTAGGACGTTCGACTCGATGCCGAACGATCTCGCCAACGCCTGGGTCACCTCACCCAGCGGCCGGCCGAGGTCGAGCAGGCGTCCTCTGAGCAGATGCGTCGCGAGGTCGCGGTCTCCCAACGCGAACCAGTCCTGAAGGTCGTCCTGGATCTCCGGCAAGCGTTCGACGAGCCTCTGGTAGCGCTCGTGGGCCACGAAGGACTCCTCGGCCAGACCCCAGCCCCTGGCCCAGTCGGTCAGCTCGGCCAGGTGATACAGAACGGTGTCGATATCAGGGCTCACGTGCAGGCCGCGGATCCGCTCGTCGTCCCCTGTGTTGACGATGACGGTGAGATCCCGGCGGTCGACCACGCGCGCCAGACCGGCGCACAGCCGCGCCGACCCTACGCCCCCCGCTATCGCGCATACGCGCATCGCCGAATCGTATCCACAGCAGATGTCGGTTGTTTTTGCGGATGTCTACACGGCTGCCGCCAGCTCCCAGGCCTGTGGCTCCATGGGCGGTATCCTGCTCGCCGGACCGATGACCGCCCGAACGCACGCGACGATCGCGCGCAGCCGCGCAGGTGAGCGCCTCGACGAGGCGGATGTGCTCTCCATCCTCGGATCCTCGGACGAGGACCTCGCCCCCGTCCTCGAGCTCGCCCGTGAGCACCGCGACTCATACCTCCACCGGATCGGGCTCCCGGGCTCGGTCACCTATTCCCGGAAGGTCTTCATCCCGCTCACCTACATGTGCCGCTACCGTTGCTCGTACTGCACCTTCGTGAAGACCAGGGAAGATCACGGCGCTGAGTTCCGCTCCCTGGACGAAGTCCTGGCCATCGCCCGCGAAGGACGGGAGTGGGGGTGCACCGAAGCGCTCTTCACCCTCGGTGAGGCTCCCGAGGAGCGGCACGAAGAGGCGCGCCGGTGGCTCGAAGCGCACGGCTACGCATCGACGATCGAATACGTGGCCGATGCTGCCCGGGCAGTTGTGAAGGAAACCGGACTTCTTCCACACGCCAACCCCGGGGCAGTGACGGCAGACGAGATGCGTGCGCTACGCGAGGTCACCGCTTCGCAGGGCGTGATGATGGAGCAGCTGTCCGACCGCCTTCTTCGTCCGGGACAGGCACACGCCGGCGCCGCCGGCAAAGCCACGGCCGTCCGCCTCGAACAGCTCGAGATAGCGGCGACGACGCGGACGCCGTTCACCACAGGATTCCTGATCGGGATCGGCGAAACGATGGAAGAACGTGCCTCGACGATCGTCCAGTTGGTGGACGCAACATCGGAGGGTTCTCCCTCGCAGGTTCAGGAAGTGATCGTTCAGAACTTCAGGGCGAAGCCGGACACACCGATGCGATCCCACGACGACGCCTCCGACGGCGAGATGGTCCGCGCCATCGCCGCGACCCGGCTCGCGTTCGGCGACCGCATGTCCGTACAAGCCCCGCCGAACCTGACGCCTAGAGACTACGGTCGGTACCTCGACGCCGGCATCAACGACTGGGGCGGCATCTCGCCGGTGACTCCCGATCATGTGAACCCCGAGATGCCGTGGCCGGGGATAGAAGAGGTTGCCGAGGTTTGTGCCGAGCGCGGGTTCGCTCTTCGGCAACGGCTGCCCATCTATCCGCAGTACCTAACCAACGAACGCGCGTTCACCAGATGGGTTGCGCCGGCGATGCGACGTCACGTGCTGGCCGCATCCGACGGCATGGGTCTGGCGCGCGAGGAACGCTGGTATGCGGGCGAAGGCTGGACGCCCGTCCTTCGTGCCGCGCAACCCGAGCCCAAGCGCCGCGCGCTGGCCATCTCCGACTCGAAACCCGCACAGACCGCCGACGAGGTTTCGAAGCACTTCGTTTCCCACGTGCGCGAGGGTGCGTACGGGGCGCCGCCGGCCGAGGATCTCGTGGGGTTCGACGACATGCTTCCGGACGTCCCGAGCAGGATCGTCCTCAAGCACGAGAACGTGAACGGCCCGACGAAGCGAAGCGGAGGCGTGAACGGGAGCTGGGTGGCTCCGTATCTTGGCCGGGCGACCAAACCGAACGCCGGCGTCGTCGATCTGCTCGCGCGAGCGCATCAAGGCGAGCGGCTCGACACCGATCAAGTGATGCGCTTGTTCCGGGCGGAAGGATCCGACCTGGAAGCCGTTTTCACGAAAGCCGATGAGATCCGTCGAGAGGTTGTCGGCGATGACGTCACCTACGTCGTCAACCGGAACATCACGTACACGAACTTCTGTCATACGGGGTGCAGCTTCTGCGGGTTCGCTCGTCCGCTCGGCCAGGAGGACGGTTACTACTTCGCCCCCGACGAGGTCGGGCGCAAAGCCCGCGAGGCCTGGGACATCGGCGCTACCGAGGTGTGCATCCAGGGCGGCATCCACCCGCACAACACGGGCGAGATATATCTCGAGCTAGCGCAGGCGGTGAAAGCCGCAGCCCCGGACATCCACCTGCACGGTTTCTCACCGCTGGAGATAACGGTCGGCGCAACCACGCTCGGCCTGGAGCTCGATCGGTACTTGGTGATGCTGCGAGACGCCGGTTTGGATTCAATCCCGGGCACCGCCGCCGAGATCCTCGACACCCGGGTGCGTCCGAAGATCACGCCCCAGAAGCTTTCGGCCGACGACTGGATCGACCTGATGCGCAAGGCGCACAACACGGGTATCCGGTCGACGACAACGATCATGTTCGGGCACATCGACGACCCCGAGGCCTGGGCCATACACCTTCTCCGACTGCGAGATCTCCAATCGGAGACCGGGGGCTTCACGGAATTCGTCCCTCTTCCTTTCGTTCACCACAGAACGCCGATGTTCATGCGCGGCGGATCGCGGACCGGGCCCACGTGGCGCGAATGTTTGAAGATCCACGCCGTCGGACGAATCGTCCTGCATCCCAAGATCACGAACATCCAAGCCTCGTGGGTGAAGATGGGTGTGGAAGGCGTTATGGCGGCACTCGAGGTGGGCGTGAACGATTTCGGCGGAACACTCGGTGAGGAGCACATCTCCCGGATGGCGGGGGCCAGTCACGGGCTCGGGCATTCGGTAGCGGAGATGGAGGCGTCGATCCACCGGGCGGGCCGCGTTCCCGTGGAACGCACGACTACCTACGACCGGCCGGTGCAAACTTACGCCGACCGGGTAGCCGCCTTATCTCCGACGGTGTCTGGCCTGTCGTGACGGAACACGCAGGAGGCTCAACACCCGCCGGTCCGGAGCGGCGTCAGGCCCCCGAGATCGAGGACTTCCTTTCCCGCGCCGTCGATCGACAGGTCGCCCAGCAGCGTGCGCTGGCCGACGCGCTGTCTGAGCTCCGTCAGGCAGTCGACGCCTTGGCGACGCGCGATTCGGTTCCGGACGAGACGCACGTCGCGCTGGCGAGCGCGCTCGGTGACCTGCGGGATGCCGTGCACGAGCTGACATCGCATGCACGCCAACCCGTCGACGTAAGCGGACTGGAAAAGGTGATCCGCGACATCTCCGAAGGCGAGATGTCGTTCATGGTCCGGGAGCTGAAGGACCTCAAGGAGTCGAGCTCCGGCGGCGACTCGATCGAAACAACCGAACGACTGCGTGATCTGAACCATGACGTCGACACCGTTCGTGATGCAGTAGGCGGAGTAGCTGCCGATATCGACGGCATCGCTCAGGCGTTGATCGACCTGAACTCCGGTCTGCGCGGATGGGCCGACGGAGTTGATTCCAACATCGCCTCGTTGCGCGACGCGGTCGATCGCGTGCACGAGGTCGCCATCGAGTCGCAGGAGTTGCTCGCTCCCGACGGCGAGGACGGTGAAGGCAGGTCCGAAAGGGTCGGCGTTGCGGCGATGGGGGAGCGTATCCAGGGGATCGAGGATCGCGTCGCCGATACAGCCGAGCTCTCTTCGTATCTCACGGAGCAGGTCGAGTCGCTGGACAAGCTCCTGACTCGGATAGGAGACCTTCCGATGAAGCTCGAGGGCGTCGTCGCCCAAGCGTTGCGACGGACGCTGGCTACGCGGGCCAAGCTCGACAAGGAAGCGGAGCGTGCGATCGACGATGTTTTGGGCTCCGTCGACCAGCAGCTCGAGCAATTCAACGCGTCGCTGCAACGAGTCTCGACCAATGACGACCGTCTGGAGAAGATCGAGGCCGGTCAGTCCGAGCTGAGATCGCAGTTCGAGGACTTGCAGAAGGCCTTCGCAGGAAAGTTCGAAGCACTGGCACAAGCACTTGATCGATCTGCGAAGGGTCTGACGCCGCGTGCGCTCGACTCCCTCAACAAGCCGGTCCGCAGGCGGACCTCCAAATCTGCCTCATCCAAAACTGCCGGACCCAAGCGCAAGGCGAAGGCCAAGCCGTCCGAGCTCAAGCCGGTGCCGAAGAGCCGAGGGACCGCGAAGAGAAAACCCTCTCGACGCCGCATCTCCCCACCGATCATCGAACTAGACGACGAATCGCTCGAATAAGGTCTTGCCCGGCCCATCGGTTCTCGCCGTCGTTGTCGCGCACGCGTCCCGGACCCGTGTCAGGGAAACGCTGCGTTCGATAAACGAGCAGAGCTACCGCGACGTCGGAGTAATCCTGTGCGCCATCGGCGACCTTGCCGTTCCGGATGACGTAGGCCTAGCGCCTCACGTCGTTCGGGTAGATGAGGGCGCGGGATTCGCTGCTGCGGTTTCCACGGCGCTCGAGGAGATCGGCCCAACCGACGCGAAGTATCTGCTCCTTCTTCACGACGACGTCTCTTTGGATCCGGACGTCATCCGCGAGCGCGTGGCCACTGCCGACGCCGACCCGAGCGTTGCTGCAGTGGGGGCCAAGCTCGTCGAATGGGACAACCCTCAGGTATTGCAGGAGGTCGGGGCGGCGATAGACAGGTTTGCGATCCGCCGCTCGGCCCTGGACGCCGGTGAAGTCGATGCCGGGCAACGCGACGACACGACCGACGTATTGTTCTCGTCCGACGCATGCCTGCTGGTTCGGCTTGATTCATTCCGGTCCGTTGGCGGTCTCGACGCCAAGGCCTGGCCTTTCTACGAGGATGTAGACCTGTGCTGGCGACTGCGCGCGCACGGCGCGCGCGTGGTCGTCGCTCCCGACGCGCGTGTCCGGCACGCGGCCGACCTCTCACGTGGCCGTCGTCTTTTCGAATCGACCGGGCTCCAAGAACACTCCGAACGCGGCCGGTTGCGCTTCTTGTTCAAGCACTTCGCTCCGCTGGGGTTGGCCGTAGTTCTTCCGCAGCTGATGGTTGCTTCGATCGCACGGCTGATCGCCGCCGTCGCGCGGCGCGAATTGTGGCGCGCCCGGATCGTGATCGGAGCGTGGTGGAGCGTCCTGCGGGAGGTCCCGGCCATGCGCCGCGAGCGGCGCATGGCCGGGACAGGACGAGTCGCGGACCAGGAGTTGCTCGCGCTCGCCGCGCGAGGTGCCATCGGCGATGTCCGCGGAGAGCGTTCGGAACTGGCATCGCGGGCCATGGCCACGCTGGGGCGCTTCGGCGAACGCGCTTTGGTTACCGCGCGAGAGCCGGTGACCTGGGCGGTAGCAGCCGGTGTGATCGTCGTGATCCTTGTTCTTCGCAACGTCCTGTTCGGGGGCGCGTTCGTCCTGGGTGAGCTGCGCCCACTGTCGACGCTCGGCGATGCGATCTCCGGTCACTTCTCGCGCGTAAGGCTGGAGGGACTCGATCCGTTCGGTCCGCCGTCGCCGGCCTTGGTCGGTTTGGGCCTGCTGCGTTCCCTCACCAGAGCTGCGTTGGCCGAGAAGGTCGTGCTACTTGCTTCCGTCTGGTTCGCCGGCGTCGCCGGTTTCCGCCTGGCGCGCGCACTTGGCTTCGGCCGGACCGGACGCCTGTTCATCGCCGTCGGTGCCGCGGTCAATCCGGCAACCCTGTCGCTGCTGAGGGATGGATCCATCGGTGCGCTTGTGATGTGGACGGCCGCTCTTTGGTTCGCCGGACCGTTGCTCGCACCGCCGCCGTTCCCCGAAAGCATACGGAGGGAACGGATCCGTTACGTCGCGCGCTGGGGATTCGGCTGGGCTCTCGTCGTCGCACTTCATCCGCCCGCCCTCGTGTGGCTCGCGCTGTTCGGAGCGGCCATCACCGTGGCTCGCCGCGACGATGGCCGCACGCATCAGCGCCTGCGGCTGATGTTCACGGGAATCATCGGCTCATTCGTCCTTCTGCTCCCGTGGTCGCTCGAGTGGTTCACCGCCCGAAGCCCGCTGATCGGCCGGCCGGCCTGGCTCGTCCAGGAGATCGGCGGGGGATTGGCTCGCGCGGGTCTCGGTGCCGGATGGCCTCTGTTCGGCTGGATCGCTCTGGCCATCGTGGCGGCGTACTTCGTGGGTCTCGCGCGGACGACGGCGACGCGCAGCGCGCGGGCGGCGCAGTGCGGCGCCGGCGCCGCGGGGGGGGTGCTGCCCCCCCAGACGATGGTCGCCGGTGGAGGCGCGGCC
>Ga0299913_10003053_pt1 | contig 13522 bp, 6 predicted proteins | sample RVTome_9_FD_201360 | JGI IMG/M metagenome (GOLD analysis project Ga0299913, IMG submission 201360) | Soil microbial communities from uranium-contaminated site in the Upper Colorado River Basin, Wyoming, United States - RVT155D38 (version 2) ... | reverse complement strand
CACCCCGCAGCGGCTGGCCGAGCACTGCCACCGGCTGCTGTCCGGCTCGGTCACCCCCGTCACCAACGCCGCGGCCTCGATCTCGGCCGACGAGCCGATCGCCGTGGTGGGGATGGGGTGCCGGTTCCCCGGCGGGGTGGACGGCCCGGAGGCGTTGTGGGAGCTGCTGGTCGCCGGGCGGGACGCGGTGGGCTCCTTCCCAACCGACCGTGGCTGGCCACCGGACCTGTACGACCCCGACCCGGACGCCAGTGGCCACAGTTACACCCGGCACGGTGGCTTCCTCTACGGCGCCGACCGGTTCGACGCCGAGTTCTTCGGGATCAGCCCGCGCGAGGCGTTGGCCATCGACCCGCAGCAGCGCCTGCTGCTGGAAGTCGCCTGGGAGACCGTGGAGCGCGCCGGGATCGACCCCGGGTGGCTGCGCGGCAGCCGCACCGGGGTGTTCACCGGGATCATGTACAACGACTACGGCAGCCGTCTCGGCCAGCGCGTCCCGGCCGATCTGGAGGGCTACCTGGGCACCGGCACGTCCGGCTCGGTGGCGTCCGGCCGGCTGGCGTACACCCTGGGCCTGGAGGGCCCGGCGATCACCATCGACACCGCCTGCTCGTCCTCCCTGGTCGCGCTGCACCTGGCCTGCCAGGCCCTGCGCAACGACGAGTGCACGGCCGCGCTGGCCGGCGGCGTGACGGTGATGGCCACGCCCACCCTCTTCGTCGAGTTCAGCCGGCAGCGTGGGCTGGCTCCGGACGGCCGCTGCAAGCCGTTCGCCGCCGGGGCCGACGGCACCGCGTTCGCCGAGGGCGCGGGCCTGGTCCTGCTCGAACGGCTGTCCGACGCGCAGCGTCACGGCCACCCGGTCCTGGCCGTGATCCGCGGTAGCGCCGTCAACCAGGACGGCGCATCCAACGGCCTGACCGCCCCCAACGGGCCATCCCAGCAACGCGTCATCACCCAGGCACTGGCCAACGCGAGGCTGAGCGCCACGGACGTCGACGTGATCGAGGCCCACGGCACCGGCACCACGCTCGGCGACCCCATCGAGGCGCACGCCATCCTGGCCACCTACGGCGCCGGCGAACGGCCAACGCCTCTGCACATCGGGTCGATCAAGTCCAACCTCGGCCACACCCAGGCCGCCGCCGGCATCGCCAGCCTCATCAAGCTCGTCCTCGCGCTGCGCCACGAACACCTCCCCCAGACGCTGCACCTCGACGCCCCCACGCCGCACGTCGACTGGACCGCGACCACGAACCTCCTCGCCGACCCGCAGCCCTGGCCGGCGAGCACCGCGCACACCCGCCGCGCCGCCATCTCCTCGTTCAGCATCAGCGGCACCAACGCCCACCTCATCGTCGAGGAACCACCCGCCACCGAGGAGCCGCCGGCCACCGGCACCGACGGCGCGCCGGTCGCCTGGCCGGTCACCGCGCACACCCCGGCCGCACTCCGAGCGCAGGCCGGCAACCTGCACGCACACCTCCTGGCGCACCCGGACACCGGCATCGCCGACATCGCGCACGCCCTCGGCGCCAGGGCCGCCCACCCGCACCGCGCCGTGATCACCGGCCGGGACACCGCCGGGTTCGCCGACGCGCTCGCCGCGCTGTCCACCGGCGACGACCGGGACGACGTCGTCACCGGGGTGAGCACCCCGGAGCGGCGCACGGCGGTGCTGTTCACCGGCCAGGGCAGCCAGCGCGCCGGCGCCGGCCGGGCGCTGTACGAGACCTTCCCGGTGTTCGCCCAGGCGCTGGACCAGGCGTGCGAGCACCTCGACCGGCATCTGGACCGCCCGCTGCGCGAGCTGATGTTCGGCGAGGACGAGGCACTGCACCGCACCGAGTACACCCAGCCGGCGCTGTTCGCCATCGAGACCGCGCTGTTCCGCCTCGTCGAACACCTCGGCGTGACCCCGGACTACCTCATCGGGCACTCCATCGGCGAGATCACGGCGGCGCACGTCGCCGGCGTGCTCACGCTGGAGGACGCAGCGCTGCTGGTCGCCACGCGCGGCCGGCTGATGCAGGCCGCCCGGTCCGACGGCGCGATGGTGTCCGTCCAGGCCTCCGAGCAGGAGCTGCTGCCGCTGCTGCGCGGCAAGGACCGCCAGGTCTCCATCGCAGCGCTGAACGGTCCGGCCGCCACCGTGCTCTCCGGGGACGCCACCGCGGTGCACCTGGTCGCCCGGCTGTTCGCCGCCCAGGGCCGGCGCACCAAGGAGCTGCGGACCAGCCACGCCTTCCACTCGCCGCACCTGGACTCCGTGCTCGCCGAGTTCCGCGAGGCCATCGGCGGGCTGCGGTTCAACCCGCCGGCCATGCCGATCATCTCCAACCACACCGGGCGGCCCGCCTCGGCCGAGGAGCTGTGCTCGCCCGACTACTGGGTCCAGCACATCCGCCGGGCGGTCCGCTTCGCCGACGGCATCCGGCACCTGGCCGAGGCCGGCGTGACCGACTACCTGGAGCTCGGGCCGAGCGCCGTGCTGAGCAACGCAACCAGGCACATCGTCGACGACCCCGCCGTGCGCGTGCTGCCCACGCTGCGCGCCGATCACGACGAGAGCGACGCGGTGCTCGGCGCGCTGGCCGCCCTGTACGTGCGCGGGACCCCGGTCGACTGGCGCCGCGGGCTGCCGGCCGGCCACCGCCGGCGCGTGGACCTGCCGACCTATCCGTTCCAGCGGCAGCGCTACTGGCTCGACGCCGCACCGGCCGCCGGCGACACCGGCAGCCTCGGGCTGGACGGCACCGAACACCCGCTGCTCGGCGCCGCCGTCGAGCTCGCCGGCGGCGGGTCGGTGTTCACCGGCCGGATCTCGCTGGACATCCACCCGTGGCTGGCCGATCACCTGATCATGGGCTCGGTGCTGCTCCCGGGTACCGCGTTCGTCGAGCTCGCGCTGCACGCCGCAGCCGAGCTCGGCTGCGACCGGCTGGACGAGCTGGTGATCGAGAGCCCGCTGGTGCTGGCCGAGCAGGGCCCAGAGCGGACCACCGTGCGGCTGCAGGTCGCCGTCGACGAGCCGGACGCCACCGGACGGCGCGCGGTGAGCGTGCACTCCAGGTCCGAGCAGGAGACCGGCTGGACCAGGCACGCCACCGGCGCACTCTCCACCGGCACGCTCTCCACCGGCGCCGCTGCGGAACCGCCGGCCGACGCCACGCCGTGGCCGCCGCCGGCCGCCGTTCCGGTGGACATCGACGACCTCTACCCCCGGCTGGCCGGCAAGGACATGCACTACGGCGCCGCGTTCCAGGGCCTGCGCCGGCTCTGGCGGGACGGCGCCGACCACTACGCCGAGGTGTGCCTGCCGGCCGGCGAGCACACCGCCGGCTTCGGGCTGCACCCGGCGCTGCTGGACGCGGCCCTGCACCCGCTGGCCGCCGGCGGCGACGGCGTGCGGTTGCCGTTCTCGTGGAGCGACGTCACGCTGCACGCCAGCGGCGCCACCGCCCTGCGGGTGCGGCTGACCACCGGCGAGCACGACAACGTGACGATCGCGGCAACCGACGAGCACGGTGTGCCCGTGCTCACCGTGCGGGCGCTCGACGCCCGCCAGGCGCAGCCCGCCGACCAGAGCCAGCCGCTGCTGGAGCTGCGCTGGGCCGCACTCGCGAGCACCGCCGCCACCAATGCCGCCGCCACCAATGCCGTCGACGCCAATGCCGTCGCGACGGACGGCGACCCGCACGTGCTGCGCTGCCCACCGGCCGACGACGCCCCGGTCCCCGCCGCCGTGCGGACCCGCCTGTGCACCCTGCTGGACGACGTGCGGCGGTGGCTGACCGACCATGAGCGCACCGCCGCCCGGCTGGTCGTCGTCACGACCGGCGCGGTCGCCGTGACCCAGGACGAGCCGATCACCGACCTGGTCGCCGCGGCGGCCTGGGGCCTGCTCCGCTCCGCCCAGACCGAGCACCCCGACCGGATCGTCCTGGTGGACACCGACGACGACCCGGCCTCGGTCGCCGCGCTGCCGGGCGCGCTGAGTGCTGCCTCCAGCCGGGACGAGCCGCAGCTCGCCCTGCGGTCCGGCACCGCGTACGCGGCCCGGCTGGGCCGGGCGGCCGCCAGCGGCATGGACGCACCCGGCGCGCTGGACCCGGCCGGCACCGTGCTGGTCACCGGGGCGACCGGGGCGCTCGGCCGCCTGGTCGCGCGGCACCTGGCCGCGGTGCACGGGGCGCGCCACTTCCTGCTGCTCAGCCGGCGCGGCCCGGACGCCGACGGTGCCGCCGAGCTGTGCGCCGACCTGGCCCTGTTCGGCGCCAGAGCGACGGTCCTCGCCTGCGACACGGCCGACCGAGACCAGCTCGCCGCCGCCATGGCCACAGTCCCCGTCGAGCACCCGCTGACCGCCGTCGTGCACGCCGCCGGGGCGCTGGCCGACAGCACGTTCACCGCGCTCACCCCGGAGCGGCTCGACGCCGTGCTCCGCCCCAAGGTGGACGCCGCATGGCACCTGCACGAGCTGACCCGAGGCCTCGACCTGGACGCGTTCGTGCTGTACTCCTCGGCCGCCGCCACGTTCGGCACCGCCGGCCAGGCCAACTACTCCGCCGCCAACGCCTTCCTGGACGCGCTGGCCAGCCACCGCCGGTCGGCCGGCCTGCCGGCGACCAGCATCGGCTGGGGCATGTGGGCCGCGACCAGCGCCATGACCGGCCAGCTCGACGCGATCGACCTGGCTCGCATCGGCCGCCTTGGCGGCACGCCTATGACCAGCGACGAGGGGCTGGCCCGGTTCGACCAGGCGTGGCGGCTGGACCGGCCCGCCGTGATCGCCGCGAACGTCGACCTCGCCGGGCTGCGCACCCGGGCGGCCAGTGAGCCGGTGCCCGCGCTGCTGCGCGGCCTGGTCACCGTGCCGGCCCGGCGCAGCGAGCTGCCTCCGGCGGCAACCGAGGAGCCGTGGGCATCCCGGCTGGCCGGCATGACCGCGAGCGGGTGCCGGGACGCCGTGCTCGACCTCGTCCGAGCCGAGGCCGCAACCGTGCTCGGCCACCCGGAGCCCGCCGCGGTCAGGAGCAACCACGCCTTCGGCGACCTCGGCTTCGACTCGCTCACCGCCCTGGAGCTGCGCAACCGGCTCAACACGGCGACCGGCCTGCGGCTGCCGGCCACCCTGCTGTTCCGCTATCCGACCCCGGCCGCGCTGGCCGACCACCTCAGCGCGGAGCTGCTACCCGAGGCCGCCGCCTGACGGCTGCCGGTCGACACGAGCAAAAGTCCGGTAACGCCCTATTTGGCGTTCCGGCTTTTCCACTCGCACATTTCACTACGACGCATGCGCTGGAAAACGTCGACACCGGCACTGGCAGGTTTTCGACACTACCTTTGGGGGCGCCGACGGCCGCCCGCTGCGCCGACTGCAGTTGGTACGGTGGCGACGACAATAGATTCCGCAGCTGAGGGGCCGTTCGTCGATGAAGAGCGATCAGAAGTCCAAGGCACAATCGTTCCGTGCGATGCACGACGGCAGGATGTTGGTGCTGCCGAATGCCTGGGACGCGGGCAGCGCCGCGCTCATTCAGCACGCCGGTGCCACCGCCATCGGGACGACCAGCGGTGGGGTGGCGTGGTCCCTGGGCCACGGCGACGGCCAGCGGCTGACGCGCGAGGAGATGGTCGAGGTCGTGCGCCGGATCGCCGGCGCCGTGGATGTCCCGGTCACCGCCGATATCGAGGGCGGCTACGGCCCGGAGCCCGGGGATGTCGCCGCCACCGTGACGGCGGTGGTCGACGCCGGTGCCGCCGGCGTGAACATCGAGGACTCGCGCCCGGAGGGTGGCCTATTCGAGATCGCAGACCAGGCCGAGCGGTTGCGGGCCGCCAGGACGGCCGCCGAGCAGGCCGGCCTCCCCGAGCTGGTGATCAACGCCCGTACCGACGTGTACCTGTTGCAGGTCGGTGAGCCCGACGGCCGCATGGACCAGGTGCTGGCCCGCGCGGCCGGGTACGCGTCGGCCGGCGCCGACAGCCTCTTCGTCCCCGGCCTGATCGATCTGGAGGTGCTCAGGGCCCTGGTCGCTGCGTCGCCGCTGCCGGTCGCCGTGATGGCCGGCCCCGGTGCGCCGAGCGTCCCGGAGTTCGAGTCGGTGGGCGTGCGCCGGGTCAGCGTCGGCACTGCGATGGCCCAGGCGGCCTTCGGGCTGGCCCACCGGTCGACCGCCGAGCTGCTCACCAAGGGCACCTACGGCGAGCTGGCCGACGCACCGGACTACTTCACGATCAACGGGTTGTTCGGCTGAGCCGCTCTGCCCGGTCACCCACCGAGTTGATTGATTGACTGTTCCTGCCAACACTGCCGGTCAATCCGCGGCTGGGTTGGAATGCGGCTGGCCTGGGACGACCAATCGCAGCTACGAGATCCGGACGCCCCGGGCCTTGGCGCGTGCAGATCGCGCGGCGGACAGGGCGGAGGAAAGCAAATGATCGACTACGAGGGCAGGCGGTTCCGCAAGGTGGTGCGGGATGCATCCGAGGTGCCGGTGGCGCGGTACCACCAGGCCGGCGACCTCGTGTGGGCCGAGTTCGCCGGGGGCGACGTCCGTCGGGGCTCGCTCGCGGGTACCTGCACCGACGACGGCACCGTGACGTTCTCGTACTCCATGGTCCTGGAGCGCGGCGAGATCGTCTCCGGCCGGAGCGTCAACACTCCGCAGGTCCTCGACGACGGCCGCATCCGCCTCCACGAGGCGTGGCAGCGCTACGGCGACCACGCCGAGAGCGGCATCTCCTACCTGGAGGAAGTCCGCTGACCATGACGGTGGTTTCCGAGATCCACAGCGACATCGGCGACGGCCGGGCGGTCGCGGCGCGGGCCGACTGGGCCGACCTCGCCAGGCTCGTCGAGGGCCGCGTCTTCCTGCCGGGCAGCCCTGGCTTCCGGGTAAACAGCGAGCTGTTCAACCGCCGTTACCGCGACCGCCGCCCGGCGGCCGTGCTGTCCGTCCACGGCGTCCAGGACGTGCGCACCGCGATCCGTTGGGCCCGCGACCGGAGCGTCGACATCGTCGCCCGCTCCGGCGGCCACAGCTTCGCCGGTTACTCGGTCAACGACGGGCTGGTCCTCGACCTCAGCCGGATGGGCCTCGCGCACGCCGACGAGTCCACCGGGCTGGTCACCGCCGGCGGCGGTACCCGGGTCGGGCACATCTACGACGCGGTGCAGCCGTACGAGATCGCCATCCCCACCGGGACCAGCCCCCGGGTCGGCGTCGCCGGCCTCGCGCTCGGCGGCGGCTGCGCGTACGCGTCGCGCAAGCTCGGGCTGACCCTGGACGCCATGGTCGAGACCACCGTGGTGACCGCCGACGGCGACGTGGTGGTGTGCGACGAGAAGAACGACGCCGACCTGTTCTGGGCGTGCCGCGGCGGCGGTGGCGGCAACTTCGGCGTCAACGTGTCCTTCGTCTTCCAGGCTCGGCCGGTGCCCGACGTCACGACCTTCGACGCGCTCTGGCGCTGGGAGGACGCGGCCGCCGTGCTCACCGCGACCCAGGAGGTGCTCGCGGCCGCGCCCGACGAGTTCTCCGTGCGGATGGGCGTGAGCACCGCGGGCACGACCGGCGGCGAAATCCACGGCAACCGGCTGGTGACCATCGTCGGCCAGTACCTCGGCCCGGCACCCGAGCTGGCGGAGATCCTCGCGCCGATCCATGCCGTGGCGACCCCGCTGTCGCACTCCGCGGTCGATCGCACCTACTGGGAAGCCAACCGCCACCTCGTGCACGCCACCTCGGGCGACAGCTTCGCCATGCGCAACAACTACGCCACCCACGCACTCCCGGCGCAGGCGCTCGACGAGATCTGCGCGTGGGTGGACCGCTGGCCCGGGAGCAGCAACACCGACGGCGGCGGCATCGGCATGTTCGCCTGGGGCGGGCAGATCAACCGGGTCGCGCCGGACGCCACCGCGTTCGTGCACCGCGACACCTTCTTTCTGGCCTCGATGGACACCTCATGGACCGCGGCGGACTCCACCGACGTGGTCGCGGCCAACCTGCGCTGGCTCGACGGCTTCCATTCGGCGATGCAGCCGTACCTGTCCGACTCGGTGTACCAGAACTTCCCGGACCCTGACCTCGCCGACTGGTCGCGCGCCTACTACGGCGCGAACTACCCACGCCTGGTCGAGGTCAAGCGCAGGTACGACCCGGACAACGTGTTCCGATACCAGCAGAGCATCGGATCCGACAGGTGAGGAACTTCAACCGTGAACGTCAGTAATGCCGACTCGGCACCCGGTGTCTTCGCGACGCTGCGGGAGACCCCCGGCCCGGTGCGCTACCTGCTCGGCGGGGTACTCATCAACCAGATGGGCGCCTTCGTCCAGACGTTCCTGGTCCTGTACCTGACGGTCCGCGGATTCTCCCTCGGCGCGGCCGGTGCCGCGCTCACCGCGTTCAGCATCGGCGCGGTGTTCGGCACGCTGCTCGGCGGCGAGTTCACCCACCGGTTCGGCCCGCGGAACACGATCATCGCGTCGATGACGACGTCGGCCATGGTGATCGGCGTGGTGCCGTTCCTCAGCACCCCTGACAGGTTCGGGTTCGTACTGATCGCCATGGTGGCTGCTGGCCTGGCCACCCAGTCCTACCGACCGGCCGCCGCGGTGCTGCTGAGCGACCTGATGCCCGCGCAGCACCGCGTCATGGCGTTCTCCATGATGCGGATCGCGCTCAACATCGGCGCCGCCATCGGCCCGCTCATCGCCGCGGGTCTGATCCTCGTCGACTGGAACTGGCTGTTCTGGTTCGACGCGCTCACCGCGATCACCTACGCGGCTCTGGCGTTCGCGCTGCTGCCCAGGACCGCCGGCGGAGCCGCGGTGGCCGCCAAGGCCGACCAACCCGCCGAGGACAAGAAGTTCGCCTACGGCGTGATGCTGCGTGACCGGCCGTACCTGTTCTACCTCGCGTCGATGCTGCTCAGCGCCGCCGTCTACGTGCAGTACACGGTCGCGTTGCCGCTCAAGATCACCGCGGAGGGTCACCCGACCGGCCTGTACAGCGCGGCGCTGGCCACCTCGTCGACGATCCTGATCCTGTGTGAGCTCAAGGTCACCTCGTACGTGCGGCACTGGCGCCCGGAGGTCGCCGGCTTCGTCGGCACCACCCTGCTCGCCCTGGGTCTGGGCGGATACGGGCTGTCCTCGTCGTCCAGCGCTCTGATCATCTTCAGCACCGTGGTGTTCGTGAGCGGCCTGATGGTCAGCGGGCCGACGATGTTCGCGCACCCGGCGAAGTTCCCGGCCGCGGTCAAGGCCCGCTACGTCGGCGCGTCACAGGCCGTGTTCGGCCTGGGCTCGGCGCTCGGCCCGACGCTCGGGGTGCTCGCGTGGGCGGGGTTCGGCAACGGCGTGTGGCTGCTGTGCGCGGTCATCGGCGTCGTCGCCGCGCTGTTCGCCCTGGTCAGCATGAAGGAGACCGCCGTCCCCACAACGGGAACGGCCCTCGCTTCGACCTGAGCGATCCACCCACGTCGGAAATCAGGGAGCACCGGATGCAGATCACAGCGCAGCACGGGGACACCACCACCACCGTGCTGGCCGACCGCCTGCTCGAGGTGATGGTCGAGGAGGATCCGCTCAACGACGCCCTGGACGGCTACCCGCACTTCACCGACCGCCTCGCCGACCTCGACGAGACGGCGGAACAGGAGCTGCGCGCGATGGCCGCCGCGATCGCCGCCGAGGCGGCACGGCTGCCCGCGAGCACGGATACCGCCGTGATCATCCAGCAGGCGCAGTCGGTGGTGGCGCGGCTGGACGCGCGACTCGTCGAACACACCATGTCCGGCTATGACCACTCGCCGCTCGGCCGGTTGCTCGGCGCGATGCCCATTGCGCGCCCGTCCGGCGACGTGCAGGAAGCCGACTTCCTGGCTCGGCTCGCGGCGATCCCGGTGTTCCTCGCGCACGCGGCCGAGCGCCACCGCGCCGGCGTGGCGGCCGGCCGCGTTCCTGTCGCCGACCGCACCGCGCACGCCGTGGCACGGATCGAGCGCTACCTCGCCGCGCCACCCGACGACCCGTTCGCGGCAGTGCCGTTGTCCATGGCGGCCGCGGAGCGACGCGAGACCGTGCTGGCCGACACGGTGCGGCCGGCGATGGCGGCGTACCGCGACGTGCTGCGCGAGGAGATCGCGCCACACGGCCGCCCGGCCGAGCGGCCGGGGCTGTGCTGGGTCACGGACGGCGAGCTGTCGTACGCCGGCCTGGCGAGGGTTCACACCACGACCGACCGCAGCGCCGACGAGTTGCACCGCATCGGGCTGGCCCTGGTGGCACGGCTGGACGAGGAGTACGCCCAGCTCGGCGCGCAGGCCTTCGGGATGACCGGGGCCGCCGCGGTTCGCGCGCACCTGCGCACCGCGCCCGAGCTGCGGTGGAGCGGCGCCGAAGAGATCCTGGACGCCGCTCGGGTGGGCATCGCCCGCGCCGAGGCGGCGGCGCCCGACTGGTTCGGCATCCGCCCAGAGCAGGCCTGCACCGTCGCGCCGTCCCCGGACGGGGACGGCCCGGTCGCGTTCTACGTCCCACCAGCGCTGAATGGCTCGCGCCCCGGCACCTACTTCGCCAACGTCGCCGTCCCGGCGCAGCGCTGCCGGGTCACCGCCGAGGCCCTCGCGTTCCACGAGGCAGTGCCGGGACACCACTTCCAGTTCACCATCGCGCAGAACCTCGACGGCATGCTGCCGCTGCGCCGGATGGCCTGGATCAATTCCTACATCGAGGGATGGGGCCTCTACGCCGAGCGGCTGGCCGACGAAATGGGGCTGTACTCCGGCCCCGAAGCGCGGCTGGGCATGCTGGCCATGGACTCGCTGCGCGCGGCGCGGCTCGTGGTCGACACCGGGCTGCACGCGTTCGGCTGGGGCCGGCAGCGCGCGGTGGACTATCTGCTGACCAACACGCTGCTCTCGGCAGACGAGGCCGGCGCCGAAGCCGACCGCTATATCGAGTTCCCCGGACAGGCGTTGTCGTACATGGTCGGGCGACTGGAGATCGAGCGGCTCCGAACGCGCTGCGCGGCCGAGCTCGGCGGGCGCTTCGACATCAGGAATTTCCACGACGCGGTGCTCAGCGGCGGTCCGCTGCCGATGGCTGTCCTCGACTCCGCCCTCGCCACCTGGTCGTCGGAACAACTTGAACATGCCGGCACGACCGGCTCCAAGCCGAGAAGTAATTGATCGACGTAGTTATCTGAATTTGATCAGAAGCGAAGAACGTTTACCCGCAGCAAGATCGCCCACTTTACGCGATCTTGTTTCGCGGGACTTTATCGCTGTGTGTCTAGCGCCTCTTCGAAATTGCCCGGTTAGCGGTGTTGTCCACCTATACTGTGTTCACAGTACCTGGATGACTCAATCCCGTCGGAGTACGCCGTGTCGGGGCAAACGGGGGGTTCGTGGGTAGACCTGAAAGGCCGGTGGACGCAGCCAACGGCGCGGTCGCCGCTTTCGCTCGTGACTTGCGCAGGCTGCGCAGCCACGCGGGCAGTCCGACCTACCGGGAGATGGCGCGGACGGCGCTGTACTCGTCGTCCGTGCTGTCCAACGCGGCCAGTGGTCACCGGCTTCCCACGCTGCCGGTGACCGTGGCCTTCGTCGCGGCGTGCGGAGGCGATCGCGACGCGTGGGCTCGCCGCTGGCACCAGGTTTCGGGCACCGCAGGCGCCTATCCGGGAACGCCTCCGGTGATCCCGGCGGCACGCCGCCCGCCCGCGGCGCCGCCGCCTGCGGCACAGCCCACCCAGCCGGTCCCCTACCTCATCCCGCAGCAGGTTCAGGTGGCATACCAGCAGCCGGTGCACCAGGTGTCGACGCAGCTGCCGGCACCTCACCTGACTCCGGTGCGGCAGCCGCCGCCGGTACCGGCTCAGCTGCCGCAGCGGCCACGCGGCTACGTCAGCCGTGCGGCCGAGCTGCGCCAGCTCGACATGCACCGGGCGTGGACCACGCCGGTGGTGATCACCGGGCCGTTCGGCGTTGGCAAGAGCGAGTTCGCGCTGCGTTACGCGCACGACGTCGCCAGCGAGATGACCGACGGCCACCTGTATGCCGATCTCGGCACGCCCGACCTCGCACAGAGTCCGGCCGGCACCGACACGGTGATCAGCGGCTTCCTCACCGCGCTCGGGGTCGCTGCCGCCGAACTGCCCGGCGGCCCTGGCCAGCGCGCCGGGCTGCTGCGAACGCTGCTCAACGAGCGGCGCGTCGTCGTGCTGCTCGACAACGTTCGCGACGAGACCCAGGTCCGTCCGCTGCTCGGCGAGAGCAAGCGCAGCCTCACGATCATGGTCGGGCGCACGCCACTGCACGGCATCCGCGACGTGCGCCGAGTGCAGCTCGACGTGCTGCAGCGGCACGACTCGGTCGCGGTGATAACCACAGCCGCTCCGGATACGCGGCGGCACCCGCACGCGTGTGAACGCCTCGCCGGGCTGTGCGGCGACCTGCCGCTGGCTCTCGACGTGGCGGCACGCAAGCTCGCCATGCAACCCCACGTTGTGCTGCCGAACCTGGTGGCCCGGCTCGCCGAGCCGGGCCGGCTGCTGGCCTGGCTGCGGCTGGGCGACATCTCCGTGCGCGCCGCGCTCGACTCGGCCTTCGCCCCGCTCAGCGGCCCTGCCGCGACCGTGCTCGAGCAGCTCGTCCGACGCCCGGCCGGGAGGACGGTGCAGGCGCCGCCGACCGTGTCCGACGACGACCTGCTCGGCGAGCTGGTCGACGCCGGCATGCTGCGGCGCGGCCCGGAGCCGGGCTCGTACCGGCTGGACGAGCTGGTCCGTGCGTTCGTCGTCGAGCGGCGCTCGACCGCGACGCACCGGAGCGGCGCGCCGCATGGTCCGGCGGCACCGCCCGATCCTCGCTGCCGCCCAGAGACGTTGGCGTCGGTCAGCGCCTGAGGTCGGCGCCTGAGGCCAGCGCCTGAGGTCGGCGCCGTTTCGACGCGTTGATTGATTGTCTCCGCCGGACAATCCCTGTTGGTCAATGGCGTGGCGGGCTTGGCTTGTGAGCATGGCCGACGAACCAGATCGGCACCGGACCACTGCTCCAACCAGGGACCGCTGCTCCAACCAGGACCGACGCGAAAGGTGGACCACGACCGATGTCCCGTGATCTCGGCGTGCAGGGCACCGACGACGGGGTCGTCCTCGTGATCGGCTGCGGCATGCAGAAGTACCGCGAGTACCTGCTGTCCTCCGCGGCCACGCGGCGCCGGCTGTGGCTCTTCAACGCCGAAGAGCCCACCTGGCAGCGCCAGTACGTCGCCGGCAGCACCGTGATGGACCTCTACGACCGGCCGGCCGTGGTCGCCGCGGCCGTCGAGCTGACCGGGCAGACTCCGATCGTCGGGGTGCTGAGCTGGGACGAGACGCTGATCGTGACCACCGCGCAGGTGGCCGAGGAGTTGGGCCTTCCCGGTGCGACCGTCGACGGCGTCGAGGGCTGCCGCGACAAGTCACGCAACCGCCGCCTGCTCACCGAGGCCGGGCTTCCGCAG
>Ga0299913_10003052_pt1 | contig 13529 bp, 12 predicted proteins | sample RVTome_9_FD_201360 | JGI IMG/M metagenome (GOLD analysis project Ga0299913, IMG submission 201360) | Soil microbial communities from uranium-contaminated site in the Upper Colorado River Basin, Wyoming, United States - RVT155D38 (version 2) ... | reverse complement strand
GCTTGTTCCGGATCAGGAACTCGTGCACGTGCTCGCCCAGGACCTCGCGCAGGACCTTCGAGTCGCCGGCGAGCTGGATCGCCTCGTACAGGTCCTCGGGGAGCGACCGGATCCCCGCGGCGCGACGCTCCTCCTCGGACATCTCGTAGATGTTGTTCGAAGCCTCGGGCGGCAGCTCGTAGTCGCCCTCGATCCCGGCCAGGCCGGCGGCGAGCATCGCCGCGAACGCCAGGTACGGGTTGCAGGCCGGGTCGGGCGAGCGGTACTCGATCCGGGTCGCCCCCTCCTTGCCGGGCTTGTACATCGGAACGCGTACGAGCGCGCTGCGGTTGCGGCGCGCCCAGCACACGTACACGGGAGCTTCGAACCCGGGCACGAGCCGCTTGTACGAGTTGACCCACTGGTTCGTCACGAGCGTGATCTCGGGCGCGTGCGTGAGGATCCCCGCGATGTATCGCTTCGCGACCCCCGACAGGTGGTACTCGTCGCCCTCCTCGAAGAACGCGTTGCGGTCCCCGGTGAACAGCGACTGGTGCGTGTGCATGCCGCTCCCGTTCACGCCGGCGACGGGCTTCGGCATGAACGTCGCGTAAATCCCGAACTCCTGCGCCACCTCTTTCACCGTCAGCCGGTAGGCCATCACGTTGTCCGCCATCGTGAGCGCATCCGTGTACCGCAGGTCGATCTCGTGCTGGCTCGGCGCGACCTCGTGGTGGACGTACTCGACCGGGATCCCCATCGACTCCAGGTACGTGACGGTCCGCTTGCGCCAATCGGTCGCGACATCGAGCGGCGTCTCGTCGAAATACCCGCTCTGATCCAGGAACCGGGGGTCCTCCAGGCTCCTGAAGTAGAAGTACTCGAGCTCCGGGCCGACGTAGAAGGTGTAGCCGAGGTCAGCCGCCCGCCTCAGCTGGCGCTTCAAGACGTACCGCGGGTCGCCCTCGAACGGGCTCCCGTCCGGGTTGTACACGTCGCAGAACATCCGCGCGACCTCCGCCTCGGTCTTCCACGGGATCAGCTGGAAGGTGCTCGCGTCGGGGATCGCGACCATGTCGGATTCCTGGATCCGGCTGAACCCGTCGATCGACGAGCCGTCGAACCCCATCCCTTCGGCGAACGCTCCCTCGAGCTCCTGCGAGGTGATCGTGAACGACTTGAGGAACCCCAGGACGTCGGTGAACCACATGCGAACGAACCGGATCCCGCGCTCCTCGATCGTGCGCAGGACGTACTCGGCTTCGGCGGAAAGCGTCATGCGTCGAGCGTAGCCAAGCGTTCTCGGCGCCGCGTTACGGCCGTGGAAACTCTCGCGCGGCGCGTCCCGGTCACGCTGAGGCCCGATCGAGCACGCCCAGGATCCGGTCGAGCGCCCAGTCGAGGTCGTCCTGCGAGATCATCAGCGGCGGGGCGAGCCGGATCGTGGTCTCGTGCGTGTCCTTGGCCAGCACGCCCTCGGCCAGCAGGTCCTCGCACCGGGCGCGCGCCGGCATCGCGTCGGGGACCAGTTCGATCCCGGCCCACAGCCCGCGCGCCCGGATCTGCTTGACGGCGGCGAGGCCCGCATCGCGCAGCCTCGATGCCATGTGCGCGCCGAGCTCCTTCGACCGCTGCTGGTACTCGCCGGTCCGAAGCAGCCGGATCACCTCGAGGCCGATCGCGCAGGCGAACGGGTTGCCGCCGAACGTCGATCCGTGCTCACCCGGCTTGAAGACCCCGAGGACCTGGCGGTCGGCGACGACGGCCGACAGCGGCACGATCCCGCCGCCGAGCGCCTTGCCCAGGATCAGGATGTCCGGGCGGACCTGCTCGTGCTCGACGGCGAACGTGTACCCGGTGCGACCGAGGCCCGACTGGATCTCGTCGGCGATCATCAGCGCGCCGTACCGATCGCAGAGCTCGCGAACGCGGCGCAGGTAGCCCTCGGGCGGGATCACCACGCCGGCCTCACCCTGGATCGGCTCGACCAGCACGCCGACGACGTCGTCGTCGAACGCGGCCGCGAGGGCCTCGGCGTCGCCGTACGGCACCGTCTCGAACCCCGGCGTGAACGGTCCGAAGTCCGCACGCGCGGTCGGGTCGGTCGAGAAGCTCACGATCGTGGTCGTGCGTCCGTGGAAGTTCCCCGAGAACGTGAGGATCTTCGCGCGGTCCGCCGCCACGCCCTTGACCCGGTAGCCCCACTTGCGGGCCGTCTTGATCGCCGTCTCGACCCCCTCGGCACCCGTGTTCATCGGCAGGACCATGTCCATGCCGGCCAGGTCGCAGAGGTCCTTCGCCCACTGTCCGATCCGGTCGCTGTAGAACGCACGGCTCGTGAGGGTGAGGCGGTCGAGCTGGCGCTTCGCCGCGTCGATCAGCGCGGGATGCCGGTGACCGAAGTTCAGGGCCGAGTACGCGGACAGCATGTCGAGGTAGCGCCTACCGTCGACGTCGGTGACCCAGACGCCCTCGCCCTCGACGACCACCACCGGCAGCGGGTGGTAGTTGTGCGCCGAATGGAGTTCGACGAGGTCGATCTGCTCGGCGGTGGCTGCGGTCGTGCGGGTGGCATCGGTGGCGTGGCGGTCTGCGAGGGTGCTCATGTTCGTGCCTCCAGAGCGTGCGGGGACGCCTCGTGGGCGCCGCCGTCATCATACGGTCGTGCTCACACCCGAGACCCTCGGGCGGACGCTCGCCGATGCCCCCGACCCCGAGCTCGCCCGCGTCGCGCTGTCGCGCGTGGGCGAGTCCCCCGTCGCTAGGGAGATCTTGGGCCGCGAGGACGTCCTGGCGAACGCCGTCCGCGTGCTCGGGTTCTCGAGCGCCGCGACGGACCTGCTGGTCGCGCACCCGGAGGAGGCCGGGGCGCTGATCGAGCTGCGCTCGCGATCGCCCGAGGAGCTCGTTGCGGAGCTCGAGGGCGACGTCGGACGGTTCGGCCTGGCGGACGGGCTGCGGAGGTTCCGCCGGCGCGCGATGCTCCGCGTCGCCGCGCGGGACCTCGCGCACGCCCCGTTCGATGACGTGGTCGCCGAGATCACGGCCGTCGCCCAGGCGTGCATCGGGCGCGCGGTCGGCGAGGGTTCGGCGGCCGGGGTCGCCGTGGTCGCGCTCGGCAAGCTCGGCGGCGCCGAGTTGAACTACGCCTCCGACGTCGACCTGCTCTTCGTGCATCCCGGGGGCGGTGGGGATCGTCAGGAGCAGGCCGAGCGTCGCGTGGCCGAGACGATCAGGCTGCTCGCCGAGCCGACGGCGGAGGGGATCGCCCTGCGGGTGGACGCGACGCTGCGGCCGGGCGGCAGGGCAGGCGCGCTGTCGCGCTCGCTCGATGCGATGCGCGGGTACTACGAGGGGCACGCCGCCGTCTGGGAGCGGCAGGCGCTGATCAAGGCGAGGCCCATCGCCGGCGATCCGGAGCTCGGGCGGGCCTTCGTGGAGGCCGTCACGCCGCTCGTGTATCCCGACGAGCTCCCGCCGGCCGCGATCGACGAGGTGCGCCGTGTCAAGGTTCGGCTCGAGGAGTATGTCCGCGCACGCGGGAAGGAGCGCACCGAGGTCAAGCGGGGTCGTGGTGGGATCCGCGACGTCGAGTTCTCGGTCCAGCTCCTTCAGCTCGTACACGGACGACGCGACGCGGCCCTTCGCGAGCCGAACACGCTCGCGGCGCTCGCGGCGCTCGCGGAGGAGGGCTACGTCGCGACCGATGACGCCGGTCGGCTCGCGGCGGCGTACCGGTTCCTTCGGACGCTGGAGCATCGCCTCCAGATCGTGCGCGACCTCCAGACGCACGAGCTGCCGTCGGATCGCGCGATGCAGACGCGGCTCGCGCGCTCGCTGGGGCTCGACGGCGCCGACGCGCTGCGGGCCGAGTACGACCGGCAGACCACCCTGGTGCGCGGCCTCCACGAGCGGTTGTTCTATCGGCCGCTGCTGGCCGCGTTCGCCGGCCCGCGGACGCCGCGCCCCGGGACGGACCGCGACGCGACCGAGGAGCTGCTCGGCGGCCTCGGGTTCCGACAGCCCGCGGCCGCGTACGAGGTGCTCGCGACGCTCATCGCACCGCAGACGCGGATCGGCAAGGTGCTCGGCAACGCGTTCCCGGTGATGGCGCCCGCGCTCGCGCTCGCCGCCGAGCCCGACGCGGCGCTCGTCCGGCTGTCCCGCGTCGCCGACGCCGTTGGCTCGGACGAGGCGATCGCCGACGTCGTCGCCACCGATCCGTCCGTCGCGCGCCGCCTGGCGCACGCCGTGTCGGCGAGCTCGTTCGCGACGGACCTCTTGGTTGCGACACCTGCGCGGATCGCCGGCCTGCGCGACGGGCCCATCGACGATCTTGACGCGGAGCTCGTCGGCGTGGTCGCGCGGTACGCCGGACGGGAGCTCGCGCCCCGCGACACCGGGGACCGCATCGCCGCCGTGGCCGACCGGATCGTCCGAGAGGCGGTCGCGTCGGTCGACGTCACCGTTCCGATCGCGGTGATCGGGCTCGGGAAGCTCGGGGCGCGCGAGCTGAACTTCGCCTCGGACCTCGACGTCGTGTTCGTCTACGAGGGCGAGGGGGCCGACGACTTCCGGCGCGCGTCGGATGCGGCCGAGGAGGTCATGCGCGCGATCCATGCCGCCGGGTGGGAACCCGACGCGGACCTGCGACCCGAAGGCAAGGCGGGACCGCTCGCCCGGTCGTTCGCCGCGTACCTGGAGTACTGGGAGCGGTACGCGCAGACGTGGGAGTTCCAGTCGTTGCTCCGTGCCCGGTTCGTCGCCGGCGACGAGCACGTCGGCCGGCGGTTCTGCTCGTTCGCGTCGGACTTCGCGTACCCGGAGGTCCTCACCGTCGACCGCGTCGGCGAGATGCGCCGGATGCGCGACCGTGTCGAACGCGAGCGCGTCCGGCCGCCGGAGGCGGGACGGTACCACTTCAAGCTCGGCTACGGGTCGCTCGCGGACATCCAGTTCGCCGTCGAGCTGGCGTTGATGCGGCACGGGCACGCGCACGAGGAAGTGCGAACGGCGTCGACGCTCGAGGCGATCGAACGGCTCGCGCGCGCCCGGCTCGTCGAGGACGCCGTCGCGCTGGAGCTCGCGGAGGCGTTCGTGTTCCTGAGCGACGTGAAGAACGCGCTGGAGGTCGACCGGCGGGTTCACGCCGAGGCGCTGCCGCCGTCGGCGGACGAGCTGACCGTCCTCGCGCGGCGTCTCGGGTACGAGGAGTATCCCGCGCAGGCATTCCTCGAGGACTACCGACGGATCACGCGACGCGCACGTCGTGCGATGGAGCGCGTCTTCTTCGAGTCGACCGGATGAGAGGGGGAAGCGATGGATCGCACGCTCGTCGCCTCGGGATCGCCGTACGAGCCGGTGATCGGGTTCTCGCGTGCCGTGGTCATGGGCGAGCACGTCGCGGTGTCCGGAACGGCGCCGATCATGCCCGACGGCGACGACCCGCCGCCGGACGCCTACGGGCAGATGCGGCGGTGCCTGCAGATCGTCGAGGCGGCGCTCGCCGAGACGGGTGCCGGCCTGGCCGATGTGGTGCGGACGCGGACGTACCTCACGGACGTACGCGACTGGCAGGAGGTCGGGCGCGCGCACGGCGAACGGTTCGCCGACGTCCGGCCGGCGAGCACGATGGTCGTCGTGACGGGGTTCCTCGATCCCCGGTGGCGGGTCGAGGTCGAGGTGGACGCGATCCTTCCCTGAGGATCCTTCTCTGGCGGCCCCCCGTGTGCGCCCGGCACGCTCCGGGAACGCTGAGGACGTGGTCGACGAGGATCCGTTCGTACATCCTGAGGAGCTGCGGGGTCCGTGAGGGCGGTGATCCTGACCTGTGGCGACCCCGACGCGCTGACCGGCGGCTCGCTGTACCACCGCAGGATCGCCGCCCGAGCCTCCCGGACGGGCGTGGAGATCGACGTCCGTCCGCTCGACCACGGGGACGACCCAACCGCGATCGCCTCGGACGCGGACGTCGTCGTGGTGGACTCGATCGTCGCGTCCCGCGTTCGCCCGTCGCGGTTCGGAGTACCGGTCGTCGCATCGGTCCATCAGCGGCCTGGTGGTCTCACGGGCGCATCGCTCGCCCGCATGGTCGGCGCGCGTCTGGATCTGCGGTGCTACCGAGCGGCTCGCGCGGTCGTCGCGCCGAGCACGTTCCTGGCCGCCGTCCTCGAGCGCGGCGGCGTCCCGCCCGAACGGATCCGCGTCGTCCCGCCGGGCCGGGACATGCCCGCCGAGGGGGCAGGACGTCGATCCGGCGACAGGCGCGATGCGCCGGGCACATCGTTCGTGTGCGTGTCGAACCTCTCGCCGCACAAGCGGCCGTTGGATCTGCTCGAGGCGTTCGCTTCACTGGACGATCCGGCAGCGACGCTCACCCTGGTGGGCGGAGCCCGCGATGCGCGACTGACCGATCGCGTCCGGTCACGCCTGCGTCGGCCGGACCTGGCCGGCCGGGCGACGTGGGTCGGGCCGCTCGCGCCCGAGGCGGTCGCCGAGAGGCTCGGACGCTCCGATGTGTTCGTCCTGCCGGCACTCGACGAGGCCTATGGGATGGCGGTCGCCGAGGCGCTCGGGCTCGGGCTCCCGGCGATCGTCGCGCGGAGCGGGAACCTGCCGGCGATCGTGAGCGACGGTGTCGACGGGATCGTCGTCGCGCCGCGCGACACGGCGGCGCTCGCTGGCGCGATGCGACGGTTCGCGCGCGACCCGGAGCTGAGGAACTGGATGTCCGCCGCCGCCCGGGCGGGCGCGAAGCGCTTCCCCACGTGGGATGAGACGGCTCGGCGCTTCGCCGCGACGCTGGTCGAGGTTCAGGCGGCGGTGGCCGAGCGCGACGCTGATGCCCCGAGCTCGTCCCGGTAGCCGGCGAAATCCGTCGGCGATTCCCACACGCGGACGTGCAGCGCCCGGACGCCCGCGGCGGCGAGAGGACCGCCGAGCGATGCGTGGATCCACCGGGCGAGCACCTCGACGGTGACGCCATCGATGTCGGGCGGCCCGATCGGCGCGAGATCGGTGTCGCGGATCGGGTCGAGGACGACGCCGATCGCCGCACGTAGGACGTCGAGGTCGACGACCATCCCTCGGTCGTCAAGCTCCTCGCGTTGAGCGACGACCTCCACGCGGTAATCGTGGGCGTGCATCTGGCCCTCGGGACCCTCCACCGGCATCACGTGGAAGGCGCGGAACGACGCAACGGCTCCGACCTCGTGGATGCTCATGACCGCTCCCTTCCTCCGTACACGAGCGTGGCGTGCGCGACACCCGGTTCGCCGCGGTCCAGCGCCTCGAAGGCGTCCGATGCGCGTTCGAACGGGAACGCCTTCGATCCGATCGCGTCGAGCGGGAGCGACGGCAGGAGGTCGCGCGCAACCCGGAGCCGGCGTGCCCGGTCCCAGCGACCCGAGCGCACTGCGGGGATCGTGGACACCTGCGTGCTCCTGATCGTCAGCCGGCGGCGGTGGAAGGGCCCGCCGAGGGGCAGCTCGACCCTCCGCGTTCCGTACCAGGAGGCGACCAGCGCCAGCCCCTCGTGCCGCAGCAACCCGAGCGCCGCGGCGAGGGCATCGGGCCGGCCGCTGGCCTCGATCGCCAGATCCGCGCCCGCGCCGTCGGTTCGCTCGTCCACCGCGTCCGCGATCTCCCCGGGTTCGATGGCGACGACGCCGAGATCGTTGGCGAGCTTCCGACGGTCCAGCCGCGGCTCGATCCCCATCACGTCGGCACCCGAGCGCTGCAGCAGGAGCGAGGTCAGCAGTCCCACCACCCCCAGCCCGGCGACGACGACGACCTCGCCGGGGCCCGCGCCCGCATCCATCGAGACCTGGAGCGCCGTCTCGACGAGCGGGAGCATCGTCGCGGCGTGCGGCTCGATCCCGTCGACGAGGATCGCATCGGCCGGGTCCACGGCGATGAAGTCCTGATGAGGATGGAACGCGAAGACGCTCGCTCCTTCCGGGAAGCTCGGCGACGGCCGCTCGACCCGGCCGACGCACGAATAGCCGTACCGGAACGGGAACGCGAACGTACCGCCAAGTGCGCCCAGCGCGTCGTCCAGCGGCACGGACGGATCGATCTCGCCTCGGTAGGCGAGCAGCTCCGTCCCGGTACTGATCCCCGAGACGACGGTCCGGATGACCGGCCGTGCCGGATCGTCTCCGTCGAGCTCGACCGGGCGGATCTCGACGCGGCGAGGCCCCACGAACCAGAGGGAGCGCGCTCGCACCCCCGGCGTCTACCCGGCGCCCGCACGAGGGAAACGGTTTGCCCCGCATGGGCCGGGGAACGTCCCACTGGTGGCGCCACCGCCGCTCGTCGCCAGGCTCCCGTTGCCGACGCCCCTCGGCGAGTTCGACCTCCACGCTTTCGAGGTCGGACCGGACAACGTGCATCTCGCGCTAGTGGTGGGTGAGGTGGCCGGCGCTCGCTCCGTGCTCACCCGTGTGCACTCGGAGTGCCTCACGGGCGACGTCCTGGGGTCGCTGCGATGCGACTGCGGCGTGCAGCTGCGGACCGCCATGCGCTCGGTCGCCGCCGAAGGCCGGGGGATCGTCGTGTACTCGCTGGGACACGAGGGTCGCGGCATCGGGCTCCTGAACAAGCTGCGCGCGTACGTCCTCCAGGACGAGGGCGCGGACACCTACGAGGCGAACGTGATGATGAACCTGCCGGCCGAGGCTCGGCGGTTCGACGACGCCGCGGCGGTGATCCGCGCGCTGGAGGTCCGATCGATCCGACTGCTGTCGAACAACCCGGCCAAGCGTGATGGGCTCCGGGCGGCGGGCCTCGACGTCGAGGAGATGGTTCCCGTCCCGACGGCGGCGCACGTCCGCAACATCGGTTACCTGCGCACCAAGCGGGCCAGGATGGGCCATCACCTCCCGTCGGGGGAGGAGCTCGACGGCCACCCATCACACGTGCACGACGTCATGGATCTGCTCGGCGACGTCCGGCCGAGGGACGACCGGCCGTTCGTCGTCGTCAAGCTCGCGCAGACGCTCGACGGCCGTCTCGCGACGGTGACGGGCGACTCCAGGTGGATCAGCGGGGAGGAGGAGCGGCGCGTGTCGCATGGGCTCCGAGCGGCGAGCGACGCTGTCATGGTGGGCATCGGGACGATCCTGGCCGACGACCCGAGGCTGACGGTCAGGATGGTGCCGGGCGCCTGTCCGATGCGCGTGGTGCTCGACACCCGGTTGCGGATCCCGACCGAGGCGCGAGTGCTGGACGATGCCGCTCCGTCGCTGGTCTACACGACGTCCCGGGCACCCGCGGAGCGGCGGTTCGCGCTGTCGAGCCTCGGGGTCGCGGTCCGTACGGTTCCCACATCCCGCGAGGGCCTGTCTCTCGAAGCGGTCCTCGCCGACCTCCGCCGCTCCGGGCTACGCCTGGTGCTGGTCGAGGGCGGCTCGCGCCTGGCGACGTCGCTGTTCGCCTCAGGGCTCGTCGACCGCGCGATCGTGGCCGTCGCCCCGATCATCGTGGGCAGCGGCAAGGAGGCGGTCGGTGACCTCGGGATCGTTCGGATCGCCGATGCCGTCAGGATCGCGGAGCCGGCGGTGCACCTCGCGGGTCACGACGTCATCGTGGCCGGCGATGTCGTCACGTCGCGCCCGGCCGCGGCTGGGCCCCACCGCCGCTCGATCGCCTGAGCACGACAGATACGGACGTCGCGCCGGATGTCCGAGCTCACGCCATGACCGTCAGAGGCGCTCGATCGCGCGCGGCTCCATCCGAGGGCCGAACGCGGGCGGCCGGATCCCGCTGGTCTCGAGCAAGAGCTGCGCGAGCCCGCGGAACGGCCGGTACGGCTCGAGCAGCTCGAGCATCCGCTCGTCGTTCCCGCGCGGCTCTCCGGCGAGCGCCCACGCGACCAGGTTCGGCACGTGGTAGTCGCCCACCGAGACGGCGTCCGCGTCGCCGAGCCCGAGCCGCGACACCTCGGCGATGCTCCACCGGCCGACGCCGCGCATCGAACCGATCCGGGCCTTCGCCTGCTCGAGCGGGAGGTCTGCGGCGGCGTCGAGCCAGGCTGCCTTGGCACAGACCGAACGGATCACCTCCGCACGTCGGCGCTCCACCCCGAACGGGTGCATCGCGAAGTACGGCAGCTCGGCGACGCGGGTCGGCTCGGGCGGCAGCAGAAGCCGAGCCGGTCCGGGGGCAGGCTCTCCCAGGGCGAACGACATCCGCCGGTACGCGCGCCGCGCCTCCATGCCCGTCACCTTCTGCTCAAGGATCGTCGGGATCAGGTGCTCGACGACCAGGCCCGTTCGCAGGACCCGCAGGCCGCGCCGCCGGCGCCACGCCTCGCGGACCGGGCCTGGCTGAGGGTCGAACGCCTCCGTGCCGTCCCGCAGACCGAGCCACCCGGTCGCGCGGTCGAGCAGCCAGGACGCGCCCGCGCCGAACGCCTCGACCGTGAGCCCCCCGTTCTTGCCCTCGACGTGCAGGGTCGCCGGCCCATCCGGGGTGCGCGTCGCGCGCCACACCTCGCGAGCGTCGACCCGGGTCGTCGGATCGCCGCTGCCGCGCCGTAACGGGAAGAAGGTCGTCTCGAGATCGACCGTCGCCGACGAGAACCCGGTTCGCATGCGGACGACGCTACCCGAAGGCGGAGACGACGAGAGCCGGCCCAACGGACCGGCTCTCGGTCGTTCTCACACCGCTTGATGTCACAGATCGTAGTAGAGGAAGAACTCGTACGGATGCGGACGCAGGCGCACCTGGTCGAGCTCACGCAGGCGCTTGTACTCGATCCACGTGTCGATCACGTCCTGCGTGAAGACGCCACCCTCGAGCAACCACTGGTGGTCGCTCTCGAGGGAGTCGAGCACCTGCTCCAGCGAACCGGGGACCTGCCTCACCGTGCCCTTCTCCTCGGGCGGGAGGTCGTACAGGTCCTTGTCGATCGGCTCGGGCGGCTCGATCTTGTTCTTGATCCCGTCCAGACCCGCCATGAGCTGCGCCGCGAACGAGAGGTACGGGTTGCACGATGGATCGGGTGTCCGGAACTCGAGCCGCTTGGCCGCCGGGCTCTTGAAGTACTGCGGGATGCGCACGCACGCGCTGCGGTTCCGCTGCGAGTACACGAGGTTGATCGGCGCCTCGTAGCCCGGGACCAATCGCCGGTACGAGTTCGTCGTGGGGTTCGTGAACGCGAGCAGGGACGGCGCATGAGCGATCAACCCCCCTATGTACCAGCGGGCCGTGTCGGAGATCCCGGCGTAGCCGATCTCGTCCCAGAACAGATTCTCGTCGTCACGCCACAGGCTCTGGTGCGTGTGCATCCCCGAGCCGTTGTCCTGGAAGATCGGCTTGGGCATGAACGTGACGGTCTTGCCGGCGGCGCGCGCCGTGCTCTTGACGACGTACTTGTACTTCATCACGTTGTCGGCCGTCTTGAGCAGCGTGTCATAGCGGATGTCGATCTCCGCCTGGCCGGCTGTCCCGACCTCGTGGTGGTGGACCTCGATCTGGATCCCGACCTCCTCGAGGTTGAGCACCATCTCGGAGCGCAGGTCCTGGAAGTGGTCCATGGGGGGCAGGGGGAAGTAGCCCTCCTTGTACCGCGGCTTGTAGCCGAGGTTCGGCTCGCCGGACAGCTCGCGCTCGCGACCGGAGTTCCACACGCCCTCGATCGCGTCCACGTGGTAGTAGCCCTCGTGCTGGTTCTGATCGAATCGCACCGAGTCGAAGATGTAGAACTCGCACTCCGGACCCCAGAACGAGGTGTCCGCGATCCCGGTCTGCTTGAGGTGGAGCTCCGCCTTGCGGGCGATGTACCGCGGGTCGCGCGAGTACATCTCGCCCGTGACCGGATCTTTCACGAAGCAGTGCAGGTTCAAGGTCCGATGCTTCGTGAACGGGTCCAAGTACGCCGTGTCGGGGTCCGGCACGAGCAACATGTCGGACTCCTGGATCTCCTGGAACCCGCGGATCGAGGACCCGTCGAACCCGAGCCCCTCCGCGAAGCTGTCCTCGGTGAGCTCCGAGAGCGGTATCGAGAAGTGCTGCATCAGTCCGGGCAGGTCCGAGAACCGCAGGTCTACGATCTGGGCGCCCGATTCCCTGGCGAGGGTCAGGACCTCCTTCGGCGTCGTCACGCGTACTTCCCCCTTCCTCTTGGGCCCTTTGGGTGGGCCTTGGGTGGGCCCTGGCGGCCGATCGCATGAGCGTAGAACCGGGGCGCCCGGATGTGGTTTCGCCTCCGTTAAGACTTCGTAACGCTGTGTAGTTGGCGCGGCTGGTGCCGATAGAACGAGGATGAGGATCCTCGCGTCGCCGGAGGCCTGGCGGATGGTTCGCGAGAGCGGCGGCCTGCTGTTCCTGGGCCTCCGCAAGCATGCGACAGGGGCGCGGGCGCCGCTGTCTGCGCTCGCGGTCTCGACCGAGCCGCCCGGCCCCGAGGCGCTCGACTACCGGCGGTTCCAGGTGAAGGACGTCGTGGTGTTCCTCCCGCCAGAGGTCCCCGAGCCGTACGAGATCCAGCTCCAGGTCCGCGGGTGGATCAGGCGTCGGCTGCACGCGTTCTGGAACGGATCGCTGTTCGTGCTGTAGCGGTAAAGGGCCGCGTCACACGTCCGCCGTCCGGTACCCCACGCCACGGATCGTCTCGATCAAGTACTCGTGCTCCGGCCCGAGCTTCGAGCGGAGGCGCCGGATGTGGACGTCGACGGTCCGCGTGCCACCATAGAAGTCGTATCCCCACACCTCGCGCAACAGCGCCGGGCGGGTGAAGACCCGACCGGGTCGTGAGGCCAGGAACCGCAGGAGCTCGAACTCCTTGAACGTGAGGTCGAGCGCACGCCCGGCGACGGTGACCTGGTACGTGTCGACGTCCAGGACGAGCGGTCCCAGGCGGACCGTCGTGCCCTCGCCCGATCCGAGTCGACGCCTGAGCATCGCGAGCCGGACACGCGTTTCGGCCTCGGAGGCCCCCGGGAACAGCAGCTCGTCGGCCGCCTCGTCCCACGCGAACCGTTCGAGGTCCCGCCGCTCGACGATCGCGACCACCGGCAGCGTCGCGCTCCGAGCGCGCAGCGCGCGCATCACCGCGAAGGCCTGGCCGGGGTTCTCGCCGCCGTCGACGAGGACGACGTCTGGTGCCAGTCCGACGACGTGGTCGACGGCGGCCACCGACAGGTGCTCCGTCTTGAGGTCGGGTTCGGGTGACGCAGCCGGCAGGACTTCGGCGAGGGAACGGTCGCTGAGCAGCACGATCACGGCCACGACCTCGGGCAGGGTACCAGGGCTCCCGCCCGCGGCGGTAGCCTGCGGGCAGCGTGGCAACGGTCGAGGTTCGTCTGTTCGCGTCGCTGCGAGAGCTCGCTGGGGCGCCCTGCGTCCGCGTCGAGGGCGGGACCGTCGGCGCCTTGGTCGACGAGCTGTCGGCGCGGTACGGCGAGCGCTTCGGCCAGATCGCTCGCGCGGGGACCGTGGTCGTCGACGGCGAACGCGTCGCGTACGACCACCCGCTCGCGGGCGGTGAGGAGGTCGCGGTGCTGCCGCCCTTCTCCGGCGGTGCGTGAGCGACGCGCTTCCGAGCC
>Ga0299913_10003051_pt1 | contig 13534 bp, 8 predicted proteins | sample RVTome_9_FD_201360 | JGI IMG/M metagenome (GOLD analysis project Ga0299913, IMG submission 201360) | Soil microbial communities from uranium-contaminated site in the Upper Colorado River Basin, Wyoming, United States - RVT155D38 (version 2) ... | reverse complement strand
AAGCTCGCCCGCTGGTGCACGCTGCGGGCCTCGATGAAGCCGTGCTCCTTGAGCAGGCTGACGAGCGGCGCCATCCCGTGATAGCGCAGGCCACCGGCGTGGATCGGCTCCGGGATGAAGTCCGAGCCGAGCGTGTGCATCTTCACCAGCGGGGTCATCTTGCCCGTGTCGCCAAAGTCGTAGGTGTACACGCCCCGGGTCAGGCTCGGCGCCGCCTCGGGCTCGGCCGCGATGATCCGGTGGCTCGCCCCGTCGCGCAGGTTGCGGCCGACGAAGGGGAAGACGAGCCCGGCAAAGTTCGAACCGCCGCCGGTGCAGCCGATGACGACGTCGGGCGACTCACCGGCCATCGCCATCTGCTCGAGGGCCTCCATCCCGATCACCGTCTGGTGAAGCAGCACATGGTTGAGCACTGAGCCGAGCGAGTAGCGCGTGTCGTCGCGTGACGCGGCATCCTCGACGGCTTCGCTGATCGCCATGCCGAGCGACCCAGGGCTGTCCGGCGTGGCGTCGAGGACCTGACGCCCGTAGTTCGTCGTGGGCGAGGGACTCGGGACGACCTCCGCGCCGTAGGTCTCCATGAGGATCCGCCGGTACGGCTTCTGGTCGTAGCTCGCGCGGACCATGTAGACCTTGACCTCGAGCCCGAACAGAGCCCCGGCGAACGCGAGCGCGCTGCCCCACTGGCCTGCGCCGGTCTCGGTCGCGAGGCGTCGGACGCCCTGCTCCTTGTTGTAGAACGCCTGCGGGATCGCCGTGTTGGGCTTGTGGCTGCCGGCCGGGCTCACCCCCTCGTACTTGTAGTAGATGTGCGCCGGGGTATCGAGCGCTTGTTCGAGCCGATGGGCCCGGTAGAGCGGGCTGGGCCGGTACAGGCGGTAGGCGTCGCGAACGGGCTCGGGGATCTCGATCTCGCGTTCGGCGGAGACCTCCTGGCCGATGAGCGCCATCGGAAACAGCGGCGCGAGGTCGTCCGGCCCGATCGGCTGGTGTGTCCCAGGGTGAAGAGGCGGCGCCGGCGGAACGGGCAGGTCCGCCGCGATGTTGTACCAGGCGCGCGGGATCCGCGACTCGTCGAGGACGAACTTCGTCTGCCTGGGGTCTGACGGCGCCATGGATACCTCCTGTGTCCGGCGGGCGCGAGGGCGACGGTTGGGCCGGGAACGCGAGCCTAGCGCGGGGGCGACGGGCGGTGCAACCGAAGGGGCACGACCTCGAGCGGTTCGTAGCGCGCAGGACCGCCGCCGGTGATGCTCTCGTACAGGACAAGCCGATCGACGACCGATCGGAGCCGGAGGCCGGCCGCGGCGGCGACCATCCGCCGAACGATCTCGGCGGCACCGGGCACGCCATCGCTGCGGGCCAGCGTCAGGTGCGGACGAAACGGGCGCTCGGCCGGCGGCCAGCCGGCGATCCCGAGCTCACGCTCGACAACACGCGCCAGGTCGGCGAGTTCGGTCGTACCGTCGACGACGCCCAGCCACAGGGCCCGCGGCCGGGCTGCGTCGGGGAACCCGCCCGCACCGTCGATCGTCAGCTCGAACGGCTCGGTCGCGCCGGCCGCTCGCCGCGTCGCCTCGACGACCGCGGGGACGGCAGGTTCCTCGGTCGGCCCGAGAAAGTGCAGGGTGAGGTGCAGGCCGTCGAGTCGCACCCAGCGGACCCCGCGCCGGCCCGCGGTCCCCTGGCGCGGTCCGCGTCCCTCGGCGGCACGCAGCTGGTCGACGAGATCGACGATCCTCGCCCGGGCCTCCTCGGCAAGCGGCACTGCGATGAACAGGCGGCGGCCGGGCATCGCCGCGACGTCACGCCAGTGCGGGCGACGCGGACCTGGAGCCGGTGGACCGGTGCCGCTCACGCGTGTTCGCGGGCGGTCTCGCGCTCCCAGACGGCGCGGTCGTTGAGCAGGATGTCGTATGCCCGCTCGCGATCTCGCCAGCCCAGGACCTCGACCGTCTTGTCCTCGAGGACCTTGTACGTGTCGAAGAAGTGCTCGATCTCGACCAGGCGGTGCGGGCGAACCTGCTCCAGGCGCTCGATGTGCTGCTGGTGCGCATCGCCGATGGCCACGCAGAGCACTTTGAAGTCGAAGCCCATCTCGTCCCGCATCTCGAGCCCGCCGATGGGGCGTGCCCAGACGTGGCAGCCGGTGAAGGTCGGCTCGTCGATGATCAGCAGGGCGTCGGTATGATCACCGTCGTCGGCCCGCGTCCCCTCGATAAACCCGTAGTCGAAGTTGTAGTACACGGCCGACGACAGCACGCGATTGAGCCGGAACACCCCGGCCTCTTCGTCGAACTCGTACTTGTTGCGGCTGCCGCGCCGGATTTCGACGATGATCTCGACGACTTCCGGGAACGGTCCTGGGGTCTGCATTGCGCAACGATACCCGTGCTGCAAGACGGCGGACACATGAGCAGGGCTGGACGCGACCCCGGCAGAACGCCGGGACCGTACGATGCATCGATGGGCGACGGAGACGCGGAGCACCTGCGGGAACTGGCCGGCCGGCTCGACGGGCTGGCCGAACAACGGTTGGCGACCGGTCCTCGCTCGGATGCGGCCGACGGGCGGGCGCGGCGGCTGCGCGATCACCTGGCCGGTCACGTGCGTGTCCGCGCGGCGAGCCTCGATGCGCCGCTGCTGGTCCTGCTGCTCGGGCCGACCGGGGCCGGCAAGAGCAGCATCTTCAACACGGTCGCCGGGCGAGCCGCGAGCCCGACGGGCGTGCTCCGGCCGACGACCCGGACCGCCGTGGTGCTCGTCCACCCCGACGATCGCGAGGCACTCCTCTCGGGCACGCTCACGGGGATCGGTCGGAGCCGGGTCGACGTCGTCGAGGACGGCGCGATCGGGCGCGGGCTCGCGCTCGTCGACGCACCTGACCTCGATTCGATCGAGCACGCGAACCGCGAGCTTGCCGATCAGCTTGTCGAGGCCGCGGACCTGTGCATCTTCGTCACGACAGCCACGCGCTACGCGGACCGGGTGCCGTGGACGGTCCTGGATCGGGTCCGCCAGCGCGGATTGCCGCTGCACGTCGTCCTGAATCGTATGCCGCCGGGCGAAGCCGACCAGCAGGAGCTGCTCGCCGACGTCGAGCGGCTGTTCGCCGAATCCGGTCTCGGCGACCTCTTCGAGCCGGCGACGTCCCCCCGGAACGACGGCACGGACACGAGCGGCGGAGCCGGCGGCGAAACGGGCGGGCGTCCGCGGGCGCTGCTCGTCGGGATCCCCGAGGGCCGCACGATCGCCGCTACGGAGTCGCTCGAGCCCGCTGCCATCGCGCCCGTCGCGGCCCGGATCGCGGGGTTGCGCGAGAGCCGCGACGAGCGGGTCGCGCTGGCTGCCCGTGCGCTCACCGGCTCCCTGGCCGGCCTCGGCCAGCTTCTCGACGCGGTCGCCGACGACTGCGAGCACGAGGCGATCGACGTCGACGCCCTCCGGCGCGGTGCCGCGCACCACTTCGAGCGCGGGTTCGTCGGGCTGCGCGAGGAGCTCGGTCGCGGCCGGTTCCTGCGCGAGGAGGCGCCCCGCCACTGGCACGACTTCGTTGGCGCGGACCAGATGACCCGGTTCTTCTCCGAGGGGATCGGCAGGGTGCGCGGGGCCATCGCAGGACTGCTCCGCCCGGCCGCCCCACCGGTCGCGGAGGTCAGGGCCGCCACGACCGACGACCTGGTCGCCGTCAGCCGGATCCACGCGGCCGAGGCTGCCCGGCGGACCGCGACGAACTGGGCGGACGTGCCGAGCGTCGGGCCGGCGCTTGCTGCGGACCCCTCGCTGTGGGACGCGTCACCGGAATTCGAGGTGCGCCTCCGCGAGCGGCTCGAGGTCTGGATCGAATCGATCGGCGCCGACATCCAGGCCACGGGCCGGCCGAAGCGGATCCTCGCGCGGGGGGCGTCGCTCGGGGTCAACGCCCTCGGGACGGGAGTCATGCTCGGGACGTTCATGCACACCGGCGGACTGACCGGCGCCGAGGTCGGCGTCGCCGCGGCGACGGCGTTCCTGAACCACAAGCTGCTCTCTGCGCTCTTTGGGGAGGCGGCGATGGCCGAACTCATCGGCAACGCGCGGCGTCGCCTCGACGAGGCGCTCGCGGTCACGTTTGCCGAGGAGCGCGTCCGCTTCGACCGGCTCGTCCCTGGCTCCGCCGCGCTGGCCAGCCTTGCGACGGATCTCCGAGCCGCCGCGGAGGAGGTCCGTGCCCTGCCGGTCGGGCTTCCGCGCGACCTGCAGGCGGTGATGGCCTCGGTCGAACCCGTGGCGGTCGGCCCGGACGACGACCCGGATGTCGTGTCGGGGGATACGTCCACGATCGCCGGGCGTCCGCCGGGGCCGAGGTGACCGCCACGGCCGCGGGACCTGCCGTCGACGGCGTGATTCTGCCGGACTGGGCCGCGGGCCGACCCGGGCGGCCGGGCCTCGAGAGCCTCCTCGGACACCTCGAGCGCGCGATCGAGGCGGCCAGGGTGCTCGGGATCCCGGCCGAAGACGCCGAGCGCGTGCGCGACGACGCAGCCGGCCGTCTCGGCTATCCCGCGGACGTGTACGTCCTCGCCCTCGTCGGCGGGACCGGTGTCGGCAAGTCGAGCCTGCTCAACGCGCTCGCCGGCGTGCCGGTCAGCCGTGCTTCGGTGCGGCGCCCGACGACCGACCGGCCCGTCGCGTGGGTGCCCGGGGAGGCACGCGAGGACCTGCGCGGCCTCCTCGAATGGCTCGCCGTCGACGAGGTCCACGAGCACTCGATGGCCAATCGGGCGGGCGTCGCGGTCCTCGACCTCCCGGACATGGATTCGCTCGCGACCGAGCACCGCGAGCGGGTCGACGCAATCCTGCCGCGAGTCGACGCGGTCGCCTGGGTGACCGACCCGGAGAAGTACCACGACGCGGCGCTCCACGACGAGTTCCTCGGGGCATGGCTGCCCCGCCTCGACACGCAGGCGATCGTCGTGAACAAGTCCGACCGGCTTGAACCGTCGGCCGTCGACCAGGTGCGACGGGACATCGAGCGCGATCTCGTCCGGGCGGCCCTCGGGCCGCTCGGGGGCCGAGTGCCCGTGCTCGTCGCCTCGGCCGCCGGCGGCGTGGCCGGAACCCGCGAGGTGAACGACTGGCTCGACGGCGGTCTGGAATCCAAGCGGATCGTCCGCGCCCGGCTGTCGTCGGCGATCGTCTCCGCGATCGATCAGCTCGCCCGGGCGGCCGAGGTTGATCCGCGCGCGCCGGCCCGGCCGATCCTCGAACCGACGGCTCGGAGGGCGGCGATCGACGCGGCCACCGAGGACGCCCTACGGGCGATCGATCTCGCCGCTCTCGAGCGGCAGGCCGTCGCCGCCACTCGTGCCCGGGCCCGGGCACGCGGGAGCGGGCCGGTCGGGCTGCTCACGTCGGCCGTCTACCGGCTCTCTGGTCGCGAGGCCCGGGTCGCCGATCCGGGTGCGTTCCTCACGCGCTGGCGGGAGCGCGGTCCACTCGGACCGGCCGTCGAGTCGCTTCGGCAACCACTCATCGCGTCGGTCCGGTCCGCCGCCCCGGCCGTTCGTCCGGCGCTTGCGGCGGCGGTCGAGCCCGGGCCGCTCGGGGCAGGCCTCGGCGCGGCCATCGACCGGGCCGTCGCCCGCCACGACCGCACCGTGCCGACGAGCCGGCTGTGGCCGGTCATCGGCGCGTTGCAGACGCTCGCGACCGCATCTACGGCGCTCGCGGTCGCCTGGATCGTGGTCTGGATCCTCGCGCGGCCACCGGTCGACTCGGTCCAGGTCCCGCTGCTCGGGAGCGTGCCGGCGCCCGGACTGCTGCTCGTGGCCTCAGTGCTCGCCGGGTACCTCTGCGCCCGGCTGCTCGGGTTGCACGCCGGGTGGCTCGGACGACGCTGGTCCGCCAGGCTGAGGCGGGCGGTCGCGGACGCGATCGGCCAGCAGGTCCGGGATCACGCACTCGAGCCCCTCGATCGCCTGGAGGCTGCTCGGCGCGCGCTGTGGGTCGCGGCCCGTTCAGCCAACATGGACGCCCGGCGCCTCTGACGAGGCAGCGCGGCCGTCGGAGGCTCAGTCGTTGTAGAGCCGTTCCTCGATCAGCTTTTCTTGCACGGTTCGGCCGTTCGGGTCGAAGCAGCTGAACTCGAAGTGCTTCTCGAACTCGAGGTCGACGTTGTCCTGGCCGCCGCGGTTCTTCTCGACCGAGACCACGACCCAGTCACGGAAGCGCTGGGCCTGGTACGGGTTGAACTCGATGTTGACCTTGGCCACGATGTGGTACTTCTCGTTGAGGATGAGGATGATGTCGGCCTCGTAGTTGATGGCCGAACTGCCGCGCAGGTGGAAGTTGCGCAGGCGGGACGCCTTCAGGCCTTCCTTGTCCGCTGCGACGATCGCGATCATCGGGACGTCCTCGGCCAGCGCGATGTCCTTGAGGCCGTTGACGACGAAGGTCACCTTCTCGCTCTCGTTCTCCGGCTCCGGGACCTGCGGGACCTTCTGCAGGTAGTCGACGAAGACGACCAGCCGGCGATCGCCGGACAGCACTCGGTGCTGCTGCACGAGCTTGCGGACGTTGTCGATGGTGCTCGCGGTCTGCGAACCGCGGAGCAGGAACAGGTTCTGCCCGTAGCGTGCGATCCGGTCGAGTGACGGGCGCAGGCGCGGATTGTTGGCCAACTGCGGCCCGACGCTGCCCTCCGCCATCCACGTTCCGAGGATCTCCTTTCGGACATCCTGGATCTTGATGGCACCGGTCTTGTGCGGCAGGTGGGCGAGCGCCGACTCCATCGCGATCAGCCGGTTCAGGAGGTACAGCTCGTCGTGCTCGAAGCAGATGTAGAGGACGTTGGCCTGGCCCCCGGACGCGATGTTGCGCGCCATCTGGAGCGCCATCGTCGTCTTGCCGGTCCCCTGCGCACCACCGATCAGGAGGAGCTCGCCGGCCCGCATGCCCGTTCCGATCGTCTTGTCCATGGGCGTGAAGCCGAGCGGGACAGGCTGATACTCGCCGACGTTCCCGCTGGTGACTTTGTCGTTGAGATCGACGAGCACGTCCAGCGCGGAACGCGGGGCCATGCTGCCGTTGTCGGTGTCGAGCCGCCACGTCGTGGCGTCGGACGGCTGTGTGGACAGATCGGCGGCTTCGGTGCTCACGCGGTTCAGAACCTCCCCGGGGATGTGGCGGTCGCCGCATCGTAGCACCAGCAACCGCGCCGAACACCCACCCTAACGGGTCCCATCGGAACCGGGACTCTTGGCGGTCGCGATCGCGGCCAGCTCCGACCACATCCGGGCGATCGCACGGATCCCGCCCTCGTAGTTGGCCAGCAGCATCGATTCGTTCGGGGCGTGCGCGTTATCGTCCGGCGGCGTGAAGCCGAGCAGCACGACCGGCAGCCCGAGGCGGCTCTCGAAGCTGGCGCCGACGGGGATCGAGCCGCCCTCGCGGATGAACACCGGGTCGCGCCCGAACGTCGCGGCCAGTGCCCGGGCCGCTGCCTGCGTGGCCGGGTGGTCGATCGGCATCAGGCTCGGACGTCCCGTTCCCAGCTTCCGGACGGTCGTGCGAACGCCAGGTGGGGCGACCTCCGCGATGTATGCCTCCAGCCGCTCGAAGATCCGGTCGGGATCCTGGTCGGCGACGAGTCGGCAGCTCACCTTCGCGTGGGCATGCGCCGGAATGATCGTCTTCGAACCCTCGCCCTGGAAGCCGCCCCAGATGCCATTGACATCGAGCGTTGGTCGCGTTCCGCGGCGTTCGAGCGTCGTGAACCCGACCTCACCCGCGAGCGCGGGAAGTCCCAGCGACTCACGGTAGGCCTCCTCGTCGAACGGCAGCTCGGCGAGCGCGGCACGCTCGGCGTCACCGAGGGGCACGACGTCGTCGTAGAAGCCCGGCACGCGGATACGACCGTCCGGGCCCTTGAGCGCGGCGATGATCTGGGCCAGGGCGTTGGCCGGGTTCTCGACCGCGCCGCCGAACTGGCCCGAGTGAAGGTCAAGCGCGGTCCCCTCGACGTCGATCTGGATGTAGCAGATCCCACGCAGGCTGACCGTGATGGCCGGCAGGTTGCCGTCGAAGAACCCCGTGTCGCTGATGACGGCCACGTCCGCGGCCAGGCGCCCGCGGTTCGCCTCCAGCCACGTGTCCAGGTGCGCGGACTCGAACTCCTCGTCGCCCTCGAAGACGTATTTCACGTTGACCGGCAGGGAGCCGCGGGTCTTCAGGAGCCCCTCGAGGGCCACCACGTGCAGGTGGACCTGGCCCTTGTCGTCCGCTGCGCCGCGTCCCAGCATCCGGTCGCCGACAATGACCGGCTCGAATGGGGGCGATGTCCACAGGTCGAGTGGATCGACCGGCTGGACGTCGTAGTGCCCGTACACGACGACCGTTGGGGCGCCCTCGGCATGCAGCCAATCGGCGTAGACGACCGGGTGGCCGGTGGACTCGCTGACCTCCACGTGCTCGGCCCCGGCGCCGGCGAGGGCGTCAGCCAGCCACGTGGCGGCGGCCCGGCAATCGGCCGCGTGCTCGGAAAGCGCCGAAATGCTCGGGATCCGCAGGAACTCCTTGTAGCTTTCGAGGCGCTGCTCGTGGGTTGCATCGAGGTACGCCTCGAGAGCGGCGTCGGGGACGCTGGGATGGGTCGAGGTGAGGTCGCTGGTCGTCATTCCCCGATGGTAGCGGGCAGGTCCCCGGCCGGAGTGGCCGTGGCCACGTAACCGACCGATGAGGGGCAGCGTCCACGCTCCGTCCCATGCCTGAGTCGCACGGAGATCGAGGTGCCCGCCGGGGACGCCGGTTGATCAACGACCTTGGAGTCGAGATAAGGAACGCCCGCTTCGCAGGAGGGTTGTCGCTGAAGACGGTCGCAGGGGCGGCCGGGACTTCTGCGGCGGAGCTCAGTCGCATCGAGCGGGGCCTCGCCCCGTGGCTTGACGTGGTGACCGCCGCACGCGTCTGCGCCGTCGTCGGACTCGACCTGTCTGTACGAGCCCATCCAGGTGGGGATGCGCTCCGCGATGCGGCCCACCTGCGCCTGTTCTCGCTGATCCGGGACCGCCTCGGTCCGGGCTTGGCCATCCGAACGGAGGTTCCGATCGGCGATGGGCGCGATCAGCGTGCATGGGACGTGACCATCGACGACCGTCGGGCAATTGCCGCCATCGAGCTGGAGTCGCGGTTCACGGATGCCCAGGCGCTGGCTCGACGGATCGCGCTGAAGTGTCGCGACAGTGGGATCGACCGGGTCATCCTCGTTCTCAACGACACGACGGCGAACCGCAACGCCATCACGGCGGCCCGCGAGATGCTCCGATCGCTCTTTCCACTCGACGCCGGACAGGTGCTGCATGAACTCGTCGCCGGTCGGGTTCCCCGAGCCGGTGGCATCGTGTTCGTGCGCGCTCCTCGTAACCGCACCGGCCGTGGCTGCTCGTCGCGCTCTCGTGCCACGTAACCACCGATGGACGGAGCGCCGCCGATCAACCCCGGTACCGCCGCGCGGTCGCTGGGGTGGCCCGCGCCGATTCCGCCGCCGGGCTTCCCGCGTGGCGAGACGACCAGTGGAGCGTCCAGCACTGCTTACGCCGGACGAGAACGCCGGACGAGAACGCCGCGGCCTCCGGCCCGCGCCCGCCTGAATACCCTGGATTCCCGGCGCTCAGGCCGGCTGCGGCTTCGGCTCGGGGATCGGCTGGCCGGGGCCGACGATACTCGGCGTCCCGTGCGGGTCCTGCTTCGGCGGCAAGTCGCTGAACAGCTTTTCGAACTCCTCCGAGTCGACCGTCTCCTCCGCGACGAGCTTCTCGGCCAGCGCAACGAGCTTGTCCTTGTGGGTCGTGAGGACCTCCATGGCCCGCTCGTACGCCTTGTCGATGATCGCGCGGACCTCCTCGTCGATGGTCTTGGCGACCTCGTCCGAGTAGTTGCGCTGCTCGCCGATCTCGCGCCCGAGGAACACGAGCTCGTCGCGTTTCCCGAACGAGAGCGGGCCGAGCTTGTCGCTCATCCCGAACTCGGTGACCATCCGGCGGGCCAGGTCGGTCGCTTTCTCGATGTCGTTCGAGGCACCGGTCGTCGTGTCCCCGAAGATCAGGCGCTCGGAGACCGTGCCCCCGAGCAGCCCGGCGATCTTGTCCTCGAACTCGGTCTTGCTCTGCAGGTAGCGGTCCTCGGTCGGCAGCGCCATCGTGTAGCCGAGGGCCATGCCACGGCTGATGATGGTCACCTTGGCCACCGGGTCGCCCTTGGGCAGGATCCGCTGGACGACCGCATGGCCGCCCTCGTGGTAGGCGATGATCGCCTTCTCCGAGTCCGAGATGATCCGCGACTTGCGCTCCGGACCGGCGACGATCCGCTCGAGGGCCTCCTGGAATTCGGACATCCCGATGACCTTCTTGTTGCGCCGGGCGGACAGGATCGCCGCCTCGTTGACCAGGTTGGCCAGGTCCGCGCCGGAGAAGCCCGGCGACTGGCGCGCGACGCCTTCGACGTCGACCCCCTTGTCGAGGGGCTTGCCCTTCGTGTGGACCTTGAGGATCGCGGTCCGACCGCGCATGTCCGGCCGGTCGAGGATGACCTGGCGGTCGAAACGACCGGGACGCAGGAGCGCCGGGTCGAGGACGTCCGGCCGGTTCGTGGCGGCGACGACGATAACGTTCGTGTTCGTGTCGAAGCCGTCCATCTCGACGAGGATCTGGTTGAGGGTCTGCTCGCGCTCGTCGTGAGAGCCACCGAGGCCCGCGCCGCGCTGGCGGCCGACCGCGTCGATCTCGTCGACGAACACGATGCACGGCGAATTGCGCTTGGCCTGGTCGAACAGGTCGCGGACACGCGACGCACCGACGCCGACGAACATCTCGACGAACTCCGAGCCCGAGATCGAGAAGAAGGGAACGCCCGCCTCGCCGGCGACCGCACGGGCCATCAGCGTCTTGCCGGTCCCGGGAGGCCCAACGAGCAACACGCCACGCGGGATGCGCGCGCCGAGCGAGTTGAACTTCTCCGGGTACTTGAGGAACTCGACGACTTCCTGGAGCTCCGTCTTGGCCTCGTCGACGCCTGCCACGTCGGCGAAGGTGACGACGGTCTTGTTGCCGAGGAACATCCGCGCACGGCTCTTGCCGAACGACAGGGCCTGGTTATTCGTGCCCTGTGCCTGGCGCATCATGAAGAAGATGAACCCGCCGATGATCAGGAGCGGCAACAGCCCGGTCAGGAGCAGCCCGAACCAGGAGTTGTCAGAAACCGGCTTCACCCGATAGGCATCGGCCCCGAGCGTGACACCGCCATTGGCGGCCGCCTCGTTCATGTCGGCACGGACGTCCGAGGTGATTCCGGGCAGCCCGGGGGTATTGACCTGGTAAGGCGCGCCGCCGCCGCGCGGCGTGACGGTCAGCGTGTTGCCTTCCTGGACGACCTTGTCGACCTGGCCGGCCTCGACGCGGGTGAGGAAATCTGAGTACGCAACATCCGTCTGGGGCGTCGACGACGACAGCCATGTGAACAGCAACGCTGCCGTGCCCACGACGAGGACAAGCATCACGATGCCGTTGCGGAAGAACTTCGGGTTCAAGAGGGGAGCCTCCGGGTCGAACAGGCGACGCCGCGCGTCACCATCGGTCGAGTATAGCGGTGCCCCCCGTTTCGCCCGCGTAGCCCATATGGGCTGTCGCGCGGTAGGAGGTCATGCATGTCGAGGTTTGGACGGTCGAGACACGATCCGCGCGACGCATCGGCTTCGCGCAGCGAACGCAACCGGAATCGATGGGACTGGTAGCGGAGGGCGGATTCGAACCACCGACCAAGGGCTTATGAGTCCCCTGCTCTACCACTGAGCTACTCCGCCGTGCCCAACAAGATTACCGAGCGTAAACCGCCCCGGCAACCGCTGCCTTTACAGCGCATGACTATCGAGCAGCGCATAACTCTCGGCACGGTGCCAGCACGTCAGCGTCGCTCCCGATGGACGGCGGAGGCGTGGCCTATGCTGACTCGTCAGCCTGCGACGGCGAGTGTGGGCGCTTTGCGAGGCGTCGTCGCCGAGGCCGATCGTGGCAAAGAGTCCTCAGGTCGGAACCAGCCCGGCATGGCCCGGACAAGGCCCGGATCGCCGTACAGGGCGACCGACTCATCGGCGATCGCCGAGCCCCACGTCCGAAGCCCCCGCGAGATGGGATAGAGGGTCGTCGGATCCGCCTCGACGTGGACATACCGTTCGGGTGGGAGGCCCGGATCGTCGAAGCAGATCGACGGCAGGGCGCCGCGCTCGAGCACGAGCCAGACCCTCTTCGCACGCGGACCGCCGAACTCGAACTCGAGGACGGCGCGGCGCTCGGGTGCGGTCGACGGATCGGCCCGATGGGTCATCCACAACATGATGACATCAGGATCGCGCTGCACCATCGCGGGATCCTCCGGGACCCATCGCTCTGCCCAGCTCTTGAGCGACATCAACGTCGGGAGGAGCTGCTCGCCTGCCGGCGTCAGGCGGTGGGGCGCCGGGCGCGCCGGACTAAGGCGGCCGGCGCGCTCGATGATGCCGAGCTCCTCGAGCTTGCGCAGCCGCCGCGCCAAGACCGAGCGCGAGATGCTCGGGAGCGTGTCGGCCAGAGCGTTGAAGCCGAGGGACCCGTGGATCGCCAGCTCGCGGACGATCAGGAGGCTCCAGCGGTCTCCAAGGTGCTCGACCGCCTTCGTGAAGCTGCAGTAGTCGCCTGACGGCTTCATGGCCACATTCTCGCACCCTGGGCCAAGAGCAACAGTTCTTTGCGAGAACTGTTCAGCTCGATGGCGACGTGTCTACCGTCCCTCCAGGAAGGGTACCGCCATCGGCCTGTCGGACGGCGGGTGCTGCGTGCAGGAGGTCAACGAGATGCAGATAACGACTTTGCCCGAATCGGTCGACACGCTGATCATCGGGGCCGGCCAGGCCGGGCTCGCGATGTCAAGTATGCTGGGTGCCGCCCGCCAGGAGCACCTCGTGCTCGAGCGGCGCGACCGGCTCGGCGGAGGTTGGCAGGACCGCTGGGACGCGTTCACCCTCGTCACACCAAACTGGATTGCCTCGTTCCCGGGTTGGCCCTACGACGGCGCCGACCCAGACGGCTTCATGGGCCGCGATTCGATCGTCGAGCGCGTCGCCCGCTACGCGGATGTCGTCAACGCGCCGGTCGCGCTCGGGACCGCGGTCGAGCGGCTCACGCCGGCGAAAGATGGCCCATTCCGAGTTCAGACGAATCGCGGCGACATCACCGCGCGGCGGGTCGTCGTCGCCACGGGCAGCTACCACGTCCCGCTGATTCCTACGGCGGGTGCGCGCATCGCACCGAGAATCACCCAGCTCCATTCGCACGACTACCGAAACGAGTCGATGCTGCCCGAGGGCGCGGTCCTCATCGTCGGATCCGGCCAGACCGGCGTGCAGCTCGCCGAAGAGCTGTCGGAAGCCGGCCGCCGCGTCTACCTCTCGGTCGGGACGGCCGGCCGTGCGCCGCGGCGGTATCGCGGGGTGGACATCTTCGGCTGGCTCGCCCAGATCGCGAGG
>Ga0299913_10003050_pt1 | contig 13536 bp, 13 predicted proteins | sample RVTome_9_FD_201360 | JGI IMG/M metagenome (GOLD analysis project Ga0299913, IMG submission 201360) | Soil microbial communities from uranium-contaminated site in the Upper Colorado River Basin, Wyoming, United States - RVT155D38 (version 2) ... | reverse complement strand
CGGTCGTCGATCGGTTCGTGATAGTCGAGGGCGACCGGATGTACAGCGGCACGCCCAAGCCGTCGCGCTTCAGCGAGAACCGATCGAGGTTCGCGGAGTTCGAGGACAAGATCGTGCACATCGTGGTGCCGCTCTCCCCCCTTTCCGACGGGGGCGTCGATCGTTACGACAGGGAAAACGAACAACACCGCGCCCTCTATCCGTTCATCGAGGATCTCGATCCGAATGACGTCGTGTTGCTCGGAGACGTAGACGAGATCCCCTTCCGGCATGTCGTCGAGCGCTTGGGAGAAGAGCTCGAGGTGCCGTTGAGGCTGGAGCTGGCCTGGTCCGTCTATTACGCCAATTGGGTCTTGCCCAGAAGATTCCTCGAAGGTCCCTTCGCCTTCCGCAGTAAGGACGTCGCCCACCGTGGCGTCCGGTCGTTCCTCGGCGACCCCATGCCGTATGAACGCGATTACCACGAGCTCGTGCTCCCCGCAGCCGGCCGGCACCTCTCGTGTCTGGGCGGAGCAACGACGCTGAGCAAGAAATTCGCTTCATACATCGATCCGGGATTCGACAACGAACGGGATCGCTCGATCGAGCACCTGTCGCAATGCTTCCTTTACGGAGTGCACTACGAGGGACGCTGGCTCATCGACCGGATAGCGCGCTCACAACTCGACCCGATGTTGTCCCGGCTGTACGAGTCCAAACCGGAATGGTTCGATTTCGAACAGGCGCCGCCCGCGTGGCGATCCCGCGGATATCGCGGTTACACCTGGCTGCGCCGGATGGGGTGGGTGCCCGAGCGCGCACTTTCGTTCATCGATGATCACCCCGGCTCGGTCACGGGAGCGGGCGCGCCCGTCTTTGCAGCCATCGATGCGTTCCTTCAGCTCCGAAGGGCGATCGTGAAGCCCGTCGAGCACTGGAAGAGCTGGGATTATGCGGGCGTAGACGGCAAGCCGCTCCCCGGAGTTGCCGACAGAACCGGTCCTGCAAGCGCACGGCTACGCTAGATCGGCATGCGAAGCGATCTATCCGAGGGCACCCTCGATTCCGGCGGCCGTGACGAACCGATCCGTCACGACCTGAGCTCCGCACCGACGCGCGTCTACCGTCCACGGAAGGGCTGGGTCGGGTTCGGCTTGTCTCAGGTCCTGGCCTACCGCGAGCTTCTGTTCTTCTTCACCTGGCGGAACATCAAGATCCGCTACAAGCAGACGCTCATAGGGGCCGGATGGGCCGTCCTGCAGCCGTTCTTCATGATGATTGCCTTCACCCTTCTCTTCGGTCGCGTGGCGAACATCCCGACGGGTGGGATCCCCCGTCCGATCTTCTATTACGCAGCCTTGCTTCCCTGGACATACTTCACGTCGACCGTAAGCAGCGCTTCCGAGTCGCTTGCTCAGAGTCAAGCCTTGATCACGAAGGTGTACTTCCCGCGCGTGATGCTCCCGCTTTCGTTCGCGCTGTCCTCCCTGATGGATCACACGATCGCGTGGGTGATGCTCGTGATTCTGATGGTGTACTTCGGTGTTGCACCAACGCTCACGATCGCGCTCCTGCCGGCCTTCGTCGCTCTCGCCGTCGTTTCCGCGATGGGCATCGGCCTCTGGTCTTCGGCGCTCAATGCCATCTACCGCGACGTTCGTTACGCCGTTCCTTTCCTTCTTCAATTCGGCATGTTCGTCTCGCCCGTGATCTACCAGAGCAGCCAGATACCGGAAGCCTGGAGGCCGATCTACTTCCTCAACCCGATGGCCGGCGTGATCGAAGGCTTCCGCTGGGCTCTCACGGGCGTCGGACAACCACCCGGGCTCCACACGATCGGATCGGTGGCCGTGGCCTTCATCGTTTTCTTCAGCGGATTGTGGTTCTTCCGGCGGACCGAAGGCATCATCGCGGACCTCGTGTGATGACGACTGCCATCCGCGTCCAGGGTCTCGGTAAGCGTTTCCGCCTCGGTGAATACGAGCCGTACGGCACACTGCGCGACACGATCGCCCGTGGCGCAACCAGCGCGGCGCGGCGCATGCGGGGCCGGGCTCCGTCCGAGAACGGGAAACGCGGCAAGCACGTGTGGGCCGTCAAGGACGTCTCGTTCGACATCGAGGAAGGCGAAGTAGTCGGGCTGATCGGACGCAACGGAGCCGGAAAGACCACGTTGCTGAAGCTGCTCTCCGGCATCACTGAACCCACCGAGGGCCGCGCCGAGGTGCGTGGGCTGCTGAGCTCGTTGCTCGAGGTGGGGACGGGCTTTCACCCCGAACTCACCGGCCGCGAGAACGTGCAACTGAACGGCGCCATCCTGGGCATGCGGCGGGCCGAGATCCGCCGGAAGTTCGACGAGATCGTCTCCTTCGCCGGCGTCGAAGAGTTCATCGATACACCGATCAAGCGGTACTCGACGGGCATGCAGGTACGGCTGGCCTTCTCCGTCGCCGCCCATCTCGAGTCGGACATACTGCTCGTCGACGAAGTTCTTGCCGTCGGTGACCTCGAGTTCCAACGCAAGTGCATGGGGCGCATGGAGGAGGCAAGCTCCATGGGACGCACCGTCCTTTTTGTGTCGCACAGCGTGGCGTCGATCATGCGGCTTTGCCCCAGGGTGATCCTGCTCGACAAGGGCGGCATCGTCCGGGACGGCGCGGCCGGCGACGTCGTGAAGACCTACCTCGATTCGGGTCTCGGTACCACGGCGAGTCGCGAGTGGACGCCGGACACGGCTCCGGGCGACGAGGTAGCGCGGATCAAGTCTGTCCGAGTGCTTGACGAGAACGGTGACGCCGCCGAAGAGCTGGACATCCACCGGCCCATAGACATCGAAGTGACGTACTGGCAGTACACGGACACGACGGGAACGAGCCCTTCGGTGACCTTGAAGTTCACGAACGACGCCGGCGCCGTCATGTTCGCCTCGACGGACATGGTCCGGTCCGACTGGTACGCGAACCCTCGGGGGCCGGGTGAGTACCGCTCGGTTTGCCGGATCCCCGGCAACCTTCTGTCGGAGGGTCAGGTCTTCGTCGAGCTCATCTTCGCGTCGACAAATCCGGCGGCCATCCATTGGATGGAGTCCGACGTAGTTGCTTTCCAAGTGAACGACGCGACGACGGGCGAAGGGGTTCGCGGTCCTCTCGTGTTCGACTGGCCCGGCATCGTTCGGCCGATGCTCGATTGGACCATCGAATCCAAAGGTCCGTTGCACCACCGCGAATGACGCGCGGGCTGCAGATCCTCGGACGGTCGCGTCCGAGCTCTCCAGAGATTTCGGTCGCGGTCCCCACGTATCAGCGCGGGAACCTGTTGCCGGCTCTCATTGCGGCCCTCGAAGCACAAACACTGGAGAAGGATCGGTTCGAGCTGGTGATAGTGGACAACGGCTCTACGGACGGAACCGATTCGGTACTGGAGAAGCTGTTGGGAACGACCGGCCTTTCGATGGTTGCCCTGAGGCTCGAACGCAACCGCGGTCCGGCCGTTGCACGAAACGTCGCCTGGCGGCATGCGTCCGGACGCTTCGTCGCCTTCACGGACGACGACTGCTTACCCGAGCCCGGCTGGCTGGCGAGCGGCCTCGACGCGATCAGGAAGCGACAGGGCGTCGTCGTCGGCCGAACCGTACCCGCGATCCCCTTCTCGGAGGCCGGGCCGTTCAGCCGGACGATCAACGTTCATGACGTCGATTACTTAGCAACCTGCAACGTTTTCTACGACTGGACCGATCTCGAAGCCGTCGGCGGGTTCGAGGAGGCGTATGAGACACCGACGGGCGAGGACACAGACCTGGCTTGGCGCATCCGCGACGAGCTAGGCAGAGGATTCGCCTTCGAAGGCAACGCCGTAGTACGGCACGCCGTTCGGCCGAGCAATTTCCTGGCGGCGCTGCGCGAAACCGCGCGATGGTACGGCATCCCCCTGTTCGTGGCGCGGCATCCGCGGGCCCGCCGCGAAATGCTTCATCGGCGGGTCTTCTGGAAACCGTCTCACCCGAAAGCACTGCTGGCCTTGGCCGGCGGCGTCCTGCTGATTCTTGCGGTTGCAGGGATCGTCCCGGCTTGGCTCATAGCGGTGGGGCTCGTGCTCTGTGGACCGTGGCTGCGGCATCGGCTCCGTTCGAGGCCGCTTCCGACGCGCCGCATGAGGTACCGCCCTTTTTATCTGCCTGGAGCGCTCGCGATAGATCTGGCCGAGATCGTGGCGATGATCCGCGGCTCTCTTCGTTACCGCACGCTCGTGCTGTGAGCCAGCGGTCAGACCTGCCTGGGATAAGTGTTGTCGTTCCCTCGCGAGACCGAGCCGAGTTGCTCGACGAATGTCTGGCTTCGCTTCGCCGGGCGCTTCGTCCCTCCGACGAGCTGATCGTTGCCGATTCGGCTTCAAAAGACGGCTCCGTCGCAGATGTCGCGAGGAAGCACGGCGCAAGGGTCCTCCGATGCGAGATCGCCGGAACATCCCGCGCGCGAAACGCCGGCTGGAGGTCGGCCCGTCACGATCTCATCGCGTTCATCGACGACGACGTTCGCGTGTACGAAGACTGGGCGAGGGCACTGGCCGAGACTTTCGCCACGTCCGCCGATGCGTCCTACGTCACGGGCCGGATCGGTCCTCCGCCAACTCCGACGAAATATCTGGTCGCGCAGAAGACGGACGAAGATCCCATGTGGCTCACGGGCGCCGCCGACGAATTACAGGGACATGCCGCCAACCTGGCCGTCAGACGCGCGGCCTTGCTTGAAACCGGTGGGTTCGACGAAGAGCTCGGCCCGGGAACGCCGCTGCGCGCCGCGGAGGATCTCGACTTCTTCGAACGCCTCGCCGCTCGCGGGTTCCGGGGACGCTACGAACCGGCTGCGGCGGGTTACCACGAGAGCTGGAGGGACGTACGCGACATGTTCGCCTTGCACTGGTCGTACGGGATCGGACTCGGTGCCCGGCTCGTGAAGCTTGCTCGAGTGAATCGCGCGCGCTTCGGTTCCGTGGCCAAGGTGACGTTCTTAGACGAGGGCCTGGTCCCCGTTTTCCAGATGATCAGACAACGGGCATTGCGCTGGACAATGATCCGCCTAACGCGCTTGGTCGGTGTTCTCGTCGGGATCGCCCGGGCACTACCCCGCGGCATCGTCGACGGGCATTTCGTGGCGCGGCGCCGCGATCAGCTCGCGGTGTCGCGTTCCGAGCCGAGGTAAAGCGCTTCTATCGCGGGGGCCACAGCCGCGTCCCAGTCGTGGCGCTTGGCCTGCTCGCGACACCGCTCTGCAGTGGCGCTGTCACGAGCCAGATCCACCGTGGCGAGGCATGCGTCGGCCAGAGCTTGCGGATCGTCGGGTGGAGCTTTCGCGCCGATCGACGGCTCGACGAGCTCGGGGAGGCTCGCATGGTCGCCGGCAACGATGGGAGTGCCCGACGCGAGCGACTCGACCAGCACTAGTCCGAACGCTTCGTTGCGCGAGGGCAGCACGGTGGCCCAAGCCGATGCGTAACGGCGCGAAAGCTCCTCGAGGCCTCCGGTTCCGAGCAGCTGCGTTCGTTCGCGCGCGGCCGCGGGAGCTTGCTCGATGATCGCGGTCGGATCGCCGCTGCCCGTGAGCCACAGCCGGAGCTGGGGCTCGCGGGCTGCAGCGATCGCCAGAGCTTCCAGCAATACGGGCACACCCTTTCGCGGTTCGTCCAAAGCGCCCGAGTAGAGCAGCGTCGGTGTATCGGTGCGCTCACCCGGACGGAAACGATCGAGTCTGACGCCGCCGGGTGTCAGCGCTCCCGTACGGCCGAAATCGCTTTGCAGGCACGTTTGCGCGTAGCGCGACAAGCAGCCATACACGTCTGCTTCGTCCACTACGCGCTGGTGAGCCGCCCCGTCCGGCCGCTGCGCCCAGAACTCGCCGACGGGCAGACCAAGGCACGTGTACACCGTCCGATGCTTGGATACGCGCCGGGCGGCGAGGCCTGCCGCCGCGTCCCGGGCGCCCAGCGAATGGACGACGTCGAAGCGTCCGGCAGCGATCATCGGCATCACTTCCGCTCCGAAGCGACGCTCCGCGCTCAACACTCCGCCCCTTGCCGAACGCCGAACGCGAAGGACCCGAACGCCTTCCTCTCGTTTCAGCGACCAGCGCGAAGCACCGGCGATGATCGTCACGTGATGCCCGCGCCTTCGCAGCGCGCCGGCCAGCTCGTGCAGATATCGTTCGCCGCCTCGCCGTACCTCGGGCCAGCAGTGCGCGTGTGTAAGCGCTATGCGCAGCATGCGAACAACCGGAACCTCCTAAGGACTTTGCTTACGACGGCTCGGCGTCGTTCGGAGGCCTCGGAACGGCACGCAGTGCCAGGTGCAACGCACCGCGGCCCAGTGGTTTCAGCGCCGCGATCGCATGCGCTTTCGGCACTTTCACGTAAGAGCCACCTTCGCCGAACGGGACGAGAAACTTCCGGCTGACAGCTTCGATCCGGAACCCGGACTTCTGTGCGATCTCCTTCAGTCCTCTGGAGTTCACCCGCCACCATTGATCGATATGAGGAACCAAACGTGCCGCCGGGATGCGCGGTGCCAGGATCTCCAGCATCGGATCCAGCGCTTCGACGAGCAGCAAAGATCCTCGACAGACCTCCCGCATCCGCTCGAGCGCGCGAACGGGATCGCGAAGATGCAAGAGCAATGCACCGCACAAGACGACGTCGAACGTTCCGTGCTTGTTCGGATCCAGTTCGTACACATTGCAAACGAGGCGTGTGGCATTCGAGTCCATGGCGCGAGCTGCCTCTTCGAAGCCCGGCCCCCGTTGCGACTGCCACTTCTCGATCTCTGCCGGTCCCGACCGCCGGAAGTCGTAGGGCCAATCGAGAGCATGAGGATCATCGACGTCGAGGGCGACCACTTCTCCCGCACCGCGGCGCTCCATCTCGAAGGCCCAGAAACCGTCGAATGTTCCGACGTCGAGACATCTCAGTCCGTTAAGCGACCCCGGCCACGGCACGTGCGGAGGCGCCTGCCGTGTGTCGTAGTAGCCGGGCGTAACCGTGCCGTCGGGGAACTCGAGGGTGTGATACCAGGCCCGTGTCGACATGCCGCCAGACTAGCTGCTGATCGAAAGGCCTCTCCACAGACGTTTCATCGCTCGTTCGAACCTGTCGCGTACAATCGCAGGCCCGATCGGCATACAACGCGACCTTGACAACTGTTTGAAAATGTCCGGACTCGAAACCCTCATCCTGTGCGGAGGCCGCGGAACGCGGGCCTATCCGCACACCCTCGAACTTCCCAAGCCGCTACTGGACGTCGCCGGACGTCCGATCCTCCACCACGTGATGGAGATCTACGCGAGCCAAGGTCATAAACGCTTCGTTCTCGCCGCCGGATACAAGGCCGAGCTCATCGAGCAGTTCGCCACACAGCTCCCTACGGACTGGGACGTCACCGTCGTCGACACCGGTGTCGACACCAACAAGGGTGAGCGCATCTTTCGTTGTCGCGAACATCTCGGCTCCCGCTTCTTCGTGACGTACGGAGACGGCGTCGGCAACATCGATCTCACGCGCCTCATCGATCATCACGCGGCCCACGGCGGAGCAGCCACCGTGACCGTCGTTCCTCTTCCCTCTCAGTTCGGAACCCTTACGTTCTCCGAAGACGGCCGCGTGGTGAGCTTCGAAGAGAAGCCGCGCATAGAAGGCCACTGGATAAACGCCGGGTTCTTCGTAATGGACTCCCGCGTCTTCGACTACTGGGAGGGTGACGACTTGGAGCGCGACGTGTGTCCCGCTCTGGCCAAGGCCGGCCATCTCTTCGCCTACGAGCACGACGGCTTCTGGAAATGGATGGACACCTTCAAGGAAGCACTCGAGCTGTCGGAGATCGCCGAAAGGTCGACGGCGGCGAACGGGGGTCCACCGTGGCTTCGCTGAGCCAGTCCCGCGTGCTAGTGACCGGCGCGTCCGGCTTCATCGGCTCGCACCTGACCAAACGCTTGGTCGCCGAGGGAGCCGAGGTCCACGCCGTCACTCCCGCCGTATCGTCGGTCTATCCCGAGCGCCTGCTCGACGTGCGTACCAGCATCGTGCTGCACGAAGCCAACATCACAGACCGCAGCGCGATGGACGCTCTTGCCAAGCACGCGAAGCCGTCCATCGTCTTTCACCTGGCGGCGTACACGCACGTCGGTAAATCGTGGCAGCGCGTCGACGAGTGCGTACAGACCAATGTTCAAGGCACCGTGAACCTGCTACAAGCCCTCGACTCCATAGGCTACGACCGGTTCGTCAACACCGGCACGAGCGAGATCTACGGCGACATCGACGTGCCGTTCCGTGAGGACGCGAACGTGAACCCCAACTCTCCCTACTCCGTGAGCAAATACGCCGCGGAGCGCTTCTGCCGGATGTTCCGTCAGGGTCACGGGTGGCCCATCGTGCTCGTGAGGCCGTTCAACGCTTACGGACCGGCGCAGAGTCCCGATCGGATAATCCCGGAAACCATCGTCCGAGCGCTTCGTAAGCAAGAGCTCAAAACGACCAGCGGTAAGCAAACGCGCGAGTTCAACTACGTCGACGACCTCGTCGATGGTTTCGTGCTGGCCGCAACAGTGCCGGGTGTCGAGGGCGAACTGATAAATCTCGGCGGAGGCGAGGAGATCGCGATCCGCGATGTCGTTACGGCCGTGCTGGACGTCATGGGCAATCCGATCACCGCCCAGATCGGCGCATTGCCCGACCGGCCTACCGAGATCTGGCGCATGTTCTGCGACTCGACGAAGGCTCGAGAGCTACTCGGCTGGAAGCCCAGGCACACGCTGCGCGAGGGCCTGGAGTCGACCATCGAGTGGTACCGCGCCGAGCTCAACGGTTCGGGGTCCGCTTACGAGGCTTGAGTGATCTGACCGAGTCTTCGCCTTTACCTCGCATCCTCGTCATCACCAACATGTACCCGCCGCACCATCTCGGCGGCTATGAGTTGTCCTGCCAGGATGTCGTCGCGCGCTGGCGCGCCAAAGGACACAAGGTCGTCGTTCTCACCTCGGACCTACACCTCGAGCGCGCACACCAACCCCGCGACGAAGAGCCCGACGTCGAACGGACTCTGCGCTTCTACTGGAGAGATCACGAGATCCTCCGTCCCTCATGGCGTGAGTCGCTTGCCATCGAGCGCTGGAACCAGGACAGGCTCAAACAGACGATCGACCGGCTGCGGCCCGACGTCGTCTCGGCGTGGAATATGGGCGCCATGTCGCTCGGTATGTTGCAAACCGTCGGCGAGCTGCAGATCCCGCAGGTGTACGTGGTTTGTGACGACTGGCTGATCCACGGTCCGATCATCGACTCCTGGAGCAATCGCTTCCGGAAACACCGCTTGCTCGCGCGCGTCGCGCGAAAGTTGCTCGGCGTTCCAACGCTGTTCGAGCCGAGTTCTTACAACCCCGCCGTGTGCTTCGTGTCGGACACGATCCGCGCGAGGGCGCAGCAGCATGCCTCTTGGGTACCAAAACGATCGATGATCGCCTATACCGGGATCGACCATTCCGACTTCCCCTTACGGGAAATGCCACCACCACGAGAGTGGTCGTGGAAGCTCCTGTACGTTGGGCGCGTCGAAGAACGCAAAGGTGTCCATGTCGCCGTCGAGGCCATGGCTCGGCTCCCGAGCGAAGCAACGCTAGAGATCGCGGGCCCGGCCGATGAGAGATACCTCCCGGGCCTTCAGGCGCGCATCGACGAACTAGATCTCACCGACCGCGTCGTATTCACCACCTACCCACGAACAGAATTACCGGACGTCTACGCGAGCGCCGACGTCTTCCTGTTCCCCGTCCTTTGGGACGAACCGTTCGGTCTCGTACCGCTCGAGTCGATGGCCTGCGCTACGCCCGTCATAGCTACGGGAATGGGCGGATCAAAGGAGTTCTTGTTCGACGATGTGAACTGCTTGATCACTCCCCCCGGTGATGCGGCCGCACTAAGCGAGTCCATCAAACGCCTCGCCTCCGATCGGGACCTCAGGCAGCGATTGGTTCATGCAGGACACGAGACCGCGCGTCAATTGAGCGTCGACACCTACGCCCGCGTCCTGGAAGATTGGCATCGTGCCGCGGCGCAGGACTTCGTCGAGGGTGAGCCTGCCCGCCGTACTCCGCTCGAGGATGCTCTGGCTCCGCTCCGCGGCGGCTCTCCCGGCTGAGAACGCGCTAGCCGGAAAACGGTCCCGGCCAAACTCCGGCGGGCACTTCGGGAGCAGCCGGGGCTCCCGTCTTGCGCGCGACGATGAACAGATGCGTCCCTAGCCTTCGCACCAACGGGATGGATCGCGCCACGGCCTCGATGACGTCCACCAGTCGCCGTCCCGTCCCATCCATGCGTTCCAGGATGCGCGCCGACAGGCTGTGTGGCGGAGGAAATTCGAAAGTTGACCAGCTCGTCGTGCTAAGGCCCGCGGCTGCGAACATCTGCGATGTTTGCGCGGCTATGTGATGCGTGTGCGGCAGGTACACCTCGCCCGACCCGGCAGGAAGAAAGCGGTCCTCGACCTTCTCCGGCCACACCCAGGGACGTAGCGAGATCAGATTCGGTGATTTGGCTCCAAGAGCCTTTTCAACCCAAGCGAGCAGATGGGTGACCGGCGATCGGAGCGGAACCTCGGACGCGTTGTTCGTTGTCATGACGAAGACACCGCCCGGTCGCAGTACCCGAGCGACTTCCCACACGGCAAGCTCGGGACGGATCAGGTGCTCGATGACCTCGCTCATCACCACGACGTCGAAGCTCTCGTCGGCGAACGGGAGCGCCGCGGCGTCCGAGCGCGCGAAGGATAGATGCAGCGCGCCGGCGAAATCCTTGAACTTCTTGGCCGCGTAGGCAATATGCGGCCCGCCGAAGTCGGTTCCGACGTAGCTCGCGTCCTTGTCGGCGATCCGGTCGGCTACGAGAGCCGATCCGCAGCCCACATCGAGGATCTTTCCACCGGCCGGTAGGTCTTTCCGAGCGGCACCGGCCACAAGGTCGTAGCGCATCTCATGGCGGTGCTGGTGGTAGGGCCCCCAGATCTCGAATTCTTGCTCGATGGTCGGAACGTTCTCGTTGTAGTGGCGCCAGAAGGCATCCCAGCGGACGCTCCGCAGCAACTCGTACTCGTGGGCCGTCTGTGCGCGCCCGGCGTGCCGGTAGCGCACGTAGATCGCGATCCAAAACGCGATGAGGACCGCGATCGCGGCGGCACGCAGGCCGGCCGCGACGCCGGGCCACACGGCCAGCACCAAAGAGGCCAGCGGCACGACATGAAGGACTGCTCCGTGAACGAGCCGCCGCATCCCTAGATGACGATGGATCTCGTTCGGATGCTGCCGAGGATCAGAGCGACGGCCGAGATGACGTCGATGGCCATCTCGACGGGAACGGCGAGCATCCGGCGGCGAAGGGGGCCCGACTGGCGAAGTGTTGTTCGTCCGTGCAACCCAGCCCAGCCCAGTGCCGTTAGAGCGCCGAGCCAACGCTGACCGGCCGCCGTGAGCACGATCGCGGCATACAGCGGCAATCGGCGCCGGCCGAGGAAGACACCCTGAGACAGCACCGTGCTCCGAAGCTCGGGGCATTCGCGGATGAGCTCCGGAAAGCCCCCGATGAGCCAAGCCCGCCAAAGAAGCTCGCGGACGGAAGGACGTAGCACGGCGTGCCTGACAACGGCGTCATGCACCGTCGCGTTCTCGCCTTCACGCGAGACGCGCCAACCGAGGAGGGTGTCCTCTCCGAACCCGAGAGCTCGGCCGGAGGTCGTCCGGAATCCGAGTCGCTTCGCCGCCTCAACATCGAAACCGCCCGCGCGTTCGTACGCATCCCGCGTATAGAAGACGTTGGACGTCGGAAACAGACCGTCGTTCGCGTAATGAGCGATCGATCTCTCGAGCGGACCAATGTCTCGTTCGGGCAACGTATTTCCTTGTGCCACGTCGGCGCCCTTGTCCATCGCGGCCACCCCGGCGGAGAGCCAGCCCGGCTCGGGAACGCAGTCGCTGTCGGTAAACGCAAGGACCTCCCCGGCCGCCTCCGCTATCCCCGTGCAACGCGCCGCCACCGACCCGACGCCTGAAGTCTGAACCAAGCGCACGTTCAGACCTCTTTCCCCAGCGCTGCGCGCGACATCGGCCGACGGATCCTTCGATCCGTCGTCGATGACGACGACTTCGAAATCGACGTACGTCTGCTGCGCAAGTCCCTCCAACGTCTTGGTCAGCAGGTCTGCGCGATCCCGCACCGGAACGATGACCGAAACACGGGGCGAGCTCACAGCCGGCCGAGCCCGAAGAACTTGTCCATATCCGGCTCTTCGAAACGGAGTGAGGTATCCACGTACCACGGTGCGTTCTGCCGTGCGCGCTCGTTCCAGTAGGCGCGCATCTCTTGCTCTTTTCGGCTTGGCATCCCGGCCCATCCCATCTCGAGGACGCTTGCGCGATGGGACGTTTCACTCACGCGGGCGTCGGAGTATCCCTCCCACCGGATGCCTCAGTATAGGAGCCTGCGATGCGTACCCGACGGAAGGAATGCCGACGCAACTTGCACACGCCCACGTGACGGACCCATGCGCTCTGTGCGGATCGACGTCCAGTCGCGAGGTCTTCCGGTTCCTTCGTCCGAAGGAGATCTCGGCCTCCGGACGGCCGACCGAGTCGCTGTACGGCCGCGCCGGCCGCCTCGTCCGGTGTGAGTCGTGCGGATTGGTGCGCCAGGATTCCCCCCTCGACGCGCCGTACGAGGAGGCCGAAGATCCCGAATACCTGAACGAGGAACCCGGGTTGCGCGAGACCTTCCGACGCAACCTCCTCGAGATCGCGCGCCACCGTCCTCCACCGGGACGCCTGCTGGATGTCGGCTGCGGTCCCGGTCTCCTTCTCGAGGAAGCAGCCGCGCTGGGCTGGACATCATCGGGCGTCGAGCCCTCGGCCTGGGCCGTCGAAGAAGGACGCCGGCGAGGGCTGGACATCCTGCAGGGGACGACGGACACGGTCGATCTCGAACCGCGGTCGCTAGACGTCGTCGTGGCCAACGACGTAGTGGAACACGTGCCGGACCCTTTGGCCTTCGGACGGCGTCTTTACGAGCTGCTGAAGCCCGGCGGCGTCGTTTATCTCTGCACCCCCGACGTCTCCAGCGTCGTAGCGCGAACCTTGCGGAGATGGTGGTGGTCGGTACTGCCCGGTCATCTCTTCTACTTCTCGCCCGCGACGCTTGCCCGTGTTCTCGAAACCTGTGGCTTCCGCGTCTTGGCGTCCGGACGTCATCCGAAGACGTTCTCGCTCGAGTACTACGCCGGCCGACTAGTCGGGTACAGCCAGCGGCTCGGTCGTGTAGTGGGGACGGCGACGAAGCCTTTCGGGGGCCCTCGTCGATTGGTCTCTCCCAACTTCCGCGACCGCGTGGCGATGATCGCGATCAGAGACGAATAGGGTTTAGCGCTTCACTAGGTCGAGCAGGATCATCCGTCCGAGCCGGCGCAGCGGACCACTCTGAACGATTCTCGTAGCGATCTCGGATCGGCGTCCTCCCGTCCATCCGACCGTTGCCCGG
>Ga0299913_10003049_pt1 | contig 13536 bp, 10 predicted proteins | sample RVTome_9_FD_201360 | JGI IMG/M metagenome (GOLD analysis project Ga0299913, IMG submission 201360) | Soil microbial communities from uranium-contaminated site in the Upper Colorado River Basin, Wyoming, United States - RVT155D38 (version 2) ... | reverse complement strand
CCTTAGCCCAACAGGTCGCCGACCGCCTGCAGGAGCAGGAACATTGGGTGTTCGTCGGATCGGGGCCAGGCCATGCGACGGCGCTGTTTTGTGCCGCTAAACTCGTGGAAAGTTGCGGCGCTAATGCATGGGCGCAGGATATTGAAGAATGGGCTCATATCCAATTTTTTAGCCGTCACGAACAAACCCCCACTTGTCTGATCGCGCCGCCCGGACCCAGTGTCGAGCGAGCCTTGGAATTGGCGCCTTACGTCAAAGACGTGGGGCGGTATACGCTGGCCGTGGCGAGCGCCGAGCAGCGGTTGGATGCGATCCATGTCGACACGATTTTTCCCGTGCCGCAAGCCGTGCCCGAAGTCTTTTCGCCCCTGGTCTATTGTCTGGCGGGGGAACTGCTGGCGTATTATCTGGCGGAAGCGTGGGAGACGCAGTTCTTTACTGCCACCCGGCGCGGCGTGTCGCCGGGGGGCGACCGCTTGCGCGGTAGTCAAGTGTTGCGGCATCTCAACGACTTGTCGAATGCGGAATAAACGGTAGGTTGAGAGACGATGGCGACGGTTTATGTGATTCAAATCTGGGTACATCACGGTGTGGGTACGCAAGGATGGCGGTCGGTGGGCCGGCGGGTGGGCGAGCACTATCGCTTTCCCACGCGTGCAGCGGCCCGCGAGGCCATGCGTCAACATTTCGGCAATTTACAAGAAGGTCGTAGTGTTCGGGTGCATGCGATTGAAGAAGAGGAACCTGAGGAAACCCCGGTTACCCGGGTGGCGCAGACGGATCCCAACGCCAATAGCGCGCCACGGTTCCCGCATCGACCCGAAGATCCGTGCCCGTGATCATTTCGGCATCGTCGGACGCGAGAAACACGGCGGCACGGGCGTAATGACGTGGACTCGGCAGCACCTGCAGCGGGGCGCCGCTTGCCGAATCGCCCACGAAACCGCGCCGCCGGGGACTGGCCGGCGCGAGCTGACGCCGCGCTACACCCCATGCGTCCGCCCGCTCGTTGCCCTCGCTGGGATCGGTCGCAGTGGGGGTTAAACTATTGACCCGAATGCCGTGTTCCGCCAGCTCCATGGCCACCGAGCGGGTAAAATTCAACAAGCCGCTCTTGCCCGTGCTATACCCCACATTCCATGGTTCGCCCTGATGTCCGGCGGTGGAAATGATATTGATCATACTGCCTTTGCGGCCCTGATCAAGCATCGATTGGCCCACGTACTTGGTGCAGAGAAAAGCGCCGGTCAGCATGACATCGAGTTGCTGCCGCCATTCCGCTACGGACATGTCGAGAACGCCTTTGGTGTTAAAAAGCACGGCGTTGTTGACCAGAATATCGATGCCGCCGTAAACCTCTGTGGCGCGGGCAACCATCGCTTGCACTTGCGCTTCATCCGTCACGTCGCACGTAATACCGATGGCATCACCGCCTTGCCGTTGGATGTGGGCGGCGCACTGTTCAGCTTTGTCGGCTTGGGCATCGACACACACGAGCTTCGCCCCTTCCGCCGCCAACCCGAGGGCGATGCCGCCGCCAATATTCGGGCTGGTGCCAGTGATCAAAGCGACCTTGCCGTCGAGTTTCACAACGTTTCTCCTATTAGACTAGAGAATAATGCTCACCTTGCCATGGGGTTGCAGCGCTTCCAAGTCCAGGATAGCTTTGCGATGCCGAATTTTGAATGCGCCCTCGCGGTGCACCAGGGTGTATTCGTAGCGGCCAATATACGTATCAATATGGCCAGAGCGCATGCGGTAGACGACGAAATTGGCGGTGACGCACAGCGTATCGCCTTCGACGCTGCGAATGCGCACATTGCTGATCATACGCCGCGTGCGGGACGGCGGATTTTCAGCCCAGGCCGATTTGCCGAGGAGTTGATCGACCCGCATGCGCAGGCGGTCGGCATTGTCGGCAATGATGAACAGGGTGTCTCGCGGGTTGCCGTCGGGCACATCGGTCGAGGGGACTTCGTATGTGGCGTCTTCTGTGGTTAACGCGAGCCATTCCCGCAGGCGCCATTCGTCCAACAACGCCGCTTCTTCGTAGAGAAAATCTTCGATATCGGACCGGGTGATATGGGAAACCGTTGCTACCATCGTTGCAGTCTCCTGTCGTCTACACCGCGATGGGACGGCGCAGTGGCGTTGCAGTCGCTTGCGTCCGCAGCATGAGCGTATGCCACTGCCGCCAGAAGGCGCGCATTTGCAGTTCGTCAGTGACTTCGGGTTCGGCCCGCTTCATGCCGCGCGATAAATCATTCCACTCAATTTCACGGTTGAGATAGCCCAACTGACACGATTCCAAGGCTTCCACATCGTCCGGCGTGGCGTAGCCGCCCGGTCCGAGGAAGGTGAGAAAATGATCCAGGCGAAGCGCCCGGTTCTGCGGGCTTTCGTCACTCGGGGCCAGCGCCCAAGCATTGATTTCGAGGTAATCCGGCGATACTGGAAAAAAGGTGCGGATGGTGATGGCCATGATGTCGTTGATGATCAGGTTAGGAAAAATCAGCAAATTGCGGCTGGTTTGCGTGATGCGGTAGGCCCGTGCAGCGCCAAATCGGACTTCGTAGTCGCGTTGCATCTGTTCCAATTCGGCCCGTTTCGCCTCGCCAAATTCCGGCGACCAGCGAGCGATAGGGCGTCCCCAGATCGGTTCGCTTTGGATCACAGCATGGCCATTGCCCAGGGCTTTGCCTCTGCCGCCGCGGCGGTTTTTGATGCGTGAAACGTCCACCCCACTCTCGACCAGGTAATCAAAATAGCGCTGGTGCGTGGTGCGGGCATGATAGCCATCCATGCTGTTTTCAACTAACAGCTTCCAGTTGGCGCGCATGCTGTACGCTTGCGTGCCGGTGACGACTTCCATACCGGCTTCGGACTGGTCACAGATCAGATCGAGGTATTCGCGGGCACCGGCCAGATAATCGACAAGCGGTTCGATGTCTGCATTGAAGCTGATGAACACAAAGCCGCGATAGTCCTCAACCCGAGGCGGTGTGCCCAGACCTAAAGCGCGTCTGTCGAACGCCTCGCTGTAGGCGTCATCGCCGGGAACGCCAATGAGGTCGCCCTGATTGTTAAAGGTCCAGGCGTGATAAAAGCACTGAAATGTATTGGCGTTCCCCGAGGCTTCGCGGCAAACTTGCGCCCCGCGATGCGTGCAGGTATTGAGCAAGACGCGCACGATGCCATCTGTGCCGCGCACGAGAATGACGGGCCGTCCGGCGACACGGCGGGCACGGAAATCACCCGGTTGGGGAATCTCAGAGGCATGTCCGGCGTAAATCCAGGTGGTTTCAAACACACGGCGTTGCTCGAGGGCCAGGATATCCGGCTCCGTGAATGCCTGGCGATGCACGCGAAATAGGCCATCTTTTTTGTTGTCGACGACTAGGTTAGCCAATGCTTCGTGTTCCATCGCGGTTTCCTTTGTGGTTAACGCTCTCCGTCGTATTCTGCCGATTGCACGAAGATGCGTTGGAGGAGATCCCAGCGGAATAATTTGGCCCCGGCAATGTGATCGGATTGCGCGTCAATAACAATATGGTCGACCGGATAGAGCGGCTCTGCCGTCTCATCCGGCTCACGGCCCAGTGCGGCTCGCGTATCTTCGGCCGAAAAATAGGCCCCGACGTCGGGATGGGAGTGATAAATCATTTTCACGGGCCGGGCACTGCCAGTGCTTTCGAGCAAAAACCGCAAGTCTTTACCACCGAGATAATAGGCTTCGCGAGCCGTGCGTGGGAAGCGCTCTGGATCCAAGTCGTGATAGCGATTTTGCTCGTTAACGCAGCGCCGTACCTCATCCACGTGGTTCGATTCCCGCGGTCCGAGAAGAAAGCCGCAGCACTCTTCCGGATAGGTGTCGCGAGCATGGTTGTAGATGTCGGCCAGTACCTCGGCTGTAAGCTGGGGAAGAGCTGCATCGGGTGACATCACGAATCTTCAAACCTCACGTCTCGGGTGATCAACACGGGGTCCGCCGGGCGAATCCACCGCAGGCGCGTCTTGTCTAAACTAGCACTATACGTGCCCCCAAAAGTCAACGCAAGTCGGAAGCTGGCACATGGCCGCCGACTTGACCCTGAACGTACATATGCTATGCTGCTCTACGAGATAACCCGTGCGACACTGCTGCGCCCACTTGAGCCTGTCAACTTGATCCGTACTGCGCCACGCTCGAGCCCAGTAGAGCCTTAAGGAGCTAGAATGGCCGCCAATCCCTTCGATCAATTTGCCGGTACCGACAAGTATATCGTCTCTCCAGAACTGCGTGATGTGGTGAATGTGGCCATTGCCTTGCAGCGCCCGCTGGTGGTCAAGGGCGAACCCGGCACGGGAAAAACGCTGCTGGCGCACAATATTGCCAAAGCGCTCAACAAAAAGTTGCTGGTTTGGCATATCAAATCGACTACCAAGGCCAAGGACGGATTGTATGTCTATGATACCGTGCAGCGCCTCAATGATGCGCGCTTTGGCGAGGGCAACGTGTCGGATGTCAAACACTACCTCCGCATGGGTAGCCTGGGGCAGAGTTTTACCGCGGATGAACAGGTGGTACTCTTGATCGACGAGGTCGATAAAGCGGATATTGAATTTCCCAACGACTTGCTCAACGAGCTCGACGAGATGAATTTTCACGTCTTGGAAACGGACGAGCGAATTTCGGCCAGGCATCGCCCGATTGTCATCATCACGTCGAATTCCGAAAAAGAACTTCCAGACGCCTTTCTGCGCCGCTGTATCTTCCATTATATTGAATTTCCGGATCGAGACTTGATGATGCAAATTGTCGGGGTACACCACCCAGCCCTGTCGGATAGTTTGTTGCAACAGGCTTTAGAACGGTTCTATGAGTTACGCCGCATTGAAACCTTGCGCAAAAAGCCGTCGACCTCGGAGCTCATTGATTGGCTCCAGGTACTGGTAGCCGCTGGGGTGACCGCCGATCAGTTGGAAGATAAGCTCCCGTTCCTCGGGGTATTGATGAAAAAGGAAACAGATGTCGAGACGTATATGAAGCAGGCGACGGCGGGCGCCAACACGTCTCGGCCGCGTTATTAAGGGCAGGGAGCGCGCTGTATGTTTATCGACTTTTTCTACACCCTCCGGCGTCATAAAGTTCCGGTATCGATTACCGAATGGATGACCTTGATGCAGGCGTTGGGCCAGGGCTTCGCCCACTCGTCACTCGAGAGTTTTTACACTCTGGCGCGGGCCTTGCTGGTGAAAGATGTAGGGTATTACGACGCCTATGACCTGGCGTTTAAAGAAGCGTTTCAGGGCATCGAAACCCCGATGGAGATTCTAGATGAGATTTTATCCTGGTTACAGGATCCGAAGGTTTTAGCCCATTTAACGCCGGAGGAGCTGGCCCTACTGCCCCAACTCGATTTGGACACCCTGCGTGAGCTGTTTGCCGAACGCCTGCGCGAGCAACAAGAGCGCCACGACGGCGGCAACCGTATGATTGGCACCGGCGGCACCTCTCCATTTGGCAACCATGGCAAGAACCCGGCGGGTATTCGCCTCGATGGCGAAGGCGGGCAGGGGAGCGCAGTGCAAGTGGCGGAGGATCGCCGCTTTCAAAACTACCGCAAGGATCGCACCCTCGATATTCGCCAAACCCAGATGGCGTTGAAAAAACTCCGGTATTTACAACGTCTCGGCAACGAGGAGGAATTGGATCTCGACGAGACGATTGACCAGACGTGCAAAAACGGGGGGGATATCGAGCTGGTCTTTGCGCCGCCGCGGAAGAACAATGCCAAAGTGTTGTTACTCATGGATGCCGGTGGCTCGATGCTACCCTATACGACGGTGGTGGAACAACTCTTTTCCGCCGCGCATCAAATGACACATTTTAAGGATTTTCAGCACTATTATTTCCATAATTGTATCTATGAGCAGATTTACACTAATATACGCATGAACAAAAAAGAGTCCATGCGCTCACTGTTGCAAACTCTGGACGCGGACTACAAAGTCATTTTAGTCGGCGATGCCTATATGGCGCCTGAAGAGCTGATCGACCCTGGCGGGGCGATCTACTATTATCACCACAACAGCACGTCGGGGATCGAGTGGCTGCGACGGATTCAGGCCCACTTCAAATCCTGCATCTGGCTCAATCCCATTCCCGCGCGCAATTGGAGCCGTCCCAGCATTGAGCTGGTGCGCCAGGTGTTTCCCATGTACGAACTCACGCTCGATGGGTTAGACCAGGGGACGAAACGCCTAATCCGCAAGGTAGCGTAGGGGCCTGTCCACCTAGATTGCCTCCGGAGAAATGGTTAAAACGTGTGTCCAGGCACTGAGCATTTTCTCCCCCTGGCCGTTCTCGTGACCTCGCCATATGGGTTCCGTGTGTCACACGGCGATGGCCCACGCGCCGCGCTAGTGTGCCGGTGTGGCTGGGAGTTCTATCCACCATGCGATGTGACTAAAGAGATGCAGCATGAAAAATTTTTTTGGTAAATGCGTCCTGGTAACCGGCGGGGCTGGTTTTTTGGGTTCGCATTTGTGCGAGCGGCTGTTGGAGGCAGGGCAAGAAATCCTGTGTGTGGATAATTTATATACCGGGCGGCGCGAGAACATCGTCCATTTGATGGAAAATAAAAGCTTTGAATTCATGCGTCACGATATCTGCATTCCGCTCTATGTGGAGGTGGACGAGATCTATAATCTCGCCTGCCCGGCTTCCCCGATTCACTATCAATTCGATCCGGTGCAGACCACTAAAACGTCGGTGCATGGCAGCATCAACATGCTGGGGTTAGCCAAACGGGTGAAAGCGAAAATCCTGCAAGCCTCGACGAGTGAGGTGTACGGCGATCCGATTGTGCACCCTCAGCCCGAGACCTATTGGGGGCATGTGAATCCGATCGGACTTCGCGCCTGCTACGATGAGGGCAAACGCTGTGCGGAAACGCTCTTTTTTGACTACCATCGCCAGCACAAATTGCGCATCAAGGTCGCCCGCGTCTTCAACACGTATGGCCCGCGTATGCATCCGAATGACGGACGGGTGGTGAGCAATTTTATCCTCCAGGCCCTGCAAGGCGAGAACCTCACGGTATACGGCGATGGCAGTCAGACGCGCAGTTTTTGCTATGTCGACGACTTGATCGATGGGTTTACCCGATTGATGCAGAGTCCAGATGACTTTACCGGGCCAGTGAACCTCGGCAATCCGGTTGAGATGACGATGCTGGAGTTGGCCGAAAAGGTGTTGGCCATTACCGGATCGGATTCCCGCATCATCTACGAGCCGTTGCCCTCAGATGATCCGAACCAGCGCCGACCCGATATTACCAAGGCGAAGGAAGTGCTGGACTGGACGCCTCGGGTAGGTCTCGATGAGGGACTGGAGCGGACCGTCGCGTATTTTAAACAGTTTGTGAAGAGCTGAAGCCCCGGCTGTACTCCCGCCGCTTATCGGGTGGCGTTCGGCGCTACGGTTGAGACCTCCGATGACAGCTCGCTCACTGCAGGCGCTTCAGACCCAGTGAGCGAGTCGTTCGACACGTCCGGCGGTGTGGCCAGACCGGCTGCATCTTTGTCGACGCCAGATGGATTGGTGAATTTGTCATTGAGATCCTGGACATAGCCATTGGCTTCGGCCAGGACGTCGGCAATCTGGCGGCGGGCTCGAGCGCTCCATCCGATGGGGTGTTTCATGAAGATACTCCGCCAGAAACGGGTATTTTTGTGGAAGGCATGTAACAATCCCTCCACAAAATCTCGCTCGTGAAGATTCTGCAACTGCCGTTGCAGCCGGGTCATGATGCGTTTGGCTGCAAGGCGGCGCAAGCTAAAATGTGCCCAGATTGCCAGCGTAATGGCCACGCCGAGCGTGACGAGTGACCATACCGGTGAGTCGAGCAGGGCGCTCCAGCTATCCCATAGACCCCCCCACAGAGTCCAAACGATCAGGCCCAGTAGGGCCAGACCCAAGACCGTACCATCGAGCCACAAAACGCGGCGGCGCCACTGCTGCAGTAACTCCTGCAATTTCGGCACAATCCGTTCCTCAATATCATGGGCCGCCTGTTCCAGGACCGCCACGACGCGATAGGCGCGATCCACGCCGACTTGACGCATGCGGGCGTGAATCTCACCCAAATCGATATCGCGTTTCGACTCAAAACGTTGACGCAGATTGTCGTTTTCGATCGGGATGGCGGCGTCTGGGTTATAAATCCGGTAGAAGCGGCCCGCAGTGAGTCCTTGTTGCGCCAGGGCTCGCTGCCAGGAGGCAATCACATCTTCCGGATTGTCCTCGCGTGCCGTGGTGTCGATTTGATTCAGAATGTAGAGAAACTTACTGGAATCGGGCCGGTTTATGGTCTGAGCGACGAGGTGTTCCAGCGTGTCGTGCATGGTGCCGGGTTCGGGATGCCGGGCGTCAAAAAAGACCAGGACCAGATCCGATAGATCGATGATGTGATTGGTAATGCGCAAGGTTGAGGTGCGTTGGGCATCCGCATCAAAGCCGGGCGAGTCGATGACGATTTTGCCGCGCACCTGTTCGCTCGGGCAGGTTTTGAGTTGCAGATACGCATCAATGCGGCGGCCTTCGCCTTCGGTCAGTTCCTCGATGGCCCGGCTCATCTGGTAAAACGGAAAGCGGGAGTCGGCATCGAGGGCCAGGCCGGGTAGAACGCGAACCTCATTTTCTTTGCTAAAACACATGACGGTAAAGCGATCGTCTACCGCTTGATTGCCCGTGAGTTGCAGGGATTCCCCCAGGTAGTGATTGATAAACGTCGATTTCCCGGAGGAATACGTGCCTAAAATGGCAATCATCGGCCACCATGAAATGCGCGTGGCATACGATTCTTCCGGCTGTAGAAAGCCGAGCCGACGGGACACCTTGTCCAGCTTGCGAAAGCTTGCTACGACCCGTAATAAGATCGGATTTTCCTGCTCCAAATGGGCTTCCAGATTGTGTAGACGCTTTTCGAGCTGGGTTGACTTCGACATGTAACTCCCTTCCTCTCATCGACATCGATACCGACGTGAGCTGTTGGGAAATACTACCAACCCCTCTCACAAATTGCCACTGCTCTCGCCACGAAACGAGCGGTTTTCCACAGGATTCCGGTGCCAACATGCGTTTGCGTGCGGCCTGAAGGATCGTGATTTTTCCCCCGAATCATACACGAGCGGGGCATCCACATATGTGGGATGGGGGCTGGTAAGTGTAGTTATCGTCGTTGACGAGGCCGTCACCTCGACACTGTCTGCCAGTCGCCGAATATACGGCTCCTGGGCGTCGGCAGAACGCTCTGTCATGCGCCAGAAGATCGGCGAATAGAGCTGATATTGTTCCGTTTCCTCACCGCGATCGAACTTCTTTCCGTGTGTTTTACACGGTTTTGAATGCCTTGTTTAAATGAGCCGTCGCTCTATTCAAGTTTAGCTTGTTATTAACCGATACAGCGCCAACTTATCCATACATTTCTTATGTTGTGCACCGTCCTTGCGCCATAGAATCTGGGGTTTGGGAACGTGATTGAGGTGACAGTCTGGAAAAATGAGGACTTGGGCCGAGTGGTCAATGCGTGTCCGGACGGCAGAATTTCCCTGCCTCTACTTGGCGACCCCCTGGCCGCCAGGCTAACGGCAGTTTGGTCGAGGGCAAGCAGAACCATATTTTACGCAAACCGGGCGACACCATTATTGTTTTCTGACGGGCTGGTTAATCTTGTATCACCGTGCTTTAGAGGTAGTCGCAAGCCAGCATATTCGTTATGATATCGAACAGACCGCATCCCCCGCGTAGGCGCGATGCAAACGCCCATCGAAGACAGGAGGAACAGAACGATGACGACACCCGCACAACCAGCCGAGCTCATTAGCCCCTATGGCGGGGAGCTGGTTAATTTAATCGTGCCGGACGAAGCCCAGGAGGATCTCAAAGCTTACGCCAATCAGCTCCCTTCCATCCAGCTATCAGAACGCGCCGCCTGTGATTTAGAATTGTTGGCCACCGGGGCGTTTTCGCCCCTGCAGCGCTTTATGGGACGCGAGGATTATCAGAGTGTGCTGAAGTACATGCGGTTGGCGGATGGGCAGCTTTTTCCCATGCCGGTTACCCTGCCAGTGACACCGGATGAAAGGATCCGGTTGGACCAAGACATCGTCTTGCGAGATTCTCATAATGCCATTTTGGCGGTCATGACGGTCGAGGAAATGTATGCCTGGGACCGTACCGAAATGGCGCAGCACGTGTGTGGGATGCAGGACGCCCGACATCCTCTCGTGACCGAGATGGCGACCTGGGGTGAGGTCAACCTGTCCGGGCGGCTGCAAGTGTTGCAATGCCCGCCGCACTATGATTTTCAGGCCTTACGCCTGACCCCCGAGCAAACGCGGGAACGGCTGAAAACCTTTGGCTACCGCAACGTCGTGGCGTTCCAAACGCGCAATCCGCTGCATCGGGTGCACGAAGAACTCACCAAACGCGCGGCACAAAGTGTCGATGGCGTGTTGCTGCTGCATCCGGTGGTCGGGATGACCAAACCAGGCGATGTCGATCATTACACGCGGGTACGGGCGTATACCGCCTTAACGTCGAAATATTACGATCCGGATCGCGTCTTGTTGTCGCTCCTGCCCCTGGCTATGCGCATGGCTGGACCACGTGAGGCGCTCTGGCATGCGCTTATCCGTCGCAATTACGGCGCTAACCATTTTATTGTCGGGCGTGATCATGCCGGACCCGGTATCGACTCCACCGGCACGCCGTTCTACGGACCCTACGACGCGCAAGAGGCGGTGCGACAATACGGCGATGAACTCGGGGTGACGATGGTTCCCTTTCACGAATTGGTCTATCTGCCCGATGAGGGCCGCTATGAAGAGGTCTCCAAAGTCCCGCAAGGCACTCGCACCGCCTCCATTTCCGGAACCCAGGTGCGGGAGGACTATCTGTACAGCGGCAAAACGCTGCCGGCCTGGTTTACCCGTCCAGAGGTGGCCAAACTGCTCGCAGAAGCTTATCCCCCGAAGCATCATCACGGGGTATGTATTTGGTTTACCGGTTTGAGTGGAGCCGGGAAATCGACCACGTGTAACGTGTTGACCGTGCTGCTGCTGGAATATGGCCGTCAGGTGACTGTGCTGGATGGTGATGTCGTGCGCACGCATTTGTCGAAAGGACTGGGGTTTAGTGCCGAAGATCGCGATACGAATATCCGGCGTATCGGCTTTGTAGCCGCTGAGATTGTCCGGCACGGCGGCGTGGCCTTGTGTGCTGCGATCAGTCCATATCGCAATACCCGCCAGGATGTCCGCAATATGATGGGGCAGGAGCAATTTATTGAGGTGTTTGTCGACACGCCAATTGAAGAATGTGAGAATCGAGATGCCAAAGGCATGTACGCTATGGCCCGGCGGGGCGAGATCACGGGCTTTACGGGGGTGGACGATCCGTATGAAGCGCCATTACATCCCGAGATCACGTTGGATACGATCGCCTATACCCCGGAGGAAAATGCTCGGCTGATTCTGCAAGATCTCATCCGGCGGGGGTTTGTGCGGCTGCCAGAGACGTCGTTCGGCTCTTAACCGGATAGTGGGTATCGCGTTTAGTCATGCCTCACATTTGAGAGGATGCATCAACTCCCTCGCCTCCCTTATTGATCCAATCGCGGGGCGGGGGGTGCAAAAGACATCCCTTTCAAGTTTTTCCCCGCCCCTTCCGATAACGCAGCGTGTTCTACACCCGCGCATGCCATTTCTCCAATGGTCTTTAAAATAACGAGTTGTGGGATTTTATGCGCTAAAGAAAAGCCTGAAGAAAGCGAGACATGACGGTTCAGTCTCTTCTCGCATTTAGCAGTGCTGCGATGTCTGGCGGGTTAGCCCTGTTTGGACTGTGGGCGGCACCACGCGCGTTTGTACACCGGGTCTTTGCAGCGGGCATGACGGTCTTAGCGGTGATGCAAATCTGTGCGGGTATGAGTGCCCAAGCGCTACTGCCAGCCGATGTCAGGTATTGGGAACAGCTCCGCTTCTGGGCCGCTGCCTGGGTGCCGGGGACTTGGCTGCTGTTTAGTCTCAGCTATGCCCGCGCCAATTACGCGGATCATATCAAGTGCTGGCGTTGGGGGTTGGGGGCTGCTTTTGCGCTCCCACTGGGGGTGGTCATTGGTTTTTCGCCTGCTCTGCTGACGGCCGATGTGGTAGGCGAGATGCCTGGCGGGTGGACGGTCTCACTGGCCTGGTCTGGTTACGTGTTCCAGGCCATCTCCTGGTGTGCTGCAGTAACCGTGTTGTCCCATTTGGAAAAAACGCTGCGTGGCTCCGCAGGCAGCATGCGCATGCAGATTAAAGTCATGCTGCTGGGCCTTGGAAGCGTATTTGCCGTCGAGATTTACACCCATAGCCAGGCATTGTTAGATGGCGCCCTACAAGCCTCTTTGGCAGTTGTGACCGCGTCGGCTATTCTCGTCGCTGGCGTCTTTATGTTCGCTGCGCTGATCCGCCATCGCTTATTACATGTCGAGATTGCGCTCTCGCGTACGTTGCTACACAACTCGATCACGGTGTTGGGAGCCGGAACCTATCTCATCGGAGTGGGTGGGCTGGCTAAGGTGGTCCGGTACGTCGGGGGCAGCCAGGCTCTACCCTTAGGGACCGTGGTGGTATTGCTCGCTCTCATTGGGCTGAGCGCGGCCTTATTGTCGGATCAGTTGCGGCATGAGATCAAGCGGTTGCTCAACCGGCATGTCTACCGCTCTCACTATGACTATCGCCGGGAATGGACGATCTGCACCCAGCGCATGACGTCTGTCGTGCAGGTGGACGACTTGTGCCAAGTGGTATCCCGCATGGTCTCGGACACCTTTGGGGTGCCATCTGTAACCGTGTGGTTGCTTGATGAGGCAGCACAAGAGCGTCTCCTCTTGGGTGGTTCGACTGTGTTTTGGAACATCCGTGGCCTGCCTGAGGGATGGGAGGAGACCGCTCGCGCTCTGATCACCTGCATGCGTCTCCAGGCGTTGCCAATCGATTTTGCCGGGCCATCTGTGGAGGGATTATCTCCTGCACAGCGCGAGGGATTGCAGACTGCGAAAATTCGCTACGGCATAGCGTTGGTGGCCAGACAGCAGCTTTTGGGTGTCATCACCTTGAGTGGGCGGCTGACGCAAGAGCCGTTTTCCGACGAAGATTTTGAACTGATGAAGACCATGGCGGATCAAGCTGCAGCGAGCCTGCTGAATCTGCAATTATCAAGGCGTCTTCTACGCGCCAAGGAAATGGAGGCATTTCAAACCGTCTCTACGTTTTTTGTCCATGATCTCAAGAATTTGGCCGCGAAGTTGTCCCTGATGGTACAGAACCTCCCCGTACACTACGACAATCCTGCTTTTCGGGACGACATGCTGCAGGTCATTTCCAAAAGTGTGGGCAAAATGAACGCTATGTGTAGCCGTCTCACCCTGCTGACCACCCACATCGATCTCAATCTGGTAGAAACGGACTTGAACAAACTCGTCGACAGCACCCTGAGCGAACTCG
>Ga0299913_10003048_pt1 | contig 13537 bp, 7 predicted proteins | sample RVTome_9_FD_201360 | JGI IMG/M metagenome (GOLD analysis project Ga0299913, IMG submission 201360) | Soil microbial communities from uranium-contaminated site in the Upper Colorado River Basin, Wyoming, United States - RVT155D38 (version 2) ... | reverse complement strand
GGGATATGGGCAAGGTGATGGCAAGCCTGAAAGCCAGCGCACAGGGGCGCGCGGATATGGGCGCCGTTGGAGCAAAAGTGAAGGCCCGGCTGTCCGCATAAGCTCGCCCGGGTATCTCAAGCACCGCAGCGAATGAGTGCTGGCAGACGAGGCCGCATTGACTATGCTTGCCAGTACGGGGAAGTCACGGCACGCGGCCGCGCCCGTTACGCTACGAAAACAAACAGGCGTCAGCCGCAGGGAATTCGAGATACGAACGCCGCACTTCGCAAGAACCGCGGAGAATCTGGAAAAAATCATGTCCGGATTGATACCCCAGCATTTCATAGACGACCTGATCGCGCGGGCCGACATCGTTGAGGTCCTTGGAACCCGTATCCAGCTGAAGAAGGCCGGGCGAGAGTACAAAGCCGTATGCCCGTTCCATGACGAGAAAACGCCGTCGTTCACCGTCAGCCCGGTAAAGGGGTTTTACCACTGCTTTGGCTGTGGCGCTCACGGCACGGCATTAGGCTTCCTGATGGAGCACGATCATCTGGATTTCCCCGACGCGGTCGAGGCGCTCGCCCGAATGATGGGTATTCAGGTTCCGCGTGAAGAAAGTCAGCGGCCGGCGCGTCGATACGACGAGCTTTTCGAGTGCATGCATAAGGCGGAAAGCTATTTTCAGGCGCAACTCAAGAACCACGAGCCGGCTGTCGCGTACCTGAAGGCCCGCGGCATAGACGGCGCGACGGCAGCGCGGTTCGGTATCGGCTACGCTCCCGCAGGATGGAGCGAGTTGCTGGGCAGGTTCGGTACCTCGCAGGAATCGGTCGAGCGGCTGCTGGCAACCGGACTGGTCATTCGCAAGGACAACGGCAGCCATTACGACCGCTTTCGCGACCGGCTGATGTTTCCGATTCACGACTCCCGCGGACGCTGCATCGCCTTTGGCGGCCGGGTGCTCGGCGATGACACGCCGAAGTACCTGAACTCACCGGAAACAGTGCTGTTCCACAAGGGGCGGGAATTGTACGGCCTGTACGAGGCACGCCAGGCGCTGCGCAACATAGCCCGGCTGGTCGTCGTCGAAGGCTACATGGACGTCGTGGGGCTGGCGCGCCATGGCATCGATTTCACCGCAGCAACGCTCGGCACCGCAACCACCAGCGAACACCTGAATCGACTGTTTCGGTTGACGGACGACGTGATTTTCTGTTTCGACGGCGACCGTGCCGGACGCTCCGCCGCCTGGCGCGCCCTCGAGGTCGCACTGCCGGAGATCCGGGACGGCCGTCAGGTTCGTTTCGTCTTTCTGCCGGAAGGAGAGGACCCCGATACGTTTGTTGCCGAAAAGGGCGCGCAGGCTTTCGAGCAGGCTCTGGACGATGCCATTCCCTTGTCCGAATTCCTGTTGAACGAGCTGGCCGCCCAGGTCGACATGCACAGTGTCGACGGCAAGGCACGGCTCGCAGAACTCGCCCGCCCGCTCATTGCGCGCGTGCCACAGGGCATTTACCGGGAACTTCTGACGGCAGAGTTCGCCGAAGCAGTCGGACTGTCGGCCGCAAAGTTCGGGGCGATACTCTCGCGAAACGATCTGAAGTCAACGCCTGCGCGTCGAGCAGCAGGTTCCGGCGGCGCACGCGGCAGCGTAAGACGAACCGGCGGCGCCAAGCCTTCCGTCGTGAGACGGGCCATCACACTGGTGCTGCATCATCCCGCCGCTGCAGCCGGCCTGGACGTCTCCCGGCTCACGGATACGGACCGCCCGGGCGCCGGCCTCCTGAAGGAGCTCATTGAAACGGCGAAGTCCGAGCCCCATATCACGACAGCCGGTCTGCTTGAACGATGGCGAAATCACGAGCAGGGCCGTCACCTGGGCAAGCTCGCCGCGGTCGAAATGCCGCCCGCCGAAGAATTCGACCCCGCCGCAGAACTCTCGGACTGCATGGTGCAGCTTGCCGCCGCCGCGGCCCGGGATCGGGTACAGGTTCTCATTGAAAAAGAACGACTTAACGCGCTGTCGGACGAGGAACGCGGCGAGCTGCGCCGCCTCGCGCGCGGACCGGCCACCGCCGGCAATTCCGGCAGCTGAGCGCTCAATTGAGGGATAGTTCTGGATTGGACTCGGTCAAAAGAGTATACTTCGTCGTTTGCATTTTTTACTTGGAGGTTCAAGGACTTGGCCGAAAAACGCGCAATGATTAGCGGCAACAAACAGACGCAGCAGCTAAAAGATCTGATTGCCCGCGGCAAGGAACAGGGTTACCTGACCTATGCTGAAGTCAATGATCACCTGCCAAGTGGAATCGTCGATCCTGAACAGATCGAAGACATCGTAAACATGATCAACGACATGGGCATCGCCGTGCACGAAAAAGCGCCGGATGCCGAGTCATTGCTGCTTTCCGACACCGCCGTTTCCAGCGACGATGACGACGCAGCCGAAGAGGCGGAAGCCGCGCTCGCAAGTGTCGACGCAGAATTCGGACGCACTACGGATCCGGTCCGCATGTATATGCGCGAGATGGGTACCGTCGAACTTCTGACGCGTCAGGGCGAAATCGAAATCGCCAAGCGCATCGAGGACGGCCTGAACCAGGTCAAGTACCACATGGCGCATTTCCCCCCGACGCTCGAACGCATGCTGGAAGTCTACGACGCGGTTGCCGCCGGCGACACCCGGATGCAGGATTTCGTCGTAGGCTTTATCGACCCGAACGCACCGGATGAAATCAAGTCGCCCGTCACCAAATCGGACGGCGACGACGATGCCGATGCCGAAGAGGAAGTTGTCGATACCGGCCCCGATCCCGAGGAAGTTGCCGAGCGAGTCAAGGTCATCCGCCGGCTGTTCAAGCGGACCCTGACCAGCCTCGAGAAATACGGCAGCAAGGACAAGCGGACGGCGAAAGTCCGTGCCGAACTTGCCGACCAGCTGATGGAACTCAAGCTTGCGCCGAAGCTGACCGATGCGCTTGTGCGTAATCTCCGTTCGTCTGTATCGGTGATTCGGATGCAGGAACGTCAGGTTATGCAGATCTGCGTGCGCGATGCCGGCATGCCCAAGAAGGATTTCCTCGCGAGCTTTCCGAAGAGCGAAACCGACCTCAACTGGATCGAGAAGCACATTCGCGCCAAGCGCAAGCATTCGTCGACTCTTGCAAAACTGAAGGACGACGTGTTGCGCGCGCAACGCAAGCTCCTCGCGGTTGAAACGCTGACGAATCTGAAGATTGCGGAGATCAAGGAGATCAATCGACAGATGTCGATTGGTGAAGCGAAAGCCCGACGCGCCAAGAAGGAGATGGTAGAAGCCAACCTGCGTCTCGTGATTTCAATCGCGAAGAAATACACCAACCGCGGCCTGCAATTTCTCGATCTGATCCAGGAGGGCAACATCGGTTTGATGAAGGCCGTGGACAAGTTCGAGTATCGCCGTGGTTACAAGTTTTCGACGTATGCGACCTGGTGGATCCGGCAGGCGATCACGCGCTCCATCGCGGACCAGGCGCGCACCATTCGAATTCCGGTGCACATGATCGAGACCATCAACAAGCTGAACCGTATCTCGCGGCAAATGCTGCAAGAGATGGGTCGCGAGCCCTTGCCGGATGAACTGGCTGAGCGGATGGAAATGCCGGAGGACAAGGTTCGCAAGGTGCTGAAGATCGCGAAAGAGCCTATATCCATGGAAACGCCGATCGGCGACGATGAAGACTCGCATCTCGGCGACTTTATCGAAGACCAGACGGTCCATTCACCGGTGGACTCGGCAACGTCGGAAGGCCTGAAGGAAACGACTCACTCCGTGCTCGCAGGGCTGACACCCCGGGAAGCCAAGGTCCTTCGCATGCGCTTTGGCATCGATATGAACACCGATCATACGTTGGAAGAAGTCGGTAAACAGTTCGACGTCACGCGTGAACGCATTCGGCAAATCGAGGCAAAGGCGCTCAGAAAGCTCAGGCATCCGACTCGCTCGGATCAGCTGCGCAGTTTTCTCATCGAAGATTGAATCCAGGCTGCGTCGTCGGGGAGCCGGGGCTTACCTGGCTCCTGCATAGCACTCGATGCGGCGGCTCGTGACTCAACTGTGCCTGCATCTGTTAAGCCTGTCTGACTGTATTCAGCGCTATCAGGGCAATTTCCCGGATCGCTCAATTGCGACGAGATCTGTTACAATGCCGCTCCTCAATTTTACGGGCCTGTAGCTCAGTTGGTTAGAGCAGGGGACTCATCAACAAAACGGTGCGTTTGTGTCGAAAGGCACAATTTGAACGGGATGAAATCAGGGAAACCTTAACAGCCAGGCTGATGGCAACCCTGAGCCAAGCCGGTGGTACACCGCCGGAAGGTGCAGAGACTACCTGAGAACTTGAGCGTTCTTGATAACAGGCTAGAGCGTCCCGCCCCTAACAATTCGGTTGAGGGTGATGAGATAGTCCACTCCATTCAGAAATGAATGGCTACAGTGAATCCCTTGGTCGTAGGTTCGAGTCCTACCAGGCCCACCAATACGTTCCGGATTGCAAGCTTACCGTCGCTCGTTCATGTCGGAACGATAGAAGAGAATTGTCAGGCTCTGCTTTTCTGCGGCGCGCAACGCCATTTCTGCATTCGACAACAGGGAGTTCGCGTTCGTACCGTCGCCCGGGTATACCGCAACCCCCGACGTAGCCGATACGGAGAGTTCTTCCTGGTTCATCAGAAATGGCCGACCGAACACCCGTTCGTTCAAGCGATCCGCTGCACGCGCCGCCTCCGCAGCGCCGCCTGCGCCGGTCGTGGCGATCGCAAAAGAGTCGGGGCCGACCCGCGCGACGGTATCGGACGCGCGGACCGAGGACCTCACGCGTTCGGCGATTTCGCCGATCAGCGTGTCTGCCCGGTCGCGTCCGAAGGTGTTGTTGATCATGCGAAAGCGGTCGATATCGAACAGTTGGAGCACCACTCCGTCGCCGGCCGCTTCGGCGTTGGCCAACTGCTGGTTCAGCGTCTCGAAGAAGAGGGTGCGATTCGGCAGTCCGGTCACGGAGTCGTAGTACGCAAGATAATTGACCCGCTCCGCTTTTGCGATGAATTCCAGCGCAAATGAGATATCTCGAGCCAGTTCCTGGAGCAACTTCAGTTCTTCGTCGTCGAAGAAATTTCTCTCGGACGCGTAAAGCACGAGGAAGCCGAATACCTGACCGTCGACGACCAGCGGCAGCGATATGACCGACTTGGCGCCTTGTCGAATCGCCAGCCGTCGCACTTTGGACAGGTGCGGTGATCTGGCGATGTCGTTTTCGTAAACCGGCCGCTTCTCCTGCAGGGAGAAGCTGACGGGACCGTTCGGCATCAAATCGACGACGGAATCCTTGTCACCACTCAGCACTTCGGTGGGAAGACCGGACTGAGCCAGGACCCGAGCCTTGTTCTGCCCTGGCCCTGTCGTGCCGATCCAGGCCATTTCGAACTTCCCCGCGTCCACCGCGATACGGCAGGCTTCATTGAGCAGCGACCGGCGATCGCGCACCCGCACGATCGCACCATTGATCCCGCTCATTACCGCGTGAATCCGATTCAGGCGGGCGATCTTCCGCTCCTGCATGTGGCGTTTCGTGATGTCATGAAAAATGACCTGCATACCGCCCGAGTCAAGCATCTTCACGCTGATTTCCGCCGGGAAAGAGCTTCCATCCTTGCGTTTCAGCATGCGCTCGTAACGCAGGTCCTGACCGGCTTCCAGTAACGCCATCCGCCTTGTCGTTGCCGAGGTTTCTTCGCTCAGGTGCGTCTGTGAGCCATTCATGCCGAGCAACTGGTCCCGCTTGTATCCAAGAAGCTCGCAGCACCGGGAATTGACCAGTACGAACTTTCCCTCCGCATCGCTGATGAAGATTCCGTCTGCCGCCTGCTCAATGAGTTCCCGGTACTGTTCTTCGCTCTGCCGGATCCTCTGCTCGGCCGAGCGCCGTTCCGTCAGGTCCTGCGTAATCCCCAGCACCTCCCTGACTTCGCCTTCCCGGTCGAGCAATGGAACACAGGTCACTCGCAGCGAGCGCAAGCCTGTTCCAGGCAATGTGACGTCTGCCTCGACCTTGCGTATCAGCTTGCTCCGCAGCGAATCCTCGAGGGCAGGCAAATACGCCTGATACACATCGGGTGGAAAGATCTCCGTATCACGACGCCCGATGAAATCCGCGCTGCGCAGCCCCGTAATCCGGCTCGTGGCGTTGTTGATATAGCGAATCCGCAGATCGGGACCGTAAATCACCACCACGTCCGGGATATTCGCAAGCGCGCGCCTGAATCTTTCCTCGCTCTCGTGCACCGTGCGTGCCGCCGTTCTTTGCTCGGTGACATCACGGCATATGCAATAGAGGTACGTGGTACCGTCAAGCTGCGCCGGTGTGTAACTGATGGCAACGTCGATCACGCTGCCGTCTCTGCGCCGGAACTGCGCGTCGATCTCGGCGCTGGTTTCCGGCACCTCGGGCCACTCCTCCAGGAACAGCTCACGCGAGTGGTACTTGATGTCCCAGTCCCAGGGATGCAGGTCGGCAACTTCCTCGATCGTGTACCCAAGGAGCCTTGCGAAGCTCTCGTTTGCCTCGTAGATGTTCCTCTTGGCATCGAAAACCACAATGCCGTCATGCGCCTGCTCAAACAGCACCCGGCGCCTGAACGCTTCTTCGGCTGCTGCTGCCGCCGCGGCACGACCCTTTGCAGTCCAGACCACAGCGGGACGTGCCGCAAGTATTCCGGATGTGGCAACACCGAACAGAACCGCGGTATGCAGGGCCATCGAGGAAACCGGCCCGATCGAAAAAAGCACGTCCAGATCGTGAAAGTAGCCAAGGATGACGCCGACGGAGATAACACCTACGGGCAGCGCAAGAATCAACGCCGCTGTTCGGCCGGCGCGTCTGCCCAAAGACTGGCTCAGGAATGCTGCACCAAGCAGCAGGAAGCCTGTTGCTCCGGCGGCAGACATTCGTCCCGGCCGGGCGGTATCCGCAGCGGTCGATCGTTGCTGCATCAGGAGCTCATCGATATGAAAGTTCATTCCCCACAGATGCTGCGCCAGTGTCAGCAGCCCGATACCGGCCGTCGCCACGGCGGCGACCGATCCTGCGAGACGTAACCGGGCATCATTCGACCCGTCGCTCGTCCTATCTTTCGACCGATTTCCGAGCGCGTGCAACGCGATGCCGCACAACACGAAGCAAACAGCGGTGTTGACCTTCATTGTCGGCCAGGAGGCAGAGAGACTCTTCAGAACGGCCATGTCGAGAACCCAACCGGCCATGACGAGCCCGCCGGCGGACACCAGGAGCGACGCCGCCAGTACGGGTATCAACAGGTAAAAGGGTCGCGGCGCTGCTTTCTGCTGCACGTCGGCGCTGTCCCGGCGCGCCGGCAAGGCAGGAGAGGAAAGATTTGCGGCGTTGCCCATGGCAGCCCTCTGACATCAAAAAACGACGGCGCGAATGGCTACAGAGCTCGTCCGTGCTCGCTCTTATCCCGAACCACGCGGGACGCGCGGTTCGATCATCCCACGAGACGCGTATCGGCGCTGATACTACCAAATATGATAATGGGGAAATAGCGACTGCTTCCGGCCGGCGAAACCGCCGGGGGTCTGTGCGGCCTAAAGGTTCAGGCTCCGGAGAAATCGACGCCGGTGAACAACAGGGACGGCGAGAGTATGGTCGCGTAGGGGTATACGTCATTACCGGTTGCTTCGAGGCCGCGGAACAGATCGCGCAGATTGCCTGTCACGTTCATTTCCCCGACGGGGCGGCCGACAACGCCGTTCCCGATGATATGGCCGCGCAATCCGAGGGAAAAATCACCGGTCGTGCCGTCAGCATTGCCACCGAGCCACGAGGTGACGTAGATGCCTTCGCCCACATCGGCGATCAGTTCATCGAGAGACTTCCCGCCTGTCCCGACCCGTACGTTGGATTGACTGCCTGTGGTCGGTTGCATGCCGGCCTTTCTCCCGTAGTAGGTATCGACATAGATGTTTCTCACGACGCCCGCCTCGACAACAGACAGCGGGCGTGAAGCTATGCCCTCGTTGTCGAAAAGCCGTGAGGCCAGCCCGCGCCGTATCAACGGATCGTCCGTCAGCGTTAACTTCCCGCTAAACGCTTTCTTCCCGATCAGTGTCGACCAGTATGACCTTCCCTGCTGTACGCTTTGTGCATCGGCAGACTGCAGCAGCTTGGCGACAAGGGACGATGCGGCGCGCGAATCAACCAGCATCGTCGTTCTGCCGGTCGGACCCTTCCCTGCGTCGAGCCGGACCAGCGCGCGATCCAGCGCCGTTTCCGCTATTGACGCGGCAGGCGGCAAATCGCCGACATGCGTGCCGCCGGCGTAGAAGCCGTCGGATGCACGGCGTTCGCCCCGATCCGTAAGCGTGATGCTGGTACCGAGCCAGCAGTAGGTGGCCTCCCTGGACCCCGAGAATCCGTTACTGCTTGCGGCGACCGAGGCTTCGGCACCGTCGTAGATTCCCGCCGTTGCGGAGATCACGCGTTCATGGCCGCGCGCTGCCTCATCGAGGGCCACGCACAAGCCCAACCTCTGGTCCCGGTCGAGCTTGCTTACGGCCCGGTCTACAAGGTCGAGATTCACCTCCGGTCGGTCGTCGAACAGATCCGGGGAGGTGATTTCGCGATACGGGTCGGGTTCCAGCAGAACCGTACTCGCCACTGCCTGCGCCAGAAACACACGAAGCCTGTCCGGATGAAGATCGGTGGTTCGATGGCTGGAATAGCGCCCGTTGGCGTAGACCTGCACCGACAGGCTACGTGATGTGGCATCCTGCACTTTCTCCAGTGCGCCGTCACGGTAGTTGAACTCGACATCACGGCTTTGCGTCGCGACGGCCCATACGTCGTCCGCGCCTGCCTCGATGGCCAGTTCGACTGCCTGTTCCGCCCTTGTCCGAAGCTCAGCCGGCATTTTCGCCTCCGACGGTCATGCTGGAAACCAGCACTGTCGGTATGCCCTGCGAGACCGGCACCTGTTGTCCGTTCTTACCGCAAGTCCAGCCGCCGGTATCGAGATGGCCATCGTTCGCGACCATCGTGATGCGCCTGAGGGACTCGGGACCGTTGCCAATGATGTTGACGTCCTTTATTGGCGCGGTAATTTTGCCTTTCTCGACCAGCCAGCCGTTCTTTACATAGAACGTGTAATCGCCGGCGCCGATCTGCACCTGGCCGTTGGTATAGGTTTCCGCAATGATGCCGTTGTCGACGGCGGCAATGATTTCGTCCCTCGTGTGGGGCCCATCCTCCATGAACGTGCAGGTCATCCTCGGCATTGGCGCAAAGCGATACGACTCCCGCCGACCCGAACCCGTACTGGCTACCTGGTAATGCTTCGCGCTGATGGAGTCGTGCAGATACGATCTCAGTATACCGTTCTCAACCATGACGGTGCGTCCGCATTCGTTGCCTTCATCGTCGTAATTGAGTGCACCGCGCTCGCGCGGGATGCTAGCCTGGTCAACAATCGTGACAAAGGGCTCGGCTACCGGTTTGCCGATCATGTCCGAGTAGATGCTCGTTCCCTTGCGGTTGAAGTCCGCCTCCATGCCGTGGCCGATCGCCTCGTGCAATAAGATGCCGCTTGCGCCGGCCGCGAGGATCACCGGCATTTCGCCGGCAGGCGGGCGCTTCGCTTCGAACAGGATCAGCGTTCGATCCACCGCTTCCGCAACCATCCGGTCAATGCGTTCATCCGTGTACCAGGAGAATTCCTCGCGTGCGGCGATGTTCGAGAAGCCGCTTTGCGACTCGCCGTCGCGGGTCGCGGTAACCTGCGCACTCAACCTCGTCATCGGCCGGTGATCCGTGATCAGGTGCCCGTCCAGCGTCGCAATCAATACGCGCTCGTCGGCGTCGGCCCAGTATACGGAGACCTTGTCGACCGCCGGATCGCCCAGCCTCGCCATCCGGTCGACCCGCTGGAGCAACGGCAGCTTGCGATCGACACCGATGTCTGCCCACGCCACCTCGGTTCGATACAGGTCGCCGGTACCCTTCGGATTGAATGCCTGCGGCGCAGCAGCGCTCGACCCCCTGGCTATCGCCGCCGCCGTGCGGGCCGCCACCAGCATCGACGGAAGCGTGAGGTCCTCCGTAAACGCATACCCTGTCTGATCACCGACAACTGCCCGCAAACCGACGCCCTGCGAGATTTCGGAATCCGCGCGGCTGACGATTCCGTCCTCCATCCCCAGAAAGTTGACACGTTGATGCTGAAAATAAAGATCCGCCGCGTCGGCGCCGTTGGCGGTCAACTCTGCCATCACCTGCGATATCGTCGCCTGATCCACCCCGAACCAGGCGAGAAACGGGTTTTCGGGTGCCGCTTCCGCTGTCACAATCGCCGGGTTCACACCGCAACCGGAGAGAAAAGCGGGCATTGTCAGAATGGCGCTGCCGGCTGCTACGCCTCCGAGGAATTCCCTGCGCTTCAAGTCCATTGCCGCTCCCTGTTGTTCTACGACCCGTTCCGCGGGTAACGCGCCCTATTTAACCTGAGATGGTGCCACACGGAAAATAGTTGCGGCCGAACTACGACAGCCGTCACGAAATGGCGCCTCGCGCGTCATCGTCCCCTGGTGCCGCGCCAGTATTGCAGCAGTAAGAAACCGAACAGCATACCGCCCAGGTGCGCGAAATTGGCGACGCCGGGCGAACGACCGCTGACGCCCAGGTAGAGTTCGAGGATTCCGTAACCGAGGACGAAGTACTTGGCTTTCATCGGGATCGGGGGGAACAACAGCATTACCGTGCGATTCGGGAATGCCATGGCGTAGGCCAGGAGGATGCCGAATACGCCGCCCGATGCCCCCACTGTGGGATAAGCGCCGCCCTGCAAGGCCGCGACGATCAGCTGCACGATGCCTGCGCCTACCACGCAGGTCAGGTAATAGATCAGGAACCGTTGCGCCCCCATGAGGCGCTCCAGGTCCCTGCCGAACATCCACAGACCGAACATGTTGAAGAGAATGTGTTGCAGCCCGTTGAGATCATGCAGGAAGCCGTACGTAAGAAGTTGCCACGGCATGAAGGACGGGTTCGCAGAGCCTAGCGGCCACAGCGGAAACCAGGTCATCATGAAGTACGGTGCCAGCTGCTGGGCAGCGTAAACGAGGCCGTTGGCGACCAGCAGCACGAAGATCACGTTCGGAATCGCGCTGTTGTCCACGGGTTGTCGTCGTTGTCTCGAGAACTGATTCAATACCGGATGTGTCCTTAGAGCGGCCGCAAGGCCAGGTGGGTGAATTCCTGCGGTGCGGCAGTTGCGAGCGACTGACTACCAGCCGCCGCCACCTCCGCCTCCACCGCCTCCGCCCGAGGATCCGCCCCCGCCACTTCCGGACGAGGATCCCGGGGCTGTCACTGAGGAACTGATGGCGGAGCCCAGGCCGCTCGTCATCGCCGAGGCAGTGCGCCCGAGGTTGCCGACGTTCCAGTTGCCGTGGTACCAGGTGGGATGATACGAAGCGTCGCCCGGTCCATGCAAACGGGCAAAAACCGCCGCAAATCGTTCCGCCCATCGTTGCTCTACACCCATCGCAAGCGCATACGGCAGGTAGCGCTCGAACAGTTCGGGCGTCTTTTCCGGCGGGTGCCTGAGGTTCATCTCGTCTTTCTCCGCGATCTCCAGGTAATCGCGGAAACCCGCCGCCTGGTCGAGAACGGTACGACCCAGTCCTGTCGGACGTTTCATCAGAATCGCAAAGAGAATTATGACGAGACCCATCAGTACGATCACGACGAGAACGAAAGGCGTCGGACCGCTGCCAACCCGGAGTGCGATGACGGAGGCGGCAACTGCGATCAGAAACGCCGGCAGGTTCATGGCGCCGTTCGTTCTGAAATAGCGATTCGCGTAGTCGCGCTTCAGGGACACCCGATGCTTTGCGCGCGCCTTTCCGAGAACCTCGTGATTGGCGTTGGTCAGCTTGATCTGGCTACTCCTCTGGAACAGCCCTTCGAGCAGCGCCTGCTCGCCGGCGGCAAGCGGCTGCGCATCGGCGGCGGCATCCGTCTTTCGCAGAACGTGGTCCTTTCCGGTTTTCTCGATGCGGAGGTAGCCCTTGACTGCGAGGCTGACGATTGCGGCGGTCATCGCCTTGTTGTCGTATCCCATGCGCTCGATGAACCGAAGCGATGCCGGAGAAAAGCCCTCCGGCGGTTCATATCGAGTGACTATCACCCCTCTTTCCGGGTCCCGGCCATGCCGTCGCCAGACCGGTATATACCAGCCCAGGATACCCAGGAGGCCAGCGCAGGCGATCCAGAGGTTAGCGTTGTCGGCTAAAAGCCAGAGCCCAAGTTGCATAGCCCCCGGCTCAGTAACATGGCCTTTGGGCCAACTCACTGCGATCGTCAGTCCCTCGCCGGCCCCAAGCGGGGCCGTCGTCTCGACGTGGGCGCTCCCGTCGTCCGTTGCTGCCCGGAACGCCCGGCCTTTCGCGCCCGACGGTCCGGTGTAGGCCTCGATCGCAAGGGCATCAGCTGGTAGCTCGAACTCGAACCTCACGGTGGCAGAGGCACGATCGATCGCGAATTCCCACCCGAGGCCCGTGACGTTCCAGTAAAGTTCATCCTGCTCGTCGAAAAAGCCGAGCACGCGTCCAGCATCGTAGCGATATATATATGTGTATTCTCCGGGACTGAGCAGCCGGTCAGCGGAGCCGAACCAGGTGCGTACCCCGTTCCCGCGCCGCTCGGAATGGAAATCCTCCGTGCGTCCATCGCGAAGCACCGACCGCGGTTCGTACCGAACCTCGACATCGTTGCCGAACCGGTCCTCGTAGCGAGTCGGATAGTCACGATATATCCCGCGGCGTATCTTCGCTCCTTCGGCGCGCACCGTGATGGTCTCGGTGACTTCGATCCAGCCATCCTGCCGTACAAGCATGTCGCTCTCGAAGTCGAGAATTCGCTCGTCCGCGAACGCGGCCCATGGAAGCAGCATGAACCAGAACGCAACTCGCCTCATTCGATGCTACCGAGTTCCACGAGCGGCACCGCCGCGACGTCATCCGAGGATTTCTGGAAGAAGCCACGCGAAGCGAATCCGAACCATCCGGCGACGAAATTGCTGGGTATGGTTTCGATCCGGGTATTGAACGAGCGGACGGATCCGTTGTAGTAGCGCCGGGCGAATTGCAGGTAGTCTTCAGTCTCCGCCAGTTCGCTCTGGAGCTTGAGGAAATTCTCATTGGCTTTGAGGTCCGGATACTGCTCGGCCAGCGCGATCAGCCTCCTGACCCCGCCGCTCAACTCCTCCTCTGTCTTACCGAGCGCCTCCACTTCCGTCGTGCGCATCGCTTCGACACGCAATGTGGTGACAGCCTCTATGGTAGCTCGTTCATACTTCGCGTACTGGTCGACCGCCTTCACCAGCTGCGGGATGAGATCGTGGCGCCGCTGCAATTGCACGTCGATGTCACTCCACGCCCCGTCGACGCGGTTACGGTCGCGAACCAGGCGGTTGTACAGAACCGCCACGAGAACGATGACAA
>Ga0299913_10003047_pt1 | contig 13538 bp, 16 predicted proteins | sample RVTome_9_FD_201360 | JGI IMG/M metagenome (GOLD analysis project Ga0299913, IMG submission 201360) | Soil microbial communities from uranium-contaminated site in the Upper Colorado River Basin, Wyoming, United States - RVT155D38 (version 2) ... | reverse complement strand
AGCGGAGGTTGCAGCGGTCGGTGACGGAGATGCGAAGGTTGCGGAGCGGACGGCCCAGTCGGTCGGCGGGTCCACGAGCGATACGGGTCGTGGTCACGTGGCCGGGACCTCGCTGCCCTGCTGCCCCGCGTCTCCGGCCCCGACCCAGTCGACCGAGCCGTCGCGATAGAACTCCTTCTTCCAGATCGGCACCCGCCGCTTGACCTCCTCGATCACGTAGCGGCAGGCCTCGAAGGCTTCGTCCCGGTGCGCGCCTCCGGCGCCGACCGCGACCGCGACGTCGCCGATCTCGAGCGCGCCGATTCGATGCTCCAGCGCGACGCGCACCGGCCACCGGCGCTCCGCCTCGGACACGATCCGGGCGCACTCCGCCTCCGCCATCGGCGCGTATGCCGAGTATTCCAGGCGTCCGACCGCACGCCCGCCGTGGTGGTCGCGCACCCGGCCCAGGAAGAACGCCGCGCCGCCATGCGCCGGGGAGTCCACGCGTGAGATGAGTGCCGCCGGGTCGATCGGTGTGTTTGTGAGGAATGCCATCGCTTCAGCCTCCCGCGAGTGGAGGCAGCAGGGCCACCTCGTCCCCTTCGGCGAGTCGGGTGTCGAGGGCGGCGTGCGAGAGATTCACGGCGCAGAGCGGGCGGGGCGGGATCTGCTCGCCCCCGGGGAGCGACCGGACGTGCTCCAATGCGTCGCCCACCGTCGCCAGCGCCGGCAGCGCCGCCCGCACCGAGTCCAGGCCCAGCCGGTCGGCATAGCTGGCGAACAGCAGGATCCGCACGTTGACGATTTGCCTCGTGGGGGCGGGCATGACTGGAACCTACCCGCACTTACCGGAGGGGGGAACAGGAGGTGGCGACGAAAGAAGGGCCGCCCGGGCACGAGTCCCGGTGCGGCCCCGACAGATGGTTGGAGACGCTGCTGCCGGCTACATGCCCTGGGCGGTCTCCCCGGCGGGCTCGCTCTCGTCCGCCACCAGCGCCCGTAACTCTTTACTGGGCTTGAACACCGGAACCGGACGCGCGGCGACTTCGACCGGATCACCGGTGCGCGGGTTGCGCGCCATCCGGGTCTTCCGCCGGCGGATCTTGAAGGTCCCGAAGCCACGCACCTCGATGTTGTGCTGCTGCTTGAGTGCCTCCTTCACAGCCTCCAGGAAGGCGTCCACGACGCGGGCGCAATCCTTCTTGGAGATCATGGGCCCGGCGGTCCGGGCGATCGAGGCGGTTACCTGTTCGACGAGATCGGCCTTGGTCATGCGTCCCCCAGAAGGGTTACAGACAGCGTAGCTTGGGAGGGCATCCTGGCCGATACTATGGGCTTAAGTGTTGTCTGTCAAGGGCTTGGACTTCCGAGCCGTCCCTCGGGGGAGGGAGGCGAGAAACTCCTCGAAGTGCGGGAAGGCGTCGTGCGGCCCCGGAGCGGCCTCCGGATGGTACTGCACCGCGAACAACGGGAGCTCGCGGTGGCGGACTCCCTCGATGGTTCGGTCGTTGAGGTTGAGGTGGGTGACCTCGAGCCCGCTCGCTCCCGGAACCGACTCCGCGTCGCCAACTACCGCGAACCCATGGTTTTGGGTGGTGATGAGGATCTGCCCCGTCCGCAGGTCGCGCACCGGATGGTTCCCGCCCCGGTGTCCGTACGGCAGCTTGGCGGTTTCCCCCCCGAAGGCGAGGCCGATCAGCTGATGTCCCAGGCAGATACCGAAGGTCGGCAGTCCCGCGCCGGCGAGCTCGCGAATGTTGGTGATGGCGTACCGCACCGCCGCGGGGTCGCCCGGACCGTTGGAGAGGAAGAGCCCATCGGGTTTGAGCTCGCGGACTTGCGCCGCGCTGGTCTCGGCCGGGACCACGGTGACCCGGCACCCGGCGTGCACCAGCATTCGAACGATGTTCCGCTTCATCCCGTAATCGTACGCCACCACATGGGGGCCCTCCCCTTCGCTCCGGCTCTCCCGCACCGTGGCGCGGGTCGCGAGGTCGAGGCCGCTCATGGAGGGCGAAGCGAGCAGTCGCGCGGTCAGCTCGGCGGTCGGTTCGCGGCCCTCGGCCACGACGCCGCGCATCGCGCCGCGCTCGCGGAGGTGGCGGGTGAGTCGCCGGGTATCCACGCCTTCGATCACCGGCACCCGTGACGCCGCAAGCCAGTCGTCGAGGCTCAGCGTGGCCCGCCAGTTGGACGGGCGCCGCGACATCTCCCGCACCACGACGCCGCTGACCTGCGGCCGCTCCGACTCCATGTCCTCCTGGTTGATCCCGTAGTTCCCGATCATCGGCGCGGTCATCACCACGATCTGGCCGAGATAGCTGGGATCGGTGAACGTCTCCTGGTACCCCGTCAGATTGGTGGTGAAGACCACTTCCCCGAAGGCGGGATCGACGGGACGGAGGGCGTTCCCGGCGAACCAGGCACCGTCCTCCAGCAAAACGAAGGCGGGGCGATCGGTCATCCGGTCGCCCCGCGTCGCCTCGTCCTCACTGTCCGGACTTCTGCTGTGGTGCCGGCGCCGGCGCGGCGGCGCCCGGTGCCCCGCCGCCTGCGGTGTCGGGTGTGCCGCCCAGCGGCAGCGGCGCGCTCGGTGCCGGGGCGTCCGGCGTCGTGGCCCGCAACCGCTCCTGGAGCTCGCTCGCCCCGCCGCCCCGGGGCACGAGGGAGAGGAGCAGCGCGAGGGCGAGAAAGATTCCGCCGCACCACCAGGTCATCTTGGTGAGGATGGTGACGGCCTGCCGTCCGCCGAGCACCGTATCGGTGGTGGCGCCGCCGAGCGAGGCGAGTCCCCCGCCCTGGCCGGCCTGGAGCAGGACCACCGCGGACAGGATCAGGGCATCGAGGATGAGAAGCGTGAGCAAGAGCGCGAACATTTGATCTCCTGGGCAGCCGGAAAGTCTAGTCACCGGAGCAGGTTGGGTCAATTGCTCGGGCGCCAGACTCCTCCCACGAAGGTTCCCTCGATCACCCCGTTGTCGGCCCCGAAGACAAGGGCGTCGAGCAGGCCCGACTCCGGGACCTGGGCGAGGGCCGGCGCGTTCAAGTCGATGGCGACGAGATCCGCCCACGCACCCGGGGCGATCGTGCCCGCCTCGATCCCGAGCGAGGCCGCGCCGCCGGAGGTGGCCGCCGCCAGCACCGTGGTAGCGACCCCGCCGTCCACGTCCGTCAGCGCCCCGCGGAGCTCCCCGCGAAGGCGCTGCCCATACTCCAGCCAGCGCATCTCCTCGAGCACCGAAATCCTCGCGTTGGAATCCGTCCCGAGCGAGATCCTGCCGCCGGTGTCGTGAAGCGTTGAAAGGTCGGGGAGACCGTCGCCCAGATTCGCCTCGGTGACCGGGCAGATGCAGGCGCGCCACCCGCGGGCCAGCAGCGCGGCCATGTCCGCCGGCGACGTGTGCGTGCAGTGCACCGCCGTCAGATCGGCGCGCCCGTCCAGCTCGTCGCAGAGCAGCCGCGCCGGCGTCCGACCGTACGCGGCGAGCGTATCGGCGATCTCCTGGCGCTGCTCCTCGAGGTGCAGGTGGAAGGGAAGCTTCCGTCGCCCCGCCTCCGAGTACAGGGCCTGGATCTCGGCGATGCCCGCCGCGCGGACGCTGTGTGCCGCGACCCCCAGCGTCTGCGTGGCGTCGAGACGCGCGGCCAGCCGGTCGAGCTGGCGCCAGTACCGCGCGAGGTCGAGCGTGGCGAACCGGGCCTGACCCGGCTCCAGCGGCTTGCCGACGCCGCCCGCGGCGTAGTAGGCCTGAATCAGGACGAATCGGATGCCGGCGTCCGCGGCAGCTTCCAACACCACGTCGTCGAACGCGAAGTCCTCCTCGCGGTCGTGATGCAGATAGTGGAATTCCCCGACCGTGGTGATCCCCGCGTCCCGCATCTCGGCGAACGCGAGGCGACAGATTCGACCCAGCGCTTCGCGGTCGAGCGTCGAGACCAGCCCGTACATCGCCTGGCGCCAGCTCCAGAAGCTCCCGCCGCCCGTGGGAAATCGCTCGCCGGATCCCCGGAGCCCCCGCTGAAAGGCGTGGGAGTGCGCGTTGACGAAGCCGGGGAGAAGTGCCATGCCCTCCAGCCGGTGTGTCGGCCGCTCGCCGGGTCCCACGGATTCGATGCGGCCGTCGGCGCCGATCGCGATGACGGCGTCGGGCACGAACGCGCCGTCGATCCACGCGAGATCCGCCTGAAGGGTCTGTCGGCTCATGCTGTCAGGCATCTCCGATGAATCATGTCGTCGAGGAGCCGGCCGGCGCGCTCGAACTCTTCGATCGGGAGAAACTCGTTGGGCCGGTGGGCCACTTCGATGTTGCCGGGGCCGAAGATGGCGCAGCGGAACCCCACCGTCTGGAGCCACCCAGCGTCGGTGGCGAACGCGACGCTCTCGGTGCCGCGCTGGCCGACCAGATCGCAGAGGTCGCGATACAGTGCCGCGCCCTCGTCCAACATCATCGCCGGGCTCTCTCCGAGAAACGTCAGATCGAACGGCTCGCCGGGCAGCGCCCGGGCCACTGTGGCGCGCACCCGTTCGCTCATCTCGTCCGCCTTCATGCCCGGGAGGAGCCGGATGGCGATCTGAGCCGCGCAGTGGTCCGGAATCACGTTCGCCGCACTGCCGCCGCTGATCACGCCGACGTTGAGGGCGGCGTAGGGTACCTCGGGAAAGTGTTCGCCGTGCGCCGGCCGCTCCGACTCCATCTCGGCGCGCAGCCCAGCAAGGGCGGTGACCGCCCGCGCGGCCGGCTCGATCGCGTTGCGGCCGAGGTGGGGGTAACCGCTGTGGGCTGCCTTTCCCTTGAACGAGAGCTGGAGCCGGATCATCCCCTTGTGCAGTCGGACGACGCGGAGCGAGGTGGGCTCGCCGATCACGACGTCGCGGGGGAGGAGGCGCGGAGGCGGATGGGTCTCCGCCAAGTGACGCGCGCCCAGCGTGCCGACTTCCTCGTCATAGGTCAGCAGTAAGGCCACCGGCCGGCGGAGGCGTGACGGATCCAGCCCGCGCACCCGGTTGATCGCGAGGGCGAGAAAGCCCTTCATATCGGCGGTACCGCGGCCGACGTAGGTCTCTCCCACCGTGGTGAGGGTGAACGGTGGCGAGCGCCACTCGGGCTCGTCCGCGGGCACGACGTCCATGTGGCCGGACAGGGTGAGCCCCTCTCCGGCCGGCCGGTCGGGCCCGACCCGAACGACGAGGTTCGCCTTCGTCCGGTCGCCCGACCAGACTCGGTCGATCACCACCGTCGGGCGATCCAGGTAGTCGGCGACGAAATCGGCGAGCGGAAGGTTGCTGAGACTGCTGGTCGTATCGAACCCGACGAGACGCTCCAGGAGCGCGACATCGGACAGCGGTGTGGTTGTCATCCGCGCGCCTTACCGGTGAGCCTCGTCTCCTGGCTGCGGGACTCGAGACCGATGCTTCGGCTCCTGTGAGGGGATTGGTTCAAGCTACCGGTGGAGGATTCGACGGGCCAGCGGATTCCTGTCATCCTGAGCGAAGCGAAGGAGCCGAAGCTGGGCTATGGCTCCTTCGCTTCGCTCAGGATGACAATGCCTTCGCTCGGGAAGACAATGACAGGTCCGGGCGCTCTCAGGCACCGAGGCCAACCAGCTCCGCCCAGCCATCCGGATCGAGGCTCGCGCCGCCCACCAGCACGCCGTCCACCTCCTGCCGCGCCAGCAGGGCGAGGACGTTCCCCGGGTTCACGCTCCCTCCATAGAGTATCGGCACCCTGACCGTGACCCCCCGCTGGGTCAGCCCGAACCGGATCAGCTCGTGGACCTGCGCGGCATCGTCGGGGGTGGCGTTCTTGCCGGTGCCGATCGCCCAGACCGGCTCGTAGGCCAGCACCACGCCACCCCACTCCGCTGGACCGACTCGTTCCAGGAGTGCGGCAACCTGCCGGGTCACCACTTGCTCCGTCCTGCCCCCCTCGCGCTCGGCCAGAGTCTCCCCGACGCACACCATCGGCGTGACGCCGCTTTTGAGAGCGGCGCTGAGCTTCCGGGCCACCTGCTCGTCGGTCTCGCCGAACAGGTGGCGGCGCTCGGAGTGGCCGATCAGCACGGCACGGGCGCCGGCCTCCCGCACCAATGGGATCGAGAGCTCGCCGGTGAACGCACCCTTGGGCTCCCAGTGCACGTTCTGCGCGCCGACCACGACATCGGCTCGCCCGGCGGAGGCGTCACGGGTCGCCGAGATGGAGACTCCAGGGGGAAAGAACCACAGCTGCCTGCCCTCGACCGGAGCGGTGACCTGAAGGAACCGGGCAATGAACGCCCGGGCGGCCTCGGGCCCGTGATGCATCTTCCAGTTGGCGGCGTAGATGAGAGAGCGCTTCGACATGTCCTCGGAGAGTGATGGGTCAGGCGCTCCCTCGTGCCGAGCGCGGCGGGACTCGGGGCCAGTCGTGCGTCAGACTTCGTCCAGCGCGGCTACTCCGGGCAGGATCTTCCCTTCCAGGAACTCGAGCGAGGCGCCACCGCCGGTCGAGACGTGCGTGATGCGGTCCTCCAGGCCGGCCTGCGTGACCGCCGCGGCCGAATCTCCGCCACCGACGACCGTGACCGCGCCGTTATCGGTGGCCGTCGCCATGGCATGGGCGATGGCCATGGTGCCGTGGTCGAACGGCGGCGTCTCGAAGACTCCCATCGGGCCGTTCCACACCACCGTCCCCGCGCGCGCGATCCTGCCGGCGAAATCCTTCTCGGTCGCCGGGTCGATGTCATACACCGCCCAGCCGTCCGGGATGCGGTCGCGCGGGACCGTCCGGGTCTCCGTGCCGGCCTTGAGCTCACGGGCGATCACCGCGCCGACCGGCAGCACCAGCTTGTCTCCCGAATTCGCCAGGAGCTGGCGGGCGAGCTCGATGCGGTCGGGCTCGATCAGCGAGTTGCCGGTCTCCAACCCCATCGCGGCGAAGAAGGTGCAGGCCATGGCCCCGCCGAGCAGCACATGGTCCACCTTCGGGAGCAGGGCCGAGATCAGATCGATCTTGCCGCTGATCTTTGCCCCGCCGAGCACCGCGACAAACGGACGCTTCGGTCGGTGCAAGGCGTCACCCAGGTACTGGAGCTCCCGCTGCATCAAGAGGCCGGATACGGCCGGCTTGAGCAAACGGGCCACGGCTTCGGTGCTGGCGTGGGCCCGGTGCGCCGAGCCGAAGGCGTCGTTGACGTAGAAGTCGCCCAGGGCGGCGAAGCGCGCGGCCAGCTCGGGGTCGTTGCTTTCCTCCCCCGGGAAGAACCGCGTGTTCTCCGCGATGGCCACTCCTCCGCGGGGCACCCGCCGCGCTTCGGTGACCGCCTGTTCGGAGAGCGGATCCCGGAGGAACGTGACCGGCGAGCCCAGCAGCCGCTCCAGCTCTCGAACCACGGGCTCCAGAGAGTACTTGGGGTCCGGTCTGCCCTTCGGGCGTCCGAGATGCGAGAGCAGGACCAGCCGCGCCCCGCGGCTGCGAAGGTACTCGATGGTCGGAAGCGCCGCCCGGATCCGGGTGTTGTCGGTGACGGCGCTGTCCTTGATCGGACAGTTGAAGTCCACGCGCACCAGGGCCCGTTTTCCCTCGATGGCACTGCTGTCGAGCGACTCCAGGGTTCGCTTCACAGGCGCTCCCCCACGTACCGCAGCAGGTCCGCGCACCTGGCCGAGTAGCCCATCTCGTTGTCGTACCACGAGGTCACATTCACCAGGGTGCCGTTGACCACGTTGGTCGAGAGGGTATCCACGGTGCTCGACTCAAGCGAGCCGATGTAGTCCACCGACACCAGCGGCTCGTCGCTCACCGCCAGCACACCCTTCAGCGGGCCGGCGGCCGCCGCCTTGCGGAAGGCATCGTTCACTTCGTCCACGCTCGTGGCCTTCTCCACGACGCAAGTGAGCGCCACGACCGAGACGTCGGGCGTGGGCACCCGGAGAGACACACCGTCGATCTTGCCCTTGACCTCGGGAAGCACCAGCGAGGTCGCCTTGGCCGCGCCAGTGGTGGTCGGAATGATCGACAGCGCCGCCGCCCGGGCGCGGCGGAGGTCCTTGTGCGGCAGATCGAGGATCTGCTGGTCGTTGGTGTAGGAATGGACCGTGGTCATGAAGCCGCTCACGAACCCGAAACGATCGAGGATGACCCTCACCACGGGCACGAGGCAGTTCGTGGTGCAGCTCGCGTTGGAGATGACGTGGTGCTTGGCCGGATCGTACGCCTGCTGGTTCACGCCGTAGACCAGGGTGATGTCTTCTTTCTTCGCGGGGGCGGAGATGATGACCTTCTTAGCGCCGCCGGTCAGGTGCAGGGCGGCCTGGTCGCGATCGGTGAATCGCCCGGTGGACTCGAGCACCACGTCCACGCCGAGGTCCTTCCAGGGGAGCTTGGAGGGGTCCTTCTCGGTCAGCACCCGCATCGAGTCGCCGTCCACCACCAGGGCGTCCTTCTCCGCCTTCACCTCGCCGGCGAAGCGTCCGTGGACCGAGTCGTACTTGAGCAGGTGCGCGAGCGTCTTGGTATCGGTGAGATCGTTCACCGCGACGAAATCGAGCTCCATGCCGAGCTTCTTCGCCGCGCGCAGCGTGTTGCGCCCGATCCGACCGAATCCATTGATACCGATGCGAATTGCCACTCTGTCCCCCCGGTATGTTGTTTTCCTAGGTCCCGGCCACGGGCTCCATCGCTCTCGCGAAGGTCACGCCATCCACGCCGGCGGCCCCGGCGGCGGCCAGCGCCCCCGCGGCCGACACCAATGTGGCCCCCGTGGTGAAAACGTCGTCCACCAGCACCACTGCCATTCCCGCGGCGCCGTCGCAAGCAAAGGCGCCGTCGAGGTTCGCCTGTCTTGCCTCCGGCGTGAGTGCCGTCTGGGTCCTGGTCTCACGGACCCGGTGCAGGATGTCGGTGCGCACCGGGACTGCGAGCAGCCTTCCCAGCGCGCCGGCGATGCGCTCGCTCTGATTGTAGCCGCGCTCGCGCGCCCTGCGCGCGCCGAGCGGAACTGGAATCAAGGATACCCGCCCGGTCAATGGCTCCAGCCCTCGCATCGCCGCGGCCATCGCGTCGGCGACCCGCCACCAGCCGTCGTACTTCAGCCGGTGCACGGCGCGTCGGGCCGACTCCTCGAGCCAGACGGCGCTCCGAACCCGGCGCACACCGGTCGGCCATCCAGCGCAGATCCGGCACTCGAGATCCGCGAAGCGCGGCTGGCCGCAGCGCTCGCAGAGCGGCCCCGGCACCGGGCGCCAGCGCGAGCGGCACAGCCCGCAGACCAGGGCATCCTCCTCCCGCTCGGCGATCGGCGCGTCACAGAGGAGGCAGGCCGCCGGCAGGAGCCAGCGCTCCAGATCGGCCAGCGACGCGTGCCAGCCGGCCAATCGCTCAGCGAAGGGCGGCATCCACCGCGGCGCGCATGATCTCGGTCGGCGCCGCGACGCCGGGAAACCAGCGCTCCAACGCGCCGGCTCCCTGCGCCACCAGCATGCCCCGCCCGTCGGCCGCCCGGAAGCCGGCCGCGCGCATCGCGCGGACCCAGGGGGTCTCTCCCGTGCGGTAGACCATGTCGAAGGCCGCCGCCGCCTGCGGGGCGAGGCTGGGATCCAGGGGCAGCGGATCGTCGTGCCGCAGCCCCAGCGGCGTCGCGTTGATCACCATGCGGCATTCCCGTGACGCCGCCGGCTCGATCGCTCGCTCGGCGATCCAGCGACCGAACGCGTCGGCTCGCTCCGCCGAGCGCGACGAGATCGCCACGCGGGCGCCGCATCGTGCCGCCGCCACCGCGGCGGCGCGGGCTCCGCCGCCGGTGCCGACGATGAGCCACGGTCCCGGCGGCGGAGCCAGCGGCTCGAGCGCGCGGAGCAGCCCCTCCACGTCGGTGTTTCCGCCCATCACGGCGCCGTCGTCTTCCCAGAACACATTGCAGGCGCCGACCTCTTCGGCATCGCCGAGTCGGCGGTCGACCACGAGCGCGGCGGCTTCCTTGTGGGGGATGGTGACGTTCCCGCCGCCGCCCGCGCGCGCGAGGCCTCGGACGAGGGGGCCGACGTCGGAGGACGCGCAGCGGAGGGCCACGTAGGCTGCCCGCAGGCCGAGCGCGCGGAACGCGGCGTTCTGCATGGCGGGAGAGAGGGAGTGCGCGACCGGGTCGCCGAGCAGGGCGAAGACCCGGGTGTTGCCGTCGATCACCGCACCATGCCGGCGACGCGACTCACCACCATGCCGACAAGCTCCTGGAGCTCGTCGAACGTCTGTCGATAGCTCGCGAGGTCGGCACCGAAGGGGTCGGTCACTTCGCAGCGTGCCGGATCCCGCCCGGCGTAATGGCCGAGCAGATGGACCTTGTGTTCGCCACCCAGCTCGGCGACTCGAGCCAGATGGTGTCCCGACATCGTGAGCACCAGGTCGGCTTCCTTGACCAGATCGCGGGTGAGCAGCCGGGCCCGGTGCTCGCTCAGGTCGAGTCCGTGCTCCAGCCCCACCAGATAGGCACCCTCCGACACGGGCGCGCCCTGCCAGGCGCCGGTGCCGGCGGAGGCCACGGTGACTTGATCGATGCCACGAGCGGCGAGTGCCTGCCGCACCAGGCCTTCGGCCATGGGGCTGCGGCAGGTATTTCCAGTGCAGACGAAGAGGATGTGCATGTCAAATGATAAGCGGGATCAGGGTGCGAGTCTTCCGGCTGCCCGGCGCAGCTCGGCGCGCGGGATCGCGCCTTCCCGGATCATCCGCGGCATCGGCCCGGTGCAGTCGACCAGGGTGGACGGCGGCACGTTTCCCAGGACGCCCCCGTCGAGGACCAGCAGCTCGCCTCGCGCGACCTCGTCATGGAACACCTCGCGAATCCGATCGGGTCCGGGTGCGGCGGGGTAGCCCGGACGGTTGGCCGACGTGGACGTGAGCGGACGGCCGATGGCGGCCACGAGGCGGGCCATGCCAGGGTGCGACGTGTGGCGCACGGCGATGCCTCCTTCCTTGCCCCGCAACTCGTCGGGCAGTCGGCCCTCACCACCCCGGAGCACGAGGGTGAGTGGACCGGGCCAGAACGCGGCCGAGAGCGCCTTGGCCGACGGCGACATGACCAGTCCCCAGGCTTCCGCCATAGACGCGCCCGATACCAGAAGCAGGAAGGGCTTGTCGGGCGGCCGTCCCTTGAGCCGGGCGAGTGCCGCGAGGGCCGGCGCCGATGGATTCGACCCGAGTCCGTACACCGTCTCGGTGGGATAGGCTAGCAGTCCGCCCCGGTCGAGGTGGGCATCCACGACCGGGATCGCGGCCTCGACGTCCTCCGGGGACTGGAACGGCAGCATCATGCGTCGACGCCCGCGAGGGCCTCCGCCAGTGCGAGGTCGTCCCGCGTGGTGATCTTGATGTTGCGCGGCGAGTCGGGGACCAGGCGGACGACCCCACCGTAGGCCTCCACCAGTGAAGCATCGTCCGTCGCCCCGCCGGCGCCCGCACCGGCCGCGGCGTAGGCCTCCTCCAGCATCCGGCGCGGGAACCCCTGCGGTGTCTGGGCACGCCAGAGGCCGTCGCGCGGCACGGTGCGTCCGACCACGGTCGGATTCGGTCCTATCGCCTCCTTGATGGTGTCGCTGACGGGCACGGCCGCGATCGCTCCGTAGCCGTTCCGAGCGTGGCCGATCACCGCGTCGATCACCGAACGTTCCACGAAGGGCCGGGCGCCGTCGTGTACCAGGACGATCTCGCACTGGGGTCCGAGCGCCTGGAGGCCGGCCGCGACCGAATCCGCTCGCTCCCGACCACCGGCGACGACCGCCAGTCCGTCGCCGGTGAGCCCCGCGAGGAAATCCGGTGGATCCTCGGCGTCGCCGGACCCGAGCACCACGACTACGTGGGCCACGTCGGGGTGGCTCGCGAACGGTCTGACGGCCCGCAGGAGGACGGGCACGCCATGAATCGGGACGTACTGTTTCGGGAGGTCGCCCCCTACGCGGGTGCTCCGCCCCGCCGCCACCACGACGACCCCGACGTCACGCGGCAAGCGCGCGCACCAGCTGCTCGACGTGGTCGAGACCGACCAGTGAGACGCCGGGGACCTGCGGCGGCGTGCCGCGGGACGATCCGAACACCCGCCGGAACCCCAGCCGGGCCGCTTCCGCGATCCGGCGCTCGATGGCGCCGCTGGGCCGGATCTCGCCGCCCAGCCCGATCTCGCCCAGAAACACGCCGTCGGCCGGCGCGGGCCGGTTGTACAGGCTGCTGAGGAGTGCCGCCGCGACCGCGAGATCGGCCCCGGGCTCGCTGAGCCGGACGCCCGCGGTAACCTGAACGAAGACGTCGAGATCGGCGAAGGAGGTCTCCGCTCTGCGCTCCAGCACCGCGAGGAGGACCGCGAGCCGCTTGGGGTCGAGCCCGGTGGCCACCCGCTGCGGCGTGCCGTACCCGGACTTGGCGGCGAGTGCTTGGACCTCGACCAGGACCGGCCGGGTTCCCTCCATCAGCGCCGTGACCGCGCTGCCGCTGATCCCCGCGGCACGAGCCGCGAGGAACACGGCGGAGGGGTTCGGCACGGCCACCAGTCCGTGCTCGGTCATCGAGAAGACGCCGAGCTCGTCCACCGAGCCGAAGCGGTTCTTGGTGGCCCGGAGGAGCCGGTAGTCGAGCGTCAGCTCCCCCTCGAAGTAGAGCACCGTGTCCACGATGTGCTCCAGCGTCTTGGGTCCCGCGATGCCACCGCCCTTGGTAACGTGTCCGACCACGACGACCGCGGTGCCGCTCTCCTTGGCGAAGCGCATGAGCTGCCCGGAGCATTCCCGCACCTGGCCGACGTTGCCGGGCGCGCTCTCCAGCGTCTCGGTGTAGACCGTCTGGATCGAATCGATCACCACGACATCGGCCGACACCGCGCCGGCCGCGGCGACGATGGCCTCGAGCCTGGTTTCTCCGAGCACGTGGACCGCGCCCGCATCCTCGGTGAGGCGGTCGGCCCGGAGCCGGATCTGGTCGGGCGATTCTTCTCCGCTGGCATACAGCACCGTCCGGCCCGCCGTCTCCAGCCGCGCCGCGGCCTGAAGCAGGAGCGTGGACTTGCCGATACCGGGCTCGCCGCCGATCAGGATCATCGAGCCCGGGACGACGCCGCCGCCGAGCACGAAGTCGAGCTCGTTGATGCCGGTGCGCAGGCGCTGGAGCGGCTCGGTGGCGACCTCACGGAGACGGCTGGGCGGCGCGACCGCCGCGGTACGCCTGCCCCGCGGCCCCGCCGCCCCGCCGCCCCGCCGGACCGCCACCGGCTCCTCCGCGACCGAGTTCCACTCGCCGCACCCTTCGCAGCGCCCCACCCACTTGGCGTGCTCGTGGCCGCACTCGGTGCAACGGTAGACCGACCGGGCGCGGGCCATGGTTACTCCGGCTCTTCCCGGCCGGAGAAGCTGTCGAACCGGGTGTACTCGCGGGTGAACTTGAGCTGGACGTCTCCGGTGGGGCCGTTCCGGTTCTTGGCCAGCATCACCTCCGCCAGGCCGCGCTTGGATTCGTCCTCGCGGTCGTAGTACTCGGGGCGATGGATGAAGATCACAAGATCGGCGTCCTGCTCGATTGCGCCGGAGTCGCGCAGGTCGG
>Ga0299913_10003046_pt1 | contig 13538 bp, 12 predicted proteins | sample RVTome_9_FD_201360 | JGI IMG/M metagenome (GOLD analysis project Ga0299913, IMG submission 201360) | Soil microbial communities from uranium-contaminated site in the Upper Colorado River Basin, Wyoming, United States - RVT155D38 (version 2) ... | reverse complement strand
CGTCAGCCCGGCGGGGTGCACCATGCAGACGAACGCGCCGCGTCGCCTCGACTCGGAGGACTCGCGCGAACGACCCGATCAGGACGTCAGCGCCCACGTGCTTGGCTGGTACGACCCCGACTCGGTCACGTTCGACGACCAACGGCCGACAGACTCGATTCTCGCGGATGAGGACTCCGTCGAGGCCGACCTGGCGACCGTTCGGAACAGCGAACGGAGCTGATCAAGGGCCTGTCGGCGGGCAGTGGGTGCCGAGTCGGGGCCGAGGGTGGACTTTCCGGATTCAGGCGGACAATCGTCGGGACCGGGCCTGCGCGCAGGCCGCGCGTGCATGCAGTCCTGCACCGGCCTAGTGACGTTCGGCACTTCCGGCGACCGGACTCGTGGCCACCATCAGGCTCTGGATTCCATCGGACCTCTGGACGCACTCATCGGCTTGCTGGATTGCGTCGTCGCGTGCGCGGAGCGAGACTGACTGTGGCGGCCGGGAGTCGTCGGGCGTCATTCGGGTCAGCAACGGCAAATCGCCCATCCTGAAGAGGGTACCCACCCGTGAGATCTGACTCCACAGGAGTTCGCCGTTCAGCGATGGGTCTGATCGCCGGCGTGTTCGCCTCCGTGGCGATCCTCATGAACCCATCGCCGGCAGCCGCTGAATGCAGCTTTATCCCTCCCTTGCCGAAAATCACCCCGGCGGTCTACTCCGCCCGGGAGCTTTTCGTGGGCGAGGTCATTGCCATCGGGGATTACAGGGGCGACTTCACCGTCCGCGTCGACGAGGTGCTCAGGGGGCCGGCCTTCGTCGGCGAAGTCCGCCACCTCGTCGATGTCGATACGAACTGGCCGTGGAGCAAGTCATCGGGGCTAGATCCATATCCGGCATGCATTGGCCTGTGGGGGGACGTCGGTGAGACAGTCGCCATCGCGCTCGACGCTCGCTGGCCGGGTGGCACGATCCGGGAGAACCACCAAGTGTGGTACCAGCCTCCAACCCGCTACAACACCATGGCGATCATCCACGGCTTGAGGAAGGAGCCGTACTCAGGAGGCCGCCAACGGATGTCGGTCGAACGCCTTCGGGAGATGGTCGCCGGCCTGCCCGCCACCGACATGGCTCCCGAGTCGACGGGCGACACGCAGTCCGACGGACGCGTCATCTGGGTCCTGCTGGCCGGAGTCGTCGGCGCGCTCGCCGGCGCTCGGCAGGTGAGGCGGGAATCAACGCGACTGGGGTGATCTCGCCCGCGACGAACGTCGCTCGGTGGAGCGTGGCGTCCCCGGCAGGATTCGAACCTGCGACCGGCCGCTTAGAAGGCGGCTGCTCTGTCCACTGAGCTACGGGGACGTGGGTGTCAAGTGTACGCAGCCGGGCGGCATCCGCCGACGAGGGAAGACCCGCCGTGGTTCCGGACGTGCCGGATGCGGCGGGCCGAAAGGACTCGGGTGACCTCTTCGCCGGCGATGGCCGGTCGGTGGGGACGGGCCCTCCGACGACCGGGCCTCACGCAGTCGACACGGATCGTCTTCGTGAGGCTCGGGTTGTCGAGAAGTTCCGCTGAACAGCCTCGAGTCCGCGTCTAGCCTACCCCCGCGGACCGCCAAGGGCCAGTCCCGGCAGCCCGATCCGATCGGGTCGTCCGGCTCTCGACGGCCCGTCCGCGCGTGCTACACTCCGCGGCCCGTGACGCCGGCCGGGAACCGGCGTTCGGCCAGGAGGATCCGAGCCCGCAATGTCGGCCCGCCCGATCGGCCCCGCCCAGGCACAGCTCGCGCTGGATCTCCCGGCCGCGCTGCCCGCGCTCGAGATCGCCCCGGAGTGGAAGGCCCAGCAGCGGCTGTGGGGGCACAGCCTCCACCCGATGTGCTCGTACCTGGCCAGCTTTCCGGCGTCGCTCGCGCACGCGTTCATCGCCCGCTATTCGCGGCCCGGCGACGTCGTCCTCGATCCGTTCTCCGGCCGCGGGACGACCCCGCTCCAGGCCTGCGCGGAGGGCCGGATCGGGATCGGCAACGATCTCAACCCGTTCGCCCACCTGCTGACGGTCGCGAAGGTCGACCCGGCCTCGCCGGCCGAGGCGCGAACCCGGCTGGCCGCCTTGCGCCTGGCCTGGAACTCGGACGCGACCGGCTGGCTGGATCTCGGCGAGCGGGTCAGCCGCCGGCCCGGGCATCCCTCGGCACGCGTGCCCTCCGCCGGGTCGGGCGACGGCCCGGACACCCGGACCGAGTTCGTCCCCGACGAGGTGGCCCTGGCCTTCCATCCCCGCACCCTCGGTCAGTTGCTGTTCGTCCGCTCCGCGTTGCGCCTGGCCAACGACACCGACCGGTTCCTCGCCGCCGCGATCACCGGGATCCTGCACGGCAAGAGCGCGAGCTATTTGTCGGAGGTCATGCCGAACACGTTCTCGATGGCCCCGCGCTACGTCCGCGAGTTCGCCGCGCGCACCTCCTTCGAGTCGCCGGAGCGAGACGTGTTCGACTGCCTGGCGAAGAAGCTCGATCGGCTGTATCGCCAGCCACTGCCACCGGCACGCGGCCTCGGTCTCCTCGGTGACGCACGCGACGTCGCGCCACGCGCACGGGCCGCTCTCCGCGAGGCCGGGCGCCCTGACCGGGCGCGTCTCGTGGTGACCTCGCCTCCCTACCTGCGCGTCGTCAAGTACGGCTACTACAACTGGTTGAGGACGTGGTTCCTCGGGTTCGACGCACGCGAGATCGACGCGACGCTCGATGACGCCCACCATCGCGAGCCCTACCTGGCGTTCCTGCGCGACGTCCTCGCCGGGCTCCGACCGGTCCTCACCGACGACGCCGTCGTCGTGCTGGTGATCGGCGACGTCGAGACCGACCGCGGCCGCACGATCCGGGGCGGCGTTGGCCTGGCCGAGCGCGTCTGGGAATCGGCGGCGGCCCCTGAGGGCTACCGGCTCGCCGGCGTCGCCCTCGACGACGTGGCGGCCGGACGCAAGATGACGAAGCTGTGGGGCGACGAGGCCGGTCGCGCGACCAAGACCGACCGCATCCTCGTGCTCGGCGCGACGGAGCTCGGCCGGCGGCGGGCGCTGTCCGGCGCGGGGCTCGACATCGACTGGTCCTGGCCGCCGCGGGCCCTCCGCTCGCTCTGACCCATCTCCCGGTACGATGGACCAAGCGGGCAATCCGCGCCCGCGGACCCACCTGACCATGACCCGATCCACCCTTCACCGCCTCCGTACGGTTGCGCTCGCCACGCTCGTCCCGCTGCTGCTGGCCATCTCGGCCACGCCGGTCCGTGCCGAGCCGATCCCGCAGATCGAACGTCCCGTCACCGACCTGACCGGGGCGTTGTCCGATTCGGAGGCGGCGATCGATGACGCGATCGAACGAGCGCTCGATGAGCACGGCGTCCAGGTCTGGGTCGTCTTCGTTCGCTCGACCGACGAACTCCCGTCCACCGACTACGCCGACGAGGCCGCGCGGCTGAACTCGCTCGGCGGCAACGACGCCCTGCTGCTCGTCGCGCTCGATGACCGAACCGATGCGATCTGGGTCGCCGACGGTCTCGATGCCATCACCGACCGCGAGATCGACGACGTCATCGTCGACGATCTCGAGCCACGCCTGGCCGACGGCGACTTCGGCGGCGCCGTGATCGCGGCGGTGGACGCCCTCGGCGAGGCAAATGCCACGGCCGCTGAGCCGACCCGGCCCCCGGTCACTGCCCCGCCGGCGGTCACCCAGCCGCCGGCGACCGCGGAACCGGGCGGGACGACGGGCGGCGGCGGGATCGGGCTCGGGACGATCCTCGTGGTCGGGCTCATCGTCGTCGGTGGCGTGCTCGTGTATCGCGGGCTTCGGTCGCGGTCGGTCTCGGAGGAGCGCGATCGCCGGACCGGCGAGCTCGCGCGAGAGGCGAACGCCAGGCTGATTTCCACGGACGAGCGGATCCGGGACGCGGTGCAGGAGGTCGGGTTCGTCGAGGCGCAATACGGACCGTCCGAAGTTGCGCCGCTGCAGGCCGCCGTCGCGGCCGCGCGCGACGAGCTGCGAACGGCCTTCACGATCCGCCAGAAGCTCGACGATTCGGTGCCGGAGGACCCGCCGACGCGCGAGGCGATGCTCCGCGAGATCGTCGAGCGCACGACCCATGCCGAGGCTGCGCTCGACGAGCAGACCGAGCGGATCCGGGCACTCCGCGACCTCGAGCGAGATGCCCCGGAGACGCTTGCGGCGCTGCCCGGACAGATCGCGGCGCAGGAAGCCCGGATCAACGAGGGCGAGGCTGCGCTCGAGGCCTTCACGGCGTATGCGCCGTCCGCCTGGCAGCCCGTCGCCGGAAACGTCGTCGAGGCGCGCAAGGGCCTCGCGGGTGCGCGAGCCGCCGTCGCCCAGGGCAACGAGGCACTCGCCCGCGGCAACACGGCCGAGGCCGCGGTGGCCACGCGCACAGCACTCGAAGGAGTGACCGGCGCGGCGGCGCTGTTCGATGGCGTCGACCGCCTGACCGAGGCAATCCGCACCGCGGAGGCGCGCATTCCGCTCGAGCTCGGCGAGGCCGAGAATGACCTCGCGGACGCCCGGGCCGCGGCCGCCGCACCGGCCACCGACCCAGAGGTCGCAGCCCGCCTCGCCGCCGCCGAACGAGCGATCGAGGCCGCCGAGCGCGGCGCCGCCGCAGCCCGTCCCGACCCGGTCGCCATGCTCAGCCAGGCGACCGACGCCCATCGCCTCGCCGACGAGGCGCTGCTCGCGGTCCGCGAGGAGGCGGCGGCCCGCGGGCGGCTCGTGGCCGCAGTCGACTCGTCGATCCGGACCGCAACGCTTGCCGTCGACCGGGCCTCGGACTACATCGCCTCGCGCCGGCGCGGCGTCGGTCGGGCGGCCCGAACGCGGCTGGCCGAGGCGGAACGCCACCTCGCAGATGCCGTGACCCTCCAGGCCACGGACCCGAAGCTCTCGCTGCAGGCGGCGGGGAACGCCGAGCGACTCGCCAATGAGGCGTACCGGCTCGCCGGCGACGATTTCAGCGACTGGGACCAGGGCGGTCCCGGCTGGGGGCAGCGGCGCGGGGGCGGATCGGACGTCGCCGGGGCGGTGCTCGGCGGGATCATCGGCGGCATCCTGTCGGGCGGGACCGGTGGCGGCGGCTGGGGCGGCTCGCCGTGGGGTGGCTCGGGCCACCGCCGCGGATCGGGCGGCTTCCCTGGTTGGGGCGGAGGTGGCGGGTTCGGTTCGGGCGGCTTCGGCGGTGGTGGCGGCGGCGGTGGTGGCGGCGGCGGCCGATCGCGCGGCGGCCGGTGGTGATCGTGGAGGGCCTGTCGACTGGTTGATGCACCGGCGCCGCCGGGCGCCGTATTCTCGACGAACCTGACTGGAAGGAGACATACCAACATGGCGCAAAGTTCGATCCTGGGTCGCATCAGCCAGCTCGTCCGGGCCAATGTCAACGCGCTGCTCGACGGCGCCGAGGACCCCGAGAAGATGCTCGATCAGCTCGTGCGCGACTTCACGAACAACATCTCGGAGGCCGAGGAGGCCGTCGCCCAGACGATCGGCAACCTGCGCCTGGTCGAGGACGACGCCCGCGAGGCGCGTGCGGCCGCGACGGACTGGGGGACGAAGGCCGCGGCCGCCTCGCGTCGCGCGGACGAGCTCCGCGGCGAGGGCAACACGACCGAGGCCGATCGCTTCGACGGGCTGGCCAAGATCGCCCTGCGCCGGCAGCTGAGCTACGAGGGCCAGGCGACGACGCTCGAGACGCAGGCGACCCAGCAGGGCGAGCTCGCCGAGAAGCTCAAGGACGGCCTGAACAAGCTCCGGGCCAAGCGCGAGGACCTCGTCCTGAAGCGCGACGAGCTCGTCAGCCGGGCGAAGATGGCCCAGGCCCAGGAGCAGGTCCAGACCTCGCTCAAGAGCGTCTCGGTGCTCGATCCGACGAGCGAGATCTCGCGCTTCGAGGAGCGCATCCGGCGTCAGGAGGCGCAAGTCCGCGGTCGCGAGGAGGTCATGGCCTCGTCGCTCGACGAGCAATTCGCGTCCCTCGAGGACGACGCCGACGAGCTCGAGATCGAAGCCCGCCTCGCACAGCTCAAGACGGGCGGCTGATCGGAGCCCGTATGATCGGGCCATGAAGCAGATGTACCACCCGACGGACCTCGCGGCGATGGATCCGCTGGTCCTCATGAAGAACCTCGACCACGTCCGGATGACCAGCCGGCGGCTCTCGTACATCCTTCAGCAGCAGGTCCACCTCTACACGCCCGAGGCGAACCAGCTCCGCGACCAGATCGATCGCTACGTGGAGGCCGAGCGCCAGATCGAAGGCGAGATGGCGCGCCGCCGGATTCGCGACTGAACCGCGCTGCGCGACCTCAGGCGCCGATGGGCAGGGCGCTCGGCTCCTTCGCGCCTGCCGACCGGCGGGCGGGCTGCTCCTGCTCGACGACCTGCGTGACCAGCGCGGCCAGCCCGGGCATGTCGCTCAGGCACAACCCGATGCCGATGCCGTTGAGGTCGTCCGCGTCGTAACCACGGAACAGGGCCCGGCCCGCAACGGCGCACATCTCGTCGTACAGCTCGGGCCAGCCGACGCGCTTGCGGCGGTAGCAGAACCGGACGAACTCGATCGCCTCGGCCCCATGGGGACGCGTGGCTGCGCTACGGGAATCCATCGATAACGTGCCTCCCTCACGGGTGCGGGCAGGCAGGACCGGCCGGATTGGAGCCGGGCCATGCCAAAGACTGCCCAGGATGAGTGCTGGTGGCGTCCGACCGGTCCTCCCTCCTCGGAAACTCGGCGGCCGGGCGTGGAGCACATCGTAGGCCCATGCGAGGCGGGCCGGAAGGGGGGTTGTCCACGACTTCGTCCACCAAGTTGTCCACACGAACGGACGTTCACCGAACGGGTGTGCGGAAGCCGCTCGTCGCGCGGTCAGGTGGGTCGCCGGCTCACGCCGAGTCCGGGAGCCTTCGAAGGCTGCCAGCGACAGTCCTCGCCGAGGACGAGGCCCTCGAACGGGTCATCGGCCAGGAGCAGGCTGCCATCGAGATCGACCCATTCCGCGAGCGACGCGACCGCCGCCGAGGCCGCGATCGTGACCGACGTCTCTTCCATGCATCCGAGGAAGGTCCGAAAGCCGAGCTCGCACGCCCGCTCGAGCATGCGCTTGGCCGGGCCGACCCCGCCGCACTTGGCGAGCTTGACGTTGACACCCGCGACGACCCCGGCGAGGCCGTCGAGGTCGTCGATCGTGACCGCGCTCTCGTCGGCCACGATGGGCAGCGGCGATCGTTCCTGGAGCCACCCCAGGTCGTCGAGGCGGCGTGCCGGGAACGGCTGCTCGATGAGCTCGACGCCGAGCCGCACGAGGTCGGGCAGGAGCCGCTCGGCCGTGTCGCGGGACCAGCCGGTGTTGGCGTCGACCCGGATCGGGCCGTCGTAGACCTCCCGAACGGCCGCGAGGGTCGCGAGGTCCTGGGTCCCGCCCACCTTGATCTTGAGGGCCGGGAAGCGCGCGGCAAGACGGGCTCGCGCGGCGACGATCTCGGGCCGGTCGAGGCCGAGCGTGAAGTCCGTCGGCGGCCCCTCCGCCGGCAGGCCGAGGAGGGCATGCACCGGGCGGCCCGTGACCTTGCCCGCCAGATCGTGGAGCGCGATGTCGAGGGCGCATTTCGCGGCGCCGTGGCCGCGGATCGCCGGCTCGATGACCTCGGTCGAGGCGGCCGCGAGGACGTCGGCGACGGCGTCCGAATCGAAGGCGAGATCCTGGGTGCCGAGCCGTTCGAGCAGGAACTCGAGAACCGCACGAATCGTCCCGGGCGTCTCGCCGTAGTACGGGTCCGGGTAGCCCTCCCCCACTCCGACGATGCCCGGGTAGCGGTCGTCGCGCAGTTCGACGATGACGGTCGTGATCTCGCGACCGGCACCGTGCTCCGTCCGCGCGATGACGAACGGATCGCGCAGCGCCAGGCGCAGGACCTCGTGGGTGACGCTCAGACCCATGGCAGGGCCTCCACGGCGGCCTCGATGTCGGACCACAGGAACTCAGCGTCGAAGCGGACCGGGTCGTCGCACGGCAGCCCGGTTTCGGCCGCTGTTGCCTCGATCTGCCGGCGCGCGTCGCGATCGTCGGCAATGAGCGAGGTGTTGAGCGCGACCGCCACGACCTTCGACGGGCGCACGAGCGCCGCGACGCGCTCGTGGAGCGCGATGAAATCCGGCAGGTCCGCGATGGGGTAGGACGCGTCCGGGCGATGCTCGAAATCGTGCTCGAGGAGCCCGGGCTTGTGGACCATGACCATGGCATGGGGCGTCGCGCCGTGGATCAGCCCGAGCGTGACGGCTGAATAGGCCGGGTGGTCCAGCGAGCCCTGGCCCTCGACGATGACCCAGTCGGCCCGCGTCTCGCCCTGCTCGACGAGCCATTCGACCGTCCCGTTGAGGAAGTCGCTCACGAGCCGGTCGACCGCGACGCCCCAGCCCTCGATCATCATGCCGGTCTGGCCGGTCGGGACCATGCAGGCGCTGTGGCCAGCCGACCGAGCGGCGGCCGCGAGTTCGAGCGCGGCTGACATCTTGCCCAGCGCGCAGTCGGTTGCGACAGTCAGGATGACCCGCTTGTTCGCCCCGTGAGGGCGCCCGACCGCCGTCTCCATCCGCTCAGGCGGTCGCCGGTAGTCGACGATCCGCGCACCGGATGCGGCGGCGGCGGCCGAGAACTCGGGATCGTCCCCGAGGAACTGGTGGAGTCCCGAGAGGACGTCGAGCCGGGCGGCGAGCGCGTCGCGGATCGTCGATCGCCACGCATCAGGCAGGCGGCCGCCGGTCGGCGCGATCCCGATGACGAGCGCATCGGGCGGCTCGGGGAGCGCGAGCGCCTCTTCGAGCGACGCCACGAACGGGACGTCGTGCCCGGGAAGGAACTCGTCGACGTTCCGTCCGGCCTTCGTTGAGTCGAGGACCGCGACGACCGGCTCGCGCCCGTAGCGGATCAGGCCGATCGCGGTCTTCGCGTCGTGCACCGCGAACTGGCCCTCGGTCAGGACGAGCAGGCGGCGGTCGGGGGTTGGCACGGACTGGAGTCTAGCCGCGGCCATGGGCGGAGGGCACGCGCCCGTTCGGCGCCCGCGCCCGGTGGGCCGCGCGCGCCGTTATGCAGCCTGGTCATCGATCTCGAGCTGGCCACGCTCGGCCATAGCGCGATCCTGTCGATTCGGGCCGACGGCCACGCTCGTTCAGCCCCGGAACCATGAATGAGCTGCATGACGTCGCCACGAAGCCCGGCCACGTCTCGCGTAGTCAAGCTCCTATCTGTCAAGCCGCGAGCGCGTGGAACTCTGACCCACCCTGGCGGAGCAATCCGAAGACGACCCGGGCCAGCTGGCGCTTGAGCGAACGGATGGCGTCCTTCCAGTTATGACCCTCGGCGATCTTGCGCGCGATATACGCCTTGGCGAGCGGCGACACCCGGGCCTGGACGATCGCGACGACGTGGAGGGCCCGGTTGAGTTGGCGGTTGCCGCCGCGATTGAGGCGCATCCGCTGGCGCTGGCCCGAACTGGCCGGGATCGGGGCGACACCGGCCAGCATGGCGAACGCGTCCGCCGAGCGGAACCGCCCGATGTCGCCGGTCTCGGCGATGAGCACGGCGGCCGTCAGCGGACCGACACCGGTCAGCCCGAGCAGCGGGTGGCCGGCAACGAGCCGCCCGATCCGCTCTCCCAGGGTACGGATCCGGGCATGGCACCGGCGCAGCGCGGCGAGCCGCTCGCGGGCGAGTTCCCCATGGATCCCCGGCACGCGACGCAGGGCCCGTGTGGCGCGATCAAGGTGCTTGGCCCAGACGAGGTTGGCGACCGTCGCGCCATAGCCCGGTACGAGCACGACCAGATCGGCGTGCAGCCGGTTGCGGATACGCGTCGCCTCGGCCACGAGGTCCTCGCGGGCGGCGATGAGCAGGCCGAGCTCGGTCGTCGGATCGGCCCGCCGGATCGGCGGCAGATCAGCCTCGCGGGCGGTGACGCGGGCGATCGCCAGCGCGTCGCCGGGGTCGCTCTTGCCGGGCCGCCGGGTGCGCGACCGTTCGCGCCGCGACAGCTGCGGCGGGACCTCACGGACCTCGAGGCCGGCCGCCGCGAGCGACCGCGCGGCAGCCGCGCCATAGCTCGACGAGCCCTCGAACCCGAGCCGGGCACCCGGTGCCACCCGGCAGGCCCACGAGCCGAGGGCGACGTGCCCGGCCGGATCGTTGTCGAACGTCGCCTCGGCCAGCACGCGGCCAAGCTCGTCGACCGCGCACGCCGCCAGGCTGTCCTTGTGGGTGTCGATCCCGATCGCCCGCATCTGCTGTCCTCCACGCTGGACCGATACGATGGGCGCGGGCCGGTCAGGCAGATGTGCGTTGAGTGAGAACCACGCTCCTATGAAGCCATGGCCGGCCCGCTCGTCCGGCGCGGCGGGGGCACTTGACTAGGAAGCCAGGCCGCAGGCGGCCGGCGAACCCCTGGGACGAGCCACCCGTCGCGTCGCACGAACCCTCTCACGCGAGGGTCGCTCGAGCCTGACGCACCCCCCGGACTGGTACCTGCGTCGACGCCCGACTGGCCTGCTACGTACCCATCACACGACTGTTACGCACGCTGCGCTGCACGCCCGCCGGCTTGGGAGGCGACCCACCCGGTTCGATCGTGCTCGGATCGAGCCGCCAGACTCGCCGAACGCGGCCCAGACCACTGCCGCGGACACGAAGTGCGTGCGTACCAGTCTCCACCTGACTACGCGCGAAGCAATGGGGCATCGAGGACCGGCCGACCGCCGAGGCCCGCCCCGCCCCGCCCAGGCGCCCGGCCCCGGCGTCCCTGGCCCGGCCGCGACCCGCCCGCCGCCGAGTTCGGCACGACGCCCTAGCATGGCCTCATGAAGCTCGGACTGATGCTCCCCATGGGCGAGGACGATCGCCTCGGCCGCACCCTGTCGTGGCCGCACCTGCGGGCACTCGCCATCGCCACCGAACAGAGCGGCCTCGACTCGCTCTACGCGGCCGATCACCTCGTCTTCCACAACGACGGCCGGACCGAGGGCATCCACGAATGCTGGACGCTCCTCTCGGCCATCGCGGCCGTGACCGAACGGATCGAGATCGGGCCGCTCGTGCTCGCGGTGCCGTTCCGCAACCCGGCCCTGACGGCCAAGATGGCGGCGGCCTTCGACGAGGTGAGCGACGGGCGGCTGGTTCTCGGTCTCGGGTGTGGCTGGCACGAACCCGAGTTCGACGATTTCGACTACCCGTTCGACCACCGCGTCGGCCGGTTCGAGGAGGCGCTCGAGATCATCGTGCCGATGCTCCGCGAGGGACGCGTGCAATTCGACGGGCGGTGGCACCGCGCGAGCGCCGAGCTCCTGCCACACGGCCCGCGCCCGACGGGTCCGCCGATCCTCATCGCCGGCAAGGCTCCCCGCATGCTGCGCCTCGTTGCCCGTCATGCCGACGCGTGGAACGCCGCGTGGTTCGGCCCACCGGACGAAGCCCCGGAGCTGGAACGGCGGCTGGTGAACCTGCGCGCGGCCTGCGAAGCGGAGGGTCGGGACTTCTCGACGATCCATCTCACCGCGGGCGTGTTCGTGAGCTTCCCCCACCTGCCGACCGACGGCGATGCCGACGCACCCAGCTCGGCCATGGTCGGCAACGCGGATGAGGTCGGGCTGATGCTGGCCGGCTTCCGCGACCACGGCATGGACGAGCTCATCGTCCATCTCTGGCCGCGCACGCCCGAAGCGGTCGCGGAGCTCGGCCGTGCAGCCGAGGTCGCCCGCGCGATCGTGGCGAAGCGTGGTCAGGGCAGCTCGGCCGTGGCGCGGTAGATCTGCGTCCCGATCGACGCCGCCGCGATCCCGATCTCGAGGTAGTAGGTCAGGGTCCCGTCACGATTGACGAGCGCGCAGTCCCAGGCCCGGCCGTCGACCGGGAAATCCTCGTCGGTGATGACCGGCGCGTCGCCGTCGCGTCGCCACTCGATGCCGTCCTCGGAGAACGCGGCGCCGCGCGTCGTGAGGAGAGCGCCCGCGTAGAGCATCACGTATCCATCCGCCGTCCGCGCGACCCGTGGCCGATCAAGCCCGATGCCCTCCCAAGCCGCTTCGGCGGTGAGCACCGCCCCGTCGTCCTTCGTCCACGTGAAGCCGTCCGGTGACGTGGCCCGTGCGATGACGCCGTTGCGGCGCGGCGTGACGAACGCGGTGTAGTACATCGCGAACCCATCGTCGGTGGCGACGACACTCGGCCAGGCAAGCCCAGCCGAGTCGATCGACCCGCTCGAACCGGCCGTGAGCACCGGCTCCGGCTGGACCGTCCACGGCCCGTCAGGCCCGGGCGCCGTCGCCAGCCCGATCTCCCACGGCGCAGCGGCATTGACACTCTGGACGACCAGGACCCAGGTGCCGTCCGCGGCCACGAAGCCGCTCGACACGTCGGCCCCCGGGCGCGCGAACGGGACATCGTCGCTCGTGAACGCCGGTTCGTCCGACACGAGCTCCCAGGTCGCTCCGTCGGTCGAGACGAGGTGCGGGAAATCGACGTGACCCGGCCACGACGTGAAGATGTTGCCGAACATGTGGAACTCGCCCTCGTGCTCGATGATCGCCCCCGGATTGATGTACGCACCGTCGAGCCCGGTCTGCTCGCGGGTCACCGCCGGCTCATCGCCGTCCGGCCAGCTGAACCCGAGCGTCGGTGGCGCCGAAGGGACCGCCGATTGGTCCGCCGATGGCGTTGCCGGTGGGACGCTCGGAGGCGCGCTGTCGCCCGGCGATAACGTCCCCGCTGCCAACGGGGAGACGGTGGCCCCCGAGTTGCACGCGGCCAGCAGGCTCGCGACCGCTAGGATGGCCGGAATGGATTGGCGGAGCGACATCGGTCGGGACGGCATCGGTCGGTTCCTCCTCCGTGGCGCAGGTGCTACGGATTCGTACCATATAGTACGGATCCGTAGTAGCTGACGATGATGACGCGACGATGACGGATGCCCCGCAGCGGCGCCTCACGCTCCTTTACCAGATCTGGCTGCTGACCCAGGCATCCAGCCGGTTCATGCGGCTGGCGCTCGCCGGAACCGGGATGCGCGGCGAGGAATACGGGCTGTACAGCTACCTCTTCGCCAACGGTCCACGCACGCTCACGCAGGCCGCCCGCGACCTCGGTCAGCCGCTGACGACGCTCGCCACGCTGCTCAACCCGTGCATCGAAGCCGGCGACATTGCCCGTCGATCGCATCCTCGCGACGGACGGGCCAAGCTGCTCGAGCTAACCGACGCGGGCCGTCGTCGGCTCGAAGCCGTGATTCCGGTGTACTCGGCCGCGTATCGCACGCTGCTCCGCGAACTCGACGCCCGCGGTACGGACACCGAAGGCCTGTTCGAGATGCTCGGCGAACTCCGGGCGTCGATCGAGCGAACCAGCGACCTCGTCGCGCTCGAGACCGACCAGCTGGTCGAACGGGAGCGAGCGGGCTCCGGCGAGGCCGACTGACGTCATCGAACCGTCACCGCGCCGTCGTCGGCGCGA
>Ga0299913_10003045_pt1 | contig 13539 bp, 12 predicted proteins | sample RVTome_9_FD_201360 | JGI IMG/M metagenome (GOLD analysis project Ga0299913, IMG submission 201360) | Soil microbial communities from uranium-contaminated site in the Upper Colorado River Basin, Wyoming, United States - RVT155D38 (version 2) ... | reverse complement strand
AGGGTGAGTCCACCTTGCCGCTGTGGTGAAGCTCGATCACCTCGGCGTCCGGCATCCACGCCGCGGCCATCTCGGCGAACTTCATCGCCAGAACCGCCCCTATCGCGAAGTTGGGGGCGATTAGGACGTGGCCGTCAAGCCGGCCGCACAGCTCTGCGATCTCTGCCTGAGCCTCCGGCGGGATGCCCGATGTTCCCACCACCACGTGGATCCCGTGGTCGACGCACCACTTGACGTTTTCGACCGCGGCCTCGGCTTTGGTGAAGTCGACGGCAACCCGAACCCCCGCCTCGGCCAGCGCATCCAGCCGGTCGCTCACCACCACCGGCGCACCGCCGGTGTCGATAATGTCCCCAAGACCGGCTGCCGCAACGTCGTTCTCAAAGCCGACATCGATCATCGCGCCGAGCACCAGATCGGGCTCCGCCCGGATGGCCGCGCACACCTCCCGGCCCATGCGGCCGGCGGCGCCGATGACACCCACGCTGGTCATTGGTTCGCAGCCGCCCGGTCGGCGAAATCGGCGGCGCCGTTGACTCTGTCCATCACCGCTGGCCCGCGTCCGCCCAGTCGCCGAATTCCTTCTCCGCGAACGGACCGATGACCGTGAGGATTCGGTTCTCCTCGATCAGCAGCTCTCTGGCGACCGTCGCCACCTGCTCGATGGTGACCGAGTCAACCCGGGCAAGGATCTCGTCGATGCTGACCAGGTCACTGCCCACGATCTGGGACCTTCCGAGTCTGGTCATCCGTGAGGAAGGATCCTCCAACGCCAGCACCACGCCGCCCTTCATGTGGCCCTTGGCTCGCTCGAGCTCTTTTTCGGTCACCCCCGACTCCAGCATCCGGTCCAGCTCCTCGGTGATCAGGTCCACCACCTGACGGGCACTGCCCGGAGCGGTGCCGGCGTATATTCCGTAGGCCCCGGTCTCCGTGAACAGGTTCCGGTAGGAGAAGACCGAGTAGCACAACCCCCGCTTCTCACGGATCTCCTGGAAGAGCCTGGAGGACATCCCGCCGCCCAGAAGATTGTCCAGCACTCCCCAGGCGAACCTCAGCGGGTGCCGGCTCCGGTAGCCGAGGCCGCCCAACACGACGTGGGCCAGCTCGGTGGGCCGGTTCAGCAGGCGCAGCCTCCCCCGAGGCTCGGGAGGGAACAGCGTTCTGGCTACCGGCGCCTCCTCGCCTGCGGCAAACCCGTCTCCAATCCACTTGATCAGGTGCTCGTGCTCGACGTTGCCCGCGGCCGCCACACAGATGTTGGCCGAACGATAGTTGACCTCATGAAACGCCCGCAGCGACGCCTGATCGATATCCGCAACCGTCTCTGTGGTGCCCATGATCTCGCGCCCCAGCGGGTGGTTACCGAAGAGAGTTTCGGCGAAGACATCGTGAACCAGGTCCTCGGGCGTGTCCTCGAGCATCGCCAGCTCCTCCATGATGACGTTGCGCTCCGCCTCGACGTCCTCCGGGGAAATTATCGAGTTGAGCATCATGTCGGCCAAAAGCTCGGTTGCCATGGGAAGGTCCTTGTCGAGAACCCGGCCGAAAAAGCACGTGTACTCCTTCTCGGAGAAGGCGTTGGCCTCGCCCCCGACCGCGTCGAAGGCCTCGGCAATCTCCCGGGCGGTGCGCGTGGGCGTGCCCTTGAACAGCAGGTGCTCCAGGAAGTGTGACGAACCCTGAATCGGGGCAGGCTCGTCTCGCGAGCCGACTCTGATCCAGAATCCCAGCGCCACGGACCGCACTTCGGGCATTCGTTCGGTTAGGACGGTGAGCCCGCTAGGCAGCACCGTTCGTTCTACTTCGTGGGCCAAAGCATCCCTCGCCCCCGCCTACCTGCTCGGTGCCGGCCGCTCCGGCGCCGGATCAGTAGCGGGAGCCTCGGCCGGCAGGACGGCGAGGACCTCTGTCTCTATCTCTGTCCCCATCCCGGCGGGGCCTGTCGCCTCCGGAACGCGGCTGCCTGGGGTTCTTGGCCTCGTAGTCGGCGGGAAGCTCTGCAACTCTGGGCGGGAGCTTGACCGGGGTGAGCGAGATCTTTCCCCGGGCATCTATCTCGGTGACCTCAACCTCCAGGGTGTCGCCCTCACTGAGGACGTCCTCCACCCGTGCCAGCCGGATGTCACCACCCAGCTTCGAGATGTGAACCAGGCCGTCGGTTCCGCCGGTTAGGTTCACGAAAGCGCCGAAGTCGACAATCTTGACCACTCGCCCGTTGAACCGTTCCCCGGGAAGCGGGATCTTCGGGTTGGCTACCTCCTCGATCATCCGGCGAGCCTCGTCGGCCGGGCCCTGCTCGACTGCGCCGATGCGCACGGTGCCGTCGTCCTCGATGTCCACCTGGACGCCGGTGAGTGCAACAATCTCGTTGATCCTCTTGCCCTTGGGGCCGATGACCTCGCCGATCTTGTCCACCGGGATCTTGATCGTGACCACGCGGGGTGCGTTGGCGCTGAGCTCCGCACGGGGGCCGTCCAGAACCTCCTTCATCTTGCCCAGGACGAACAGCCGGGCGTCCTTGGCCTGGTGCAGCGCTGCGGCCAGGACCTCGGAGGGGATGCCGCCGATCTTGGTGTCGAGCTGCAGCGCCGTGATCATGTTGGCGGTGCCGGCGACCTTGAAGTCCATGTCGCCGTAACCGTCCTCGGCCCCCAGGATGTCGGTGAGGGTGACGAACTTGCCGCCTTCGCTGATCAGGCCCATGGCAATACCGGCCACCGGGCTCTTGATCGGCACCCCTGCATCCATCAGGCACAGGGTCGAGGCGCACACGCTGGCCATCGAGGAGGATCCGTTGGAAGCCATCACCTCGCTGACCACCCGGATCGCGTAAGGGAAGTCATCGGAGGGCGGGATCACCGGCAGCAGGGCACGCTCGGCGAGCGCTCCGTGGCCGATCTCTCGTCGCTTCGGCCCCCGCATGAAACCGGTCTCGCCGGTGGAGAAGGGGGGGAAGTTGTAGTGGTGCATGTAGCGCTTGGAGTCGTTCGGGCCCAGGTCGTCGATGGTCTGCTCCAGCTTCAGCATGCCCAGCGTAAGGGTGGAGAGGACCTGGGTCTGGCCCCGGTTGAAAAGGCCGGTGCCGTGAACTTTGGGGATGAGGCCGACCTCACAGGAGATCTCCCGGATGTCGGTGAGTCCGCGGCCGTCGATGCGCTTGCCCTCCTCGGTGATGCGGGAGCGAATCATCGATTTGACCAGCTTCTTGAAGGCGGTCTTTACCTCGCCGGGGTTCTCCGCGTACTCGGGCTCGAGCTGCTCGAGGACCTTGGCCTGGAGGTTGTCCTGAGCGGTCTCCCGCTCCTGCTTGTCGGCGAGGGCCAGGATCTTGGAGAGCTCCTTGGCTGCGATCTCGTTCACCTTGGCGGTGAGGTCGGCGGACAGCTCGCCGGCGATGACCCAGCTCTTGATCTGCTCCTTGACGCCGGCTTTGGCCACCAGCTCCTCCTGCAGCTCGATCGCCTCGACGATCCACTCCTTGGCCTCCTCGAGACCGGAAGCAACGACTGCTTCGCTGATCTCGGAAGCCCCCTCGGCCACCAGGTCGAGCGAGTCGGCTGTGGCACCGGCCTCGACCATCAGAATGTCGGCGCTGCCGGTGGTGTTCTTGCGCCCGGCCACGACCATCTCGAAGGTTGCGTTCTCGGAGTCCTCGTGGGAGGGGTTGCCCACCCACTCGCCCTCGAGGTGCGCCACACGCACCGCACCTACCGGGCCCTCGAAGGGGATGCCCGAGAGCATCAGCGCCGCCGAGGCTCCGTTGATTGCGAGGATGTCGAATGGATTCTCTCCATCTACACCCAGGACGAGGCCCACCACATGAATGTCGTTGCGGAATCCGTCGGGGAAGCAGGGCCGGAGCGGCCTGTCGATCAAGCGCGCAGTGAGCGTGGCGCTCTCGCTGGCCTTGCCCTCACGCCTGAAGAATCCGCCGGGGATCTTCCCCGCGGCGTACATTCGCTCCTCGATGTCCACGGTGAGAGGGAAGAAGTCGGTGCCCTCCCGCACGCTGCCCGCTGCGGTGACGGCCACCGTCATGGATGTCTCACCCATCTGGGCGAGAACTGCGCCGTCCGCCAGCTGGGCCAGCCTCCCGGTCTCGAAACGCACGACTGGTCCACCGATATTACGTTCGACGGAATGTATAGATCTGGAACTCATTGGTTACCTCCGCTGGATTGAGGAAGCGGAGCATCTCCTGCCAGTTGTCAGTGGTGAGGGCTCAGGTGACTAAGCGCTCGCCACTGAAAACTGGGGGCTAGTGTCCCTTCCTCCCTGAATGGTCTGGGTGCTAGAAGGTCCTCCTTGTCTCGAATGCTATCGGCGCAGCCCCAGGCTTTCGATGAGGGCCCGGTACCGCTCGACATCCTCGTGCTTGAGGTACTCGAGGAGCCGCTTGCGACGTCCGACCAGCCGAAGCAGTCCTCGCCGGGAGGAGTGATCCGACTTGTGGGTGCGCAGGTGATCGGTCAACTCGGTGATTCGCTTCGAAAAGATCGCGACCTGCACCTCCGGAGAGCCGGTGTCGGCGTCGGAGCGAGCGTAGTCCGCGATGATCTGAGTTTTTGCTGGGGAGTCGAGCGCCATCAGAGCCTTAATACCTACGGGGCGTGTGCCCATGAACGTTTTCTACAGGAACTTCGATCTTAACATGGGCCTGAAAGGGCGCGGCATTTGCCGTTGGACCTCAGAGTTCGACCTTGTGCCCCCTGTTGACCTAGACTAAACGAATCATGCTCCGTTTTGCCAGGCGCCTTGGAGTTAGACACGCGAGCATAGTTTTTGCCGCCCTTTTCACTGTGGGGCTGATGGCGACTTCCGCGTTCGCACAGCTCCCTGACGACTTTTGCCCGGTCGGCGATTGCAGTGGTCCGGGCCAGAGTATCGGTGGCGACGAGCCCGATCCGGATCCCCAGCCTCCCGCCGTTCCCAATAACGGGGGGTCCACCGGCGCCAACAACTCCAGCGCGGGCCCAGGTGCCTCCGGGCAGGACGGACCCGACGTTTCATCGGACCTAAGCGGCTCAGATGGCGCGGATTCCGACCAGGGACGCCCCGGTCGTGCCGGAGTGGGTCAGCCCGGCCGCAGCGGCAACCCCAGCCCGACACCTTCCGTCCGGACGCCTAGCCCCGCAGGGGGAAGGACCATACCCAACTCCAGACCCCCGCTTCCGGGAAGCAGGACCGTTCAGGCAGCCGGCGCGCCCCTGCTGCCCTTTGAGGTAATACCCTCGCCATTCCCCTCCCTGGAGCCGTCGCCCTCGCCTTCGCCGTCTCCCTCGCCGACCGACCTCGTGGCCGCAATCGACAACATCGACCCGGAGCCGGTGGCCGACGAAGGCGGCTCGTTGGTTCCGCTGATGCTGGTCCTGGCGGGAGCCGCAATGCTGTTCGTCTACTTCCGCAGCCGCAAGCGAGCGAGCCGCAGAGGCATGGGCCCCGGCCGATTCTCGGGTAACCGCACCCTCAGGTAGCGCCGGCCACCAGGCCATTTTCACAAGGGCGGGGATGGGCAAGTTACGGGAGAACGTGCACTCACCGACCTCGTTGGGTCGGCGATTTCCGCAATAATCTAGAGGATCGAAGCGAGTAGGAGTGGTATGGCCGTTTCGGACTTTGCTCAGGAGTTGGTACGAGTCGCTCGAGAGCAGCTTGCCGAGTTCGGGGGCCTGGATGAAGGCTCGGACAAGCTTTCCAGACAGATCCGGCACTACTGGGAGGACATCGGCCTGCGATTTCCGGACGGACCGAACGAAGGGGGCGTCGAAGTACCGTGGTCTGCAGTATTCGTCTCCTGGTGCATGATGACGGCGGGTGCAACGCGGGAGGAATTCAAGTTCTCTTCTGGTCACTGGGAGTACGTCAAAGCGGCCATCCGGAACGCCGACAAGGGCACAGGTGTGTTTCGAGCGGTCCCGATTGACCGGGCACCAGTGGAAGTCGGTGACCTAATTCACGTCAACCGGGACGTTCGTGAAGGTGTCCCCGGCACGACCACCTACGACCAGGCAAGAACTACGACGACAGGCTACAGCTCCCACTGCGACATCGTGATCGAGGTCGAACGAGGCGTGGCCAAGGTCATCGGAGGCAACCTCCACGACACCAGGTCACTGGATACCCACGACCTCACGTCGGCGGGGTTCGTGAAACAACAGTCACGCAACCCCTACATTTCGGTAGTAAAGAACCTCAAGGGGGCAACTGCACAGGAGGACGACGTAATGGCAACGACGATCAAAATCGACGAGCCGGGCGAAAACCAGCTTTGGCTGTACGCAGGAGGCCAGCGCCGGCCCTTCAAGGACCCGAGGGAGATAACCGAGCTGAGAGAGAAGAAGCTCTTGGACGATAAGGAGACTTCTCTCTCGCGGGCGGTGTTCAACAACATTCCGATCATGCCCGGGGCTTCCAGCTGAGGTTACGGGACCGGAACCTTGAAAACCGTCGAGATTGAGCAGACAGGAAAGAAGTTCTTTGCCACGATCGACGGAACCCGCTTCATCGTCGGTCAGTCGACGGAATTCACGAACTCCTCCGGCAACGTCACCAGGGGCCTGAAGAGCACCGGTTTGGAGACTCTGGCTTACGACCGGGAAGAGCATCGCCCCCAATTCGGTCTTTGGGCGGACCTGATGGATCCCACGGTCAAGGTCGAGGGTGGCCACCTCGACGCTCTCAATACATACGACAAAGCCTTCTTCACCTTTGGCTTCCTCCAGTTTGCGGCGCACATTGCCGAAGGCGATTTCGTCAAATATTTCCGCAAGTTGCTGGCTCTCCCAATTGCGAGGGAGTACTTTCCGGACCTCAGGCTCAACGACCAGAACCACATCGGCCGGGTAAGCGGGTCGGGAATCGAGGAGCTTGAAAACAAGCAGTCGAGTCGCAAGCTGATGACCTATCTCAACCCTTCTTCTCAGGAAGTGGACAAAACTGAGGTAGTGAACGCCGCCAAGTTCATCCACTGGGTCCGTACCGACCCCGAACACCGGCGGATACAGGTGGAGACGGGGGCAGAGGTTTGCAAAGGCATCCTCGGCGGCCGCGCAGAGCAGCTCAAGTTGAACGGTAGGCCCGACACGCACTGCCTCGTCATCATGGACATCCTTCACCAGGGCCGCGGCGGTCCATCGATCCCCAAGATCAAGACCGCTCTGAGCAGCACCGACCCCTTCGGGCAGCTCCTGGAGATCGGAAAAGCAGGATTCCAGTTACGGGTTGAGGGCCTGGCCGCCCGAATCGGGTTTTTAGTGAACGAAGGCCGTCTGGGACGATCGACCTATGAAGGCGCAACGAAGGACTTCGTCGGATCAGGCATCCTTCAGCACGATTCCGACGATGAGGTGACTGGAACCATCGTCAAGATCGGGGAACCAAGCGAGCATCAGTTCTGGCTGTACGCATGCGGCCAGCGGCGCCCCTTGGTTTCGATGGAAGAGGTAAATGAGTTGAGGAGCGCCGGGCTCCTGGACACCAAAGTGACCGGACTCAGCCGGGAGGTCCTCAACGCGATCCCGATCATGGGGGGACGCAGCTAAGATCCGCCGCTAACCGAGGCGACGGGGCCGCACCAGGCATCTGCAACTGCCCAGGTGAAGCGCCAGCCGGCTCATCACCCCAGGATCCGGCGGACCTCGACGATGTCTTCGGCTATCGCCTCGTGGAGCTCCTCCGGCCCCGGGAAGGCGACGTGGTCCCGGATCCGGGCGTTGAACTCGAAGGCCAGGTCCTTGCCGTACAGGTCTCCGGAGTAGTCCAGCACGAAGGCCTCCACGCTCAGCGGGTTCTCGCCGAAGGTCGGGTTGGTCCCCACGCTGATCGCGCTCACCAGCCGTTTGCCGTCCAGGATCGTGTGGCCCGCGTAGATCGCCGCGCCCGGCACGCACACCCCAACCGCCGGCTTCAGGTTGGCGGTCGGGTAGCCGAGCGCGTGCCCCCGTCCCGCACCGTGCACCACCCTGCCTGACAAAGTGTACGGACGCCCGAGAGCCGCAGCCGCCCACTTGACGTCGCCCTCCGCCAGAGCGTGCCTGATCGCGGTGCTCGAGATCCGGCGCCCGCCCGTCTCCGCCATCCGGGCCGCCTGCAGGACGAAGCCGAGCTCCTTGCCGAAGGTCCGGAGCATCGTCACATCGCCCCGGGCGAATCTTCCAAACCGAAAGTTGGAGCCGACCACAATGGCCTTGACCCCGAGATCCTTGACCAGGATCCGCTCGATGAAATCCTCCGGTTCCACCTTCGACAGCTCTTTGGTGAATTCCAGGATCACCACCTGGTCTATGCCCGCGTTCTCCAGGAGCTCGAGCTTCTCGTCGGCGGTTACCAGGCCGGGAGGGGCCACTCCCCTCAGCACCTTCTGGGGGTGCGGCTCGAAGGTGACCACCGTCGCCAGGGCATCCAGCTCCCGCGCGAACTTGTGAACCTTGCGGATCAGCGAGAGGTGTCCCTTGTGGATGGCGTAGAAGTTTCCGATGGTCACCGCAGTCGGCGTGCCGGCAACCTCGCCCGGAACCTTGACGACCTTCATATCAGCACAGCCGCTGCCTTGAGGCCGTGGGGCCCCTTCCGGTAGACCGCGATCAGCTCTCCGCCCGGCTCCAGAATCCCCACGGGAATCCCCGTTGTCATCCCCACCTCGTGGGCCGGCCGGTCGCCCGAGCGTTTCATCGACATCACCGGCAGCTCACCCAGCCGCCGGGGAGGCTCTGCCGGCCCCAGCTCCCGGCCGTGGGAGACCGCATCGAGCTCGGCGTCCTTGACCGTTCTCTGTGGAAAGTCCCTCATCGCTTCCCGGAGAGACAGGACCGACCCAAGGGCTTCGGCCGGCTTGAGGTTCTCGAGAGCCGCCAGCGCTATCGCCTGACCCTCGTTGAAGGAGCCGATGGACAGGCGTCTCAAAGACGTGACGTGTCCGCCGCAGCCGATCGCATCTCCGAGGTCCGAAGCAAGCGTCCTGACATAGGTACCGCTCGAACATTTGACGTAAATCGTCGCGGTCTGGTCCTCGGCGTCGAAGTGCTCGATCTCCAGTGCGTAGACCCGCACCGTTCGCTGCGGCCGGTCCACCTGCTCGCCCCGGCGGGCGGCCTTGTACAGCGGCTCGCCCCCCACCTTGACCGCCGACACCATCGGCGGAAGCTGCGTCAGCTCCCCCACGAACTCCCTAGCGGCGGCCCTCACCTTCTCCAGGTCGGAGCTGCAGGGCTTCTCCCGGATCACCTCGCCCTCGGCGTCCTGCGAGGTGGTCGAGATGCCGAACTTGACGGCCGCCCGGTACTCCTTGGGCAGCCCCTGAACAAATGAGAGCAGCCGAGTGGCCTTTCCCAGACCCACCAACAGGACTCCGGTGGCCGAGGGGTCCAGGGTCCCGGCATGGCCCACCTTGGTTATCCCGAACACCTTCCTCACCCGATCCACCACGTCGTGGGAGGTGCAGCCCGCCGGCTTGTCCACTACCAAGAGCCCGGAGACGGGTGCCTCGCCGCTCACGATCTCAGCGCCGCCAGCCGCTCCAGGACCTCTTTGATGACCTCCTCAAGCTTGCCCGTTACGCTGAACCCCGCCGCCGCGGCATGGCCCCCTCCCCCGAAGGACTTGGCCACCTCGGAGACATCTCCTCCTCCCCGGGAACGAAGGGAGCCCTTCCACCCCCCGTCGGGCTGCTCCTTGAGGAGCAGGGTGATCCGCGCCTCCCTGACGGTGCGCAGCAGGTCGATGATGTCCTCGGCCGCGTCCAGCCCCTGGTCTCCGAGGTCCTTGGTATCGAGCCAGCTGTACACCACTCCGTCCTGGAGCCTCGCCCTCCCCAGGACCTGGCCCAGGATCCGGAGCTGCTCCAGAGATGCCGATTCGTAGACCCTCGCGGCGACGATGAGATGGTCCGCCCCCAGCTCCCTCAGCTCGGCCGCCACCCGAAACGTGTCCGGAACGGTGTTGGAGTACTGGAACCTACCGGTGTCGGTCACCACCCCCGTGTAGAGGCAGGTTGCGATCTCCGGGTCGATCGGAACTCCCAGTCGTGTGATCAGCTCGTAGGCAAGCTCGCACGAAGAAGCCCGCTCGGGGTCCACCAGGTTTATGTCCGCGTAGCGGGAGTTAGAGAGGTGATGGTCGATGTTGATGCTGGTGCCGGCGTTATCGAACCGGGAGGTCAGAAGCTCCAGGCGCTTCTTATCTGCGCAGTCGGTCGCGACGAAGGTCTCAACCTGCTCCGGAATCTGATCGTAGGTCACGGTCTTTTCGACGCCGGGCAGGAATCCGTAGGAGTAGGGAACGGTTAGGGCGGGGCTCCCCCAGCTCATCCAGACCTTCTTGCCCTGTTGCTCCAGAGCCCGGCCGAGCCCCAGCATCGAACCGAACGCGTCTCCATCGGGGGCGACGTGACAGCAAACGGCCACCTGCTTCGAGCTCCTCAGGACCTCGACCACACGGTCCCAATCCTCCTTGGGGATCAATGGGCTTCAGTCCGCTTCCTGGTCGTCGAGACCGGCGCCGGAGTCCACCTCGGGTGCTTTGGAGACACCCAGGCCCCGCAGCAGCTCCTCGATGCGCTGCGAGTGCTGAGCCGTCATGTCCTCGACTATCTCGAGATCGGGCAGCCTGCGGAGCCTCACCTCGCGGCCCAGGATGGACCTGAGGTGAGGCCGGGCGTTCTGAATCCCCGCGATGGTGGATTCCCGCTCCTCATCGCTGCCCAACACGCTCACGTAAACATGAGCTGTGCGCAGATCGCGGGTCAGCTTGACCTCGGTAACGGTGGCGAAGCCGATCCGGGGGTCCTTCAGCTCCTGGATCGCCTCCCCCAGCACCTCCTTGGCCAGCCGTTCGACTCGGTCCGAGCGGGGGTAGTTCCTAGGCATCGGGCGTCATCACCTCTGAATCGACGTTCAACACTTCAATCTCATACTGGCTGCGCACAAACCTCTCCATCTCATGAAGCATCTTGCGGGCGTGAAAAGACGAGTTGGACACGCAGGAAACGCCCACCGTGCATCTCCGCTGGAGATCCTGATGGTCGACCTCGGCAATCGAGGCGTTGAACTTCGAGCGCATCTTACCCATGATGTGCTGGACCACCCTGCGTTTCTCCTTCAAAGAGGTAGACCCGGTCACCAGGAACTCGTACGTGCTGACGCCGACATACATAACGACAGACTAGGTGCGAGCGACCTCTCTAATCTCGAAGGTCTCGATGACGTCTCCGACTTTGATGTCGTTGTAACCGGCTATGGTGATGCCGCACTCGTACCCGGACGCCACCTCCCTGACATCGTCCTTGAACCGCCTGAGGCTCGACACCTCGCCTGAGTGAATGACGTTGCCGTCCCGCAGCAGGCGTGCCTTCGAGTTCCGTACGATCTTGCCCTCGGTGACGTAGCTGCCGGCCACGACTGCCTTGGGGGTCCTGAAGATCTCCCTCACCTCCGCGGCTCCGGTGACCACCTCCTCTTCGAGTGGAGCAAGAAGTCCGTGGGTGGCCTTCTGGATGTCGTCGAGCAGCTGGTAGATGACCTCGTAGAGCCTGACATCGACCCCTTCTTTTTCGGAAAGCTGGCGCGCACCGGCATCCGGCCGCACGGCAAAACCCACGACGATGGCCCCGGAGGCCTTCGCCATCCAGATGTCGTTCTCGTTGATAGCCCCCACCGCCCGCCGCTGGATGACGGTTCGCACCAGCGACTGGTCGAGCTTGTCGATCGATTCGGAAAGGGCCTCGATGGCCCCCTGGGTGTTGGCCTTGACGATCAGCTTCAGCTCCGGGATGTCCCCGGTGCGGGCCTTGGAGAGCAGGTCCTCCAGGCTCATGGCCTTGCCGCCCTCGGCGTACTCGGCCTGGCGAAGTTTGCCCTCGCGCTCCTGGGCGATGCGCTTGGCCTCACGGTCATCGCCGACCACCCGAAACTCGTCGCCCGCCTCCGGCAGCTGAGACCACCCCGTCACCAGGACCGGCTGGGAGGGGCCGGCGGACTTGACGCGATGGCCCGCCTCATCGGTGAGAGCACGCACCTTGGCCCAGGCGGGTCCGCACACAACCGGGTCTCCCACGTTGAGGGTGCCCTTCTGGACGATGAGCGTGGCCACCGGTCCCCGGCCCCGGTCCAGGTGGGCCTCGATCGAGACCCCCCGGGCGGTGGTGTTCGGGTTGGCGGTCAGCTCCTGCATGTCGGAGACCAGATGGATCATGTCCAGCAGCTCGTCCAGGTTGGTGCCCTTTTTTGCGGAGACATCGACGAACACGGTGTCGCCGCCCCACTCCTCGGGGTTGATGCCGAGCTCGGCAAGCTGCTGGCGGGCGCGGGTGGGGTCGGCTTCGGGCTTATCGATCTTGTTCACTGCAACGATGATGGGAACGCTCGCGGCCCTGGCGTGGTCGAGGGCCTCGACGGTTTGCGGCTGGACGCCGTCGTCGGCGGCCACTACGAGGATGGCCACATCCGTGACCTGCGCGCCGCGGGCCCGCATCTGCGTGAAGGCCTCGTGTCCGGGGGTGTCGATGAAGGTGACCACCCGGCCGTCCGCTCCGTGAACCTGGTAGGCGCCGATGGCCTGGGTGATGCCGCCCGCCTCCAGCGAGAGCATCTCCTTCTTACGAAACTGCTGAAGGATGGAGCTCTTGCCGTGGTCGACGTGCCCCATGACGGTGACGATCGGTGCCCGGGGCTTGAGCTTGGACGGATCGCTCTCGGCTGCATCGGCCTCCGCTTCCTGCTCCTTGGCCTCCTCCTCGATGGATACGATCTCCACCGGAATGCCCACCTCCTCGGCCACCAGCTCCACCAGGCTGTCGGAAAGAGACTGGGTCAGCGTCTTCATCTCCCCCAGCATCAAGAGCAGCTTGATGATCTCGCCGGCCGGCTTGTCCAGCTTGTCGGCCAGCTCCTCCACCGTCACACCGTGGGGGACATGAATCGGCGCAGGGCCTGAGGGTGCCGGGACAGGCCTGACCGGTGCAGGGGCGCCCGGTGCGGAGGCCGCACGGGCGGGTCTGGCCGGTGCAGGAGCAGCGCGGGCGCTCGCCGCAGGGGCCGCCGGGGCTGCCGGGGCGGGTCTGGCCGGAGGCGCTGCGGGCGCCGGGGTTGGGGCAGTTTGAGCTCTGGCCCGCCTTGCTTCGGGGGCCCTCCTCGCTTCGGGAGCCCGTGCCGGCTTCGCCACTTGCGCGCCGGCCGGTTTCGGCGCTGCCGGTGCCTTGGCCGGCGCTGCCGGTGCCTTGGCCGGCGCAGCCGGTGCCGGTGCAGGGGGCTTTTCGGCTGTTTTGGTTGTGGAGGCTCCGCCGTTCAAGGACTCGACCAGTCGCGCCATCTCAGCCTCCGATACCGATGACGCGTGACCCTTGACCGCGACTCCGAGCGCGGCAAACTTCTCGACGGTCTCCTTCGAGGAGAGACCGAGCCGCTTGGCCACTTCGTGAACTCTGATACTAGACATTCTCAACTCCAAGATATCCCACGCACTGCCTTCTGAGGGCCGCCGATTGGTCGGGCGATATCGCAATCTTCAGAGTCCGGGCCAAACTTCCCCTGTCCAGAGCTAGAT
>Ga0299913_10003044_pt1 | contig 13540 bp, 12 predicted proteins | sample RVTome_9_FD_201360 | JGI IMG/M metagenome (GOLD analysis project Ga0299913, IMG submission 201360) | Soil microbial communities from uranium-contaminated site in the Upper Colorado River Basin, Wyoming, United States - RVT155D38 (version 2) ... | reverse complement strand
CACCGCGGTCACCTGGTGGCCGGTCAGCTTGGCGATCTCCTCCACGGCAAGGTGGTTCGTCGGCTCGGCCATCGCCACCGTCAGGTGGTCACCTTCGAGCCTCACCGGGAGGGCCAGCTGGCGCTGAGCGACCTCCTGGTCGAGCACGCGCAGGACCTCGGCCGGGGGCTGGGTGGAGCGTACGTCGACGTATTCCATCCCGACCTGCGCCGCGCGGGCTCGGACGAGATCCTTCTCGCTCACTACCCCGCGCTCCATGAGGATCTTCCACGCGGATTGGCCCGAGGATCGCTCTTGCTGGGTCGCGAGAGCAAGCTGCTCGGGCGTGACGAGCCCGCGCTCGAGCAAGATGTCCCCCAACTGCTTCTGAACCTGTGCCATCCTCAGCTCCTATCCCGCGTTCAGTTATCCATCGCGATCGTGCGAATGCAAGTCATCTACGTGACCACCCTGAAGATCTCTTCGATGGAAGTGAGTCCCATGCGGACTTTCTCCATCCCGTCCCTGCGCAGCGTCAGCATCCCTTGTTCGACGGCATGTCGGCCGATGTCCTCGGAAGAAGCTTGCTGTTCGGTGAGCATGCGTTCGATGTCTTCGGTGACGGTCATGATCTCGTGGATCGCCATACGGCCCTTGTAGCCGGTCTGGCCACACGCGGTGCACCCAACGGGTCGGAACAGCTTGGGAAGCTCGTCCTCGGGGTCGAAGGGGAAGCGCGCCGTGGTCAGCTCCTCGACGGAGGGGACATAGGCCTCCTTACAACGGTCGCAGAGCTTGCGGGCGAGCCTCTGTGCCAGGACGCAGTCGAGCGACGACGCCACGAGGAACGGTTCGATGCCCATCTCCACCAGTCGTGTCAGAGCCGAAGGAGCGTCGTTCGTGTGCAAGGTCGACAGCACCAGGTGACCGGTGAGGGCGGCTTCGATCGAGATCTGTGCCGTCTCGCGATCGCGGATCTCACCGATCAGAACGATGTCGGGGTCGGAACGAAGGATCGACCGGAGGGCCGACGCGAAGGTCAAACCGGCCTTGTTGTTCGTCTGCACCTGGTTGATGCCGGGCAGCTGGTATTCGACCGGGTCTTCGACGGTGATGATGTTGACCTCGGGCCTGTTCTTGATGTTCAGCGTCGCGTACAGGGTGGTCGACTTGCCCGAACCCGTCGGGCCCGTCACGAGGATCATCCCGTAAGGCTTCGTGTACGACTCCTCGAAGCGCACGAAGTTCTCGGGCAGGAAGCCAAGGTCCGAGAGCTCGAGCAGGACGCTGGACTTGTCCAGGATCCTCATAACGATCTTCTCGCCGTGAACCGTCGGGAGGGTCGCGACACGAAGGTCGATGTGCTTTCCCTGAACGACCAACCCGATGCGGCCGTCCTGAGGGATCCTGCGTTCGGCGATGTTGATCTCGGCCATGATCTTGAGACGTGACGTGATGCCGGCCTGAACCGACTTCGGCGGAGACATCACCTCGTGTAGGACGCCGTCGATGCGGAACCGCACGCGCAGGGTCTTCTCGTCGGGCTCGATGTGGATGTCCGACGCGCGGTCGTTGACGGCCTGTGTGATCAGGAGGTTGACGAGCTTGATGATGGGTGCGTCTTGGGCCCCCGCGGACGCGGTGATCGCCTCGAGTGACTTGTCTTCCGCTTCCTTCTCGGCCGCGGCCTCCTCGGCCAGAGTCTCTGCCGTGCGATCGATCCGGTAGTGGCGAGCGATAGCGGACATGACGTCGGCTTTGGTCGAGACGATCGCCTTGACGTCTTTCTTCGTCAGCGCACGGATATCATCGATGGCCACGACGTTCGCCGGGTCGGCCATCGCTACGACGAGACGGTTGTCTCCGTCGAACCGGACCGGGATGCAGTGGTGCCGGCGAGCCGTGGCCTCGGGCACCATCGCGACCGCAGAAGCATCGATCGGCGCCTCCTGGAGATCGATGTATTCCATCCCCAGCTGCTCGGCGAGGATCGCGACCAGCGAACCTTCCTGGACGAAGCCGAGCTCGATGACGACGCGGCCCACGGAGCGGCCCCGCTCGGACGCTTGGTAGCGCGCCTCGGCCAGCTGCTCCTCGGTGATCAACCCACGCGCCAGCAGCAGCTCTTCGAGCTGCGCAGCCGGACGTGGCGGTGATTTCACGCTCATCTCATCCCTTCGCAACAACAGGTAACCAGAGGGCCCAAGCCCTTTCTCGATTATCGGCGCTTTGAGCGCCGACTAAAGGGGCGAGACGGTCAGATTGGACCCGGATGCCGGAGGCCGCTAGGAAGAAACTGGAGGGGGCGGGGGTGCCGGGGGCAGCATGCTCTTGATGAGGTACTCCGCCCGGGCCTTCATCTCGGGGTCTCCAAGCTCCTCGACACTGCCGTCCTGGAGCATCAGATGCATGCTCGCCTTGGCTTTCGGCCGAGGGGCCGCCGCCGCGGCGGCTGGGGCGGGCGGTTCCGGGACCGGCGGCGGCGGGGCCGGCGGCATCGCCGAGCGGTAGCCGGGAGGATCGATGACGGGGACCGGACGGACGCGGGACGCTCGCCAGCGGCTGAGGAGGCTCATCCGGTGGATGCGGCCGGGACCCTCTCGAGCCGGGCCAGGACCCCCATCAGGATCGACAGCATCAGGTCCTTGACGTCCTCTCGCTCGCGCGGGTCGCAGGCCATAACCCCGATCGATTCCGGGACGCCGAGCGCCTCTCGCACCTTGGCGAAGGCTTCTTCCTCGGGCTCATCGACCTCGTCCAGGTGCGAGACGCCGACCACGTAAGGAACGTCGGCGTACTGGCGGAACGTGTCGAGGATGTGAGACGCCTCTTCGATCGAGCGATCGTCGCCGGCATGGACGAGCAGGATGAAGCCGATCATGCCCTCGGAGAGGATCTCCCACATCACCTCGAAGCGGCGCTGTCCCGGCGTGCCGAACAGGAACAGAGTGAGGTCCTCAGAGAACGTGATGCGGCCGAAGTCCATCGCGACCGTGGTTCGTTCCTTGACCGATTTGGTCTCATCGGTCACGTCGCGTTCGGTCCCGACGATCGCCACCTCCGAGATCGTCTGGATCAGCGTGGTCTTACCGGCCGAGAACGGCCCGGTGATCACTACCTTGAGAGGACGAGCAACCTGACCGTTGGTCGACCTCTGCTTCTTGACGATTCCAGCCCGCGGGCTCATCTCCGGTTGGCCTCCTTAGAGGTCGTTAGAGTCCCTTAACCCCATCGATGAGCCGAGAGATGATCCCTTTCGTAACCTGATCGTCATCCTCGACCCTCTTCCGCTCGTCTTCGCCGCCTCCACCCTCAGGTGCGGGTGAAGTCATGGACGGGCGTGCGCGGGGTCTTTCTTCGTCACCGAACAGACCTGCAAGCTCCCGGACGGCGGCGGCTCGGTCTACCGAGGGCTCTTCTCCGGATGGGGCCGAGCTGACTGGGATGTCGGGCTCGGATGGAGCAGCCGCCGGCGGTGCCGGAGGCTCGTGGGAGGTCGGAGCATCCGCCGGCTCCGCGAACAGATCGCTCACGAACGGGTCGATATCCGGTGTCGAAGTAACGAGCTCGTCCGGCTTAGGGGCGTCGAAGGCTTCGATACCCGCGACGTCTGCCCATGCGGCATCATCGGGCGATACCTCGGTGGCGCTGACGGCTTCGGGCTCGGGTTCGAGCGGGGCGATACCGAAAGATTCCAGATCCGCCGAGTCGATCGTGTAGTCGTCGGGCGATGCCGCCACCGGCTCTGCGATCTCTTCCGGAGCGTCGAAAGCACCCTCGTCGAAGGACGAGACCAGGTCGCCGGTCATGTCGTCGGATACCGGTTCGCTCGTGATGCCTTCGGCCTCCGCCGTAACTGGCTCGGGAGCGGCTTCGGTCGTTGCGCTCGTCTCGGGTTCGGCGTGCACCACAGGCTCGGCCAGTGCTTCGGCGACGGGCTCGGGCTCGGGCTCGGGCTCGGGCTCGGGCTCGGGCTGTGCTTCAGCTACGGGCTCCGGCTCGACGGCGGGCTCTTCGGTTACGACGTCGGCGACCGGCTCTTCAGCGGTTGCTGCTGGTGAGCCTTCGCCCACCAGCTCGATCAACCCGGCCGAGACCAGGCCATAGAGGACCCGCATTGCGCCGAACTCGTCCAGCCCCACCATCTCGGCGATGTTCTCCACCGTCCGGGTGCCGTCGACCAGCACGAGGATGCGCCATTCCTGAGGGGTGATGTTGATCTCGACCGCCCCCTCCGGTGGCGTCGCCGCCATGCCGAGGATCGAGGACCCAGAAGGGATCTTGCGTCTGATGACTTCGTACTCGTCGAGGCGCCGCGAGGCCTCCATGATGAGGTTCTCGACGCTGACCGCGATCTGGACCTCGGTCTGGTGCTCAAGACCCGGCGCCCACTCGAATTCGCCCAGCTCCCATCTCAACAGGTCGAAGATCGCATCCTCGATCTGTTGGCGAAGCGCAGACTCGAGTTGCTCGACGGTGACGATGCCGCTGTTGATCAGAACCGAACCCAACCTCTCCTTGGAGGAGGCCTGCTGGTCGAGCGCCTTCATGAGCTGGCTCTCGGTGATCGCCCGCGACCGAACGAGCTTCTGTCCCAATGGCTCCTTCGACAGACTGGATTCCGCGTAATAGACCTCGCCCGCACGGAAATAGACCTTCCCCGCGCCCGCCGAACGAACGACGTCTACGCAGCCGGTCTTCTTCGCGAAGGACATGAGCCGGAAGACATCCGGCAGAGTGAAGTCGTCAAGCGTCCCTTTGAGCATGTCTAGAAGCCTCCCCTACGCCCTGATGGAGTTATTGCCAGCCCGTTGAAACGGATGATTCCGTCTCTTCAGCCGGCGTCGGCTCGGGTGGCCTGAGCATCGATTCCGACTGCGCGAATGGGTCTGTCTCCGATGGGCCGAACGGCTCGGGCGGAGCGTACGAGACTTCCGCGCTCGACGTCTCGACCGGAGAATCCATCACGGTACGCACGCGATCGGCAGCCTTGCGCATCTCGAACAGGATCAGACCGGCTTTGGCTCCCTTGGACGTAACGGCAACGAGAACGGCGTTGGTACCGGCCGACATCAGGATCACGTGACCGTTCGAACCCTCGACGAAGACCTGAGCAAGGTCTCCCTTGCCGAGATTGTCCGCGGCCCTCTCGCCGAGCGTGAGGAGAGCGGCCGACATCGCGGCCAGGCGGTCCTCTTCGACATGGGAGGGAAGCGCAGATGCCATCGGCAGGCCGTCGGCGCTGACGACGGCGGCTGCCTCTACCTCCGGTGATGTTGCTAGGAAGTCATCCAGAGCTGCAGCTAGCTGGTCGGCCTTCGTCACCACTTACCTCCTTGGCGTCTTGATCTGTATGAGAAAACGTCTACTCACTCTTCGGCAGCCGGTGTGGCCGAGTTGAGTGACTTGGCCCGATCGCGTGCACGGCGGCCGCGGACATCACCTCCAGAGGCGGATCTTGGCCCGTCCACAGCTGGAAGGAGGCGGCGGCCTGCCGGACGAGCATCCCAAGACCTCCCCACGCGTGTGCCCCTCCGGCGCGGGCCGCTTCCACCAGAGGGGTGTTCGGAGGGGAATAGACGAGATCGACGACCGACTGGCCCGGATGCCACGCGGCCCCCGGGACCGGATCGGCCCCCTCCGCGCCCAGGGGGGTGGCATTGACGACGACAGTGGCATCGTCGACCACGGCGGTGGCCTCGTCCCACGGATGGACGGTGGCGGATGCGCGGCCCACCAACTCGGCCACGGGAAGGGCCCTCTCCGTGCTCCGGGTGCAGATGGCGATCTCGCCCGCCCCGAGGTCGTCTAGTGCCTTGACGACAGCGCGGGCCGCCCCGCCCGCTCCCAGCACCACGGTCTTGACCCCCCGCACCGTGATCCCGGCATCGCCGACAACGTATTCACGGAAACCGTCGACGTCGGTGTTGTGCCCGATCAACCGGTCCCCTACGCGCTGGATCGTGTTGACCGCCCCGATCGCGGCCGCATCTCCCGAAAGCTGATCGAGGAACGCGACAACCGTCTCCTTGTGCGGGATCGTGACGTTGGCACCGATGGCGCCCAGGGCTCGCAGTCCACCGACCGCCTGCTCGAGCTCTTCCGGTGGCACTGGGAACGAGAGGTAGGCCCAGTCGAAGCCGAGCCGGCGGAACGCGGCGTTGTGGATCGCCGGGGAAAGGGTGGTCTCTAAAGGCCAGCCGAGCACTCCGAGGAAGTTCTGCACCGAACCCATCAGCAGTCGAGAGCCTGATAGGCAGCCTTGTCGCGCGCGAACTGGGCCGACGTCTCGCTGAACGCGTGATGGCCCTCACAGTCGTTCACGACGTAGAAGAAGAGGTCACCGAGGGCAGGATCGGCGGAGGCTTCAAGGGAGGCTCGGCCGGGAGCACCGATCGGGGTCGGCGGCATGCCCGCATGCAGGCGGGTGTTGTAGGGGGAATCGGTGGCCAGGTCCGACACCGTCAGGTCCTCGATGTGTTCGCCGATCGCATAGGAGACCGTGGCATCGATGCCCAGTCGCTCGCCAACGTCAAGGCGGTTGTAGATAACGGATGCGATCTTGGGCCGTTCGTCATTCAGCCGGGCCTCCGCCTCGATCATCGATGCGACGATCACGGCGTCGTAGACCGAGTAGCCCCTCTTCTCGATCTCCGAGAAGTCGATATGCGAGATCTGCCGCTCGAACTCGTCCACGATCCTCTGGGCGAGCGTGATGGCCGTGTCGTCCTCGACCACCTGATAGGTAGACGGGAACAACAAGCCCTCGAAGCTGTCGACGTCTTCGGGTTTGAGCTCGGCGGTGACCTCGCCCGAAGCGAGCGCTTCGAGGAAGTCGGCCGCCGAGATGTGGGTGTTCTTGCCGATGATGCGAGCGAAATCGGTGACCCATGCCCCCTCGGGGATCGTCACCGTCACGAAGTCCACCGTTGCCCCTTCCGCCAAGAGGTTCAGGGCGTCTTTGGGCGCCAGACCGGCGAACAGGTTGTACTTCCCTGCTTCGATCTTGTCTCCTCCTCCTTCGAGGTAGAGCGTTATGCGCCACGCAAGAGCGGACTCGATGACCCCCTTCTCGACCAGAAGCTTGCCGATATCCGACGCGGATGCCCCCTTCGGAACCGTGATCGCGATCGGCCGGCCGGGTTCGGCGGTTGACGTCCACACCCCGATCGACCGCAGGTACAGGAAGCCACCAAGGGTCGCGAGAGCGAGCAGGCCCACCAAGATGCCGATCGCGACAACGAACTTCCCCCGGGTCGTGAGGCTCATGGGTTGGAGTCCAGATAATCCTGGAGCAAGACCTGGGCCGCGACCGCATCCCGGAAGGCACGCGCGTCCTTCGCCGATCTGCCTGCAGCTCTCAGTGCCCGATCGGCGATCACGCTAGTGAGACGCTCGTCGTGCTCGACGATCTCGACCTCACAGGCTCCGATCAAGGCTTCTACGAGGACCTGCTGCTTCTGGACCGCCAGCCCTGCCCGGCCCTTCAGGTCGGTGGGACGGCCGACCACGACCTTGGTCGCGTCGAGCTCGTTCACGATCTCTACGATGCGGACCACTGGATCGACGACCTTCGTGTCGATCACTTCGAGAGGGCGCGCGAAGCGGGTCTCGAGGTCGGCCACCGCTATCCCCACCCTTCGTTCGCCCGGATCCACGCCGACGATCACCCGGTGAGCGCGCTTCTCGCCGCACTTGTGACTGCGGCGAGGGCATCGTCGAGCTTGTCGGCGGCAGGACCTCCCGAGATCGACAGCTCCGGCTTGCCGCCTCCACCCCCACCGAGCATCTGGGCTCCGGGAGCCAGCAGGTCGCGCGCGGAAACCCCTCTCTCGACGAGGTCCTTGCTGACGGCCCCAACCAGGTTCGCCTTGCCCTGGTGCGCGGTACCGAGGACGACGATCGAGGAACCGAGCTTGCCTTTCAGTGATTGGGCCAGGGCCCGTAGCGCGTCGACACCCGAGTCGCGGCGGGCGACGACGAGTCGCGCGCCTCCGATGTCCTCGGCCGTGGCCGCAAGCTCGGCCGCATCGGCTTGAGCCGTGGTCTTCTGGATGCTCTCGAGGGTCCGTTCCATCTCCTTCTGGGTCGCGAGCAACCGCTCGAGCTTCTCCGCAACCTCGTCGGGCGATGCCTTCAGCATCGAAGCGACCTCGTCGAGCGCGGCCGCCTTGCGCTTGAGGTAGCCGATCCCCTCGGCACCAACGAGGGCTTCGACTCGCCGCAGGTTCGCGCCGACCGAGCTCTCGCTGGTGACGGCGACTGCCCCGATGCTGGCCGAGTGGGCAACGTGGGTGCCCCCGCAGAGCTCTTTCGAGTAATCCCCTACCTCAACGACACGGACGAAGTCTCCGTATTTCTCCCCGAAGAAGGCCATCGCCCCGACCGACTTGGCGAACTCGAAGGTCGTTTCGTAAGCCCGCACGTCGTCGTCGGCCAGGACCCTCTCTTGGAGCTCGGACGATATGTCCTCGATCTGCTCGTGGCCCAGCGCCTCGAAGTGATTGAAATCGAACCGCAACCGACCGGGCTCGACGAGAGAGCCGGCTTGATGTGCATGCTCCCCAAGTCGGTCCCGGAGGATCCAGTGCAAGACGTGGGTGGCGGTGTGGGCGCGCTCGGCCCCCCTTCGCCACCGGCGATCGACCATCATGTGGACCTCGTCACCGACGGTGATCTCTCCCTGGGTGACCCGGGCCCGGTGAGCGGTGACCCCCGGCAAGAGGCGCTGTGTGTCGAGCACCTCGGCGGTGCCCGAAGATCCGCGGATCAGGCCCCTGTCGCCGACCTGCCCACCGCCCTCCGCGTAGAACACGGTCCGATCGAGAACGATGTCGATCTCGTCACCCTCGCGGGCGCTCGGCAACCCCTCACCTTGGCGGACGAGGGCGACGACCGAACCATCGAGCTCAAGATGCTCGTAGCCGGCGAACTCCGTCGGGCCCGTCTCGCCATCGATCACGAGCGCGGCATCCGATGCAACGCCCACCTCGTCGCCCTTGCGCGCAGAGCGCGCCCGTTCGCGTTGCTCAGTCATGAGGCGGTCGAACCCCTCGCGATCGACGGTCAGACCAGCCTCGGCCGCGATCTCGGTGGTGATGTCGACGGGGAACCCCCACGTGTCGTGCAGGCGGAACGCGATATCGCCCGTCAGTTCCTTGCTGCCCTCGGCCAGCAGTCGCTCGACCTCATCCTCGAGCAGAGAGGAACCTTGCTTGAGCGTCGAATCGAAGCGCTCCTCCTCGCGCTCTGCGACCTCCAAGGAGAGGTCCTTCTTCTGCACGAGCTCCGGATAGGCATCCCCCATCAACGAGACCGTGGTCTCGATCAGGGAGTCGAGAACCGGCTCGTCTCTGCCCAGCAACCGGGCCTGCCGGATCGCTCTGCGCATGATCAACCGCAACACGTAGCCGCGCTCTTCGTTGGAGGGCAAGATGCCGTCGGCGAGCATGAACGAGACGCTGCGCGCGTGGTCGGCGAGGATCCGCAGCGAGACATCCGTCTTCTCATCCTGCCCGTAGCGCTTATCCGTGAGCTTCTCTGCCGTCGAGATGATCTCCCGCAGGATGTCGGTCTCGAACACGGTCTTCTTGTCCTGGATGACCATCGCGACGCGCTCGAGGCCCATCCCTGTGTCGATGTTCTTCGTGGGGAGGTCCGCTACCGGCTCGATCTGCGAGTTGCAGTCGTTCTGCATGAAGACGAGATTCCAGATCTCGACGTAACGGATGTCGTTCCCCGCGGGTCCGTCGTCTGCGGCGTCACCGAAATCGGGGCCAAGGTCGTACGACAACTCCGAGCAGGGACCGCACGGTCCCGCTACCCCCATCGACCAGAAGTTGTCCTTCTTGCCCATGCGGATGATGCGGTTCGCCGGCACCCCAACCTCGTTACGCCAGATCTCGAACGCCTCGTCATCGGTGTCGTACACCGTCGGCCAGATCCGGTCGCCGTCGAGCCCGTATCCCTCGGTGATCAGCTCCCACCCCCAGCGGCACGCCTCGGACTTGTAATAGTCGCCGAAACTGAAGTTCCCCAGCATCTCGAAGAACGTGAGGTGCCGCGCCGTGCGCCCGACCGAATCGATGTCGTTGTGCTTGCCGCCCGCGCGCATGCATTTCTGGGAGCTGGCTGCACGCTTGTAAGGGGGCGTCTGCTCGCCGAGGAAGTAGGGCTTGAACTGGTTCATCCCCGCGTTCGTGAGCATCAGGGTCGGATCGTTCGGCACGAGCGAGGAGGACGGAACGCGCTCGTGCCCGCGTTCACCGAAGAACGCGAGGAACCGCTCTCGGATGGTGCTCGAATCCACGGAGACCTCGCGCTTAGACGCGCGGCCCGGCGGAACGGCCCCTGCGCTTCTCCATGCGCTTGTTCGTCGCGTCGAGGATGGTTCCCGTCAAGGCGCTGGGCCGGAAGCGGTCCCGCTGCTGCTGGAGCCACTTGTCTGCCTGGAGAGCGCCCGCTGCCCCGAGCAGGACCCAAAGGATTCGCTTGATCATCCCTCGACCCTATCGCCTTGCTTCTTGGCCTCGAGATCGCGGCTGAGCTCGAGTTCGACCCCTGTCACCGGCTCGTAATAGACACGCTCGGCGATGTCATCGGGTTTGTACTGCTGGTCCACCCATCCCCCGTGTTGGTGCGGTGATTCGTAGCCCTTCCCGGCTCCGATCGCGCGGGAGGCCGCCGCGTGCGAGTCGCGCAGATGAGCCGGGACGGGAAGCGGCCCCCTCTCAACGTCTGACTCCGCGGCCCAGATGGCGAGTGCGCTGGCCTTCGATTTCGGGGCCAGCGCCAGATAGATGGCCGACTGAGACAGGTTGAGCTTGGCCTCCGGTAGACCCACGAACTCCAGTGCGTGAGCCGCGGCGACCGCCACCTGCAGAGCGGTGGGATCGGCATTGCCGACGTCCTCGGACGCGAAGATCACCATCCGGCGAGCGATGAAGCGAGGGTCTTCGCCCGCGTCGAGCATCCTCGCCATCCAGTAGACGGCGGCGTCCGGATCCGAGCCGCGCATCGACTTGATGAAGGCGGAGATGACGTCGTAGTGCCAGTCCCCGCCTTTGTCGTACGCAAGGGCGCGACGCTGGAGGGATTCCTCGGCGATGTTGAGGTCGATCGCCCCGTCCTTGAGCGTCGCCATCGACGCCGCCGCCTCGAGCGCATTGAGGGCCGCCCGGGCGTCCCCGTTAGCGCCCCGCGCGATGTGCTCGAGAGCCTCGTCGGCGACCTTGATATCCACGCCACCCAGCCCGCGACCTGGTTCGCTCAGAGCTCTGCGCAAGAGCGTCTGCAGCTCATCTTCCTCGAGCGCCTCGAGGCGGAACAGCAGGCTCCGCGACATCAGAGGCGAGTTCACCTCGAAGGACGGGTTCTCGGTAGTAGCGCCGACGAGGACGATCCAACCGTTCTCGACAGCCGGTAGCAACGCGTCCTGCTGTGACTTGTTGAAGCGATGGATCTCGTCGAGGAACAGGACGGTCCTGCTCCCCTGCTCGGCGAGGCGGTTGCGGGCCGCCTCTATCGCCTTTCGGACGTCGGCAACGCCTGAGGTCACCGCCGACATCGGCTCGAAGTGGGCCGAGGTCGAGCGAGCGATCACGTTAGCGAGGGTCGTCTTGCCCGTTCCCGCCGGGCCCCACAACACGATCGACGAAAGGTCACCCGACGTGATGAGGGCCCGCAGCGCGCGGCCTTCTCCGAGGATGTGCGTCTGCCCCACCACCTCGTCCAGTGTGCGCGGCCGCATCCGCGCAGCAAGCGGCGCGTACTCGTCGAACCGTTCCTCGAGAGCGTTGTCGAAGAGGTCCATGACCCACCATGCTCGCATGTAGGACGCGAAGAGGGACCGGCATGCCGGTCCCTCTCCCTCCCAGTTGTTGCGTCGGTTCTAAGCCGGTTTGCGGAGCATCAGGCTCGCCATCCCGGATGCCAGCAACAGCAAACCGAGAGCGACGACGGGAAGCATCCCGCCGCTACCCGTGAACGGAAGCGCCGCGCCGAGCGGGGGCTTCGGACCGCCGCTGTGGATCACCTTCCCGAGCACGCAGTCTTTGATGTTCGTCATGTCCTCGCCGGCGAAGTCGGTGCCTTCCGGACAGACCTTGTCCTCGCGACCCAAGACGTCGTCCTCGTTGCACCCATCCGGACCGGGGGGCAGACCTTCTCGGTCGGAGCCCGGAGGACACTTCTCGCTCGGGGGCAGATCGCAGCCGTTGGGGCCCGGAGGCAGACCGGCAAGATCGGTGCCCGGGGGACACAGGTTGCCCGGGGGGATGTCGCAGCCGTTGGGGCCCGGCGGCAACCCGGCCAGATCGGTGCCCGGGGGACACAAGTTGGTCGTGGTCGGCAACCGGCAGCTGGTGTGGGCCGGGTTCGATCGCGCGACGCCGTTGTTGCCGTCGCACTCGTAACCCGCGTCGCCGTCGTGGTCACCATCGTCTAGCTGACCCCGAGGCTCCTTGTAATCGGCGTTGCCCACACAGCCTGCACACGGACGGCCCTTCGCACTGCCGCCGCCTTCACCGGCCTTGCTCGCAGATCCTTCGCACGTGCTGTCGTAGACCCGTCCGGAACCGGTTCCTCCGTGGGTGTTCTCACACTGGGTGCTGCTCTCCCCACGGGGCGAACCCTCGTTGTCCCAGTTCTTGCCGGGCCCATCAGAATCCTCTGTGTGCTGGGCGGCCGAGGGACCCTCCTCGGACGAAGACTCCTCGTCCGCCCGCTGGAAGTTCTCGTCGTCCTGCTGTCCCTGGCCGGATGCCCGGCCGTTCTTCCGCTCTTCCTCGCTCGCGTAGGCCGGGGTGATGATCCCCGCGAACAGAGCTGCCGTCGCCGCGATACAGGCAACCAGCGCTCGCATCCTTGCCTTATCCATCGGATCTCCTCTCACTGACGTGCCCGAGCGTTCGCCCGGCTTCGTCACTTGTGCTCGCCCAGCTAGCGTTCGCCCAATCCAGGGATGTTCCTCCCCCAAAAGGGGGAAAAACGAACATATACCCCACGTGCAACAGGCGCGAAAGAGGGGCCGGCTTGTCCGCCGGCCCCTCTGTCCTCCCAGTTCCTGCTTGGTTCGGCTAGGCGGCCTTCCGCAGCATCATCCCGACCACCCCTGCGGCGATCAGCAGCAACCCGATGGCCAGGGCGGTCGTGAGGTCTCCGGCTCCGGTGAAGGGAAGCACTGCGCCCTGGACGTCTGAGGGTGCAGCGGCAACCGTCGGACCGGCGCTGTGGAGCACTTTGCCGAGAACGTCGCCCTTGGGCTCTGCGAGATCCTCACGGCCGAGCACCTCGTCCTTCGGGGTCAGGGCGTCATCATCCCGGCTCAGGACCTCGTCGGAGGGCACGGTCGGGGGCGGGGTCGAGGTCGTGACCGGGGCGACGGGCTTGCCACAGTGTCCGTTGTTGTCGTCGTTGAAGTCGTCGTCGTTGCCACAGCCGTTGTTGCCGTCCTGGTCGTGGAGGTCGGTGCCACCGGGGCCGTTGGCCTTGTCGTCACCGCGGACACCCTCGAAGCGCTGAGGACCCTTGGAGTCGTCGGGGTTGGACTCGGCCTTGCCCT
>Ga0299913_10003043_pt1 | contig 13541 bp, 14 predicted proteins | sample RVTome_9_FD_201360 | JGI IMG/M metagenome (GOLD analysis project Ga0299913, IMG submission 201360) | Soil microbial communities from uranium-contaminated site in the Upper Colorado River Basin, Wyoming, United States - RVT155D38 (version 2) ... | reverse complement strand
CATGATCCACGTCCCCGGAGTGCTGACCGCTGCCGACGTCGAGGCCACCGGCGCTGCCATCGCGGCCATGCAGGAGGCCGACGGCGCCGTCCCCTGGACCGTCGGCGAGCACACCGACGCCTGGAACCACGTCGAGGCCGCCATGGCGCTCCTGGTCAGTGGCCAGGTCGAGGCCGCCGAGCGGGCCTACGAGTGGTGCCGGCGCACGCAGCGCTCCGACGGGTCCTGGGCCATGAAGTACGTCGCCGGTGTCGTCGAGGACGACAGCGGCGAGTCCAACATGACCGCCTACATCGCAGTCGGCGCCTGGCACCACTGGCTGGTGCGCCGAGACGAGGAGTTCGTCCGGCGCCTCTGGCCCGTCGTCCGCGCCGCCCTGGACTGGGTGGTCGCCCGCCAGCTCGGCTTCGGGGGCATCGCCTGGGCGCACGAGTACGCCGACGGGGAGCCGGGCCGGCTCAACGCCGAGGCGCTGCTGGCCGGGTCGTCGTCGATCTACCAGTCGCTGCGCGCCGGCGTCGCCCTGGCCGAGCTCGTGGACGAGCCGCAGCCGGAGTGGGAGCTGGCCGGCGGACGGCTGGGTCACGCGCTGCGCGAGCACCGCGACCTCTTCCTGGACAAGTCGACCTTCTCGATGGACTGGTACTACCCGGTCCTCGGCGGCGCGGTCCGCGGCGACGCGGCGCGGGCGCTGCTCGACACCCGCTGGAGCGACTTCGTCGCCGACGGCTGGGGCATCCGCTGCGTCGACAGCAACCCGTGGATCACCGGGGCCGAGACCTGCGAGCTGGTGATGGCGCTCGACGCCGTCGGCGACCACAGCCGGGCGCGCGACCTCTTCGCCTGGAGCCAGCACCTGCGCGAGCCCGACGGGCGCTACTGGACGGGGTCGGTCCACGACGGCGGCTTCGACGGTGCCGGCCCGGCCAGCCACGTGATGTGGCCACACGAGCACACGACGTACACGGCCGCGGCGGTCGTGCTCGCCGCCGACGCGCTCTGCGGGGGCAGCCCGGGCGCGGGCATCATGCGCGGCGAGACCCTGGCCGGCCACTTCCGCGAGATCGCGCTGGAGTGCGGGTGCCCGTCAGACTCCCCGCAGCGTGCCGGGCGTCCCTGAGGTCCGTCGCAGGACCCGCATGGAGCCGAGGGCCTCGACCTCGGTGAACTCGCGGCTGTCGAGCGCGGGCAGGTAGATCTGCTCGTACGGCGTCCGCCCACCGTCGGCGGGGTCGGGGAACACGTCGTGGACGACGAGCACGCCGTCGCGGGCCACCCACGGCGCCCAGCCGCGGTAGTCGGCACGTGCGGGCTCCTCGCCGTGTCCGCCGTCGATGAAGAGCAGCGACAGGGGAGTGCGCCAGTGGGCGGCCACGGTCGTGGACCGGCCGACGACTGCGACGACGTGGTCCTCCAGGCCCGCCCGCTCGATGGTGCGCCGGAAGAACGGGAGGGTGTCCATCCGGCCGGTCTCCGGGTCGACCACCTCGGTGTCGTGGTGCTCCCAGCCGGCCTGGTTCTCCTCGGACCCGTGGTGGTGGTCGACGGTGAAGACCACACTGTCGGGGCCGACCACCTGGCGGGCCGCGGCTCCGAGGTAGACCGCGGACTTGCCGCAGTAGGTCCCGACCTCCAGCGCGGGCCCCTGGGGCAGCTGCGCGAGCGCCCAGCGGTGCAGGAGGCGCCCCTCGTCCTCGGGCATGAAGCCCTTGGCCGCGCGGGCGTGGGCGAGCAGCTCTGCGGGCATCACGGAGCACACCCTAGGGCGTCCGTCCCCACCGCCTCCTCCGGGTGGCCGGCCACCACCGCGGCCTGGTTGTGCAGGCTGGTCGTGCCGGCGTCGTCGTACGACGTGTGGCCGCGGATGCCCTCGAGCCGCTCGCCCCGGTGCACGGCCTCGTCCGTGGACAGGTGCGTCAGGCCGTCGAGACGGCTCGGGTCGCGCCCGAACCAGCCGAGGTCGCCGACCGGGTCGAGGTCCGCCTCGAGCAGGTAGCCGTGGCCGGCCGGCAGCGTGAGCTCGCCGACGTCGTCGGTGCCGAGGCCGGGCGAGCCCAGCACCACGGCGTCATCGACTCCGGTCGGCTGGCGGAGGGCCATCCCGACGACGAGCGAGCCGTAGCTGTGGCCGAGCACGGTGACGTGCACGCCGTCCGGCCGCGCGTCGTCGACCAGCCCTACGAGGCCCGCCAGCTCGCGGCTGCCGCGCTCCGCGCGCTCGTCGTCGGCCGCCTCCAGCACGTCGGGGCCGGGCAACGGCGGCTCGTAGTCGAGGAACCAGACCCCGGCGTAGGTGTCGTGGACGTCGCCGTCGACGGCGGCGTCGACCACCCTGGCACGGTCGAGCAGCCGGTCGGTGTCGCGGAGCCCAGCGGCCAGCCGGCCTGCGAGGGTGGTGCCCAGGCCGGGCACCAGCACGGCGACGTGGTCGGCGCTCGCGACGTCGCCGACGGCGACCGCGGCCCGGAGGTGGTCGCCGGTCGCGTCGAGCTGCAGCAGGCGCAGGTCCGGATCGGCGGCCAGCGCGGCCTCGAGGGCGTCCAGGTCCACGAGCATCGTCGTCTCGCCCTCCGCCTCCAGGCGCTGGCGGAGCGGCTCCAGTCGTGCGCTGAGCTCGGCGTGCCGGGCGTCGTCCCAGCCGTGCGGGTCCAGCGTCCGGGCGAGGGTCCGGTCGGCCTGCTCAGCCGCAGCGAGAGCGCCGAGCGCGCCCGGGACGTCGGACGCGTCGAGGGCGGCCTCCAGCGCCCGTTGGGCAGCCCGCAGCGCCGCGGCGGCGAGGTCCAGCGCGGCCGCAACGGTCCGGGCCCGTCGCTGCAGGTGCTCCACGCCGGGGCGCAGCCGTTGGTGGCGCTCCCGCGCGGCGTGCCCCGAGGCTCCGCACCAGTCGGTCGGCGGGGCCGCGTCGCGCAGGCCGAGCGAGACCCTGGCCAGGCGACCCCGGTCGGCGAGCAGCGCCGAGCCGGCGGCCTCGAGGGCCTCCGGACGGCAGCTGCGCAGCTCGGCGACGGTCATGCCCGCGAGCCTGTACGACGACGACCGGGCGTGCCAGCAGCCCGGTGTCAGCCTGTGGAGGGGAGCGTGTCGCGACTGTCGTCGCCGGCACGCCAGCTGTTCCAGTGCCAGTGCAGGAAGCGGTCGACGGCCCGCACGACGTGGGCGCTGCGGATCGAGGGGAAGACGTCGAACGCGTGCTGGGTGCCGGGCAGCTCGGCGTACACCACCGCCCGGTGCGACACCTCGCGCAGCCGGCGTACGAACTCCCGGGCCTGGGCGACCGGGACCATCGTGTCGTGGGTGCCGTGGATGACCAGGAAGTCGGGGGCGTCCTCGTGGACGCGCAGCAGCGGCGAGCCGGCCTCGAAGACCTCGGGCTCGTCGCGGAAGCGGCGCTGCACGACGCGCGGGCCGAGGAAGCGGTCGCGGACCAGCTCGGAGGAGCGCAGGCCCGCGCTCCCCGCGAAGTCGTAGTAGCCGTAGTGGGGGACCGCGACCTGCACGCGGGTGTCGGCGCCCTCGAAGCCGGGCTGGTAGACCGGGTCGCCCGGGGACAGCGCGGCGAGCGCCGCGAGGTGGCCGCCGGCGGAGCCGCCGGTGATGGCGACGTAGCCGGGGTCGCCGCCGTACTCCGTGATGTGCTCGCGGATCCAGGCGATGGCCTGCTTCACGTCGATGATCTGGGCCGGGAACGCGTTCCTCGGGGAGAGCCGGTAGTTGATGGCGACGCAGATCCAGCCCTTCGCGGCCAGGTGCTGCATGAGCGGGATGCCCTGCTGGTCCTTGGTGCCGACCGTCCATGCGCCGCCGTGCACCTGCAGCAGCACGGGCGCGTCCTCGACCTCACGGCCCGCCGGACGGTAGATGTCGAGGCGCCCACGGCGGCCGTACGGCGCGAACTCGACGTTGCGCACCACCTCGACCCGGTCGTCGCGCCTGCGGAACGGCAGGGCGACCTGGCGCCAGGGCGTGGCGAGCTCGGCAGGCGAGGGCGCTGCGTCGAGCTGGCCGGCCCAGTCCACGCCGAGGCCCTCCTCGAGCGCCTCGTCGAGCCGCTCGCGGGTGCGCATGCTCTCCGTGACCATCAGGCCCAGCCCGGCCGCACTGCCCGCAGCCAGGGCCACCCCGGCGCGCGTGGCCCGGCCCCGGGCGAGGGCCTGGGCGGTGTCCACGGCGGTGAGGGCCAGCAGGTGCGGCGCGAGCTCGCTGGTGAGCCATCCGGCGGCGAAGGAGCCGATGCCACGCCGGATGCCGCGTCGTGACGGGTGCAGCGCGTTGGCGGTCAGTGCCGCAGTGAGGAGCTGCCGTCCGAGGTGGCCCATGGGGCGATGCTAGACAATGGGGCCGTGACCGATCCCGCCACCTTCTTCGGCTACGACTTCGAGTTCCGGCCGGGGGAGCCCACCGACATCGCCGACACTGCCGAGGCCCAGGAGGCGGCCGGGCGGTTCCGTGAGGTCCTCGGACGGTTCTGCACCGGCGTGGCGGTGGTGACGTCGTCGTACGACGGGCGCCCGGTGGGCCTGACCTGCCAGTCCTTCGCGAGCGTCTCGCTCGACCCGCCGCTGGTGATGTTCGTCCCGGCGCGCACCTCGCGGGCGTGGCCCCTGATGCAGCGAGCGGGGCGGTTCTGCGTGAACTTCCTGGCCGCCGGCCAGGAGGAGGTGTCCGCGGTGATGGCGTCCAAGGGAGCCGACAAGTTCGCGGAGGTGTCCTGGCGCCCCTCGCCCCGACTGGGGAGCCCCCTGCTCGACGGCGTGATCGGGTACGTCGACTGCACCGTGCACGCCGTCCACGAGGCGGGGGACCACTACGTCGTGGTCGGACGGGTGCAGGACCTGGCCCTCCCCGAGGGCGAGGCCGAGCCGCTGCTCTACTTCGAGGGGCGCTACCGCTCGCTCAGCTGACCCAGAAGACCAGGGTGAGCACCATCAGCACCAGCGACGCCACCAGCAGGGTGAACGAGGCGTCGTTGCGCCACCGAGGGTCCGGCCGCAGCGCGGCCGAGCCGGGCTCGTACGTGTCGGTGTGTGCCCCGGGTGCCGTGTGCACGTCTGCCATGTCGAGCTCTCCCCACCGTTTCCTGACGTTCCACAGTGAGGAACGCCGGCCCGCGACACCCATGACGCCGAAGGCCGTGTGAGCCGGAGCACGCGGTCCAGGGCCAGGGCCCCGGACGCACGAAGGGCGCCCCGGGATCTCCCGGGGCGCCCTTCGTCTGCCGTTGTCGGCTCAGGCCTCCTCGAGGGCGGCGGCCACGCGGCGGTGGGCTTCCCAGATCTCCTCGGGGAGACCCTCGAACTGGGCCAGGTGCTTCTCGCGGAAGCCGATCTCCTGCTTCCAGCGCTCGACGTCGACCGTCAGGATCCGGTCCAGGTCGTCGTCGTCCTGCAGCTCCAGGCCCTCGAGGAGCAGCTCCTCCTTGGCCGGGATCACGCCGACCGGGGTCTGCACGCCCTCGACCTCGCCATTCTTGAACTGCATCATCCAGACCAGCGCGCGGAGGTTCTCGCGGAAGCCGGGCCACACGAAGTGACCGTCCTCCGGGTGCTTCTGGAACCAGTTGACGTGGGCGAAGAGCGGCTTGTCGGTGGCCTCGCCGATGACCTTCAGCCAGTGCGCGGCGTAGTCCGCCTCCGGGTAGGACATGAACGGGCGCATCGACATCGGGTCGTAGCGGAGCACGCCCTCGAGGCCGTCGGCGGCGAAGGTCGCCTCGGCGCCCAGGGTGAGGCCGTCGTAGACGCCCTCAGCCACGTCGGTGATCGCGCGGATCAGCGGCTCGCGGTCGCGGGTGCGGCCGCCGAAGATGATGCCGTCGATCGGGACGCCCTTCGGGTCCTCGAAGTCGGTCGCCACGTTGGGCACGTTGCCCAGCTGGGTGGTGAACCGGCTGTTCGGGTGGGACCAGGGCAGGTCGGCCTCGTCGGCGCTCCGGTCCACGATCGGCTCGCCCTTCCAGTCGAGCCAGCCGTCGAGGTCGGTCGGCTTGGGGCCGCGGCCCTCCCACCAGACCTCCTGGGTCTTCTCGTTGTACGCGACGTTGGTGAAGATCGCGCCGGAGCCCTCCTGGATGGAGTCGATCGCGGTCGGGTTGCTCTTCTCGTTGGTGTCCTTGGCGACACCGAAGACGCCGTACTCCGGGTTCATCCCGTAGAGCCTGCCGTCGTCGCCGACCCACAGCCAGGCGATGTCGTCGCCGTAGAACTCGACGTAGTAGCGGTCGCCGAGCGCGTCGGGGGCCAGGGTCATCGCCAGGTTGGTCTTGCCCGAGGCCGACGGGAAGCCACCGCAGATGTGGTACTTCTTGCCGGTCTCCTTGTCGACGACGCCCAGCAGCATGAACTGCTCGACGAGGAAGCCGTTCTTCCAGCCGTCGTAGGAGCCCTGGCGCAGGCCGTGGGCGATCTTGCCGAGCAGCGCGTTGCCGCCGTACGACGAGCCGAAGTGGAGAATCGTGCGCTCGTCGGCGACCGTGACGAAGTAGCGCTTGTCGTCCTCGGTGCCCTGGCCGAGGTTCTCCAGGTCGCCGGTGACGTGGACGGCGCGCACGAACGAGTCGCCCAGGTCGTTGACGAACTCGACGCCCACGCGGGACATGCGGATCATCTGGAGCACGACGTTGCGGTTGTCGGTGAGCTCGACGCCCGCGGCGAACTTCTCCAGCGGGTTGCCCTGCGGCGACATCAGGTACGGGATGACGTACATGGTCTTGCCGGCGGAGGCGCCCTTCATCAGGCCCTCGAGCAGCGGCTTCATCTCCGAGGACGGGCGCCAGTTGTTGTAGACGCCCTTGTCGGCCTCGTCACTCGTCGCGACGATCGTGCGCTCCTCGGCGCGCGCGGTGTCCTTGAAGTAGCTCCGCGAGTAGTAGCGGCCCTCACCCACGGGGAGGAGCTCACCCGCGTCCAGGCACTCCTGGATCAGCCGCCCGTCGTCCGCGGCGCTGACGACCTCGACCCGCTCGGCGGCGGTGTGCTCCGCCCAGTGCCGGACGTAATCCCGGACCTGGGGATTGGTGAGTCCGGCTTCGTCGAGCACGGTCTCCAGGTCAGCCATCGTGTTCTTTCCTCTCGTCGCGAAACTGCGCACGGCCGCACGATTGAAGATGTTTTCAAGTCGTGTAGCGTTCACCCTAACCCAACGGCGCTGTCGGGTGCCTGCAGAGGGTAACGGTCACAGGCGGCCTGTCTTAGCAGACGGACCGGTCCCGAGACTCTACAAGGAGGACCCGTGGTGACGCGCAAGCCGCTCTACGAGGCGAAGGCGGAGTTCTTCCGGACGCTCGGGCACCCCGCCCGGATCCGCATCCTGGAGCTGCTCAGCGAGCGCGACCACGCCGTGCACGAGCTGCTGGAGGAGATCGCCATCGAGCCCAGCAACCTGTCGCAGCAGCTGGCCGTGCTCCGGCGTACGTCGATGGTGGTCTCGCACCGGCGCGAGGGCGCGGTCGTGTACTCGCTCAGCGTGCCGGAGGTCCGTGACCTGCTCATGGCGGCGCGGAGCATCCTGTCCGGGATCATCGCTGCCCAGGAGGAGCTCGGCGCCGAGCTGTCGTCGTGACCTCCGGCACCGCTGCCGTCGCGGGCCGGGGTCAGCCCTGCAGCGCCCCGATCGCCTCGGCGATCGCCAGGGTGCGCCGGGCGGACTCCACGTGCAGGTTCTCGACCATGCGGCCGTTGTAGGTCACCACGCCCCCCGTGGAGGCCTCGAAGGCCTCGATGAGCCCGCGCGCGTCCTCGACCGCCTGCGCGGACGGGGCGAAGCCCTCGTTGGCCGGCTCGACCTGGCCCGGGTGGATCAGGGTCTTGCCGTCGAAGCCCATCTGGCGGCCCTGCTCGACCTCGGCCCGGAAGCCCTCGGCGTCCTTCACGTCGTTGTAGACGCCGTCGATGATCACGATGCCGGCGGCGCGGGCGGCCAGCAGCGCGAGACCCAGGCCGGTGATGACCGGCTGGCGGCCGGGCACGTGCTCGGCGTACAGCTCCTTGACCAGGTCGTTGGTGCCCATCACGAAACCGGTGAGACGCGGCGAGGCCTGGGCGATGGAGAGCGCGTTGAGCATGCCGATCGGCGTCTCCACCATGGCCCACAGCGTGGTCTTCTCCGGCGCGCCGGCGGCCTCGAGGGCGGCGACCAGCTGGTGCACCTCCTCGGCGGAGTCGACCTTGGGCACGAGGACGACGTCGGGGCCGGCGGCGGCCGCGACCTTGAGGTCGTCGTCGTGCCACTCGGTGCCGATGCCGTTGACGCGGATCACCAGCTCGCGGCGGCCGTAGTCACCGGACTGCACGGCGGCAGCGGCAGCCTCGCGGGCGGCGGGCTTGGCGTCCGGTGCGACCGCGTCCTCGAGGTCGAAGATGATCGCGTCGGCGGGGATGGTCTTCGCCTTCTCCAGCGCCCGCTCGTTGGAGCTGGGCATGTAGAGGACGGACCGGCGGGGACGGAAGTCTGCGGTCATGGTCAGTCCACCTCGATCGAGTCGTAGAGCTCCTTGAGCTTGGGGTCGATGGTGGCGAGCTCGTCGGCGAGCTCGACCAGCACCAGGCACTGCTTCAGCGAGGCGTCGTCCTCCATCTTGCCGTCGAGCATCACGGCTCCGGTGCCGTCGCCCATGGCGGCGACCACGCGACGGGCGTGCCTGATGTCCTCGACGCTGGGGGAGAAGACCCGGTTGGCGATCTCGATCTGCTTGGGGTGGAGGCTCCACGTGCCCACGCAGCCGAGGAGGAACGCGTTGCGGAACTGGTCCTCGCACGCCACGACATCGGCGATGTCGCCGAACGGCCCGTAGTAGGGGTAGATGCCGTGCATCACGCAGGCGTCGACCATCTTGGCGATCGTGTAGTGCCACAGGTCCTGCTGGTACGTCGTGCGCTCGGCGTTGATGTCCGAGGTGCCGTCCGCACCCTTCGGCGGGTCCTGGCGGACCAGGTAGCCGGGGTGGCCGCCGCCCACGCGTGTGGTCTTCATCTTGCGATCGGCGGCGAGGTCGGCCGGTCCCAGCGAGAGGCCCTGCATGCGCGGGGAGGCGCCGCAGATCTCCTCGATGTTGGCCACGCCGCGGGCGGTCTCGAGGATCGCGTGCACGAGGATCGGCTTCTCCAGGCCGGCCCTGGCCTCGAGCTGGGCGAGGATCCGGTCGACGTAGTGGATGTCCTCGGCGCCCTGCACCTTCGGGACCATGATCACGTCGAGCTTGTCGCCGATCGCGGGCACGAGCGTGGTCAGGTCGTCGAGCACCCAGGGGCTGTCGAGTGCGTTGATGCGCGTCCACAGCTGCGTCGGTCCGAAGTCGGTCGACTGGGCGATCTTGACCAGGCCCTCGCGGGCCGCGACCTTGTTGTCGGCCTTGACCGCGTCCTCGAGATTTCCCAGGAGAACGTCGGGCGCGTTTGATCCTGGGCCGACCATCTGCGGCACCTTGGCCGCCATCTTCTCGTTGGAGGGGTCGAAGAAGTGGATCGCGCGCGACGGGCGCGCCGGGACCTCACGAAGAGGGGCCGGCGCACCCACGGCGAGCGGTGCGAAGAAGTCCTTGGCTGAGCGCATGAGCCGAACGCTAGCAACGGCTCACTCCTTCAGCGGGCGGCCCTCCGGGTCGCGGACGTTGCCCACGAGGATCAGGATGCCGTCGATGAACGGCCAGAGGGCGCCGATGCCACAGGTGAGGATCGTCACCAGCAGCTGGGCCACGCCCAGGCCGGTGTAGCCCAGGTAGAAGCGGCCGATGCCGAGCGGCACCAGCAGCTGCAGCAGGCCGGCCACCAGCTTGGACTTCTCCGAGTACGGCTCACCGGTGACCGGGTGACGACCCCACGGGGCGGTGGGGTCGTGGTAGGGGCTGCCCGGCGGCGGAGGCGGAACAGGTGGCTGGGTCATGGAGTGATCCTCCCATCCGGGCAGCCCGGAACTGCTGCCAGACTGGCCGCACCATGGATGAGATCGAGTCCTTCCTCCTGCCCGTCCGTGAGCTCGTCACGGAGACCGAGGAGGCCTACACCGTCGTCCTCGACGTACCCGAGGACGTGCGCGAGCACTTCGACTACAAGCCAGGGCAGTTCCTGACCGTGGCAGTGCCGAGCTCGGAGACCGGGCTGGCCGCGCGCTGCTACTCGCTGTCGAGCTCGCCGGTCGAGGACGGCCCGCTCTGCATCACGGTGAAGCGGACGCCCGACGGCTACGCGTCCCACTGGATCGGCGACAACGTGAGGCCCGGCCACAGGATGCGCGTGCTGCCGCCGGCGGGGATCTTCACGCCCAAGGACCTCGACGACGACCTGCTGCTCTTCGCGGCGGGCAGCGGCGTCACGCCGATGCTGTCGATCGCGAGGTCCGCCCTCGCGGTCGGCACCGGGAAGCTCGTGCTCTTCTACGCGAACCGTGACGAGAGCTCGGTGATCTTCGCCGACGCGTGGGCACGGCTGGAGGCCGCGCACCCGGACCGGCTCACGGTGGTGCACTGGCTCGAGTCCGAGCGTGGGCTGCCGACGCAGGACGACATCCGCGAGCTCGCCGCGCAGCACGCGACGTACGACGCGTTCTGCTGCGGCCCGGCGCCGTTCATGAGGGCGGTGTCCCTGGCGCTGCGCGAGCTCGACTTCCCCCGCGCGCGCCGCCACCAGGAGAAGTTCGTGTCGCTCGGCGGCAACCCGTTCGGCGACGATGTCGCCCCCACCGAGGTCGACTACGAGCTCGGCTCCTGGGACCGGGACGGGGCCTGACGCCGGTACCGTGGCCGGAACCCGCGTGAGGAGCCGTTGATGGAGTCGAACCCGATGGACAACGCACCCGTCGCACTCCTGGCCGCCGTCGTGCTGGGCGTGCTGGTCGGCTGGCTCCTCGGCAAGCTGGTGTTCGGCCTGATCCTGGCCGTGGCCTTCGCGATCACTGCCTGGCTCGCCGTCAGCCTCGCAGCGCAGGCGCGCGCCGACGACGAGTAGCCGGGCCGTCAGGCCGGCCAGCTCCACGGAGCCGGACCTGCCGGTCGGTCACCAGCCGCGGGCGCGCCACTCGGCCAGGTGCGGTCGCTCGGCGCCGAGGGTGGAGTCGTTGCCGTGGCCGGGGTAGAACCAGGCCTCGTCGGGGAGCCGGCGGAAGATCTTGGCCTCGACCTCGTCGATGAGGGTCTCGAAGGCGTCCGCGTCGCCGAACGTCGCCCCGACTCCGCCGGGGAAGAGGGAGTCGCCGGTCCAGAGGTGCGGGCGGCCGTCGGGGTCGTCGTACAGCAGGCAGATCGAGCCGGGCGTGTGGCCGGCGATCGCGATGACCTCGAGCGAGAGGTCGCCGACGCGTACGACGTCGCCGTCGCCGACCCTGCGGCCCATCTCGACACCGGTCTGCGCAGTGATGTCGTCGGCGTCCGGCGTACCTGCCACCGTCGTCGCCGAGGTCGCCGCGACCACGTCGGCCAGGGCCCGGTGGTGGTCCCAGTGCTGGTGGGTGGTGACGACCGTGGCGATGTCGTCGCCGAAGAGCCGCAGCAGCGTCGGGGCGTCGTCAGCCGCGTCGACCAGGAGCTTCTCGCCCGTCGCCCGGCAGGTGAGCAGGTAGCAGTTGTTGCTCATCCTCGGGTCGACGGCGTACTTCGTGACCGTCAGGGCGGGGAGCTCGCGAGTGGCCGGGCTCCCGCCCGGGCTCACCTCGCCGGAGTACGTCGTGTCCATGGGCCCAGCGTAGGCAGCGGACGGGTGACTGCCAGGTCCGAGCCGTCGCCGCGGCCGACCAGCCACCAGGCGATCGCGGCTGCGTCGCCGGCGACGCCGTGGCCGCCCGGGCCGACCATGACCGTCTCGCCGAGGTCCCGGGCGTGCAGGGTCAGCGCGATGCCCTCCGCGCCGCGGTCCTCGGCGGTGGTGTGGAGCAGATGGGCCGCGAACGGCAGCGACCAGTCGGCGGGGGAGTAGTCCAGTCCCAGGTCGGCGTGGTGCACCTCGACCTCGCGCCAGCGGGCCTCGACCAGACCGGCGATGTCGAGCACGGGTCCGCCCGGGAAGAGCTCCACCTCGCCGATCGCCTTCATCAGCCGCAGCTCGCCGGCCAGCTTCAGGCAGGTCAGCTGCGAGAGCCCCGCCAGCTCCTCGGCCGACCCGCCGGCGCGCGCCTCGATGTCCGCGTTCCGTGCCTCGCGCGAGTCGTAGACCGGCACGGGCTCACCCGTGCGCAGGCCGCGCAGCGCGCGGGCCATGCCCTGCGCGTTGAGGGCCACATGGGCGACGACGTGCCCGCGTGACCAACCGGGGAGCAGGCTGGGCTCCCGCAGCTGAGTGTCGGTGAGCGCCCCTACGGTCGACAGGTAGCGTGACGTGGCGTCGAGCGCGGCGGCGACGGGGTTCAGCAGCGACATGCCCCCATCCCACCATGGCGAACGTCTGTTCGAAGCGCCCGCTAGGATGGGCCGTCGGACAACCAGGGCGAGACAGGAGCGAGCGTGGCGGACCAGCTGATCATCCGCGGAGCGCGGGAGCACAACCTCAAGGACGTGTCCCTCGACCTCCCGCGGGACGCACTCATCGTCTTCACCGGCCTGTCCGGCTCCGGCAAGTCCAGCCTGGCGTTCGACACGATCTTCGCCGAGGGCCAGCGGCGGTACGTCGAGTCCCTGTCGGCGTACGCGCGCCAGTTCCTCGGGCAGATGGACAAGCCGGACGTCGACTTCATCGAGGGGCTGAGCCCGGCCGTCTCGATCGACCAGAAGTCCACGTCGAAGAACCCCCGCTCGACCGTCGGCACGATCACCGAGGTCTACGACTACCTCCGTCTCCTCTACGCGCGCGCGGGGCGCCCGCACTGCCCGACCTGCGGATCGCCGATCGAGCGCCAGACGCCGCAGCAGATCGTCGACAAGATCATGACACTGGAGGAGGGCACCCGCTTCCAGGTCCTGGCCCCGGTCATCCGCGGACGCAAGGGCGAGTACGTCGAGCTCTTCCGCACTCTCCAGTCCCAGGGCTTCTCGCGTGCCCGGGTCGACGGCGAGACCCACACCCTCGACACCATCACCTCCGGCGACGGTCCGAAGCTCGACAAGCAGAGGAAGCACACGATCGAGGTCGTCGTCGACCGTCTCGCGGTCAAGCCGTCGGCCAAGCGCCGGCTGACCGACTCCATCGAGACTGCGCTCAACCTGGCCGGCGGACTGGTGCTCATCGACCTGGTCGACGCGAAGGAGGAGCTGCGCTTCTCGGAGAAGATGGCCTGCCCCAACGAGCACCCCATCGACACCGACGAGCTCGAGCCGCGGTCGTTCTCGTTCAACAGCCCCTTCGGCGCCTGCCCAGAGTGCCACGGCCTCGGCACCCGCATGGAGGTCGACCCCGAGCTGGTGGTCGCGGACCCGTCGGCGACGCTCGGCGAGGGCGTGATCCAGCCCTGGAGCGGCGCGCACGTCGCGGAGTACTTCCTCCGGCTGCTCGACGCGCTCGGCCAGGAGATGGGCTTCGACCTCAACACGCCCTGGGAGAAGCTCTCCGCCCGGCACCGCAGGATCATCCTCGAGGGACACCCGACGAAGGTCCACGTGCGCACCCGCAACCGCTACGGGCGCG
>Ga0299913_10003042_pt1 | contig 13544 bp, 12 predicted proteins | sample RVTome_9_FD_201360 | JGI IMG/M metagenome (GOLD analysis project Ga0299913, IMG submission 201360) | Soil microbial communities from uranium-contaminated site in the Upper Colorado River Basin, Wyoming, United States - RVT155D38 (version 2) ... | reverse complement strand
AGCAGCGGGCGCCGTTCGACGACATCCGGGTCCGGCAGGCGATCGCGCACGCGATCGACAAGGACGCGGTGATCGCCGCCTCGCTCCCGGAGGGCACCGAGGTCGCCACGCAGTTCATGCCGGACAGCGTGGTCGGGTGGACCGACTCGGTCACCACCTACGAGTACGACCCGGACCGGGCCCGTCAGCTCCTCGAGGAGGCCGGCGTGGACGGTGCGACGCTCGAGTTCAACTACCCGACCGACGTCTCGCGTCCGTACATGCCCTCGCCCGAGGACACGTTCAACGTGCTGCGCTCGCAGCTGGAGGCCGTCGGCCTGGACATCAAGGCGACCGCCGACGTGTGGAGCCCGGACTACCTGGACAAGATCCTGGGCACGCCGCGGCACGGCATGCACCTGCTGGGCTGGACCGGTGACTACAACGACTCCGACAACTTCGTCGGCGTCTTCTTCGGCGGCGAGACCCCGGAGTGGGGCTTCAACAACCAGGACCTGTTCTCCAAGCTGCAGCAGGCTCGGGGGATCCCCACGGTGGAGGAGCAGACCCCCCTCTACGAGGAGATCAACCAGGACGTGATGGACTTCCTGCCCGGCGTTCCGCTGGCCCACCCGGCACCGTCGCTGGCGTTCGCGCCTGAGGTGGAGGGCTACCAGCAGAGCCCGGTCAACGACGAGGTCTGGAACACGGTCTCGCTCGGCTGAGCCGTCTCGTTGGTGGGGTCCGTCCCGGTCGCAGACCGGGACGGACCCCGTCGCCCGTCCGTCCACCACTTCCGAGGTAGAGATGCTGCGCTTCGTGCTCCGCCGCCTGGCCCTCATGGTGCCGGTGCTGGTCGGGCTCACCATCCTGCTCTTCGCGTGGGTGCGGGCCCTGCCCGGGGATCCGGCGCGTGCCCTGCTCGGGCAGCGCGCGACCCCGGAGGGCATCGCGCGCGTGAACGAGGCGTATGGCTTCAACGAGCCCGTGCTGGTCCAGTACGCGACGTACGTCAAGGCCCTGGTCACCGGCGACTTCGGACGCTCGATCCAGAGCGGACAACCGGTGGTCGAGGCCTTCGTGGAGAAGTTCCCCGCGACCCTGGAGCTGGGGCTCACCGCGCTGGTGCTCGCCGCCATCGTGGGGGTGCCGCTCGGCTACCTGGCCGCCCGCAACCAGGGGCGCACCCTCGACACCTTCGTGATGTCCGGCTCGCTGCTCGGCGTGGTCACCCCGGTCTTCTTCCTGGCCATCCTGCTCAAGCTCGTGTTCGCGGAGTGGCTGCACTGGCTGCCCACCAGCCTGCGCCAGGACGCACGCATCGACGCCACCCACATCACGAACTTCTACATCCTCGACGGCATCCTGACCCAGGAGTGGGACGCGGCCCTGGATGCCGCGGTCCACCTGGTGCTGCCGGCTGTCGCGCTCGGCACCATCCCGCTGGCCATCATCGTGCGCATCACCCGGGCGTCGGTGGCCGAGGTGCTGAACGAGGACTACGTCCGCACCGCGATGAGCAAGGGCCTGCGCGCCGGCACGATCTCCCGGCGCCACATCCTCCGCAACGCCCTGCTGCCCGTGGTGACCACGATCGGCCTGCAGGCCGGTCTGCTGCTCTCCGGTGCGGTGCTCACCGAGACCGTGTTCTCGTTCAACGGGATCGGGCAGTACCTCTTCGACGCCATCGGCCAACGGGACTACCCCGTCCTGCAGGGGTTCATCCTCTTCATCGCGATCATCTACTCGCTCATCAACCTGTTGGTCGACGTGACCTACGGCATCATCGACCCGAGGGTGCAGGTGTCATGACGATCCCGCTTCCTCCGGCCACCATGACGGCCCCGGACGCCGACCTCGACGAACCCGGGGTCAGCCTGTGGCGCGGTGCCTTCCGCCGGCTGCGCCGCAACCCGACCGCCATCTTCGGCCTGCTCATCATTCTCGCGTTCGTGCTGGTCGCGCTCTTCGCCCCGCTGCTCACGGTCTACGAGCCCGGTTCGGCCCAGTGGGCGGGTCAGGTGACGCCGAGCAGCGTGCCCGGCCCGTCTGAGGACCACTGGCTGGGGCTCGACCGGTTCGGGTCGGACCTGTGGACCCAGCTGGTGTACGGCGCCCGCCAGTCGCTCGTGTACGGCGTGGTGTCGACGATCATCGGCTTCACCGTCGGCACCTCCCTGGGCATCCTCTCCGGCGGGTTCGTCGCGCTGGGAGGGCGCGTCGGCGTCTGGGTCGACACCGCGGTGATGCGCCTGGTCGACATCATGCTCTCGGTGCCGAGCCTGCTGCTGGCGGTGAGCATCGTCGCGGTCCTCGGGCAGAACGCCTATGCCGTGATGATCGCGATCGGCACCGCGCAGGTGCCCATCTTCGCGCGGCTGCTGCGCGGCTCGATGCTGTCCCAGGGCAAGGCCGACTACGTGCTCGCCGCCAGCGCCCTGGGCATCCGCCGCCGTCGCATCGTGATCGGGCACGTCGTACCCAACGCGATCGGTCCGACGATCGTGCAGGCCACGCTCAACCTGGCCACCGCGATCATCGAGGTCGCGGCCCTGTCCTTTCTCGGCCTGGGCGAGTCCGACCCGGCGGTCGCGGAGTGGGGTCGCATGCTCGTGGCCGCCCAGGACCGGTTCGACGCCGCACCGCAGCTGGCGCTGCTGCCCGGCTTCGCGATCGCGGTCACCGCGCTGGGGTTCACCCTGCTCGGCGAGGCGCTGCGCGAGGCGCTCGACCCGAGAGGCCGCCGATGAGCCCACAGTCGACGCACACCGACCAGCCACTGCTCTCCGTGCAGGACCTCAGCGTGACGTTCGGGGGGCGCGGTCGGCGCGACTCCGTCGCGGTGGACGAGGTCTCCTTCGACATCTGGCCGGGCCAGCACGTCGGGCTCGTGGGGGAGTCCGGCAGCGGGAAGTCCGTGACGTCCCTGGCGATCATGGGGCTGCTGCCGCGGCGAGGCGCCCGCACCACGGGTCAGGCCCTCTACGGCGGCCGCAACCTGCTGACCGCGTCGCGGCGGGAGATGGCGGCCCTGCGGGGCCGGGAGATCGCGATGGTCTTCCAGGACCCCATGACCTCGCTCAACCCGGTCGTCACCGTCGGGGTCCAGATCACCGAGGTGATACTGCAGCACCTCGACGTGAACAAGGCCGAGGCGAGGGACCGGGCCACCGAACTGCTCCAGCGGGTCGGCATCCCCGACCCGCGCCGCCGTCTGAAGGAGTACCCCCACCAGCTGTCCGGCGGCATGCGCCAGCGCGCCCTCATCGCGATGGCCCTGGCGTGCGAGCCGAAGCTGCTGATCGCCGACGAGCCCACCACCGCGCTCGACGTCACGATCCAGGCCCAAGTGCTCGAGGTGCTCAAGAAGCTCGTGGCGGACACCAACGCCGCGCTCCTCATGATCACCCACGACCTCGGCGTGGTGGCCGGCCTGTGCGACGACGTGAACGTGATGTACTCCGGGCGGATCGTGGAGTCCACCAGCCGACGGCGCCTCTTCGCCACCCCCCGCCACCCCTACACCGGCGGACTGCTGGCCAGCATCCCCCGGTTGGACTCACCCCGTGGAGCGCCGCTGACCCCGATCCCCGGATCGCCGACGTTGACGCTCCCGTGGAGCCAGGGCTGCGCCTTCGCGCCCCGCTGCACCAACCGGATCGAGGAGTGCACCGAGCACGCCCCGACCCTGGACCAGATGGGGGACCGAACGTTGCGCTGCTTCAACCCGCTCTCCACCCCGACGGATGGGGGAGGCACCGATGACTGAGCCCCTGCTGAAGGTACGCGGCCTGAAGGTGCACTTCCCCCTGCGCAGCGGGATCATCCTCAGCCGCCAGGTCGGGGCGGTCAAGGCGGTCGACGGCGTGGACCTCGACATCCCCGCCGGCAGCACCCTCGGCCTGGTCGGCGAGTCCGGCTGCGGCAAGTCCACACTCGGCAGGGCCATCCTGCGCCTGTCACCCGTGACCGAGGGCAGCGTGATCTTCGACGGCGTCGACGTCGCCACCCTCCGCGGGGAGAAGCTGCGCCGCATGCGGCAGCACATGCAGATGGTCTTCCAGGACCCGCTCGCCAGCCTCAACCCGCGGCAGAGCGTGGAGACGATCCTCACCGAGCCACTCCGGACCCACGACATCCCCTTCGAGAAGGGGGCCCGTGTCCGCCAGCTGCTCGACCAGGTGGGTCTGCCCGCCTCCGCCGCCCAGAAGTACCCCCACGAGTTCTCCGGCGGGCAGCGCCAGCGGATCGGGATCGCGCGGGCGATCGCGCTCGAGCCGCAGTTCGTGATCGCCGACGAGCCCGTCTCCGCCCTCGACGTCTCGGTCCAGGCGCAGGTGCTCAACCTCCTCGAGGACCTCCAGGAGCAGCTCGGGCTCACCTACCTCGTGATCGCCCACGACCTGGCCGTCGTACGCCACGTCTCCGACGAGGTCGCCGTGATGTACCTCGGGTCGGTGATCGAGCAGGCACCCTCGGACACGCTGTACGCCGAGCCGATGCACCCCTACACGAAGTCCCTGATGTCGGCGGTGCCCGTGCCCGACCCGGTCATCGAGGACACCCGCGAACGGATCCTCCTGCAGGGCGACCTCCCGTCGCCCGCGAACCCGCCCTCCGGCTGCCGGTTCCACACCCGGTGTCCCTTCCGGCAGGAGACCCGCTGCGACGACGAGCGGCCTGCCCTGGTCGAGCTGGCGCCGGGCCACCGGGTGGCGTGCCACTGGGCCCGGGAGATCGCGGCCGGCGAGATCCGGCCGCACGAGGTGACCCCCGAGGCCGTGGTCCGCCTGGAGGCCGAAGCCTGACCACCGGCCGAGCCGATCGGGCGGTGGTCAGCCCCCTGAATCCGCAGCCTCGGCCTCGGGGGTGAACTCCGGCGGCAGGGGCGGCGGCGTCCCACCGAACTCCGGGCAGAGGGCCTGGTAGCTGCACCAGCCGCACAGCTTGCTGGGGCTCGGCCGCCAGTCCCCGCTGAGCTCGGCGCGCCGGATCGCCTTCCAGAGCGCCTCCACCTTGCGCTCGGTCGCCAGCAGGTCGGCCTCGTCCGGGACATAGCGCAGCAGCTCGCCGCTGCCGAGGTAGACCAGTTGCAGCATCGCGGGCACGACACCCCGCACCCGCCACAGGACCAGGGCGTAGAACTTCATCTGGAAGAGCGCCCTGGCCTCGAACATCGGAACCGGCGCCCGACCGGTCTTGTAGTCCACCACCCGGACCATCCCGTTGGCGGCGACGTCGAGCCGGTCCACGAACCCCCGCAGCAGCAGCTTGGAATCGAGCAGCGTCTCGACGTACAGCTCCCGCTCCGCCGGCTCGAGGTGTCGGGGATCCTCCAGCTCGAAGTAGCGGTCGAGCACCTCCCGGCACCGGGTCAGCCACCCCGCCAGCTCGGGACCTTCCTCGCCGACGAACATCTCCGCGAGTGCGGGCTCCTCCGCGAGCAGCCCCTCCCAGACCGGACCCAGCAGCGCCCGGGCCTGCTCCGGCGTGCGCTCCGGTGCGGGCAGGTCGAAGAGGTCCTCGAGCACCTTGTGCACCAGGGTGCCGCGCAGGGCGTCGGGAGACGGCTCCTCGGGGAGCCGGTCGATGGTGCGGAAGCGGTAGAGCAGCGGGCAGGTCATGAAGTCGCCGGCCCGGCTGGGGGAGAGCGAGCCGAGCACGTTCACCCCGTCGACCGGCGTCGAGAGGGGCGTGGCAGGGGAACCCCCCGCCTGCTCGACCTCGTGCGCCGTCATGACCGGCACCCTAGGCCACCCCACCGACATTGGCTCGCCACCGATCGGCTCGGCGCCGTCCGCTAGGCTCGAATGGTGCCCGAGAACGCCTCTTCCGCCGACCTGGACGCGCCGATCCGTCGCCCGCGACCGGCCGGCACGTTCCGCATCGGGCAGATCTCCGGCATCGACGTACTGGTCACCCCGTCCTGGTTCCTCATCGCCGCCCTGCTCGCCGTGGTGCTCGCGCCCCACGTGGAGGATGCCCAGCCGGGACTGGGCTTCTGGAAGTACGTCGCCGGCGTCGCGTTCGCCGTGCTGCTCTACCTCTCGGTGCTGCTGCACGAGGCCGCCCACGCCCTGATGGCGCAGCACTACGGCCACCCGGTCTCGTCGATCACGCTGCACTTCCTGGGCGGGATGACCGCGATCGACGGCGAGGCACGCCGACCGCGCGAGGAGTTCTGGATCGCGGTGGTGGGTCCGCTCACCTCGCTGGCGGTGGGCGCCGTCGCGGCTGCCCTGTGGTTCGTCACGCCGGGGGCCCTGCTGCAGCTGACCGTGTTCGGGCTGGCGGCCGCGAACCTGGTCGTGGGCGTGCTCAACCTCATCCCGGGCCTGCCACTCGACGGGGGTCGAGTCCTCAAGTCGGCTGTCTGGGCAATCGGCGGGAACGCCCACCGGGGCACGGTCGCCGCCGGTTGGGCCGGCCGGATCACCGCCCTGCTGGCCCTCGCCTGGCCACTCCTGTTCCAGGAGCCGTTGCTCGGCACGCCGCCGCGGCTCATGGACTACGTCCTGTGGCTGGTCATCGCCCTCTTCCTGTGGAGCGGGGCCACCGCGGCGATGCAGTCGGCCCGGCTGCGTCGTACCCTCCCGTCGCTGGTCGCGCGCGAGCTCGCCCGCCGCACGCTCACCGTCCCCGCCGACCTGCCGGTCGCAGAAGCGGTACGCCGCGCGCAGGAGGCCGGCGCGGGCAGCATCGTGACGGTCACCGGCTCCGGTGCGCCCGTCGGCATCGTCAACGAGCAGGCGCTCCTCGCGACGCCCGAGGAGCGGAGGCCCTGGTTGGCGGTCTCGACGCTCAGCCGCACCCTGGAGGACGGGCTGCGGCTCCCCGTCGACCTCGCCGGCGAGGACCTCGTCCGCGCGATCACGCGGATGCCGGCCCACGAGTACCTCCTCGAGCAGCCTGACGGCACGATTTACGGCGTCCTCGCGACCGCGGACGTCGACCGGGCCTTCCGTGAGCGGAACCGCTGAGCAGATGGGGGAGCGGTATCCCGACGTACCCGTCGAGGCGTGGGCCGGTGTGCACCGCGGCCCCCTGCGGGCCGGGGAATGGGTGCGCCTGACCGACGGCAAGGGCCGCCGGCACAACTTCTGCCTCGAGCCGGGGAAGCGCTTCTTCAGCAACCGCGGCCACCTCGAGCACGACGACCTGATCGGCCGTGAGGAGGGCTTCACGCTGACCTCGTCCGCCGGCGGGGAGTACCTCGTGTTCCGGCCGTTGCTCTCGGAGTTCGTGGTCTCGATGCCCCGCGGAGCCGCGGTGGTCTACCCGAAGGACGCCGCGCAGATCGTCGCGATGGCCGATGTCTTCCCCGGGGCCCGGGTCGTGGAGGCGGGCGTGGGCTCCGGCGCCCTCACGTGCTCGCTCCTGCGCGCGGTCGGCCCGCACGGTCGGGTGCTGTCCTGGGAGCGCCGGGAGGAGTTCGCCGAGGTGGCCCGGCGCAACGTCGAGCAGTTCTTCTCCGGCGAGCACCCCGCGTGGGACCTGCGGATCGGGGACCTCGCAGAGGCCCTGCCCGCATCGGGGCAGCGCGCCGACCGGGTCGTCCTGGACATGCTCGCCCCCTGGGAGTGCGTCGACGCGGTCGCCGAGGCGCTGGTGCCGGGCGGCATCGTGGTCGGCTACGTCGCCACGACCACCCAGCTTTCCCGGTTCGTCGAGACTCTCCGGGCCCACGGCGGGTTCACGGACCCGCAGGCGTGGGAGACGCTGGTCCGGGACTGGCACGTCGAGGGGCTGGCCGTACGCCCCGGGCACAAGATGCAGGGCCACACGGCCTTCCTGGTGACCGCCCGGCGGATGGCGCCGGGCGAGCAGGCACCCCGGAAGAAGCGGCGCCCGGCTCCCGGCGCCTACGGGGTCGACTACACCGGGCCACGCCCGGTCGACCTCCCGCCCCAGGTTGCCGACGAGCATTTCGGGGACTGAGCCCTTCCGCTGCCAAATCGTTGCGAGACACACACCGGAACCCCTTCCGTCGCGCCGCCGTGTGGGTAAGGTCGCAAGCAGGAGGTGACGCTCATGTCGGCATCGGAGAGCAGTCACGGGTCGGGCAGCTCCGAGGAGCTGGAGACCCAGGTCCGCTTCCTGGAGGCGGAGGTCTCTGACCTGCGCCGTCGGCTCGCGGAAGGACCCGTCCACTCGCGCGCCATCGAGCAGCGACTCGCGGACACCCAGCGGTCACTCGCGGCGGTCACCTCGCAGAACGAACGGCTCGCCGAGACACTGCGCGAGGCCCGCGACCAGATCACCACGCTGAAGGACGAGGTCGACCGGCTGGCGCAGCCCCCGGCCGGGTTCGGCACGTTCCTGGCCCGCAACGAGGACGACTCGATCGACGTGTTCACCGGCGGTCGCAAGCTGCGCGTGAACGTCAGCCCCAGCGTCGACCTCGACAGCCTCCACCGTGGGCAGGAGGTCATGCTCAACGAAGCCCTCAACGTGGTCGCCGCGTTCGACTACGAGCAGGTCGGCGAGGTCGTCATGCTCAAGGAGGTGCTGGCCGACGGCGAGCGGGTGCTGGTCATCGCGAACGCCGACGAGGAGCGGGTGGTGCGGCTCGCCGAGCCGCTCCGCGACGCACCCCTGCGCGCCGGCGACTCCCTGCTGCTGGACGTGCGGGCCGGCTACGTCTACGAGCGGGTGCCCAAGTCGGAGGTCGAGGAGCTGGTCCTCGAGGAGGTCCCCGACATCGACTACACGCAGATCGGTGGCCTGGTCGGGCAGATCGACCAGATCCGGGACGCGGTCGAGCTCCCCTACCTCTACCCGGACATGTTCCGGGAGCACGAGCTCAAGCCACCCAAGGGCGTGCTCCTCTACGGTCCGCCCGGCTGCGGCAAGACCCTGATCGCCAAGGCGGTCGCGAACTCGCTGGCCAAGAAGGTGAGCGAGAAGACCGGCGCGGACGGCGGGAAGGCGGCCAAGTCCTACTTCCTGAACATCAAGGGCCCCGAGCTGCTCAACAAGTACGTCGGCGAGACCGAGCGTCACATCCGCCTGGTGTTCCAGCGGGCCCGGGAGAAGGCGAGCATGGGTACCCCCGTGATCGTGTTCTTCGACGAGATGGACTCGCTCTTCCGCACCCGCGGCTCCGGGGTCTCCTCCGACGTGGAGAACACCATCGTCCCGCAGCTGCTCAGCGAGATCGACGGCGTGGAGACACTGGAGAACGTGCTGGTCATCGGCGCCTCCAACCGCGAGGACATGATCGACCCCGCGATCCTGCGCCCCGGCCGGCTGGACGTGAAGATCAAGATCGAGCGCCCCGACGCCGAGTCCGCCCGCGACATCTTCAGCAAGTACCTCACCGCGTCGCTGCCCCTGCACGAGGACGACCTGGCCGAGTTCGGCGGCGACCGGGACGCGTGCGTCGCCGGGATGATCCGGGCGACGGTGGAGCGGATGTACTCCGAGACCGACGAGAACCGCTTCCTCGAGGTGACCTACGCCAACGGCGACAAGGAGGTCCTGTACTTCAAGGACTTCAACTCAGGCGCGATGATCCAGAACATCGTCGACCGGGCCAAGAAGATGGCGATCAAGGACCTGCTCGACCACGACCAGAAGGGTCTGCGGGTCCAGCACATGCTGCAGGCGTGCGTGGACGAGTTCAAGGAGAACGAGGACCTGCCGAACACCACCAACCCCGACGACTGGGCGCGGATCTCCGGCAAGAAGGGCGAGCGGATCGTGTTCATCCGCACGCTCATCACCGGCAAGCAGGGCACGGAGCCGGGCCGCTCGATCGACAACGTGGCCAACACCGGTCAGTACCTCTGAGCGGTCGTCTGCGCCGCCCACGCGCTGCGGGGCGCTGCGGGGCGGTGAGGGACGGGTCAGGGCCGGATGGCGGTGAGCAGGTACCCGTAGGACCACGGCTTCACCACCGCCGGGCCCGGCAGGTAGTCGGCCTCCAGCGAGGTCACAGTGAAGCCCGCCTGCTCGACGAGCGCGGTCATGTCGCGGGTGAGGTGACAGCCTGCGAACATCCGCTGCTGCACGGGGTCCAGGCGATGCTGCCAGCGGGCCACCCCGGGGTCCGGTGCCAGCCCGTGCTCGAGCAGGTGGAGGCCACCTCCGGGCCGCAGCGCCCGGCGTACCTCTGCCAACGCGCGCGCTGCGTCCGGGATGGTGCAGAGCGTGAACGTGGTCAGGGCGGCGTCGCAGCTGGCGTCCTCCTCGGCGAGCGCCTGCCCGTCCAGGCCAGATCGGAGCACCGGCACCGTCGCCCGCGCGCGGCGACGTTCCGAGAGCCGCCATCCCACGTCGGAGGGCTCCACCGCCCGCACCTGGGTGACGCCGACCGGATAGTGGCGCACGTTGTGGCCGGAGCCGAACCCCAGCTCCAGCACCCGCCCCTGCAGCCCCGCGCAGACCCGGGCCCGATAGGCGTGCATCTCCTCCGCGGCGAGCGCACGGTCGGCGAGGTGGGGCACGACGCGGTCCGCCCAGATGCCCATGTCCTCCTCCGGTTCGTCGCTCCGCGTAGGCTCGGCACCATGAGCGTACGCCGGGTGATGGGTACCGAGGTGGAGTACGGCATCTCCGTGCCCGGCCAGCCCACCGCCAACCCCATGGTTGCCTCCAGCCAGGTGGTCAACGCCTACGCCTCGGCGACCGCGCAGGCCCGCCGAGCCCGCTGGGACTTCGAGGAGGAGTCCCCGCTGCGCGACGCCCGCGGGTTCGACATGTCCCGACAGGTGGCCGACGCAAGCCTGCTCACCGACGAGGACATGGGGCTGGCCAACGTGATCCTCACCAACGGCGCGCGGTTGTACGTCGACCACGCCCACCCCGAGTACTCCACGCCGGAGGTGACCTCGCCTCGCGACGTGGTCGTCTGGGACAAGGCGGGCGAGCAGGTGATGCTCGACGCGGCACGGCGCGCGTCCGGCCTGCCGGGCGGGAACCCGATCGTGCTGTACAAGAACAACACCGACAACAAGGGCGCCTCCTACGGGGCGCACGAGAACTACCTCATGCGCCGGTCCACCCCGTTCGGCGACATCGTGCGGCACCTCACGCCGTTCTTCGTCTCCCGCCAGGTCGTGTGCGGCGCCGGCCGCGTCGGCATCGGCCAGGACGGCAAGCAGCACGGCTTCCAGATCAGCCAGCGGGCGGACTACTTCGAGGTCGAGGTGGGGCTGGAGACCACGCTCAAGCGCCCGATCATCAACACCCGCGACGAACCGCACGCCGACCCCGAGAAGTATCGCCGGCTGCACGTCATCATCGGCGACGCCAACCTGGCCGAGACCTCGACGTACCTCAAGGTGGGCACCACCGCGCTCGTCCTCGCGATGATCGAGGACCGGTTCATCAGCCGGGACCTCGCGCTGGAGACGCCGGTGGCCTCGCTCCGTGCGATCTCGCACGACCCCACCTGCCGCGAGCAGGTGCGCATGCTCGACGGTCGCCGGCTCACGGCCGTCCAGCTGCAGCTGGAGTACCTCGACCTCGCGCGCAAGTACGTCGACGAGGTGCTCGGCGACGACGCCGACGACCAGACCCGGGACGTCCTGGAGCGGTGGGAGTCGGTCCTCTCGCGCCTCGAGACCGATCCGATGCTGTGTGCGGAGGAGCTCGACTGGGTCGCCAAGCTGCGGCTGCTGGGGCAGTACCGCGATCGCGACGGTCTCGACTGGGATGACGCGAAGCTGCACCTCATCGACCTGCAGTACGCCGACATCCGCCCGGAGAAGGGCCTGTACCACCAGCTGGTCCGTCGTGGCCGGATCCGGCGGCTGGTCGACGACCCCTCGGTCGAGGCGGCGATGCACGACCCGCCGGAGGACACGCGGGCCTACTTCCGGGGCCGCTGCCTGGAGAAGTACGCCGCCAACGTTGCGGCCGCCTCGTGGGACTCCGTGATCCTCGACCTCCCGGGCCGCGAGTCGCTGCAGCGGATCCCCACCATCGATCCCCTGCGGGGGAGCCGACGCCACGTCGGGGACCTCATCGACCGGTGTGACACCGCCGAGGAGCTCTTCCGCGAGCTGACCCACTGATCCGCCCCCTCACTGGATAAGGTCACAGGTATGGCACAGGAGCAGAAGCAGCCGAAGAAGTCGTCCGAGGAGACCGAGGAGACCGAGGTCGCCCCCGACGAGAACGTCGCCGACCGCAAGGAACAGCTCGACGAGGACATCGACGCGATCCTCGACGAGATCGACGACGTGCTTGAGTCCAACGCCGAGGACTTCGTGAAGTCGTTCATCCAGAAGGGCGGCGAATGAGCACGCCCGGCCACGGATCCCGACTGCCCGACGCCTTCCTCGCTCCCGGTACCTCCTCGTTCGCCGACTTCCTCGGTGCCGCCTCGCCGGACCTGCTGCCGTCGGGGCGCGCCGTACCCCAGGGCAACGCGGGCGACCTGGCGCCGCACGCGACCACGATCGTCGCAGCGTCCTTCCCCGGGGGCGTGGTGATGGCCGGTGACCGCCGGGCCACGATGGGGAACATCATCGCGCAGCGCGACATCCAGAAGGTGTTCCCGGCCGACGAGTACAGCTGCGTCGGTATCGCCGGCACCGCCGGTCTCGCGGTCGAGATGGTGCGCCTCTTCCAGACCGAGCTCGAGCACTACGAGAAGATCGAGGGCATCACGCTCTCCATGGACGGCAAGGCGAACCGACTGGCCGCGCTGATCCGGGCCAACCTCGGGATGGCCATGCAGGGGCTGGCGGTGGTGCCGCTCTTCGCGGGCTACGACCTGACCACCGAGCAGGGCCGGATCTTCTCCTACGACGTCACGGGCGGACGCTACGAGGAGACCGCCTTCCACGCGGTCGGGTCCGGCTCGCTGTTCGCCCGGGGCTCGCTCAAGAAGCTCTACCAGGAGGATCTCGACGAGAACGGCTGCGTGACGGCCGTGCTACAGGCGCTCTACGACGCGGCCGACGACGACTCCGCCACCGGCGGGCCCGACCTCACCCGCCGGATCTTCCCGGTGGTGCAGGTGATCACCGCCGACGGCGGCCGTCGGATGTCGGACGACGACGTGGCCGAGGTCGCGGACACCGTCATCGGCGGCCGCATGCAGCGTCCGGACGGCCCGGCGGCACCGTTGACGGGAGGTGCCTGAGATGAGCATGCCGTTCTACGTCTCGCCCGAGCAGCTCATGAAGGACCGGGCCGACTTCGCGCGCAAGGGGATCGCCCGGGGCCGTTCGGTGGTGGTCGTGCAGTTCGCCGACGGCGTTCTGTTCGTCAGCGAGAACCCCTCGCAGGCGCTGCACAAGGTCTCGGAGATCTACGACCGGATCGCGTTCGCCGCGGTCGGCCGCTACAACGAGTTCGAGAACCTCCGGATCGCCGGTGTGCGGCTCGCCGACATGCGTGGGTACGCCTACGACCGGCGCGACGTCACCGGCCGGGGGCTGGCCAACGCGTACGCCCAGACGCTCGGCACGATCTTCTCCAGCGGCGGCGAGAAGCCCTACGAGGTGGAGATCTTCGTCGCCGAGGTCGGGGACGCCCCCGCCGACGACCAGATCTACCGGCTCACCTACGACGGACAGGTCGCAGACGAGCACGGGTACGCCGTCATGGGC
>Ga0299913_10003041_pt1 | contig 13544 bp, 15 predicted proteins | sample RVTome_9_FD_201360 | JGI IMG/M metagenome (GOLD analysis project Ga0299913, IMG submission 201360) | Soil microbial communities from uranium-contaminated site in the Upper Colorado River Basin, Wyoming, United States - RVT155D38 (version 2) ... | reverse complement strand
GCGGGGCGACATCGAGCTCCGGAACTTCACCTCGGACGAATCACGTCTCGAGGCCGGCGGCGAGCTCCGGCTCCTGCCCGGCTCGGGGTGGGAGGCCGCCGCGTCGGCGCGCGTCGTGCGCGAGTCCCGGCGTCGCGGGGACCTGATCGAGAACACGTTCTCCGACATCTCCTCGTGGGAGCCGACCGTGGCCGGCGAGATCGCGCGGCACCTGAGCGAGCGGTTCGCGGTCGCCGTGGGCGGGGCGTTCGCGAGCTACGCGCCCACGGCCACGACCCCCGACCCGTCCGAGATCGGCGAGGCATATGCGGAGTGGACGGCCCCGGAGCTCGGCCTCTATGCGACCGAGGCGACGGCCTGGGGCGCGACGATGACCATGCGCGCCCAGCCGGGCGAGACGGTATTCGTCTGGCTGCGCGGACGATATGGCTCGGTGTCCGCGGGCACGGTCGACAATCCGCAGCCCGACACCCCGACCGGCGACCGCGATGGGTGGGGGCTCAGCCTCGGGGTGACCCTGAGCGAGCGGTAGGCCAGGGCGGCGGCCGGCGGCCCGTCGGCCCCGGCCCCTTTCCGGCGCTCCACCCGAAGAGGGAGGGCAACCCGGGGCGCGCGCACCTGACACTCCAGCGTGGAGTCAGCCATTGACAGCCCCAGGACGATGCGCGAGCCTATAGGAGACTGTCGATGTTTGGTATGGAGTTCCCATGCGTCGTTCTCGCCGAAGCACTCTGGGCGTGGTGGTTCTCTCCGTCCTGCTCGCCGGATCCGCGGCTCTCACCGTGGTACTCGGGCGGCAGAAGGTGAACCTGCTGGAGCGGAACCGCCTGCTGCTCGAGCGAGTCACGCAGGCACATCCCGGCTTGGTCGTGCCGGAGTATCCCCGTCGAGACGCTGTCTGGCGAACCGGCCATCCTCGGTCGAGCCACATCGGGGGAGCGGCAGGTCCTCTTCTTCTTCACGACCACCTGTGAGTGTTGTCTCGCCTCACTCCCGGCATGGAAAGCGCTGGCGGCAGAAGCCGACAGGAATGCAGTCCGAAGGAAGAACGATGCGGTACACCGTCCTTCTCAGTGCGATTGTCGTAGCCGCGTGCTCCGGCGGTGAACGTCGGGTCGCGGGGCCCGGGGAGGAGCCCAGGACCCCGCAGCCACCGACACTCACCGTACACCTGGAGCTGACGGACCCGAGCCTCCGGGAGGTGCTGGGGTGGGAGGCGGGCGTACCCCAAGCCGAGGTCCACATCCTTCGGAACGGGGAGGCGACCTACCAGACCGCGACCACCGACGGGAGCGGGGACGTTCGCTTCGCCGGAATCCTGGACGGGCTGTACCGAATATACGCGACGAGGCGTCTGTCGACCTCCGAGACGCAGGCTTCGAGCGGTGAGGTGCGGGCATTCGGGGACGGTGGCGAGTTCAACGTGGGAGGGTCCACAACCGTCACGCTGGACCTGGAAGCGGATCACCCCGGGGGTCTCGTGATCAGCGAGTTGAACAATGCCACTCCACCACCCTGGGAGACGGGCGGGAGCGGATATCTCAACGGCATGTATATCGAAGTCTACAACAACTCGTCGAGCACGATCTTTCTGGACGGCAAGATCTTCGGGCGCGGCTACGTCTTTGGGTTCCGGGATTACTCGTTCAACCCGTGCACCGCGAGTCAGTCCGTGCGGGAGGACGCCAGCGGGATCCTGACGCGCCAGGCTCTGCAGTTCCCGGGTTCGGGGACGGAGTACCCCATCGAGGCCGGTGGGACGCGGATCATCGCTGTCGAGGCGATCGATCACCGACCGGTGCATCCGTGGCTGTTGGACCTCTCCGGGGCGGACTTCGAGATCAAGCCCGACGGAGGTGTAGACAACCCGGCCGTGCCGAACATGATCCACGTGGGTGAGGAGGGGTGGCGATCGCTCACCGGTCTGCTCGCGACGACGGATGTGTATTTCCTGTCAGGCCCGGTGGAATTGAGCTCGCTTCCAGTCACGTTCCGAGATACCCGAGGGCAGGGATATGTCCGTGTTCCGGCGGATCTCATCCTCGATGCGGTATCCTTCGAGACTCTTTGGCCGGACTACGACCTGGAGTTCCCGACGTGCGATCCGATGGTCAACGAGCGCTTCGACCGGTACGAGCTGGCAATCATGGAGATAGGGCCGGGCGTGGCGATCGTCGACCAGTCGTATCAGCGCAGGTTCCTGCGCGACGAGGGTGGACGCCGGATCCTCCAAGACACGAACACGACGGCCGCGGACTTCGTCCTCAGTCAACAGACGCCGGGCACGATCACACCGTAGGGCTCTTCCTTGATCGGCGCGGTGCCCGCCCTCACGGGCGCTACCGGACCCTCGACGGCGACGGCGTGCGGGGCGACATCGAGCTCCGGAACTTCACCTCGGACGAATCACGTCTCGAGGCCGGCGGCGAGCTCCGGCTCCTGCCCGGCTCGGGGTGGGAGGCCGCCGCGTCGGCGCGCGTCGTGCGCGAGTCGCGGCGTCGCGAGGACCTGATCGAGAACACGTTCTCCGACATCTCCTCGTGGGAGCCCACGTTCACGGGGGGCTCGCGCGGCACCTGGGCGACCGGTTCGCCATCGCCGTGGGCGGCGCGTTCGCGAGCTACGCGCCCACGGCCACGACCCCCGACCCGGCCGAGATCGGCGAGGCCTATGCGGAGTGGACGGCCCCGGAGCTCGGCCTCTATGCGACCGAGGCGACGGCCTGGGGCGCGACTATGACGTTGCGCGTGCAGCCGGGCGAGACGGTATTCGTCTGGCTGCGCGGGCGGTACGGGTCCGTGTCCGCTGGCACGGTCGACAGTCCCGAGCCGGACACACCGATCGGCGACCGCGATGGGTGGGGGCTGAGCCTCGGGGTGACCCTGAGCGAACGGTAACCCCGGGGGACGAATCTGGCGCCCCCAGTTGTCGAGCTGGTGGCTGGTTTTTTCGATGCCGCACCGAACACGCGTGAACTCCGGACGCAGGACGGGACGCTCCGACCGTGCGAGCTGCCGGTTGACCGGTGCAAGTCGATGGCCTACGCTCACTGGGTATCGTGCGTTCTTTTGGAGGTGCCGTGCGTCGGTTTCGCGGAAACACGCTGGTCGTTTCCCTTCTCTTTATGCTGCTCGCCGCATCCGCGGTCCTCATCGTCGTGCTCGGGCGACAGAAGGCGACCCTGACGGAGCGCAACCGCCTGCTGCTTGAGCGACTCACGCAGGTACACCCCGGCCTGGTCGTGCCCGAGCATCCCGTCGAGACGCTGACCGGAGAGCCGGTCATCCTCGGTCGGGCCACATCGGGGGAGCGGCAGCTCCTATTCTTCTTCACCACCACGTGCGAATACTGCCTGGCGTCACTACCGGCCTGGAAGGCGCTGGCGGCAGAGGCAGGTCGCCTCCACGGCATCAGCGTCGTCGGCGTAGGTCTCGACTCCGCACACCTGGTGAAGCGATACGGAGAGGAGCACAAACTGCGGTTCCCGATCGCGACGCTCGACGACCTCCGATACGCGGCGCTGTTCCGGGCCACGCGCGTGCCACTGACCGTGGTGATCGGCGAGCAGGGTCGGGTGCTTTACGGCCGCACCGGCGAGATGTCCACCGAAGCGGCGGTCGATTCGGTACTGATGGCACTTCGCTCGAGTCCACCGGGGGTCGCCAGCGCCGCCGGGGAAGGACCTGCTTCACCCGCATCATCTGCGGTGTCGAACGACGGGAATTGAAAGCGCGCTCGGTGCTGTGGAGCGAGTGCCCCGCACCCTGGGGTAAGAACCAGAAGGGAAGGAACAAGCAATGAGACGGCTCATGAATCGAATCGCGACGGCTGTCTTCGCCGTCACGATTGCCGGAGCGCTGACGTTCGGCGTCACGCAGGCCCTCTCCTCGCCAGCATCGGGGACCGCGGCATCGACTTGTCCGCTCGGAGCCTGCCCGCCCGAGACCAATCAGAGCTGCAACGAGATCTGCCTTGGCCTCGACTTCGACGGTGGAGGGTGTCTCCACGGTTGCTGCACCTGCTTGGAGTAGATGAACGACGGTAGGCCGGCGGAATGCACCGCGCGCCGGTGTAGCAACAAAGTGCGAGTAATGAGCACGCACTGCCGGTCAGGATTGCCACGGGCCTCCGTTGCTGGAGTAGCGGAAAGGAAGAGGGGCCTCATGCGGTACGTTGCCGTTCTTGTCGCCACAATACTCGCTGGATGCTCCGGCGGAGATCGCCAGATCGCCGGCCCTGGAGGTGGGCCCGGAGCCCCTGAGCCGCGGACCCTGACCGTGAACGTGGACGTGGAGGACGCGAGCCTCCGGCAGGCGCTGGGGTGGCCGGCGGGCGTTCCCGGCGTGGAAGTCCACATCCTCCGAAACGGGGAGGCGACCTATCAGACCGCGACCACCGACGAAAACGGGGACGTTCGCTTCGTCGGCATCCTGAACGGCCTGTATCGCGCCTACGTGACGCGCCGCCTGTCGGCCTCGGAAGTACAGGTCACGGGATCGGAGCGGGCGTTCGGGGACGGCACCGAGTCCAACGTTGGAGGTTCCGGTTCAATCGCACTCCATATGTCAAGTGACCGCGTCGGCGGGCTGGTGATCAGCGAACTCAATAATGCCACTCCCCCGCCCTGGGAGACGGCGGGGAGCGGATACTACGGCAGCATGTACATCGAAGTCTACAACAACTCTCTGAACACCGTCTTCCTGGACGGCAAGATATTCGGGCGCGCATATTTCTTTGGCAACAGAAGCTATTCGTTCAATCCCTGCACGGTCAGTCAGCCGGTCCGGACGGACTCCAGGGGAATCCTCACTCGCCAGGCTCTGCAGTTTCCGGGATCGGGCACGGAGCATCCGATCCAACCGGGCGAAACGCGAATAATCGCCGTGGAGGCGATCGATCATCGGTCCGTGCATCCCTGGCTGTTCGATCTCTCGGATGCCGATTTCGAGATCAAGCCCAGCGGTGGCGTGGACAACCCGGCGGTGCCGAACATGATCCACGTCGGAGAGGAGGCCTGGCTGACACAGTTCAGCGCGCTGCTTGCGACAAACGACACGTATTTTCTATCGGAGACGGTCGACCTGGGGACGCTTCCGGTAGCCTTTCGCGATCAGCGAGGGCAAGCATACAAGCGAGTACCCGCCGAACTGATTCTCGACGCGGTTTCCTTTCAGGCCCTGTGGCCGGACTACGATCTCGAGAATCCGACCTGTCATCCAATGGTCGCGCGTCCGTTCGACCGGTATGAACTGGCGATCCAGGAGATCGCGCCGGGTACGGAGCTCATCAACCAATCGTACCAACGCCGGTTCCTGCGCAACGAAGGTGGGCGGTCCATCCTGCAGGACACGAACACGACGGCAGCGGACTTCGTGCTTGCCCCACAGACTCCCGGGACGATCCCACCCTGATCGAGGCGACCACGCCTCGCCGCAAGAGGTGCGATGCTTCCGTCGAGCCGGATTCGCGTCACGTTGGCCGAGGTCCGCTCGATCGTTACTCGTCCAAGGACGCCCCGTCCTGACGGCAGCAGAGGAGGGTTAGGCCAGATGAGAACGATGGCAGCGGTTTTCGCGGTCGCGCTCATCGCCTGCTCCGGCGGCGAGCGTCAGATCGCCGGCCCCGGCGACGGCCCCGGAACTCCGGGTACGCCCGCGTTGACCGTCCGTGTGGGCCTCGCCGACGCGGACCTCGCGCAGACCCTCGGCTGGGAGGGCGGCGTTCCGGGCGTCGAGGTGCACGCGCTCCGAAACGGAGAGGGAACCTACGAGACCGCGACGACGAACGCGGACGGCGAAGCGCGGTTTCCGGGTGCGCTCGCGGGGCGGTACCGCGTCTATGCTGAGCGTACATTGAACGATAGCGAAGCGGCCCTGGTCGGCACGCGACGGGCGTTCGGTGACGGTAACACCGTCGACTTCGGCGTTCAGAGCACCTTCGACTTGACGCTCGCAGCGAACGACGAATCGCCCGGGCTCCTCATCAGCGAGATGAACGACGTCGTGCCGGCTCCCTGGGAGACGGGTGGGAGCGGGTACGCTGGCGGGCAGTACCTCGAGGTGTACAACGCTTCCGATAAGACGCTCTACCTGGACGGCAAGCTGTTCGGCCGGGCGTACCGTTTCGGTCGGAAGGACTACTCGTTCAACGCGTGTAGCGCGAGCGAATCGATCCGCGAGGACCCGGCCGGCATCTATACGCGTGAGGTCATCGAGTTCCCGGGCGACGGAACGGACTATCCCGTGGCACCCGGAGAGGTGAAGCTCGTGGCACTCTCCGCCATCGACCACACGGCCGTCCACCCCTGGCTCTTCGACCTGTCAGGTGCGGACTTCGAGATCCGGCCGTCGGGAGCGGCAGACAATCCGTCGGTCCCGAACCTGATCAACGTGGGCGAGGAGCCGTGGAGGCTCGGTTTCAGCGCCCTGACCGGGGCGGCCACCTACTTCCTCGCCGACCCCGTGGATCTGGAGGCGCTTCCGGCGCTCGTCCGCGACCACACGGGTCGGGACTACATCCGGCTCCCCGCGGACGCGATCCTCGACGTGATCTCGAAGGCGTCCGTGTATCCTGATAGCGACATCGAGTTTCCACCCTGCGATCCGATGATCCACGATCGTTTCGATCGCTACGAGGCAGCCCTCGTCGAGATCGGCGAGGGCGCCGGGATCACGAATCTCTCCTACCAGCGATTGGTGCTCCGAACGGAGGGCGGGATCGATTTGCTCCAGGATACGAACACGAGCGCCGCGGACTTCATCATGGCCCCGCACGCGCCGGGCAGCGTCACCCGGTAGACGGTCCCGTCCATGGCCATTCAAGGACGCCTGAGCTTCCTGCTTCTCGCCGGCCTCGCCGCGGCAAGGCTGCTGGTGATCGTCCTGGCAGTGGAGAACCGGGGGCTGTCGAAGCCGGGGCAGGGCCCGATCGCTTTCGACACGCATCATGCGATCCTATGATGGCGCTCGTGTGATGAACGATGGATCGATTTCGGAGGTGGAAAGCATGGCTTTCCGATTACCTGCCGAGAAGTTCTCGCATGCGGGTCCTCGCTCGATGCTGATCTGTTTCTTGGTGTCCGTGATCGGGTGCTCCGGAGGCGAACGGCAGATCGTCGGCCCCGGCACGGATCCGGGCGGGCCCTCCTCTCCCTCGCTCGACGTGCGCGTCATGCCGGATCCGACCGACGCGGCGCTGGCCGAGGCACTCGGATGGGACGCGGGCGTTCCGAACGCCGAGGTCCATCTCCTGCGCAACGGAACGGCGATCTGGCAGGTACGCACCACGGACTCGGACGGAACGGTCTTCTTCGATGACGTGGGATTCGGTGTTTATCGGCTCTACGCCTCGCGGGCGCTGACCGCTGCGGAGCAGACCGCGGCGGGTCAGCCGGCGCGCGGCTTCGGGGATGGACGCACGCTACTCATCGGGGGGCCGACCGAGGTGTCGCTGAACGTGCTGGCGGATCGCACGGGCGGTCTCGTGATCAGCGAGATCAACCGCTCCACCCCACCGCCGTGGGAGACCGGAGGCAGCGGATACAACGGCGGTCTTTACTTCGAGGTCTACAACGACTCGGACCAGACCCTCTATCTGGACGGGCTGGTGTTCGGATCGACGATCCACACCGCGTTCCGCGATTACGATCACTGGCCCTGCGTACAGAGCGAGCCCGTACGGACGGACGAATCGGGGCTCTACGTGCGCTCCGCGTTGCAATTCCCCGGCTCGGGAACGGACCATCCGATCCAGCCGGGCGAGGCGCTGGTCGTGGCGCAATCCGCCATCGATCACACACCCGTCCACGCCGAGCTGTTCGATCTCCGGGATGCCGCCTTCGAGATCGGGGGTGTCGGGATCGCGGACAACCCCGCGGTTCCCAACATGCAGAGCATCGGGCTCGAAGCCTGGTTTCCGCAGTTCCTGTACGCGAGTGGAAACGTCTTCTTCCTCGCACGATCGTTCGACCCGCAGTCGCTACCCATCGAATACCGCGGAAGTACGGGAAGAGGATACGTTCGCGTGCCCGCGGACCTCGTCATCGAGAGCGTGGCCTTCAGCCGTCTCTGGCCGGACAACGATCTGGAGTCTCCGCCCTGCCGCCCGATGCTGCCACCCCGGTTCGACCGATACGAGGGGGGCTTCTTCGAGATCGGCCTGGGGGTCGAGAGTCCCACGGAGTCGCTGCAGAGGCGCCGGATCCGATCGGAGAACGGACGAACCGTCCTCCTGAACACGAGCACGAGCGCGGTGGACTTCGTCCTGGCCCCTCCGACGCCGGGCTGGGTGCCGTAGGATCTGGCCCCCGGACTTCGGGGTCGTGAGGCGGACCGTTTGGCCCGGGATGGGAACGAGGAGGTTGAGGGGGCACGCCGACCCGGGGCGCCTTCCACAGCGTTGAATCGAGGCTCCGGAGACTGACATGGGACATCCCACTCGCTGGGAGGGGTTCGAGAGGCTCCCCGACGACCTGAGAGAACGGATCGAGCGCCTGCCCTCCTACCTGGAACAGGAGGGCGCGCACATCGCTTACCTGTTCGGCTCGCTGGTGGAAGACGATGAACTTCGCCAGGAACCGCACGATGTGGACCTCGCGGTGCTGATGGAGGACGGAGCCGTCTGGCCGCTTCGGGACGGGCTCCGGAAGCTGCTGGGAACGCAGCGACTCGATCTCGTGGACCTCTCGACGGCCCACCCCGTGCTCCGGTTCGAGGTCATCCGCTCGGGGCGCCCGATCTACTGGCGGGACGACGACACCTTGAATCGGTTCGAGCTCGATACGATGCACCTGTATCGCGACACGGCCCCCATGCGGGCGAGGCAGCGCGAGTACCTGCGCGAGCGGACGGCCCGTTGGTCCTGAAGCGGGAGGTGGTCGAGCGCCGGCTGAAGGAGCTCGATCGGATCCTCGCGGAGCTGAGACGGCACCCCGTCGAGTCGCTCGACGAGTATCGGTGCGACCTCAGCCGTCAGCGGATCCTCGAACGGGGGCTCATCGCCGCCGCGGGCATCGTGCTCGACGTGGCCGACCACATCCTGTCGGGGCACTTCGGCGACCACCCGGATACGTACGAAGCGAGCCTGCGGGGTCTCCGGGACCGCTCCGTGATCTCGGAGGAGTTGTACGCGGGGATCGAAGGGCTCGGCGGGCTCCGGAACATCCTCGTGCACCGCTACCTGGACATCGACTCGGCCGAGGTGGTCGCCCATCGAGAACGCATGCTCGAGCTGATGCCGCGCTTCGCGAGCGAGATCCTCAGCTGGATCGAGAGCGCGACGATCGCGGAGTGACTCCGGCGCCGTTCTGACGGCGCGCCGGCCGGGTGTCTCCTCTCCTCCTGGACCCGTATTCTACCGGTCTCCGACGTGCCACTCGAACCCGAACCCGAGCCCGAGGCATGAAGCTCTACGATCTCTCGCAGCCGCTGAACCAGGACTGCTTCTTCTGGCCGTACTACCCGCCGTTCGAGGTCAAGTACATCAAGCGCAAGGTCGAGCACGGCGTGAACGCACAGTACATCCAGACCTCGAACCACATGGGGACGCACCTGGACGCGCCACGGCACTTCGTCACGAACGGGAAGACGATCGACGAGATCCCGCTCGAATGGCTGTACGGCGACGGGGTGATCGTCGACCTCACCGACGAGATGGACGACCTCGCCGCCTACACGCCCGCGATGATCGAGTCGCGCGTCGAGGTCCGGGACGGCGACCTCCTCATCCTCCACACCGGGTGGCACCGCTTCGCGCAGTTCGGCGACAAGGCGAACGAGGAGCGCTACGTGCACACGCACCCGGGGCCGCACCCGGATCTCGTGCCGTGGCTGCTCGAGAAGAAGATCCACGTGTGGGGCGTGGACGCGATCTCGACCGACCACCCGATGAACCTCCCGATCGGACGCTTCCTCGGGAAGGGATCGTTCGGACATTGCGACCGCGTCCGCGCGCTGGCCGAGAAGAAGTTCGGCGGCCCCGAGAAGGTAGACGAGCTCTTCCCCGAGGAGCACTACCAGCTCACCCACAACGCGCTCTTCCCGCACGACTGCATCCACATAGAGAACCTGGGTGGCCGGCTCTCCGCGCCCGAGCTCCAGAACCGGCGGCTCACGATCGGCTGCTTCCCGTGGCTGTTCAAGGGCGGCGAGGCGGCCTTCTGCCGGGTCGTGGCGTTCGTCGGGGAGTAGCAGTGCGAGGTCCCCCATCCGTCGTCTCTCGAGTCGCTCGGACGGTCCCGCGATGAGCGAGGGGAAGTCGAAACTCGACCTGCGGGTCAAGCGCATCCACGACGACTTGGATCCGGCCGACGGGGTGCGCATCCTTGTCGATCGGCTGTGGCCGCGCGGGGTGTCGAAGGAGGCGGCCGCCCTGGATCGCTGGATGAAGGAGATCGCCCCGAGTCACGACCTGCGGAAGGAGTTCGGTCACGACCCCGATCGCTGGGAGGAGTTCATGGAGGCGTACGCCGAGGAACTCGAGCGGAAGCCCGAGCTGATCGCGGAGCTCCATGACCTCGCCGCCCGGGGGACCGTCACCCTCCTGTACTCCGCCAGGGACAGGCGCCACAATCAGGCAGTGGCCCTGGCGAGCTACCTGGCGAACTTCGATGGATGACACCGGGTTGTGCCGTGGGGGGAACGTGGGAGCGATTTCGTCCGCTCCCCGAACGGCCCATGCCCACGGTCTTTCGCCACGGTCCATATCGGTTCTACTTCTACAGCCACGATGTGGCGGAGCCGGCACACGTTCACGTGGATCGGGATGCGCTGAGCGCGAAGCTCTGGCTCGACCCCGTGAGCGTCGCCGTCAACTTCGGCTTCGCACCGCCCGAGCTGCGGCGGGTCACGCGGCTCGTCAGGGCCAACCGTGGCAGGCTGCTGGAGGAATGGCGTGATTGCTTCGAGGTCTGAGGAACGAGGTGGTGCGGGACTCCCGAAGGTCCGGGACGTCCGCGTGTCCGCCGAGCACCTCAGCGTCGACCTGGCGGACGGTCGTACGATAACCGCCCCGCTCGGCTGGTTTCCTCGCCTCTCGAACGCTTCGCCCGCCGAGCGGGAGAACTGGCGCGTGGCGGGCGCCGGGTACGGAATCCATTGGCCCGACCTCGACGAGGACGTGAGCGTCGAGGGACTGCTGCGTGGCGCGCCGGCGCCGGGGGGCCGCTCCCGGACGGGCGGGACCCGCTGACACCGATCCTGTGTACACAGTGCGCATGAAACGCCTGACATCCCTCATCATCTGTGCGGCCCTCGCCGCGACCGCCTGCGCGGAGGAGAGCCTTACCGGCCCCCCTTCGCTCGGACACGTGCTCGCGTACGCGTCGGTGAAGCCGGGACTGCCGGACGAGGTGCACCTGTACGTATCGCGGCTCGACGGCACGGAGGAACTCCTGCTCACCGACATGGAGGGAATCCGGCCCGTGTGGTCGCCCGACGGAGAGCGGATCGCGTTTCAGACCGCGGGCGCGGAGGGGCGTTTCGACATCTGGACGCTCGAGGTCGCGACGGGAGATCTTCGAAACCTCACCGAGTTCGAGGGCGATTTCTCGACCGGCCAGGACATCGCGGCCGACGAGTCACCGGCATGGTCGCCCGACGGCCAGCGGCTGGTCTTCTCCAGCGCGGGGACGGGCGAGGGCGACCTCTACCTGGTCGATGCGGACGGCGCGAACCTCGAGCGGTTGACCTCGACCCCGGATCCGGACCTGTCGCCCGACTGGTCGCCGGACGGCTCGCTGGTCGTGTTCAGCCGGAACGTTCCGAGCGGGACGCAGCTCTGGGTCGTGGACGTCGCGACCGGGGCCGAGACGCAACTCACGGATCCGGCGGGTCGGGACGAGACGCCGCGCTGGTCGCCCGACGGAACGCGGATCGCGTTCTCGCGTTTCCCGTTCGCGGCCGGCGCGGAGGAGCCCAGCCACGATCTGTATGTGATGGACGCGGACGGCTCGAATCCGGTCCGTCTCACCGAAACTCCCTTCTCCGAGATCGATCCGAACTGGTCGCCGGAGGGCGAGGAGCTGGTGTTCACGCGCGACGAAGGTCTCGTCCGCCTCCGCCTCGAGACGGGGGCGGAGCTCGCCATCGATCCGGGGGACGGCTCGTTCTCGTCCCCCGACTGGCGTCCGTAGAATCGAGGCCGGCGGGGCGGGAAGGCCGCGACGTTTCAGGTGAAACGCCACCCGAGAGATGACGGCCGGTTAAACGAAGGATGAGGGCGATCCGCGCTTGCCGCGGTCGGTCGGGGACTCGACCTTGGGGCGCATGAGACCCCTCACCGACGTGCGACGCGCTCTCGCCGCGGCCGCCCTGGCCGCGTTCGCCGCATTCACGAGCACTACGACGCTCGCCGCGACGGCGACGCTGACCGACCAGGCGGCGGCTCAGGCACCGACGCGGGACGCCGCCGCCCCAGCCGCCCCCGCGATCGACCGGCGGCAGCTCCTCGACTACATGCAGCGCATCCGGGACGAGAACGACCTCCCGGGGCTCTCGGTCGCGATCGCCGTGGACGGCGACATCGTCTTCTCCGAAGGCGTGGGCTACGCCGAGCTCGACAACCACACGCCCGCCACCGGTCGGACGGTCCACAACGTGGGCTCGGTCTCGAAGGTGCTCGCGGTCGCCGGCGTGATGCAGCTCGTCGAGCAGGGCAGGGTGGACCTCGACGCCACCATACGGACCTATCTCCCCTACTATCCGGAGAAGCGCTGGCCGATCACAGTGCGCCAGATCCTCACGCACACCTCGGGCACCCGGCACTACCGGCAGGGCGAGTTCGGTGAGTACGGGCTCCTCCGCTACCGCCACTTCGAGAGCTTCGAGGAGGCGACGGAGCTGTGGCGCGACGACCCGCTCCTCTACGAGCCGGGCACCCGGTGGCTCTACTCCTCGCACGCCATGAACCTCATGCACGGGATCGTGGAGGAGGTGACGGGGATGGGGTTCGAGGAATACCTGCGGATTCACGTGTTCGAGCCGGCCGGGGTGTTCGCCACGCAGTTCGACGTTCCCACGCGTATCGTCCACAACCGCGGCCGCGGGTACGTACGCGACGGGCGCGGCGAGTTCGTGAACGCGGACCCCGAGGACCCGAGCTACAAGTACGCGGGTGGCGGCATCATCTCGACCGCCGAAGACCTCGTCCGCTTCGCGCTGGCCATCAACGACGGTACGCTCCTCGCGCCGGAGACGGTGGCCGAGATGCACCGGACGCAGATCGATCCGTCGGTGCCCGAGTTCGTGGACGACGGCGAGCCACGGCCGCTCGGCCACGAGCAGGCGATCGTGTGGTTCATTCGCACGGACCAGGCGGGCCGCCGATACCCGAGCCACACGGGGACGGTCAAGGGGACGCGGTCGTTCCTGGGAAACTGGGTGGACCAGGGCGTGGTCGTGGCGCTCCAGGCGAACGCGCTCCCGTTCGACTCGGCCCGCTACGGCGAGGCGATCGCGCAGATGCTCCTTCCGCCGCCGGAGCGCGCCGGGCGGTGAGCGACCCGTCGGAGGGGGCGCGTCCGGCCCCCGATCCGGAGGAGCTGGAGG
>Ga0299913_10003040_pt1 | contig 13545 bp, 9 predicted proteins | sample RVTome_9_FD_201360 | JGI IMG/M metagenome (GOLD analysis project Ga0299913, IMG submission 201360) | Soil microbial communities from uranium-contaminated site in the Upper Colorado River Basin, Wyoming, United States - RVT155D38 (version 2) ... | reverse complement strand
ATCCAGGACGTTCGGAAGCAGGATGGCGAACTCGTCGCCTCCCAACCGGGCAACGGTGTCGCTCTCTCGCAAGATCGACCGGAGACGGGGGCCGATCTGCTGCAACAGCAGGTCCCCGCTGTGGTGGCCGAGGGTGTCGTTGACCTCCTTGAAGCGGTCGAGGTCCATCAGCATGACGGCGACGAGGCTCTTCTCCCGCTCGATCCCTAGGATCGATTGATGGATACGGTCGTGGAGGAGCACCCGGTTCGGGAGATTCGTAAGGTCGTCGTGCAGCGCTTGATACTCGCTGAGAGCGGCTTGGCGCCCCCCCTTGTATAGGGCGATGATCGGAAGCAGTAGCAGCGGGATCAGCGGCAAACTGTGCTCGGCAGCAACCACCACGACGGGGGCGAGAGCGAGCGATGCGCCTGCGACGCCGCCTCTGAACACGAGGTCGCGACGGAGATGATCCAGCACCGGAACCTCGTGACGCCGGGCCCACCACGTTCCGGTCAACACGGTGTTCACGAGAAAGAAGACGGCCATGGAGGCGAAGATCCCGGGAAGGTCGGCGGTCATGAAGAAGGGTGGTTCGAACCTGGGAGCCTCCGTGAGCACGGCGAGGATCTGGCCCGCCAGCACCAGCGAGAGCGTGTACTGGCCGATGTTGAAAGTTGACCTCACCAGCGCCTTCGACCTGAAGAAATAGGCGCAGAGCTCGGCCAGCGCCAGTGCGAGTACCGCGCCCGCGGCCCCGGAGCTGATCAACAAGGCGAAGGAGAAGGTCGATGAGGTCGTCAGCTCATCGTCTTCATCGCGCCGGGGCAGCTTTATGGGCAGCAGCTCGCCCAGGATCACGAGCAGCACGAGGACCGCGAACTGGGTCGCGTCGACCCCCGTCCGCCCGACCCGGCCGTCGGCGGCGAGCCACACGAGCAGTGTCATCCCAACCAGGGACACGATCAGCGCGAACCCGTCCACTCTGCGCTTCGAGCCCGTCTGCAAGAGGCCCCTCCTAGCCGCCGTCCATCGGCCGTTGTGGACAGCATGTCAGGCCATCAATGAAATTCCTAGGATGTTGATCCCCGGCAGGCCTAGGTCAGAACCGCACCTGCCGGCAACCTTGCCCGGTCTTGCGACGCAGGTAACCCCGGATACGCCCGGCAGTCCCGCGGTGGAAGAGCTAGCCGGGGGCGGGAGCGCGCTCGCGGATCAGCGCCTGCAGCAGAGGGGCGACCTCGGTGATGTGCGACTTGTTCAGATAGGCGTCGGCCCAGGGGGGTTTGCCGGAAAGCACAGCCGAGAACGCGACGATGCGGGCCTGCGGGCAGACCGCGCGCAGCAGTTCGGCGGTGCCCTCCCCGTCGAGGCGCGGCATCCGGTAATCGAGGATCACGAGATCAGGCTGGTGCTTGAGCGCGAGACCGACGGCCTCGACACCCGACCCGGCTTCTCCCACCACATCGAAGTCCTCGAACTCGAAGAGAAGGCAGAGCGCATGTCTGAGCTCGGAGTCGTCGTCGACGATCAGAACCGAGGCTTCGTTCCGGATCGACTCGTCCATGTCCAACTCCCGCGTAGCCGCTAGATGCCGGACAGCGGGAGGGCGGGCCGGTCAACCGCGGTCTCAGCAGCTGCCTGCTCAACCGGATCCATCCTAGGGTCCTATGTCCCGCGGGGCAAGAGGCAGATCGACGCCTGGACTGCTCGAGGGGTGACTTCGAGCTGCTACGGCACCTCGGCCAGCTTGCGCCACTGGCGCCGGGTGGTGGTGGGGAAATCGTAGAGGCTCGATCCGAACGATGCGTGGTCTCTACTCGCCTGGACCATCGCTCCCACCTCCCTGGGCGTCGAGTCCTCCGCGATCCCCCCGATCAGGTGCACCGGGATGTTGGGCTTTCCCGTCGCCTCGCGGACGGCCGTGATGTTGTCGGCGACGAACGCGTAGACCCCGCGGGCACCGCTCGTCCGATAGCTGAAGTAGGCCATGGGGAGGAAAACGTCGTGGTTGTAGGCCAGACCCCGATACGGGAAGCTGGGCCAGTACAGAGCTCCCGCCTCAGGCACTATGGCGCCCAGCACGTAATCCTCCCCTACCAGGTCTCTGATCCGCCGTGACAACCGGCGCGCGCGCCGGTTCCTCGTCTCGATGTCACGGACGAGCGTGGCCTCGATGTCGAGAGCGAACGAATCGAAGGTGAGACCTTCCTCGGTCTGGAACTCGATCGCCGCGCGCGCTCGCCGGAAGTCTCGACGGAGGTTGTCAAAGCCCGGCACGTACCAGGCAACAACACTGATCCCCGCCTCCTCCGCGGCGGCCAGGAACCTGGTCACCTTGGCGGCCCTGAAGATCGGTCCGGTCTTGGGCTTCCGGTAGTTGGCCGTCTCGAGGTAAAGCGTCTTCACACCTTTGGCACTCATCTTGTGCACCGCGCGAGCGGGATATCGCCACGGTGGGGCGTCGTACATGTCGACCCACGTCCCGAGACCCTTGTACACATCCACCGTTGCCGGGGGCAGCGGAAGCGGGCCAGTGGTTGCCTCAGGCTCGGTCGCAGACGGGTCTGCGAGGCCGGCCGCGATCGGATGAACGGTGGGCACGGTCAACGCGAACGCGAGAAGAAACAGCGACCACGCCCTTCTATCCCGCGACACGCACCCTCCTCGACCTAGCCCTCGCGGGTGACGATAAGCGAGGTTGGCACGAGCTCGTTACCACTCGACTCCGCTGGTCCTAGCTGGCGGTCTGGCCCGTGGATCCGCGATAGAAGTCGTCGCCGTCAAAGACCGCCTCGAAGGAGTGCTTTCCTCCCCTGTATCTGGGCGGCAGAGACAGCGTGGCCCGGCCTCCCGGACCGGTCGTGGCCGATCCGATCGGCTCTCCGTCAGCGAAGAAGTCGATGAGCGCGTCTCCCACCCCGTTACCGGCCGAGTCGGCGTCGTACAGATGCACGTCCAAGGCGGCGTCCTTGCCTCTCCCTGCGGCCGTCAGGTCCAGGGCCGTGTCCTCTTGGTCGACGACGAACACGGCTACATCCGCCGACCCCAGGTGGTCATCGGTGCCGGCGAAGCGCACGGTCAGCTGTTTCGGACCGGGCTTCTCGGACAGCGTCGGAGTCACCCTCGCGACGCCATCGTCGTCCGTAGTTGCCGCGAAGCTTCGCTCGCTGCCGGCTCCGGTCAACTCGAAGGTGAGCTCCCGGCCCGCCAGGGGATCTCCGGAGGCATCGGTGAGCCGCGCTCTGAGCAGCGTCTGGTCCGAGTACTGCCCGGAGGAGTCGCCGTCGTAGTCGAGGACCGTCGCGGCGGGCTCGTCGGGCTCGGTCGGGGTGGTCGTGGGACGAGGTTTCGTACCTGCCTGCTCGTTCGAGGGGGTTCCGTTGACGTTGCCGAACTCATCCACCACGTCTCCGCGATCGACCACGGCGGTGTCACCCTCGTAGACGTCGACCGCCGCGTGCCAGCGCCCGTCTGGGGACTTGCTGGCCGCCACGGTCTCTTCCGTGCCGTCGGCACGTCGGATCGTCACGGTGGCCTCTGCGACGCGAGAGGTGTCGGCCCAGGGGCGGAAGCTGCAGAAGGAGCAATAGGACTGGCGCTGCTCGGCGGGACCGTAGTTCCTCCACTCACACCGGATGAAGGGGAACGACGACTCGTAGCCATCCGGAAGATCGATCGGGCCCGGCTCTCCTAGCTCGGCTCGCCCCTGCTTGTTGCCACAGAGCCGCTCTGGCTCGGACGCAACCTCGAAAGACACTTCCCCGTCAGCAACCTGGAGATCCCGGGCAACCATCCCGTCCCACGGGACGACGGTGAAGTCCTTGACCAACTCGTAAGTCTCCAAGGAATCGATCCTGCAGCGTTGGTTCGTGGCCGCCTCGCAATCCTCCGGAGGTTGCGGCTCGCCCGTCCGGCGCTGACCGGTGATCACCGCACGGTAATCCCCCGGGGGCGTCGCGCGCCTGGGTTCACCCTGAGCGTCGGGCAGGACCACATCGGAACCGAAGGCCTCGAAGGTCGCGGTCCATAGCCACTCGTGATTCCCGCTGCGCCAGTCGGGCACCTGCTCCGGGTTGGGGAAGTCGACCATCAGTTGGACCTCACCGGCCGTGTCGCCGAACCGACGCCACTCTCCGTCGACCTTTCGCTGGATCGTCACCTCCGGCATGTCCGCGTAGGTGGAGCCACCGATCCAAGAGACGTTGAACGCATCGAAGAGCTCGACGGTGTCGGGAGCCGAGACGATCGCCGGTTGGCCACCGTCCGCGGGAAGTGTCGGACGGTAGGCCTTCTCGTAGGCATCGGCCAGCTCACCCAATCCGTCGGCCATGACCTGCGCTCGGGCGGATTCGGCCTCGTACGCGACATCCAACGCCCGGAGGGGAACACCGGGGCCGTCGTTCAGGGACACGGCGAGGCGCGCCAGGCGCGTCGCCAGAAAGTCCGCGCCGTGGGGGCCGAGCCCGTTGAGGGCTTTGCGATAGTGGTCGTGCGAGCGCATCTCGCGATACTCGGGCACGTACCCCCAGTAGTCGTTGCCCATCCCAACGGAGATCGGCAGCGCGTAGCCGTGGTCGGGGAACTCCTCGTGGGTGAAGTTGCCTTTGATCTTCTCGGGCTCATACGGTTCCGCTTCGGCGCCGAGTGTCCGCACATCGCTCTCGGGATCGTCGAGGTCGTCGATCTCCCATCCCTTGGCGTCGTTGAAGATCTGTGCGACGAAACGCCGGTAGGTGATGTCGTCGATCGGCGGCAGATCCTGGTTCGGGTTCTGCGGGTTCGCACAGGTCCACGTCTCGTCGGCATTGCGGATACACCAGTCCCGTCCCGCCGGTGTCTGCAGATCCGTCCAGCTGAATCCGACGTAGATACCTTCCTTGCGATCGATGCGGCTCTGGATGTTCAGCGCAGTGTCGGTGAACTGCTCGCAGGGACAGACCGTGATGCCGATGTCACCGAGCTTGATCGCCATGAGGTGGACCGCGGCGGTCTCCTCGACCGCGCTCAGCTTGGTGCCGCTGTAGCTCTCGGGGATCGGCACACCGGCTTGCTTGAGCTGGTCGTACATGGGAGCGGTGTGCTCCGCATAGGCCTCGGCCGCGGGCGTGATCACCTCGTCGCCGATCGCCTCTGTCGCGTCGTCGAGGGGGCCGAGAGCGCCGGTCGGCTCGCCCGGCAGGTCCCGCGCGCGGGCGCAGTCGGGAAGCCCGAGCACCGGGATGCGGGGATCGCCGTGGAACAGCGACGCCGTGTTGCAGTTAGAGACACCCGGATGGGGCCGGGTGGCCGGAGGAGCGAACCGCTTGCTCACCGCGTCCACCTCAAAGCTCGATCGGAAGGGAGCCAGGTGCCGCAGCTCCGAGTCGTCACCCTGCGCGACCGCCGAACGGGTGTCGGCGATGGCGTTGGCGAGCATCCGAGCCGCCCGGTCCATCGCGGCGAAACCGTTGTCCTGGAACTCGCGGCGCTCCTCCCATCCATGGGCGCGCGTGTCCTTGTGTGGTCCAGAGGCACCGATCTCCCGGCCGGACCACACGGTGGTGCCGCCCAGCTCGCGATCGGTGATGCGCATGGTGGCGTGACTGATGTCGCCGTTCAGCAGGTCATAACCCCACGTCCACTCCGGATGCACGCCGAAGACGACCCAGGTAGCCAGCGGTGCGGGGTCGTCCGGGTCGCTGAGGTCGTCGAAGGCGACCACGGTGAGCTCTCCCGTGGTGTGGTCGTAGGGCTGTCCCGCGGGAGTCCCATCGTCTGCCACCTTCGGTCCGTACGTGTGACTGGTGATCTCGTTGAACATCGACGTGCCGCCGCCGACCCGCGCCGGGACCATCCGATCGTTCGCCTTCTGGACGGCCTCGGCCCCCTTCTCTGCCATGTACTCGTAGAAGCGCAGATCGAACACGTCCTGGAAGATCCACGTCCCCCACGACGGGGTCGAGTAGAAAGCGCTGTTGTGGTTATGGGACGCGGTCACCATCACGTTCGACGCGGGGATGCCGGTCGCGCGTTCCACCAGCGTCGCGATGCGACGAGTGAGGAAGTCGTTCGGTAGATAGAGGTCGTGGCTGACGATCGCGACCTTTTCGCCGTTCGAGCCCTCGACGACCAGAGCGCGCACGTCGACCCGTGATCCGAGTCCGTACGCAGGCTTCTTCTTCGTGCTGTGCATGTGTGGGTCGACGGTGGTTTCGTTGAACGGAGGCTCCGTGTCGGAGAATTGCCCGCCGGACGCACCGAGGTGCCAGGACGCCTCGACCCGAGCCACTCCGGCCCGCACGGTGTCTCCCTCCGGCTCTGCCTCTCCGGTGTGCTCCGGCGGCGCGGCCTGCCCGTCCAGAGCGGTGAGCGCCGTGCACTCGTCGGCGCGCGGCCCGGCGGTGAAGCCGAGTCGCACTGCGGCGTCTTGTGCCGTACACACCGCGTGAGTGCCCATCGTCGGCGACACCATGAGCGTCCAGTGATCCGGGCAAGCGCCGTCATGATCGGCACCGGCCGCCGCCTGGGCCTCTTCTTCGGGGCAACCCGGCAGGAACGTGGCACCCTCGCGCAACGTCTGCTCGTACTGATCGCGGTCGGCCACCATGTACCCCAGGAAGTCGTTGGCTGCGCCGAGCATGAAATGGACCGACGCACCCTGCACGCCGGCGCGCAGCGCATCCTGGATCTGGGGGAAAGGCTCGCCCGGGATCGTCGAAAGGAAGACGTCGCCGATGCGGAGCGCTCCCACGTAGGTACCGATCTTCGATCCAGTCAGCCAGGGCGGACGTATGTCTCGATCGATCCGCACGTCGCCGTCATCGCAGGCACCGGTGTCGGCAAAGGGGCATCTGAGGACACCCGCGGGCACTGCGTTGGCGGCCAGCACCGGCTGCATGAGCTTTTCTCGGATGAAAACCACATCGGCCTTCACGTCGTCTCCGGAAACTTCGCGACGCTGGGCAACCGCTTGTGCCAGGAGCCCATCCAGGCGAGAGCGGGCCTCGCTCTCGTTCTTGTCGTCGTGGGGAGGCGTCGTGCCCCAGTCCGTAGAGCCCAGCGCTCCTACGAAACCGATACCGAGTCCGAGACCCTGCTGCGCGACCTCGTCCGCGGCCCATGCCGTCCAATCGCCGCTGGCCTCATCCCCACACTTCCCACACACCGTGGCGTGGGGGGCGTAGTTCACGAGCGTCGCGATCGCTTCGCCGTCGCTGGTCTCTGCGAAGAAGGCCCTGAACTCCTCGTCCATCGCCTCGTCGTTGGTGGGCGGCTGCGAATAGGACGAGTCCAGCCCGGGACCGGTGACCGCAGCCGCGAACATCCGCGCCGGCCGCCGGTCGGCGTGAGCGGCCGCCGCGGCATCGACAACCGAGTCGGCCATGCGTTCCATGACCGCGCGGGTCACACCGCCCCAGATGCCGATCGTGTCGGGGGCCGCGTGCGAATGGTCGCTGGTGACCACGACGTGGTCGGCCGGAACACCCGTTCTCGCGGCGATCCGCTGCCGGATGTCGTAGATCCCGGTCTGTCCTTGCTCTTCTTTGTAGGCGGCGAACAGGCCGACCGCGGTGGTCTTGGCGATGATGACGGTCTCACCCGAACCGCCTCCTCCGGTGATCGAGACGGCACTGCTGTGCAGGGGATCCTTCGTGCCGGCCGCGGGGCGGTTGCAGAAGGAGCCGTAACCACCGAGACAGGTGCCCGGCTCGATCGTCATAGCGGCGCTGCCGGCCCCGACGAGGAAGGGGGCTTCGGAGGGTGATTCCTGACCTACGGCAGGAAGGGGCGCGGCCCCCAGAAGGCCCGCGCTCAAGGCCAGAGCCAGCGCGAGAGCGAGGGGGCGACGACGAGATCGAGCGGTCATCCAGGATCCTTTTCTTGATGGGCGCGAGGGGGCCTACACCGAGGAAGCCCGGTGGTTGGTCGGTTCTCCGGGAGAGGCGGTTTCCCTTCCTCGACCGCGCCTGGATAAGGTCCAGGCCCCATCCCGGATGAAGGAGGAACGATGCCGCTGGGTCGCCACCACCTCGCCCGGCTCGCCGAAGACGCCTACGAACGAACGGGCGATCACGATGCCCTCTTCTTCGAGGGCGCGTGGCACTCCTCCGGCCGCTTGCGAGACCGCTACCTGAGAGTGGCGGCGGGGCTCGCCGAGCTCGGCGTTGCACCCGGAGACCGGGTGGTGGTGATGATGACGAACTGCCCCGAAGTCGGCATCCTCTATACGGCTTTGTGGCGGGCGGGGGCCGTGATCACTCCTGCGCTGTTCCTGCTCTCGGCCGACGACCTCCGTCACATCCTCGAGAGCTCCGAGGCGACGGCCATCGTGACCACGCCCGAGATCCTCGACACGGTGAAGACGGCCACAGCCGGAGTCGCTTCGCTCAAGTGGATCCTGGCGACCGAGATCGAAGGAGACCCCGATGTGGTCCCCCTCGCTTCCCTCGAACAAGCCGAGCCCTCCGACATCGTTCCCCGCGAGGACTCGGATCTCGCCGCTCTCATGTACACGGGCGGGACAACGGGACGAGCCAAGGGCGTGATGATCTCGCACGAGAACCTTTGGCACGCGGGAAGAGCCGGACACGACGTCACTCACCTACCAGGCATGGTGCGAACGGCGGTACCGCTTCCGCTCGCGCACTCCTACGGACTGCTCGTGACCGCGGCCGGATTGCACGCAACCGAGCCCGGGATCGCGATCCTGCAACGGTGGTTCGACGCGCCGAACCTGTTGGAGTTGATCCAAGACCACAAGGTGCAGCAGGCCGCGGTCGTACCGACGATGCTCCAGTTGTTGCTGGCCCAGCCGCTGGAGGACTATGACCTCTCCTCGCTACAGAAGATCACCTCTGGTGCGTCGCCTTTGTCACCCGACATCGTCGCGGAGTTCGAACGCAGGGTTCCGGGCGTCGAGATACGCGAGGGATACGGCCTCACGGAAACGACTGCTCTCATCTCCACCACCCCCTGGGGCGCGCGCAAGCTTGGATCCGTCGGCGTGCCGGTGCCCGGCTGCGAGGTGCGCGTCGTGGACGACGAGGGCAACGAGGTGCCTAGGAACGAACCCGGTGAGATCACAACCCGTTCCTCGATGATCATGCAGGGCTACTGGCGATCGGACGAGCCCGAGAGCGACGTCGACTCCGACGGTTGGTTCCGCACCGGCGACATCGGTCGGGTCGATGAGGACGGATACATCTGGATCATGGATCGAAAGAAAGACTTGATCATCCGGGGCGGATTCAACGTGTACCCCCGCGACATCGAAGAGGTTCTGCTTCAACATCCCGCCGTTGCTCAGGCGGGAGTGGTGGGACGACCCGACCACGAGCGGGGAGAAGAGGTCGTAGCCTTCGTCCAACTAGCGCCGGATCAGCAGCTGGAGCCCGAGGAACTGATCGGGTTCGCGCGCGAGAAGCTCGGCAAGTACAAGTATCCGCGCGAGGTCCACCTCGTCGACTCGATCCCGCTGACTCCGGTCTTCAAGATCGATCGTAAGCAGCTCCGCACACTGTTGTAGCGAGCTCTACGGGGCCCTGTCGACCTTGAAGATCTGACCCGAGAAGTCCGCCACGTATAGCGCTCCTGCTCGGTCGAAGGTCACGTCCAGCGGGAAGTCGAGATGCAAGAAGACGCTCTGTTCCGTGACCCTGCGGCCGGACTTATCCAGCTGCACCCGGACGACGTCGTGACCCATGGGGGGGCCGAACAGGCTGCCCCACTCGGCGACGAACAGATCGTGGCGATGATCCGGCCCCCACGCCTTCGTCGTCTGAAACGCGAGCCCGTTGGAGGATGTGTGCAGTCCGAACGAAGACACCGGGCGCCCGACCGACTTGCGACAGGGCCCGAACTTCGAGATCACATCGGGGTTCGGATTCTCGAAGGGCTTCAGGTTGCCCGCTTTCGCTTCGTTGAAGAGGCACGACGGGAACCCGAAATCGTCGATCCTGTTGTCGTCGATCTTCGTCGCGAAGAGAGCGTCGTCCGAGTCCTCGAGCCCGGGGTCAACGGGATTCTCCCCCGTGCTCCCCTTCCTGGCGTCGTCGACGCCGTTCATCGGCACGAACAACGTTTTTGGATCGACGGGCGAGAAGGCGAGGTCGTAGACGTTGCGCCACCCGGTCGCAATCAGCGCCTTCCGTGGAGACAGGACGGCCAGCGAGAGGCCCTTTGCTTTGGGAGAGACGCGGATCACCGAACCCGACCACGGAACGACCTCGGATTCGCCGCCCTCGACGCCGTCGTCGGTGGAGTTCCCGTTCGTCACGTACAACATGCCGTCGGGTCCGAAGGCCATCCCGTTGGTGTTGTGACGTCCGTTCGGGAGGTCCTTCAGCACGACGTATTGCTCGTCAGCGACGCCGTCCCCGTTCTGGTCCAGCACGCGCCAGACGCGTCCGTAGGGGCGGAAGCCGAACGGTCCCTCGCGCGCTTGCTCGGCATCGGCGACGTAGAGGCTGCCGTCGCGGGCGGCCACCACTCCGAGGGGGCCGCGGAAGCCGGACGCGAACACCTGTGGGGGCGAACCGGCTCCGGAGATGTCGTCCACCACGAGCACGTCACCCGAGGCGTTATCGGTGACGTAGAGGCGTTCGCCTTTCTCATCCTTCCTCGTGTCGGGTCCGAAGGCGAGGCTGGACGGGGTCCCGCCGGTCGCGGCATAAGGCACGACGTAGAAACCTGGTTCGAGCAGCCGCGGAAGTCCCGAGGGCCCCCCCTGCGCAGGAGCCCCGGCGACCGCCGACGCGATCAGCGCCGTCGCCAGCAGGAGCTCAGTCCGGGTGCGTCTCATCGAACGATCAGCGTGCCCTGCATGTTGGGGTGGACCGTGCACAAGAAGCCGTACTCGTCGCCCGATCGCAGCCTCTGCAGGCCCTCGACCTCGGTCGACTCTCCTGCGCCGATCTTGGGGCTCCAGAACAGGGGGCACTTGCCTCTGTCGAAGCCCGAGCACCACTTGGTCTTGCGGGCCGCCCTCTTGCGTAGGTAATGACCGTCGGCGACGAAATCATGCTGGGCCACATCGCCATTCGCATAGGTGATGCCCTCGCCCTCCTCGATCACGACGACCGGAGGCAGGAACCCGGCGAGGAAGCCACCGGGCGCGGTCGCAACGACCGCGGCAGGGGCCGGGAGGGCCGTAACGAGGACAAAGCCCGCCACGAGCGCGGCCACCGAAGCTCGTCTCATAAAGGGACAATTCGCTCCCGGCCACGTGACTCCTCCAGCGGCTCCGACCGTGATAGGACGCACAGGTGGATTTCGAGCACAGCGCCCGCTCCAGGGAACTCCAAGAGGCTCTGACCGGCTTCATGGACGAGCACATCTACCCCAACGAGCGCGCCTACGCCGAGCAGCTCATGGGTCAGGACGACGTCCACCACCAACCTCCGATCATGGAGGATCTGAAGAAAGAGGCGCGTGCGCGCGGGCTCTGGAATCTGTTCCTTCCCGACAAGACCTACGGCGCGGGCCTCGGCAACCTCGACTACGCGCCCCTGGCCGAGATCATGGGCCGCAGCCCGATCGCGTCGGAGGCCACGAACTGCGCGGCCCCCGACACCGGCAACATGGAGATCCTGCTCGAGTTCGGCACGGACGAACAGAAGAAGCGCTGGCTCGAGCCGCTCCTCGAGGGCGAGATCCGCTCGTGCTTCGGGATGACCGAGCCCGATGTGGCGAGCTCCGATCCCACCAATCTCGAGAGCAGGATCACCGACGACGGTTCCGACTACGTCATCAACGGCCGGAAGTGGTGGACGAGTGGAGCGGCGGATCCTCGCTGCAAGGTTTGCCTCTTCCTCGGCCTCAGCGATCCGGACGCCGATCGCTACATGCAGCACAGCCTCGTGATCATCCCGATGGATGCACCGGGGGTGAACATCGTCCGAACGCTGCCCGTATTCGGTTACGACGCCGGCCACGGTCACTGCGAGATCGCCTTCGAAGATGTACGCGTTCCGAAAGAGAACCTGCTGGGTCAACCGGGCGGCGGCTTCCTGATCGGCCAGGCTCGTTTGGGGCCGGGCCGGATCCATCACTGCATGCGGGCCATCGGGATGGCCGAGCGCGCCCTCGAGCTGATGTGCAAGCGAGCGCACTCACGCGTCGCGTTCGGCATCCCTCTGTCCAAGCAGGGCGTCATAAGGGACTGGATCGCCGAGGCGCGCGTGCGGATAGAGCAAGCGCGACTCCTGACGCTCAAGGCTGCCTGGATCATGGACACGGCCGGCAAGGAGCAGGCGCGCACCGAGATCTCTGCGATCAAGATCGCGGCGGCCGAGCTCGCCACATGGGTGATCGATCGAGCGATCCAGGTCCACGGTGGGGCCGGCGTCTCCGACGATTTCCCGTTGGCGATGATGTATGCACACGCCCGCACACTTCACATCGTGGACGGCGCCGACGAAGTCCACAAGATGGTCATCGCTCGCCAAGAGCTACACCGCTGGAAACCTTGACCAGACCGTTCGAGCAGTTCACACGGATATAACGCATCCTTAATCGGAGCGTCACGCGATCGAAACCTGGGCTCGTTACCTTCTTTTCTGAAAGAAGGACCGATGAGGAGGTCGATGATGCTCCCCCTGGGATCCGCCGGATCCGCGCTGGTGGATCTGATCCGTTTGCTGGACGCTCGCCTCGCGTACCGATCGGTTACGAACGCACGGCTCGCAACCCTCGAGAACCAACGCCGCAGGGAGCTGCTCGAGGCCGCGGCCGAACACGGGTTGGATCTCTCGAAGCTGTCGCGGAGCGCCTGACACGTTCTTAGGGAAGGGGCCCGGCACAGTTCTCGGAGCGATATCCGACGGGCATACGTGGATAGTGCTGCTCCCAGTACGTCGATGCCAAGCGGGCGGCTGCAGTAGAAGACGCTCCCAGCAACCGTGACATCTCGGCGTCGCGCATAACGGCCAGACATTCGGTCTCGGATTCGGAGGTCACCCCGCTCATGTGCATCGCTTCGTGCGTCAAGGTATGGACCGCGACCACTTGTTCGAGCGAAGGCTCTTCCTTGTCGGAGCGCAAGTAGCTCGATAGATCGCGACACTGCTCCCGCTTGATCAACGTCGCGCGTTCGGGGACCCCGTCGGGGCCGAACCGGACATATCCCAGCTCGGCCCCCGCATCAACGAACGCTCCCCCGAACGGTTGACAGTGAACCCGCACCTCGGCGCCGACCAGCGCCGACGCCGCATCCGACAGTCGATCCTCGAGCCGGACGCGTAGGGCCAGGGGGGTCAGCGCGCCGAGGCCGAGGAGGACGAGAAGAACGACCCACAACGTGGGGAAGGCTCGCGGTCGCCCCAGCGCATCGGTCCGTGCGAGCATCCAGCGCGCAACGACCAGCCCGGCGCTCGCCAGCGAGAGAAGCCCCAGCCAGTGCATGCCTCAGCGTGGCAGCCACGGAGATGCGTGTCGAGGATCCCAGACTCGATGCCTAGCCGGCGGGGACCCGCCACACCTCTACGTCGACGAGATCGCCAGGGTGGAGCTCGGTCTGGTCGATGTCAAAGCGGGCTACCCCATCACAGCCGATGAGACTCGACTGGATGTGCGAGCCCTGCTTCC
>Ga0299913_10003039_pt1 | contig 13545 bp, 12 predicted proteins | sample RVTome_9_FD_201360 | JGI IMG/M metagenome (GOLD analysis project Ga0299913, IMG submission 201360) | Soil microbial communities from uranium-contaminated site in the Upper Colorado River Basin, Wyoming, United States - RVT155D38 (version 2) ... | reverse complement strand
GAGAGCCAGGTGCTCGAGGCCGACGGCCAGGCCGAGGCGATCAAGCGGGTTGCCGACGCCGAGAAGTACCAGAAGCTGACCGTCGCCGAGGGTGAGGGCCAGGCAATCGAGCGGGTGTTCCAGGCAATACACACCGGAGATCCCACCCCCGACCTGATCGCCATTCGCTATCTGGAGGCACTCCAGGGCGTGGCCGACGGGCAGGCGACCAAGATCTTCCTGCCTTTGGACACCTCGGGTGTGTTGGGCAGCGTCGCCGCCATCGGCGAGATGTTCAAGGAAGCTTCAGGAAGCGAAGCTTCCTGAAGCCGTACCTGGTACTTGGATGGTGGAGCCCGCTCTGCGGGCTCCACTTTTTCATATCGCCTTCTCGAACTCGGCGAGGACCAGCTCCCAGCCGGTGTCATAGCCGCCCCGGTCCACACCCGCCCTCTCGCCACGCACTTCCCAGCCGGTATGGATCAGGATCATCTCGGAACCTTCACGTACCTCGCGAAACCTGACCTCGACCTGAGTCGCCTGGTCTTCGGTCCGACCCGGGTACCAGGTGAACTCGAGACGTTTGCCCTGCTCCCAACTGGTGACCCGGCCCCATTCGTGCTCGTCGCCATCATCCGTGGTCTCGATGATCGAGCCCCCGACCATCGCCTCGATGCGCACCGAGACCGCGTTGTCCCCGCCGACCGAATGGGTCGACATCGGCCACCACTCGGCGATCTTCTCCGTGAACAGAGCGAACGCCGCATCGGGGTCGAGACTCAGATTTCTCGTCTTGACGATCGGCTCGACTCTGACTTCCTCTGCCAACATTTCCTTCTCCTTTTCCATGGCCAACTTGGCGAAACGGTCGATGGCCTCGGCCCACATGCTCTCCGCCCATGAGCGAAGCTCGCCCACCCCTGCCGGGTCGGCGGAGTAGATGTGCTTGGTCCCCTGAACCGCCGATCGGGCCAGGCCGGCGCCGACGAGGACCTTGAGATGCTGGGAGACGGCCGGGCGTGACACCGGGAGCTCGTCGGCGATGTCCTGCACCGAGCGGGGTTCGTCGTAAAGCATCTCGTAGATGCGACGCCGTGTCGCCACCCCGAGTGCCTCCAGTTGAGCATCGACCATGGGCCCAGTGTAAGTATGCACTTACCGTAAGTCAATACTTACGGTATCGTCAACCAAGCAAGGATTGAAGGATCAGGCCAATGGCGGCAACCGCCGAAACCACGAACACCCCCATGCGGACCCTCTCACGTGGAACCCGATCCTTGATCAGTGTCGACAAGAACCAGCCGGCGAGGACAGCCGGCAGCAGTCCCAGTGAGATTCGGATGTCAGCGGTGGTGGCGTTCCCGCTCGCAAACCGGGCGACGATCGACATCGATATCCCGACCGAGAACACTCCCGCCAGCGTGGAGCGAAGGGTGGCCGCCTCGGCGGACGAGTAGAGAAGAGCCGTGGGCGGGCCTCCGATCGCGGCGACGAAACCACTGGTACCGGAAGCCACGCCGGCTCCGAACTGGGTCCAGGCGGTGCGCCGGACATGGAGGCCGAAGGCAAGCACGGCTACCCCTACGAGCACGATGAGACCGATGATGAGATCCAGTGTCCTCTGGCTCACGATGGCGAGCAGCCCTATTCCCAGGAAAATTCCTGGGACTCTGCCTGCCACCAACCAACCTGCGCCCTTGAAGTCGACCGACGCGTGCTCGCGCCACAACATCGCGAGGGTCAGCGGGAGGGCTGTCAGGATCTGGGGCATGGGCGCCAGGTCCGGATCGATCAGGGAAAGGACCGGGACCGCCACCACGGCGTATCCGACGCCCACCGTTCCCTGCAGCAGAGCCGCAATCGCCGTTACCGAGAGGGCGATCAGCCAGGTCTCTGGAGGCACCCCCGTCTACCCACCGACCCGATTCATCCCGGCGAGAGTCTCTTCCACGTCTGCAGGTGCCACCGGGGGGTAGAAGATCATCGAGTACAGGTCGCAACGCTCGCCGGGCTGCTCGAACCACCCGACGACCCAGGTCCCGTCGGGATGGGGGCCGGCCACGGCGGCCGAGCCGTCGATGTCGACCTCGCCCCTCTCCCCCGGCCACTCGACGGCCGGGAGGGTGCCCCGGACCAGCGCGATGGCGACGGTCCCGTCGGAACGGGCCCAAAAGGTGGAGTTGGTGCCACCCACCGAGGTCCAGACGTCGGGCTCGATCTCCTCGGGTTCGAGTGACGCCTCCCCCACACCGAACGGGAGCGAGGCGAGCTCATAGGGCGCGGGCGGGCACTCCACCGGGGGCCCGGCGGTGGTGGCGGTGGGGACGCTGGTGGCCGGCGGCGGCGTCGTCGTGGCCGTGGAGGTGGTTGTGTCCGCGACGCCGGAGCCACCACACGCGGCCAGAAGAAGCAGGAACGGGAGGAGACGTCTCACTGGTGGTGCGATGTTATGGCCGGCCGCCGTTCAAGCGTGTGCACAGAGGACCGCATTCCGCTACCTATTTGCACACGCTTGGCCAGATCAAACCCGATCAGCGCACACTGCGAAGATAGCCGTCACGGGCGCCGATGTAGATCCTGCCCTTCCACACCACCGGCGTGGCCTCGAGACAGGTCCCGCCGAGATCCAGCGACCAACTCAACTCCGGGGCCCGGGGATCGGCCAGCGAATAGGCGCGGAGATCACCGAGACAGGTTGCGGTCACCAGCTGGTCGTCCACGATCACCGGGGAGGACCACGCATGCCAACCGACTTCGTCCGACCACAAGATCTCCCCGTTCTCGGCGTCGACCGCGAGCAGCCGTCCGAGCTGGGTGTTGACGTACACCACACCGTCGGAGACCGCCGGTGTCGCCCACGCACCGGCGTCGGACGAGCCCGAGGTGAGGTCGATCCCCCAGACCCTCGGGTCACCGTCGGCATACGGGTCCAGCTTCACCAGCTGGCCGACCTCCAAGGCCCGCTCCCGCTCCACCGTGCCCATCTCCGCCGGCTCGTACTCGATGGACACGTAGAGCATGCCCTCGGCGTCCACCGTCATGGTCGCGTCGATGTCACCGCCGGCGTAATAGTCGAAGACCACAGGGGCGACGCCCGAGCGGATGTCGGACACATCGAGGCCCACGACCCGGCCCCCGCTGTTGGTGAAGTAGATCCTGTCGTCGAAGGCAAGCACCGAAGACTCGATCGACACGTTCCGACCGGATTTGGCCAGCAGATCCTCGTCGTATCCCGGCATCTGGAACACCACCTCCGGGTCGACCGTGACCAGGCCCTCCGAGTCGTAGCCACGATTGAGCTCGACGGCGAAGAACCATCCGTTCTCGCCGCCCTCGTACATGATGTCGTCGATCACCACCGGGTTGGAGTCCCAGTCGTTGTTCCAGATTCCGTTGACGGCGGAGGCGTCGAGTGACCAGAGCTCCGGCGGGGTGTCACGGTCGAGGGCGATGATCCGGAGCTTGTTGTCCCTCGATCCGAAGTAGGCCAGGGGATAGCCGTCCGGGTCCACCGTGACCGAGCCCTTGATGATGTCACCGGTTTGGAATTCCGGCCGGAGATCCTCGCCGGTGATGGCGTCGACGAAGTGGACCGCGGCGTCATATGCCCCGAACACCAACTCGGTGACGCCGTCCGGCCGTTCCCAGAGCGCCGGCTGACCGGTCCAGCCCATTCCACACCACACTCTCGACTCCCCGCCCTCGCTCGAGGAGCTGCACATCGGTGATTCGGGATACCGCCAATCGACCTCGGGGGCAGAAGGGACCGGGCCTTGACCAAAGTAGCTTCGGGTCGGGTTGCCCCGGAACATGGTGACACCCGGCGTTTCTCCCCAGGGCTCACCCACCGTCCAGGCCGGTATCTCACCGGGCGGGCGCACCGGAACAGTGGTGGTGGTCGGCACCGGAGTGGTGGTGGTCATCGCCACCACCTCCGAGGTGGTGGATTCGCCCGGGACGGTGGTGGTCGTATCCAGGGCCTGATCGAGAGGCGCCGGCTCCTTTCCCGAGGTCAACAGATACCCGGACACCCCGATCGCGGCTCCCACCCCGAGGACCGCCAGCGCCCGCCAGATGTCCCTAGCCACTATTGGATCCTGGGCCACAGGAAGGTGATTCGGTGAGGACGGGGTGACCATGTGTCTCGATGAAGGCGGGGATCAGGCACGCCTGGAGAGAACCGTCGGGTGAGACCACGACCCGGGCGACCGCCGTGGTGGCACTCTCGGTCGAATTGTGCGGCCAGACGAAGTTGCCCAGTGAGTAGAACACCGGGCGATCGTCGATCAGCTCCATGGGCTGGAGACGGTGGGAATGGTGGCCGAAGATGACGTCGGCGCCGGCGGCAATCATCCGCTCGGCCCGGGCGATGTCCTCGACCCGGGGAACGGTGTCCAGTTCGACACCCCAGTGGATGGTGACGATCACCAGGTCAGCCTGGGCGGCAACCTCCTCGATTACCGAGACCATGGCATCGGTGTCGACCGCACTCGCCATTCCCGACCTGTCGGAGGTCGCATACCACGATTCGGAGTCGGCCTTTCGCCCGAATCCGAGAACAGCAACTGTCCAGCCGTCGATCTCGAACATCGAGGGCGTCGTGGCCTCGTTCCAGTCGGAGCCGGTCCCCACGGAGGCGATGTCGCTGGTGAGCAGATTCGCTCGGGCATCGAGCATCGCTTCCTTGCCGAAGTCGTTGGAATGATTGTTGGCCTGGTTGGCGACCTCGATGCCGGCGGCCCTGATCGAGGGAAGAGCCTCGGTGGGGCACCGAAAGGTGAATGCTTTGTCCAGGGGCGAGCCGATGTCGGACGGCACACATTCGAGATTGATCACCGTGAGGTCGTCTTCGACAAACAGGCCGTCGAGACCCGACCAGGCGTAATCCCAGCCATTGGCGGCCAGCGCCGGTATGTAATCGGGATCGACGGCAACGTCTCCAGTGCCTTGGATGACCAGGGTGCCCCTGGGGCTGGTGGTGGTGGTCACGGCATGCGTGCTGGTCGTGGTCGGAGCGGTGGTGGTCGTGGTCGGTCTGATCGTGGTGGTGGAGTCCTGCGTCAGCGGCGTCCCGTCGGCGCTACCCCTATCCCATATCGTGAAGGAGGCGGCGCCAAGAAGGACACCGCCGATGAGCACCGAGAGGAATCGGGCAGGAGGAGACACGAGATATCAGCCTACGGCTGAGTGTCTGGTACTTGGTACTCGGTATTTAGTACTTGGGTCGGAATACCAGGTACCAGATACCAAATACTCAAATCCATCAAAGGATTTGGGATAGGAACAGTTTGGTCCGGTCTTCCTGGGGGTTCTGGAAGAAGTGGTCGGGTGTCCCCACCTCGACGATCTGGCCGTCGGCCATGAACACCACCCGGTCGGCGACCTCCCGGGCAAAGCCCATCTCGTGGGTGACCACGATCATGGTCATGCCCTCCCGAGCCAGGTCCTTCATGGTATCGAGAACCTCGCCCACCATCTCGGGGTCGAGCGCGGACGTCGGCTCGTCGAAGAGCATCACCTTGGGCTTCATGGCAAGTGACCGCGCTATTGCCACCCGCTGCTGCTGGCCTCCGGACAATTGCAGGGGGTACTTCTTGGCCTGCTCCGGGATCCGGACCCGCTCCAGCAGCTCCATGGCGAGGGCCTCCGCCTCCTTCTTCGGCATCCGACGCACCTGACGCGGCGCCAGGGTGATGTTGTCGATCACGGTGAGATGGGGAAAGAGATTGAAGGACTGGAAGACCATCCCGGTCTCCCGGCGGATCTCCTGGATGTTCTTGACGTCCTCGGAAAGCTCGATGCCGTCGACCAGGATCCGGCCGGCGTCATGCTCCTCGAGACGGTTGATGCACCGGATCAGGGTCGACTTGCCCGAGCCCGACGGGCCGATGATGACGACCACCTCCTGACGCGCCACCTTGAGGTTGATGTCGGTAAGCGCCTGGAACGCACCGAAGAGCTTGTCAACATGGTCCATCTCGATGACCGCGTCCCCATGGACCTGGGTGGCATCGGCGAACACGGTTTGGTTGCTATCAGTCATCGGACTCCGACTCCCAGTCTCTTCTCTAGACGTTGGCTTTCTCGGGACATGGTGAACGAGCCCACCCAGAACAGGAAGGCCACGAACACGAGCGACTCGATGATCAGTCCCTGGCCGACGAAATCTGGCTGGGAGGTGATCGCCTCGGCGCCGGCGAGCAGGTCGAGGATGCCGAGAGCGGCGCCGGCGAGGGTGGTGTCCTTGAACAGTGAGATGAACTGGCCGATCTGTGCCGGGATCACGTTACGAAGGGCTTGGGGGAGAACGATGAGGAACATCTGCTTGGTCGGCGACAGCCCCAGTGACTTGGCGGCCTCCTCCTGGCCCCGCGGCACGGACTGGAGACCGCCCCTCACGATCTCGGCCAGGTAGGCCGCCGTGAAAAGGGTGAAGGTGACGACGGCCCGGATCGGCTTGGACGGGGCCAGCGACGCGGGGACGAAGAACTCGAGGGAGACGTTGGCCAGGAGCAGGAGGACGAAGAGTGGCGACCCGCGTACGAACTCGATGTATGCGATCGACATCCACTTGAGCAGAGGCAGCTTCGATCTCCGGCCCAGGGCGAGGAGCACCCCAAGCGGGAAACAGAGGATGATGCCCGCGGTAGCGGCCGTCATGTTGAACAGGAAGCCCTCCCACTCACCGAGCGGATGAGCGGAGACCATGTACCAGTAGACGACGATGGGAACCGCGGCCAGGACGAGCATTCCCAAACGCGTCATCCACTTCCCGAGGGTGCGGGCGCCTACCGCTCGGCCCATCCAATAGCCAGCGAACCCGGCCGCCCCGGCGCCGATCGCCATCAGCCAGGGCCCGGCGGTGTCGGTGAGCAGAAGCAGTAGGACGATGGTGGCGATCATCAGCCCGAAACGGCGGACCAGGTCGCTGACCCTCTGCGAAATGCTCATGCCGGCTGCGACCGACAGACCCGCAGCCCGCTGCCGGCCCGCGATGAGCCCGCCGATGAGACCGCCCCAAAGTGCGAGGACAGCGATGGCCAGTGCCACGCGCAGGACGTGGTCGTTGGGCCAGCGCCCGATCATCAGCAGCTTGAGGTTGGAGGAGATGATCTCCCAGCGGGCGTTGACGAAGACGAAGAGGAAAGCCCGGTAGATCAAATAGAGGCTGAGCCCGCCGAATACGACAGTCAGGAGCGCGTCGAGCGGCGTGCGGAAGAGGTGTTTCCGAGCCCAGTTCCGGGCAACGAAACCGCGGGTCAGAGTGGGCGTGTCGATTGTCATCGCTCCACCAACTTGAAATGACGGTTCGCCAGGTTGACGAAGGTTGAGGTGATCAGAGAGAGCACTACGTAGAACACCAGTGCCAGGACGAAGGCGGGAACCGCCGGCTTGCCGTTACCCACTGTGATCTGGGCAACCAGCGTCAGGTCGAAGTATGCAAAGGCGGCACCGAGTGACGAGTTCTTGATCAGGTTGAGGTACTGATTCCCAATCGGGGGGATGGCGATTCGCATCGCCTGGGGAAGCACCACGAACCAAAGCCTCTGCGATCCCGAGAGGGCGAGAGCACTGCCGGCCTCACCCTGACCCTTCGGCACGGCCTGGATCGAGCCCCGAGTGATTTCGGCAATGTGGCTGGCGGTGTAGATGACCAAGGCGACGAGGACGGCAAAGTATGAGGGATCGACCCGGATCCCTCCGGCGACAGCTCGGCCGGCGACCTCAGGGGTGGTCACCGTTGCGCCGAGGACAAACCAACCGGTCACCATGACGAGAATCAGGAAACTCGAGCCGAGCAGACCCGCCCGTGTGGGAGCGCCGGTCCGCTCGAACACACCCCGCCTCCAGCGGGCGATCAGCCACCAGCCCGCCACTCCCAGAAAGAGAAAGCCGAGCAGCGCCGCAACGGTGGTCCCCTCGAACCAGGTCACACTGACTCCCCGGTTGGAGACGATGACCAGGCCTCCCAGGTTCCACGCCTCCTCAATGCGAGGGAACAGCTGAAGGACGATCCCGAGGAAACAGAAGGTCATGATGACCAACAGCGGGATGTTGCGCAGCGACTCGACGAAGACGGTCGACAGCTTGTTGACCACCCAGTTCCGGGACAGCCGCCCGATGCCGACCAGAATCCCGAGGGCGGTGGCGAAAACGATGCCGACGGCAGAGATGCGAATCGTGTTACCGATACCGACGAGGTAGGCATTCCTGACTGGTTCCGCCGGGGAGAAGTCGGCCCCGGTGATGTCGAACGACGTTGGCTGATCGAGGAAATCGAAGCTGGTGGGAATACCGAGATCCTGGCTTCGGGTCAGATAGTTGTTGGCCAGCCAGAACAGGATCGCCAGGACAATGAAGAAGACGACTAGCTGGAACACCCACTTCAGGACGTTGACATTCCTATAGAGGGGTGGGCGCGCCACTTGAGGTGGAGTCGTAGTCATCTAGGAGATCGTTGGGTGGCGACCGGAGTCGCCACCCAACAGCTGGTTTCTACTTGTAGGGCATTGCGTACAGCAGACCGCCGTCGGTCCACAACGCATTGACACCACGCTCGAGCCCCAGTGGAGTGAGATGACGATCGAAGATCTCGCCATAGTTGCCCACCTGACTGATCACCTCATAGGCGAAGTCCGCCGGCAGGCCCAAACCGGGATCGAACGTCGTGGCGTTGCCTTCCTCGTCGGTGGTGGCACCAGTGAGGAACATGACGATCGCGGCATCATCAGAATCACGCATCTGATCGACGTTGGCCTGGGTGATCCCGTATTCCTCGGCCTGGATGGTCGCCATGATCGCCCAGTTGACGACGGCAGCCCACTGGCTGTCGCCGTCGGCCACGGCAGGCGCCAATGGCTCCTTGGAGAAGACCTCGGGCAGGATCGTCAGTGCGTCGGGACCGTCGGGGTAGACCGACCGGAAACCGGTGAGCTGGCTGGTGTCCGAGCTCCAGCCGTCACATTGCCCGGACTGGAACGCCTCCTGGAGGAGGTCGGTGTCTTCGAACGGGCGAACCTCCCAGTCGAGACCGAGCCGGGCAGATTCTGCCGCAGCATTTCCCTCTGTCGTGGTCCCCTGGGCCACACAGACGATGGCGCCCTGCATCTCCTCGATGCTGCTGTAGTCGCCGGTGTTGACCATCATCCCCTGACCGTCGTAGTAATTGACAGAGAGGAATGTGGCGCCCTCACCACCGTCGCGGGCAGCGGTGAAAGTGGTATTCCTGACCAAGACGTCGATAGAACCCGACTGCAAGGCCGTGAACCGGTCCGCAGTCTCGAGGTCGACATGCTCAACGGCTTCGGCATCCCCGAAGACGGCGGCGGCTATGACCCGGCAAAAGTCCGAGTCGAACCCGACATGGTCACCATCTTCGGTCAGTACCGCGAAGCCGGGAAATGCGTCGCGGGTCCCGCAATTCACCACACCACGATCGAGCACGGCCTCGAGGACGGATCCGCCATCCCCTGTCCCGCCGTTTCCGCCTTCACCTTCGGTTGTCGACGAATCGCTGTCACCGTCGCTGGTACAGGCGGCGAAAACGAGCGTCAAGGCGGTGAGCACCGCCAGAAGCTTGATTGGTTTCATTTCTCCTCCGTAATCAAGGTCGTGCGCCCACCCCGTGGAGCGGCGCACCGGATGGTGACCCTAATCAAAGGATGTCCGTCGGTGCCACGGACAGCCATGTCGACTGGTCATCCTTCCTGAACCAGCCGAAGAAACCGGCGCGCCCGATCCGTCTGCGGATCCTCGAGGACCTGTCCGGGAGGACCGTCCTCGACGACCATCCCGGCATCCATGAAGATGACCCGGTCGGCCGCCTCCCGGGCAAATGCGAGCTCGTGCGACACCACCACCATGGTCATCCCTTCCGCTGCCAGCACCCTCATCACATCGAGCACCTCCCCGACCAACTCCGGGTCGAGGGCCGATGTCGGCTCGTCGAACAGCATCAGATCCGGGCTCATCGCCAGGGCGCGGATGATCGCCACCCGCTGCTGCTGCCCCCCTGAGATCCGATCCGGGTACTCGTCGATCTTGTCGATGAGGTCGAACCGGGAGAGGAGTGCCCGCGCCTGCTCCTCGGCCGCGGGCCTCGAGATCCGGAGCACCTTGCGGGGTGCGAGGGTGATATTGCCCAGGACCGAGAGATGGGGGAAGAGATTGAAGGACTGGAAGACGATCCCGATCCTCCGTCGCACAGGGTCGGGGTCGAACTCTGGGTCGGATATGTCGACCCCCTCCAACCTGATCTGGCCGTCGTCGATGGGCTCGAGCAGGTTGAGACAGCGGAGCAGCGTCGATTTCCCCGAGCCCGATGGTCCCACCACGGTCAGCACCTGATGTCGCTCCAGGTCGAAGCTGACGTCTTTGAGCACGACCAGCTCGCCGAACTCCTTCCAGATCCCGTCAACCGAGAGCAGAGGCGGGCTCATAACGAGGTCCCGGCCGTGCGTTTCTGCTCACGGCGGATCAGGTAGTCGGTGAACCGGGCGAGGGGAATGGTCAGGATCAGAAAGAGAAGCGCGGCGGCGAGGTAGGCGGTGAAGTTGAAGGTCCGGGCCACATAGATCTGAGACTCGCGAAATGCCTCCTGCACGCCGAGCAGGGCCAGCAGGGCGGAGTCCTTCTGCAGGGCGACGAAGTCGTTGAGCAGAGGCGGCACCACCCGGCGCACCGCCTGAGGCAGGACCACGTACTGCATCGATTGGGCCGATCGCAATCCCAGAGACCGCGCCGCGGACCGCTGGCTCTCGTGCACCGATTCGATACCCGCCCGATAGACCTCGGCTACGTAGGCCGAGTAGGAGACGACCAGGGTGACGATCGCCCAGAACTCCTGCGAGTTGGGCACGCCCTGTAAACGAAGGGCCGGGACCCCGAATCCGAGGAGGTAGAGCAAGATGATCGTCGGTATCCCCCGCACCACATCGACGTAGACCGTGGCGCCGATGCGCAGGGGAGTCAGGAAAGGTGAGCGGCTGTTGCGGATGACGGCCAGGAGGAGCGCGACGACCAGGATCAGGACCTCGGCTATGAGGAAAATCCGGACGTTTCGCCCGAATCCCGACCAGATCTCCGGGAACGAGGCCTGTAGGTGCTCCCAGCTGAAGAAGGTCTGGCGAACCGTCGGCCAGCCCGGGGAATTGGCGACCACCAATCCCACCGTGCCGAACACGGCGACGGTGCTGGCCGCGCCGATGGCGAGTGATCGCCGACGCTGACGCTGGTGAACAGCGAGACGCCGCGCCCGACCCGGGGAGATCCCCGGCTCGCGACGCGGCGTCGTCGCCTCTGTCATTCAGTTATCAGCTGGTCTCGATAATTGGCGCGTCCACCACGTCGGAAAGCCACTCATCCTGGATGGCATCGAGATCGACATTCGCCAGTGCCTGGTTGACACAGTCGCGCAGCGGGTTGCCATCCTCGAACAGCATCCCGAATTGCTCACCTTCATCGTCTCCGGTGGGGAATTGGGCGATGACTGCCGAGCCCTCGATCTCCACCGCCGATACGAAGAATGCGGTGGGCAAGTCGAGGATCAGGCCGTCGAGCTGGCCGGCGTCGAACGAAGCCTTGGCGTCGGCGTTGGTGTCGAACACCAACGGGTCGGCGTCCGGCTGAATCACCTCTTCGATGAAGTCCAGGCTCGTGGTCCCGACTTGGGCGCCCAACACATAGCCCTTCAGGTCGTCCAGTGAGGTTGCGCCGGCAATCTCTGAGTCCGAGAAACCGAGCAGGGCCTGATTGACCGTGTAGTACCCGTCCGAGAAGTCGACGGCTTGCTCACGTTCCTCGGTTATCGAGATCTGGTTGATGTCGAAGTCGAAGTCCTTCTCTCCGGGAGCGTAGGAGTTGTTGAACGGGACGACCGTCCACACGACCTCGTCCGCGGTGAAGCCGAGCTCCTCTGCAACGGCATAAGCGACCGCGCTCTCGAATCCGGTGCCGGTCGACGGCCCACCATCGAAGTCGAACCAGGGCGGGAACGACGGATCGTCGGTACCGATCGTCAACTGACCGGGTGTGACGAGATTGAGGTCCTCCTTGGCGCACGAGGGCCCCGGCTCGGTCGTGGTCGTCTCTGGAGCCGGTGCCTCCGTGGAGGTGACCCCACTGTCGCCGGTCGTCGTCGTGGAATCTCCGCCTTCCGTCGCACAGGCCGTCATCACCATCCCGAGCACTGCAAGTAAGACGATGGTTCTCTTCATATCGACCTCCTTCAGGTCGGGGTGAGGAACCGGGAGGTTAACTAGCTGTGAACTGGGCCGTGGCAGATATTTCGCGGTTTCAACCAGCGCCCAATGCCACCAGCACTCTTTTCAGCACCGATGCGGGGTCCATGCCCGCCAGCTCCATGACATCCCCCGCCGACCCGTGGGGGAGAAAGCCTTCGGGCACCCCGATCAGGGTGATGTCCTTGACGAGCCCGGCTCCTGAGAACAGCTCGAACACCGCACTCCCGAAGCCGCCGGCGACGACGTTGTCCTCGAGAGTCACCACATGCCCTGCCGGCGAAGCCCACTCGACGATCCTCGGGTCCAGCGGCTTCACCCACCGGGCGTTGATGACGCCGGCGGACACACCATGTCCCGCCAGGTCCGACGCGACCTTTGTGGCCGTCTCAACCATTCGCCCCACTGCGATCAACACCACGTCGCTGCCTTCGGCCAACCTCTCGGCGACCCCGATCTCGACGGGCTCGGCGGGGATCGCCGGGATCGACACGGCACCGCCCTTGGGATACCGGATTGCGACCGGGCCGTCATGATCCACCGCGGTCTCGATCATGGCGCAGAGCTCGGTTGCGTCGGCAGGAGCGGCCACCGCCAGATTCGGGATCATTCTCAGGTAGGAGAGATCGAAGACGCCGTGATGCGACGGCCCGTCGGGCCCGGTGATGCCCGCCCGGTCGATCAAGAACGTGACCGGGAGATCGTGAAGGGCGACATCGGCCACGATCTGATCGAAGGCCCGTTGGAGGAAGGCCGAATACATGGCGACCACGGGGTGATGTCCGGCCATCGCCATCCCTGCCGCCAGGGTCACTGCGTGCTGTTCGGCGATGCCGGTGTCGAAGACGCGGTCGGGGAAGCGGCGCGCCATGTCGCGCACCGCGGTGGTCGAAACCATGGCAGCGGAGACCCCGATCACCTCCGGCCGGTCGGCGGCCGCCTCTACCAGGGCTCGGCTGGCGACCTCGGTGAGCTTGAGCTCACTCTGGAGCGCCCGACCCGTGTGGAGGTCGAACGTGCCGACGCCGTGCAGCTTCTCCTCCTCGTCCTCGATGGCAGGCTGGTAGCCGCTTCCTTTCTCGGTGACGACATGGATCACGACCGGCTCGTGATATCCCTTGGCGGCGGCGAAGGTCTCCTCGAGCAACCCGATGTCATGGCCGTCGATCTGGCCGGTGTACTTCAAGCCGAGTGCGTCGAAGACCGTCGACGGTTCCAGGATCTGCTTCACCGCATCCTTGATCCGACCGGCCAGCTCATCGGCCGTCTCCCCCACCAGGGGTATCCCCCGCAACAGCTTCCCCAGGGCATTCTTCGTCTTCTCATA